>Ga0306912_1000059_pt1 | contig 65678 bp, 53 predicted proteins | sample AntRauFillE10628_FD_190443 | JGI IMG/M metagenome (GOLD analysis project Ga0306912, IMG submission 190443) | Saline lake microbial communities from Rauer Islands, Antarctica - Metagenome Filla E10 #628 (v2) (version 2) | ecosystem: Environmental > Aquatic > Non-marine Saline and Alkaline >...
TTTCAGAAAATGTTCCTAGCAGTATGATGGAAACCCCTAGAGGTATAGTCATTCACGGAAATCAATCTGCTACTGAGTCCAAAAAAATGAAGTTGAGAATCATTTATACTGAAACTAACTAATAATAGATTATGTGTGGAATTGTTGGATATATAGGGAAAAAACAAGCTTATCCTATCGTACTAAAAGGGCTAAAGCGTCTTGAATATAGAGGTTATGATAGTGCTGGTATAGCCATTTACGATGGAAAAGATTTAAATATTTGTAAGACAAAAGGTAAAGTTGCTGATCTGCAAAAAAAATGCGAATCTGAAATTGCTCTTAAAGGTACAGTAGGTATTGGCCATACACGATGGGCTACTCACGGTGAGCCTAACGATGTTAATTCTCATCCACATTATTCCAATTCTGGTGACTTAGCGATTATTCATAATGGAATCATAGAAAACTATGAATCCTTAAAAACTGAGCTTCAGAACAGAGGTTATAAGTTTGCTTCTGATACAGACACTGAAGTACTCGTAAATTTAATTGAGGACATCATGACCAATGAAAAGGTCAAATTAGGAAAAGCAGTTCAGATTGCTTTGAACCAAACCGTAGGTGCTTACGCTATTGCTGTATTTGATAAAACTAAACCTAACGAAATAGTTGTCGCCAGACTTGGTAGCCCTTTAGCCATAGGCGTTGGAGATGACGAATATTTTATTGCTTCAGATGCCTCTCCATTTATTGAATATACCAAAAAAGCCATTTATTTAGAAGATGGTGAAATGGCTGTAGTAAGATTGGGAAAGCACGTAAATGTAAGAAAAATAAAGGATGATAAGCTAGTGGATCCTTATGTGCAAAAACTTCAGCTGAATCTTGACCAAATTGAAAAAGCTGGCTACGAGCACTTTATGCTTAAAGAAATCTACGAACAGCCAAGTGCAATCAAGGATACTTACAGAGGTAGGATGCTAGCCGACCAAGGAATTATTAGGATGGCTGGAGTAGATGATAATCTTGAGAAATTTTTAAATGCCAAGAGAATTATAGTAGTGGCTTGCGGAACCTCATGGCATGCAGGTTTAGTAGCAGAATATATTTTTGAAGACCTGGCTAGAATTCCTGTAGAAGTTGAATATGCTTCAGAATTTAGATATAGAAACCCAGTCATCAACAAAGATGATGTAGTCATCGCGATTTCTCAAAGTGGGGAGACTGCAGATACCATGGCAGCTATAAAATTAGCCAAGGAAAACGGAGCTTTTGTGTTTGGAGTATGTAATGTAGTAGGCTCATCGATCTCAAGAGAAACCCATGCGGGTGCATATACACATGCTGGTCCAGAAATTGGCGTTGCATCTACCAAAGCTTTTACAACACAAATTACTATTCTTAGTTTAATAGCACTTAAGCTTGGAAAGGCTAAAGGTTCGATTTCAAATACAGATTACCATATGTATTTGAATGAAATGGAATTGATTCCATCCAAAATTGAAAAGGCTTTAGAATCCAATAAACATATTATTGAAGTTGCTAAAGTATATAAAAATGCTAAAAACTGTCTTTATTTAGGTAGAGGTTACAACTTCCCTGTTGCTTTGGAAGGTGCACTTAAACTTAAAGAGATTTCCTATATCCATGCGGAAGGATATCCGGCAGCAGAAATGAAGCACGGTCCCATTGCACTTATTGATGAACAAATGCCTGTCGTTGTAATTGCTACAAAAAAAGGACATTACGAAAAGGTTGTCAGTAATATTCAGGAAATAAAGTCCAGAAAAGGTAAAATAATAGCCATCGTAACTGAAGGTGATACTTCTGTGAAGAATATGGCAGATCATGTTATAGAAGTTCCAGAAACCTTTGAAGCTCTTACGCCTCTTCTCACAACTATTCCTTTGCAATTATTCTCTTATCACATTGCAGTGATGCTAGGTAAAAATGTTGATCAACCTAGAAATCTTGCAAAATCCGTAACGGTAGAATAGATAAATGAATTATTTACAAAAAAGCATATTGCAATAAAAGATTTATTTAAATACTATATATTTGCAAAAATTTTAAATACGGGTTTTCCTAGAAAGTCCACTAAATAAAATCCTTAGATAATGTCTAAAGTTAAAGGTAAAATTACTCAAATCATTGGTCCAGTTATCGATGTAGAATTCGAAAACACAAACGACTTACCAAGAATTTACGATTCTTTGCAAGTAAAGCGTGATAACAAATCAGACCTCATTCTTGAAGTTCAATCTCATATTGGAGAAAACTCTGTAAGAACCATTGCGATGGATTCTGCGGACGGTTTAAGCCGAGGTGTAGAAGTGCTTAGTACAGGAAATCCAATACAAATGCCTGTTGGTAAAGATATCTATGGTCGTTTGTTCAACGTGACTGGAGATGCTATTGACGGACTTGGAGATCTTCCTAAAACCGGAAAAGATGGGATGTCGATTCACAGAGATGCACCAAAATTTGAGGATTTAGCTGTTTCAACCGAAGTTCTTTTTACAGGAATTAAAGTGATTGACCTCATCGAACCTTATTCTAAAGGTGGTAAGATTGGTTTGTTTGGTGGAGCTGGTGTTGGTAAGACAGTACTTATCCAGGAATTGATTAATAATATCGCTAAAGGTCACGGTGGTCTTTCTGTATTTGCCGGAGTTGGTGAGCGTACCAGAGAAGGTAATGACTTGCTTCGTGAAATGTTAGAATCTGGAATTATAAAATACGGAGATGATTTTATGGATTCCATGGAAGAAGGCGGATGGGACCTGAAAAAAGTTGATAAAGCTGGCATGAAGGAATCTAAAGCAACTTTCGTTTTTGGACAAATGAACGAGCCTCCTGGGGCACGTGCAAGAGTAGCTTTATCTGGTCTTACTATCGCAGAATATTTCCGTGATGGAGCAGGAGAAGCTCAAGGTAAAGATGTACTTTTCTTCGTTGATAACATCTTTAGATTTACACAAGCGGGTTCTGAAGTTTCAGCACTACTTGGCCGTATGCCTTCTGCCGTTGGTTACCAGCCAACCTTAGCAACCGAAATGGGAGCGATGCAAGAACGTATAACATCTACCAAGAAAGGTTCTATTACTTCTGTACAGGCAGTTTATGTTCCTGCAGATGACTTGACAGATCCTGCGCCTGCAACAACCTTCTCTCACTTGGATGCTACTACAGTACTTTCAAGAAAGATTGCAGAACTTGGTATTTACCCAGCGGTAGATCCATTGGACTCTACATCAAGAATTTTGACTAGAGATATTTTAGGAGATGATCACTATGATTGTGCACAGCGTGTAAAAGAATTACTTCAGAAATATAAAGAATTACAAGATATCATCGCTATTCTAGGTATGGAAGAATTGTCTGAAGAAGACAAACTTTCTGTATCCAGAGCAAGACGAGTTCAAAGATTCTTATCTCAACCTTTCCATGTTGCAGAACAATTTACAGGTCTAAAAGGGGTTCTTGTTGATATTAAAGATACCATCAAAGGATTTAATATGATCATGGATGGTGAGCTTGATCACATCCCAGAATCTGCTTTCAACCTAAAGGGATCCATAGAAGAAGCTATCGAAGCAGGTGAAAAAATGTTGAAAGAAGACTAGTAAAAAATATACTCAATGCATCTAGAAATAGTAAGTCCGGAAGAAATTATACTCAGTGAAGAGGTTAAATCTGTGAGTGTTCCAGGTGTTAGTGGAGAATTCCAAATTTTGGATAATCACGCCCCTGTAGTTTCAGTGCTTCAAAAAGGCACTATCAAATTAGATTCCTCTGTAACCATTCCAAAGAAATCAAAGGATAAGTTTTACGAGAATGAATCAAAATATAACTTAAATATTTCCGGAGGTGTGATCGAATTACAAGACAACAAAGTTGTCATACTTATCGATTAATCACTATTGATATAATAATTAAAAAGGAGCTAATCGATCGATTAGCTCCTTTTTTGATTATGAGACCATTTAGATTGACATTTCAGGAATGTCTCCTTCAATGATCAAATCCCCTTCTGTTGCTTTTTGAATATCTTCAACGCTTACTCCCGGAGCACGTTCAAGCAACCTGAATTTTTTATCTACAATATCCAGAACCGCCATATTGGTGACGATTTTGGTCACACATTCAACTCCAGTGAGTGGGAGTGAACAGGTCTTTAGTAACTTGGATTCACCTGCTTTGTTCGTATGCATCATGGCTACGATAATATTTTTGGCTGAACCGACAAGATCCATAGCTCCTCCCATGCCTTTTACCATTTTGCCTGGAATCTTCCAGTTCGCAATATTCCCATTTTGGGCAACTTCCATGGCGCCCAAAATCGTAAGGTCTACATGCTGTCCTCGTATCATTCCAAAACTCATCGACGAGTCAAAGAAACTAGCGCCAGGAAGAGCGGTTATAGTTTGTTTTCCAGCATTAATAAGGTCTGCGTCTACCTCTTCTTCTTTAGGAAAAGGTCCCATTCCTAGAATTCCATTTTCACTTTGAAATTCTAATTCTATATCGTCGCGAACGTAATTAGCTACTAAAGTAGGAATACCAATACCAAGATTGACATAAAAGCCATCTTGTACTTCTTGTGCAATTCGTTTTGCAATTCCGTTTTTATCTAACATTTTATCTAATTTGAAGGTTTGAAAATTTTTTAATTTGGAAATTATGATTTCTTTGAAGATGATATAATTTTGCTTACACTTTATTAATTAATTTAAGATCCTCAAATAATTCTTTTTCAGGATCAGGATAATGGTTTGAGCCTTTGCATAGCTCGATCCGACATTCAGTTTCATCAATTTCTTTTGCATCGATTTTAAACTTATGAATAAAATCAGCTTTGCTTTCAGTATTTTGAGCTTCTCTTATGTTTGCTCCTATTGAAGTATCGCTTTTAAAAAGTTGACCAGCCATTTCAAATTTTTTCAACTGTCTTAATTGCTTAGAAAATGTGATAATTTTAAAGCAAAGTCAAAAGTCATGTTGACAATCAGATTATTTTTATCATCCCTCATTTTCAAATTTCCAAATGGACTAATTCATTTGTTTTATGGTTCGTTGTTCAATTCGTTTTTCAAAGGTTTCTCCTTGGAAGATACGCTGAACAAATATGCCTGGAATATGAACAAAATTAGGGTCGAGTTCTCCCGGTTTTACAAGTTCTTCAACTTCGACTACAGTGACTTTGGCAGCTCCACACATCAAAGGATTGAAGTTTCTGGCAGTTCCTTTGAAGATCAAATTACCGGCTTCGTCGCCTTTCCAGGCTTTTACGAACGCAAAATCTGCTTCAAAAGCCATTTCCATAATATGAGGCTTACCGTCAAAATACCGCACCTCTTTACCTTCGGCTACTTCTGTTCCATAGCCTGCAGGAGTATAAAAGGCTGGAATCCCGTTTTGAGCTGCTCTGCAACGCTCTGCGAGTGTTCCCTGCGGAATTAATTCCACATCCAATTCTCCACTCAGCATCTGGCGTTCAAATTCTGCGTTTTCTCCTACATAAGAGGAGATCATCTTCTTGATTTGTTTCTTTTTTAAAAGTTGACCAAGTCCAAAATCATCGACTCCTGCGTTATTTGATATGCAGGTCACATCTTGAACGTTGAGCTTGACGAGTTCTTTAATGGAATTTTCTGGAATCCCACTAAGACCAAAGCCTCCGAGCATAAAAGTCATACCATCCTGGACTCCTTCTAATGCTTCAGTTACATTATTTACAGTTTTATTAATCATTGGTTTGTTTATTTAGGTTGAAAATACTGAATTTAAAGATGCTCTCCAATTTTAAAAATAACGAAGATTTAAATTATGATGAAGTTTAGATTTTCACAAAAGGTAACAGTTTTAAGACGAGTTTAAATTCAGAAGATGTTTTAAATTGTAATTTTCAAATAAAAAATTTCATGCCCAATATTGAAAACAACCTAGTAAACGCAACAAGCCCTTATCTTTTGCAGCATGCAAATAATCCAGTGAATTGGGAAGAATGGAGTCCGGAAGTTCTCGATCGTGCTAAGAAGGAAAATAAACCTCTGTTAATAAGTATTGGATATGCAGCTTGTCATTGGTGCCATGTAATGGCTCATGAGTCTTTTGAAGATGAAATGGTGGCTGAGTTGATGAATGAACATTTTATATGCATAAAAATTGACCGCGAGGAGCGACCAGATATCGATCATATCTATATGGATGCTGCCCAGATGTTGACAGGAAGAGGAGGTTGGCCATTAAATGCTTTTGCGCTACCAGATGGAAGACCTTTTTATGCAGCTACCTATTTTCCGAAGGATAATTGGAAAAAAGTACTGGCCAATGTGGCAAAGGCTTATGATAATAGTTACGATCAATTATTGGAAACCGCAGAAAAGCTTACGGAAGGAATAAAAGTTGGGCAGGAATTCTCTTCGGTAGAAAATAATGAGACGTTTAAAGTTTCGAATTATCGTGACTTTCTTTTGAGTTGGCAAAAGAGTGTTGATCTTGAAAACGGTGGCTTCAAAGGAGCTCCAAAATTTCCGATGTCTAATTCGTGGCAGTTTTTACTCCAATATTATCAAAATATAAACGAGCATTTTGCTGCTGAAGCTCTCCTGAAAACTCTGGATGAAATGGCTTTCGGTGGGATTTATGACCAGATTGGTGGTGGCTTTTCCAGATATGCAGTAGACGATAAATGGTTTGCTCCACATTTTGAAAAAATGCTTTATGACAATGCTTTGCTCGTGAGTTTATATGCTAATGCCTATAAGAGATTTCCAAAACCTCATTACAAAAAAATAATTTCTGAAACCATTGATTTTATAACCAGGGAGTTGAAACATCCAGAGGCAGGATTTTATTCAGCTTTGGATGCTGATAGTGAAGGAGAAGAAGGGAAATATTATGTGTGGAGTTACGAGGAACTTTCAGAATTTCTTTCTGATAAAGAATTATTTCTTGTTGAAAATTACTTTAACTGTACCAAACGCGGAAACTGGGAATCTTCGAACAATATATTGTTTACAAATCAGTCTCCTCTTGATTATGCTAAAGCAAAAAATTTAGATCCCGACGCTTTCGAAAAGGAAATAGAGGATTTAAAGCAAACGTTATTCGATCATAGACAGCAAAGAGTTCGTCCTTCTCTTGATGATAAAATGATTACTTCATGGAATGCAATGATGATCACTGGTCTTGTAGAGGCTTTTACAGCCTTGAGAAAAGATGAATATCTTGAATTGGCAGAATCAGCAACTGAGTTTTTACTCAAAACACGGTTAGTTGACAATAATCAACTTTTACGAACTTATAAAGACCAAAAATCGATCACTGGTTTTTTGGAAGATTACGCGTTTACCATTGAAGCGCTCATCAATTTATACCAAATCACCTTCAAAATTGATTATTTAAATAAAGCAAGACACTTAGCAGAAATTTGTTTTAATGATTTTAAAACTGAATCTTCTTCAATGTTTCAATTTGCTTCAAAGATCAGCGAAAAGCTCATTTCAAAAACTTATGAAATTAACGATAACGTCATTCCTGCATCAAACTCTTCATTGGCAAAGTCACTTTTTTTATTAGGTAAATTTTTTGACGAGGATAAATACCTTGAAACTTCCAAACAAATGTTGAATCAGATGGAAGCTAAATTATATAAATCAGGACCCTACGCAGCAAACTGGCAAATCCTCTACGGATGGTTAACTTTTCCCTTCTACGAAGTTGCTATAATGGGTGAAAAAGCCCAAGATTTGAGTCTTGAGCTTCAGAAAGAATACCACAGTAATTGTATTTTTCTTGGAGGTCAAAGTGAAGACTTATCCATTTTAGAAAATAAGAACCCAAAAGATCCCTCTGAAACAATTATTTACGTCTGTGAAAATAAAATATGTCAAAAACCTACTTCAGATATTGAAAAAGCAAAGGAACTATTGAAGTAAAAAATGATTAGTCTTTATACATCTTGATTTCAGTCTCGCCTTTCATGTTTTTCGTAGCTCTGAACATTCCTGGGGTGTTAAATTCCATCACTACTTTACCTTTTTTGTCGATGCCTACGATTCCACCAGTTCCGCCAAGCTCTGTCAATTTTTTCTGGATAACGCGTTGTGCTGCTTTTTCTAGGCTTATGCCTTGATATTCCATCATGGCGGAGATATCATGGGCCACTACACCTCTTATAAAGTATTCACCGTGACCAGTAGCAGAAATAGCGCAGGTCTTATTATTGGCGTAAGTTCCAGCGCCTATGATTGGAGAGTCTCCAATTCTGCCGTATTTTTTATTAGTCATACCCCCCGTGGACGTTCCTGCAGCTAGGTTTCCATCTTTATCTAAAGCCGCACAACCTACAGTTCCAAATTTTTCATTACTTAGGTAAAATTCGTTAGATGATATTCCTTGTTCTCTAGCCTTAGAGGCTTCCAATGCTTTACTTCTCCTGTCTGTAATAAAATAGGAATTATCAACAAATTCCAAACTGTGCAATTTTGCGAAGTCTTCTGCACCAGATGCGCTAAGCATGACATGGTCTGATTCCTCCATGACTTTTAAGGCTAGGTTGATAGGATTTTTAATATGCTGGACTCCAGATATAGCTCCTGCATTTTTGGTTTTCCCTTCCATTATGGAGGCATCTAATTCTGCAATACCTTCAGCATTCAATACAGCGCCTTTTCCAGAATTGAATAAAGGAGAATTTTCCATAACATTGATGGTTTTTTGTACAGCTTCTAAAGCTGTTCCACCTTCAGAAAGAATCTTATGTCCAACATTGATAGCTTCTTCAAGCTTTTCTTCGTAAGCCTTTTGTAGAGAATCGGTCATGTTTTCTTTCTTGATCACGCCTGCACCACCATGAATAACAATTCCAAATTTTTGAATTTGAGGAGGATTTTTTTCTTTGCTGATTTTTGGCGAATCATGGCAGGAAATGAAAAGTAGACTGACGAGTAATAAAATTGAGTATTTCATGAGTTATAAATTTAGTAAGTAATCTAAAGCAGATTTATCTATGGTTATTAATTCTGATGAGGGTAGACGCTGCAAAAGCCTTTGCCAGCGCTTATCGTTAACAAATAAACGTTCAAATATAGGTATAGACATTTTAACCTGATCAGAATTTACGAGTGCAACGGCTTTCCAAAATTTAATTTCATCATTGTTGGGTAACAGCTTTTCGGCAGCGTTATAAGCTTCCAGCGCAGCTTTCGGATCTTCATTTTCCATGGCTACATCCCCCTTTTTCATATATTCGTAAGCCCTTTGGCTATTAAGAAGTCTTGAAAGCTCTTCAACAGGAGTTTTATGGTCTTCAACTCTCAAATCTATCTTTTTATCAAGCCAAGGATGTTCTGGTGCATCTTTACTTACGACTATTAACGCAGAAGATTGTTTTCCTCTTATATCTCCACCACTTGCCTGGGCTGCTTTCATGGCAGCAACTACGCGTTCTGCAAGCTCAAGGTTGTTGTTTTCCTCATAAGCCTTTCTCATTGCGTAAACCACATTTTCATCCTCCATCATATTGGCTTGTATGCTGTAAGTATCTTCTACAAGATGTAGAGCCGCCTCTACACATTTCTCTCCAGTAAACGCGGCTATAGTTCCGTTTTTGGAAAGCATGGCGACTTGTCTAAATGCTGCGCCTTCATCTTCTGCTTTTATTTTTTCCAAAGCTTCACTTGCAGTAAGGCCACTTTCCATTAACTGTAAGCCTTCGTAACCGTAACGCTGATTTACAAAAGATTGGGTGGCTACAACACCAACCCCAGACTTTCCCCAGGGCACAGCGGTTCCTACAGAGAACCAATGGCTTTGTACCCCTACGGCCATGTCTCCAGTTTCAGGATCTTGAGCAATAATTGAAAACGTATGTGCAAACTCATCTGAATTTGCAGGTTTTTGAGCAAATGAGGTTATAGCAATCAAACAGCAAAAAATGATGTATCTTGACAACATAATCTTAATTTTTTAAATTAGTTATTGATTAGTATTTAATTTCTGAGTGCTGATTTTTAATAAAATTAAACTTTAAAAATATGCCACATGACTTCAAGCCATTAAAAAAACTTTTAGAACTAATTGAGTTGCCAAGTTTTTTGGTGTTAAATTCTAAAGGTAAATTTAAAGTTATTGGCTTAAATGATAAGCTTAAAGGTAATTCATTTGAGGAGAAAAAAAATAATGAAGAAGAAAGCTTAGAAAAATTCCTTACAGCTGCCTTGAGACTCGATTCAAAATTAGTTTCAGAGTTTATTGGGAAGTTAAATGAGATTATCGATTCCAAATTGTTTGATGCCTCATATTCAGTAAAGCTTCCTGCAAATCATCAAATTCTAAATTTTAATTTCAGTCTTCTTGATTATAAAGATCAGTCCTTTGCTTTTATAAGTTTAAAATATAATTCTGAAGAGGTTAAGAAACCTGAGACTCTCAAAATTGAATCTTTCAAGACCATTTTTGAATCTTTACCTATTGGGATTGCTGTAAACACTATTGATGATAACAAGTCGGTGTATTTCAATGAAAAGTTTTATGATATCTATGGATGGTCGCAGAAGGATATACCAGATGTAGACACCTATTTGCTTAAAGCCTATCCTGATGCAGCCTACAGAAAAGAGATTTATGAAAAAGTAATTGGTGGCATCGCGTCTGGTAATCCCAAAAAAATGTCTTGGCCTGGAATAAGGATAATGACAAAAGCAGGTGAAAAAAAAATAATTACTGCTACAAACATTCCATTACATCAACAAAACCTGATGATTTCTACAGTTGTAGACACGACAGATTCTTATAATGCTCAGAAAAAATTACAACTTGCTAAAAATAGATTTGATCTAGCAGCGCGTGCTACATCGGATGCAGTTTGGGAGTGGAACTTAAGCGAAGATGAACTATACTGGGGTGACGGCTATAAAAGACTGTTTGGTTATAATTCTAAAAATAATATGGTCTCTAGGGATTTTTGGGAATCCAAGATTCATCCAAATGACCTAAAACCTTTTTTTGACAGCTTACAAGAAGCTTTAGATGACAAAACCTTATCTAAATGGACGTTTGACTATCGGTTTCAAAATCTAGAAGGCAACTATGCTAATGTAAGGGAAAATATTGTGATTGTAAGAAATGTAAGTGGTGATCCCATTCGCTTGGTTGGAGCCTTACAGGATATTACAAAGCCCTTAAAACGTGAAAATCATCTCAATCTTTTAGAAAAATTAATTGACGGAACCAACGATGCGATTTTGGTAACAGAAGTAAAATCCGATAGTTTTCTTGAGTCTGAGATAGTTTACGCAAACTCAAGTTTTCAAAATCTGTTTGGTTTTAAGATATCAGAGATTATTGGTTCCACTCCAAGGGATATTTATGTGTCCATTAAAAACGAGGATGATTTCGAAAAATTAGATGACAAACTTAGTCATTGGGAGTCGGTTAATGTGGATGTGATAAGTTTAACTCAAAACCAACTTGAGTTCTGGAATAACCTTTCTATCACTCCAATTTTTGACGACCAGGGGTGGTACACACACTGGATGATCGTCAATAGAAATGTGAATGACTTAAAAACAAATGCTGAAAAAAGCGAATTATTAACTTTTACCCATCAGGCTTTCCAGGGTGGGGAATATCTGGAAAGTATATTCTGTAAAATTTCATTAAAAATTGAAGACTTAGTCCGAAGTCATATTTGCCAATTTTGGCTTCTAAATCATTACTCAAAGGATTTATCCAAATTTTTAGAATTAAGAGATGGAAAATTAGTTAATATAAAATCGGAAATCAGCAATTTCAATTCTGAAGATTTTGCCATGGATATCTTTAATAGTGGAAGCTCCAGTTTTAAAATTCATAAAGAAGAGTCAGATTCTGAAAGTGAGATTAAAACAAGTTTTGGGTTTGAGATTAAGTCTCATGGAGAATGTTTGGGGGTTGTGATTCTAAGTTTTAAGGATACATATTCCAGAGAGGAAACACTCCGTTCTATTTTTGACGAATTTTCAATTCAACTCGCCAATGAAATTTCTCGAAAAAGAACTGAAAAAGAGATGCAGGCCTTTTTTGAATATACGCCAGACCTAATGTGTAAGGCTGAAAAAGAGAACCTCCTTACAAAGGTAAGTAAGAGGACTTGTGAACATTTAGGATATACAGAAAAAGAAATGCTAAGTATTTCCTATCTCACTTTTGTGAAAGAAGAAGATAGAGAGAAGGCAAAAGCATTGCTTGACACAGCAAGAAATAATGAGGGTAATCATTCTAGCGAATTACAAATAGTAACTAAAAACGCTCAAATATTACGAATTGAATGGACTGCCTTCTCTCTGGAAAATTCTGATGATATATTTTGTATCGGCAGAGATGTAACTGCACTCAAAGAAAATTTAAGCAATATCAATACTGAAATTGAGAAATTCAGAATAATAGCAGAAACAGTAAAAGATGCAGTTTGGGATTTTGATTTGGTAACAGAAAAAATGAGTTGGGGAATTGGCCTTAAAAAACTTTTCGGTTATGACCCAGATGATTTTGGTGTGGCGGAAGAGGTCTGGCTGGAAAAAATTCATCCAAAAGATAGAAAACGTGTTAAAACATCTTTCGATTCTGTGCTGCAAAATATGAATAAGAAAGAATGGATTGATGAATATAAGTTCAGAAAGAAAGATGGTTCTTATGCCAACGTATACGATAGAGGAAAAATTATTAAGGACGAGAGTGGAAAACCGATAAAAATGGTGGGTTCCATCCAAGACATCTCAGAATTTCGACAATATGAGAATCTGCTTGAAAGTCTTAATCGGAGACTAATACTAAAAACGGAGTCTCTCTCAAAATCCAACAAAGATCTGGAAGAATTCGCTTACATAGCATCTCATGATTTGCAGGAGCCCTTGAGGATGGTTACAGGATTTTTAACACGTCTGGAACAGAAGTATGCGGGAAAACTTGATGAAAAAGCTCAAGAATACATTAATTTTGCTGTAGACGGAGCTAAGCGGATGCGTCAAATTATTAATGGATTGCTCAATTTTTCTAAAGTAGGCAGAAATGATCTGCCTTTATCAAAAGTTGATGTAAATTCAGTAATAAAAGACGTTGAAATCCTTTTACACGAAGCCATTGAAGCTAAAGGAGCAAAAATAGAAGTTGGAAAACTTCCTGTAATTGATACTGTTGAAGATGAACTTAAGGAAGTGTTTTTAAACTTGATTGACAATTCAATAAAATATTCTAGGCCGGATAGTTTGCCTAAAATTAAGATTGATTACGAAGAGCTTAAAAAACATCACTTGTTCAGTGTAGAAGATAACGGCCTGGGTATTTCTAAAGAATATTTCAATAAAATCTTTAGAATTTTCCAAAGATTGCACGGTCAGAGTGAGTATTCTGGAACAGGAATAGGTCTAGCTATTGTTGAGAAGATAATTACAAATTTTAAAGGTGAAGTTAGTGTAGAATCAGAACTTGGAAAAGGCTCAAAATTCTTAATTAAACTTCCGAAAAAATCTATAGATAATGAAAAACCCTCCGATTCCTAGCAATGAAGCAGAACGGTTGAAAGAGTTACATAGCCTGAAGTTATTGGATAATCTGCCTGATGAAGACCTTGACTTGATAACTAAACTGGCTACAGATATTTGTGGAACCGAAATTTCGCTGGTGACTCTTATCGACTCTGATACGCAAGTATTCAAATCCAAATTTGGCATTAAAGTAGAACAAACTTCAAGAGATGTTGCGTTCTGTGCACACGCAATTAACACACCAGATAAGATGCTTATCGTTAATGATGCCACCCAAGATGAGCGTTTCAAAAATAATCCTTTAGTAAGGGAAGATCCAAATATTGCATTTTACGCAGGTATGCCTCTTTCAACCAAAGAAGGTCTTGCGCTTGGAACACTATGTGTTCTTGATTCTAAACCTAAAGTCCTTTCGGCTTCTCAAATCGAATCTTTAAAATCTCTTGCCAAATTGGTAGAGCGCTTGTTTGAATCTCACAGAAAATCTTTAGATCTAGAAAAAATCCATGAACAATTAAAACTACATAAAGATCAAACAGAAGAGGTTGCTTATACCATAGCACATGATCTTAAAAATCCTCTCGATAGTATTCAAGGGTTTCTGGAGCTATTACAATACGAATCTCACGCCAGTTTAGGTGAAGAAGCAAGAGAATACATAGAATACGCCAAACAGAGCACTCAAAAAATGACAAGTCTTATTTATGAAATTCTTGCTTTTGCTAAGGTGACATCGCAATGCGATAAAAAAGAAAAAGTCGATGTTGAAGTTGTCATTCAAAATATCATAGATCTTAATTTACCTATTATAAGATCAGAAAACATTGAAATTGAATTTGGAAAATTGCCGATAATAAACACTTCAAAAATTTCTTTTTCTTCAGTCCTTAGAAACTTGATAGGTAATGCCATAAAATATAGAAGTAAAGAGCGCCCACTTAAGGTGAAAATCTCTATAAAAGATAAATTAGACGAATGGCTCATTGAGGTGAGTGATAATGGTAAAGGAGTAGAAGAGCGAAATCTTGAGAAGATTTTTAAGCCCTTTTATAAGGAGAATAAAATAAATACTGATGGAGTAGGTATGGGGCTAGCTACATTTAAAAAAATAATCTTAAATTTAGGTGGAAAAATTTGGGTAGATTCTGAATTTGGTCAGGGCAGTAAGTTCAGTTTCACTATGCCAAAATAGTATGATAGTCATGGATACTTTCAAAATCTTAATAGTAGAAGACAACATCGGTGATGTGTTGATGATTACTGAAGCTTTGGAAGATTCAAAATATGTAACTCAACAATGGGTAGTCAGTGACGGTAAAAAGGCTCTGGACTTCCTGTTAAAGCAAAATTCTTATACATCTGCAGAGACCCCAGATTTGGTATTATTGGATTATAACATTCCAAAATACAATGGTCTTGAAGTATTGAAGATTATAAAAAACGATGAGGTATTGAAAACTATTCCTGTTGTCATTTTTACGACATCTTCTTCAAGATTTGATGTCATTAAATGTTATGAGAATCACGTAAACTGCTATATCACCAAACCTCAAGATGGTCCGGATTTTATAAATGCTGTTGCAAAAATTGAAGAATTCTGGATAGATTATGTCAATTCACCAAGTTTTACTAAACCATGACCAAGACCGAAAAAGTTCTTGAACTTCTTATTGTGGAAGATAATTTCGGCGACTATACGCTTGTGAAAGAGTATTTGGAAGAACATTTTAAGTACATGACCTGTCAACATGCTATAAATTATGAAGAAGCCGAAGTTTTGCTGAAAGGTGAGGCAAAATTTGACGTTATTTTTTTAGACTTAAGCCTGCCAGATTTATCTGGAAAATCACTGGTTAAAAAAGTGCTTAGCATTGAAGGCCACACCCCTGTAATAATTTTGACAGGCTCACTTAACCTCGATTTATGTTTAGAATCCCTTCAGCTTGGTGTTTCAGATTATTTGTTTAAAGATGAATTAAACCCAAATGCGCTCTTCAAAAGCATTAATTACACCATTGAAAAGCAAAAACAAAGACTTAAAATTTTAGAGTCAGAAAAAAAATATAGCGATTTGTTCCATCTTTCCCCTCTGCCCATGTTTGTCTATGATGTAGAAACTTTAAAATTTCTGGATGTCAATTCAGCTACAATAGAGCTTTTTGGTTACAAAAAGGAAGTGTTTCTCGGGATGTCACTTCACCAAATTTTCTTTTCAAAAGACATGGATGCTTTTCTTGGAGCTCTAGAGCAAACAGTTCATAAAGACAGTCACAGCTTCGATGATTATTTTTCGTACAAGAAAAAATCTGGAGAAGAAATAAATGCTGAAATCACAATTAAAACTATTATTTTTCAGAATAGAAAAGCTAAACTTGTTGTAGCCAAAGATATTACAGAACGCTTGCTTCATTACAAAGCACTCGCTTCTCAAAATGAGAAGCTAAAGCAAATAGCCTGGCAACAATCACATGAAATGCGATCTCCAGCATCCAAAATTTTAGGCATCGTGGAGCTATTGAACACCGGCGCTTGCTCTAAAAAAGAAGAGGGTCTTCTTATCAAGGAAATAGGCAATACGGTGAAAGAACTTGATAATGTTATAAGAGCTATTACCAAAAACACAAAACAAATTCAACCAAATAAATAAGGTCTATGAACTTAGAAGTCTTAAATGTAGATGATGATAAAATGGTACTCTTTATTCATGAGAAAATGATGATCCATTCAGAATTTTCAAGCTCCCCAAAATCATTTGAAGACGGCTACAATACTTTAACCTACATCTCTGAGCATAAATCTGATGATAAAAAATTTGTCATTTTTCTTGATGTCAATATGCCAAATCTAGATGGATGGGACTTCATGGATGAATTAGAAAAACGTGAACTAGACGGTTATTGCTACATTTTTGTGGTAACCTCTTCTATAGACACCAGTGATAAAGAAAAAGCAGCGACATATGACGCTGCTATAGGGTTTGTTGAGAAACCTTTGAGCATAGAAAGTCTCAAAAATTTAAAGACAACTAAGGAGTTGCTACCTTTTTTCGACTAAGCTTCTATATTCTCATCTTCATCATCGCCAGTATAGGCGTCGTATTCTGGGTATAGGAAGTTATTATAAGGGAAACGAGTGACGTGAATTTCTCTTACTGTTTCATATACTTTTTTCCTGAATTCTTCAATATTTTCTTTTTCTGTAGCCGAAATAAACAGGACGTTATCCCCTTGTCTTTGCATCCATGTTTTCTTCCACTCCTCAAGTGTATAGTGCTGATAAGATCTCTCCACCATCAAGTCGTCTTCCTCTATAGTTTCTGGCTCGTAACTATCAATTTTATTAAAGACCATGATGATAGGTTTGTCTCTAGCCTCGATATCATCCAAGATGCTGTTGACCGATTCAATATGGTCTTCAAAATTTTCATGAGAAATGTCGACAACATGTAAAAGCAAGTCAGCTTCCCTTACTTCATCCAAAGTAGATTTAAAGGATTCTACCAGTTGCGTTGGCAGTTTTCTTATAAATCCAACGGTGTCGGTCAACAGAAACGGTAGATTTCTAATCACTACTTTTCTTACTGTTGTGTCTAGGGTTGCGAAGAGCTTATTTTCTACAAAAGCTTCACTTTTGCTTATCACATTCATAAGCGTCGACTTTCCAACATTGGTATAGCCTACCAGAGCCACTCTCACAAGACTCCCTCTGTTTCCACGCTGGACAGCCATCTGCTTGTCGATGGTTTTTAGTTTTTTCTTGAGCAAAGTGATTTTATCTCTTACGATACGTCTATCGGTTTCAATCTCTGTTTCACCAGGACCACGCATTCCAATACCACCACGTTGACGCTCAAGGTGAGTCCATAAGCCTGCAAGTCTCGGTAATAAATATTCATATTGTGCAAGCTCTACCTGAGTGCTGGCGTAGCTTGTTTTAGCACGCTGAGCAAAAATATCTAGAATAAGATAGGTTCTATCTACAACTTTACATTTTAGTATTTTTTCAATATTTCTTTGTTGACCAGGAGATAATTCGTCATCAAAAATGGCGGTTCCAATCTCATGTTCTTCTACATAATCTCTTACCTGCTCCAATTTACCTTTCCCAATAAAGGTCTTTGGGTTGGGGACGTCAAGTTTTTGCTGAAATCGTTTTTTGACTTCACCCCCAGCGGTATAAGTAAGAAATTCTAATTCATCTAAGTATTCTTTGGATTTTTCTTCATCCTGAAACTGATTCACTATACCAATGAGAACAGCAGTTTCGTATGTTGTAGTTTTGGCTTCTAGCATATAAAATTTTGATTACGTAAAATTATGAAAAATACTTCAGTTTGATCTGAATTTAAGATTTCTGAAAATGAATCTGATGACAATCTACCTTTATATTTTCTAAGTAATTCTAGATTTAATACTAAAAATTCCCTTAATTCGTTTATCATACTAAAATCAAACTTTTATGCATCTTAAAAAGTGTTTTTTAGCTTTCTCTTGTTTATTACTTTTTTATTCCTGCAGTTCAGATGACACCAACGAACTTAACGTTGATCAAAGTGACTGTAAAATAGCTCAAGGGATTTCTCTCAATCCAACTCCTGATGGATTGAATGATAATTTCGATTTGACATGTTTAGCGGATCGCACAGGGATTTCAACTTTAGAAGTCTTCGATAGAAATGGCCTGAAAGTCTATGAAAGGACGAATTACAGAGATGAATTTATTGGTCAAAACGATGAGGGAGACGATCTTGTGACTGGCACTTATTTTTACACCATTACTTTTGATGCAGAAGATCCAGAATATGGCACGGTCAATCAAGGCTTACTTTACATAAACGTTGAACAATAATCTGTAATGATTTATAAAGAAAATTTCTCTATGAAAATTAGATATATCCCTGTTTTAGGAGCTTTATTGTTGTTGGCTACACAAGAGATGTCTGCACAGCAAGACCCTCAATATACGCAGTACATGTATAATATGAACGTTATCAATCCTGCTTACGCAGGTTCCAAAGAAAACTTATCGGTAGGCGCTTTATACAGAGACCAATGGTCTGGTATTGAAGGCTCCCCTCAAACTTTTACTTTCAACGCGCATACTCCCGTAGGAAAAGGAATCGGTTTGGGGCTTTCTGGCATAAGTGATCAAAACGGACCTGTTGACCAAACCAATGTATTTGCGGATATATCTTACACGATGGACATCGGTAAAAATAGCAAACTGGCTGTTGGTCTTAAAGCAGGAGCAAGGTTCCAAAGCATAGGTTTTGAGAACATGTTTTTTCAGGATGATATGGATCCTGCTTTCCAAAGTGATGTTGATGAGACTTATCCAAGTCTTGGTGCAGGACTCATGTATTATACAGACAAATTTTACATCGGTCTTTCCGTACCTAATTTTTTAGGCTCTACTCATCTTGAAGTTGATGGTCGAGAATTTGGCTCGGAGCAACAGCATTACTTTTTGACTGCCGGCTACGTTTTTGATATAAATGATTATATAAAATTCAAGCCTTCCACTTTAATCAAATCTGAATTTAGCTCTGCTGTATCTTTTGATGTAAATGCAAACGTTCTATTTTATGATAAGTTTGAAATTGGAGCCTCCTACAGATATGAAGACGCCATCAGTGGCCTTGCGAGTGTGAGAGCTACAGACTGGATGCAGATTGGCTTTGCTTACGATGCAACTCAGTCCAACCTGAAAGAACCTTCTTATGAAGCTTTTGTCATTTTCGACATCTTCTTCAAAAAGAAAACTTATGTATCGCCTCGTTACTTTTAATCTGAAATGAAACCTTCAATGAAAAAATTATATATACTCCCTATGTTTTGTTGCTTATTTACCATAAGTCTGTGGTCTCAAAATAGCGACACTAAAAAAGCAGATAAGCATTTTGATCGATTTGAATATGTGGATGCAATTGATGCTTATGAAAAACTTATCCGAAAAGGAAAAGCAAATAGTTATGTATACAGACAATTGGCTATTGCAAATTATAAAACATCAAACTTTGAAGAGTCCGAGCAATTCTTTAAGCGCTATCTAAGAAATAACAGAAACGCTCCTGCTGAAGATTATTACACCTATTCTCAGACCCTTTTAAGTAATCAAAAAACTGAAGATTACAAGAAGGCGATGCTCGACTTTTCTGAAAAAGCCCCAGGTGATTCCAGAGCTAAAGCCTTTCTGGAAAACCCGAATTATCTTGAAGATTTGAAATCGATGACGCCTAGATTTGAACTGAATCCATTGAGTTTAAATTCTGAATATTCAGATTTTGGTGCATACGAGTATGGAGGAAAATTATACTTTTTGTCAACAAGGAATGAAACCAGAAAAACTTACGGTTGGAACAAACAGCCCTCTTTAGATATTTTTGTTGCAGACAATGTAGGAGGTACCTTTAAGAATTCCAAAGAAATAGAAGGGGAGATCAATACCAAATTCCATGAAGGCACCGTAGCTATTTCCAATGATGGATCCACTATTTACTTCACCAGAAATGATTACCTCAATGGTAACTATAGGAAAGATAACGATGGTATCAATCACTTAAAAATTTACAAAGCTACATTGGTAAATGGTAGTTTTCAGGATATTGAAGATTTGCCCTTCAACGATGTGTCCTTCTCCAATGCCAATCCAGCCTTGAGTCCAGATGAAACCAAGTTGTATTTTTCTAGTGATAGACCAGGAGGTTATGGAGCGTCAGATCTGTATATGGTCCAGATCAAAGAAGACGGAAGTTTTGGTGAGCCAAGGAATCTTGGGCCAACAGTAAATACAGAACGCAGAGAAAACTTCCCATTTATCGATCAGGAAAACACGTTGTATTTTTCCAGCGACGGACATTTAGGCTTAGGTGGTCTGGATGTTTATTATGCTAAAGTGGACTCCGGAAGTTTTCTTCCGCCTCAAAATCTTGGATCACCTCTAAATAGTAATGCAGATGATTTTGCTTTTACTTACAATGGTAACATAGAAAAAGGGTATGTGTCTTCAAACCGGACCGAAAAGAAAAAAGGAAAAGTTATAGATAATATTTACAGAGCAAACTTGGTCCATCCGTTGGAACAAACTTCTCTTTTGGTAGAAGTAGTTGATGCTAAAACTGAAAGATTTATAGAAAATGCGCAAGTCATTTTTTATGATGAGTACCAAAATGAATTTATAAGAAATAGAACCAATGCAACAGGTGTAAGTAAAAACTTTTTACCAACAGGTCAGAAATTTGATTTGCAGGTGAACATGAGTAATTATGAAAGTCAGTCGATTTCACTTCGGATTCCTGAGACTCAAATGTTAGTGAGAGTCGCCCTTGAGCCAGAGCTTACTGAGACAGAAGTCGAACTTTTGATTCTCCAGGAACGCATTTTTTTCGAATATGACGATGCAACTATAAGACCTGAAGCTGCTTTGGAACTTGATAAACTGATTTTAATTCTGAAAGAAAATCCTGAATTGAATATTAAAGTCATAAGTCATACCGATGAAAGAGGGTCTAAGGCTTACAATATGGAGTTGTCCCAACGGAGAGCTGAGAATACTGTCAACTATTTAGTAGAAACTGGCATTGATTCAACTAGATTATCTTCAGAAGGAAAAGGAAAGTCAGAGCCTGTTAATTCTTGTGATTCTGGTTGCAGTGAAGCAGAGCATGAAGAAAATAGAAGATCTGAGTTTGAAGTTGTCGAGTGACACTTGAAATCTAATCTAACAAATCCTTCAACATTTTTGTTGAGGGATTTTTTTATATTTACTAAGCTGTAAATAAGCTGTTATGGAAAAAACAAAGTGCCTTTCTTGTGAAGAACCCATTACTGGGCGAATCGATAAAAAGTTTTGTTCTGATTATTGCAGAAGTACTTATAATAATCGGCTTAATAGCGATGCAACAAAGATTGTGAGAAATATTAATAACAGGTTGAAAAAAAATTATAGAATTTTAAGAAGCATCAACAAGGACCAAAAGACAAAAACTACACGAGATAAATTGCTGGAGAAGGGTTTCAATTTCACTTACTTTACAAGCCTATATACCACTAAAAGCGGTAACGTGTATTATTTTGTTTATGATCAAGGTTACTTGCCTTTGGAAGATGATTACTATGCATTGGTAAAACGCGATTAATGAGAAAAAGTTCCTACAAAGCGATTATTAGTCTACTGGTGATAGCAGCTTGCATTTGGTATGTTTTTTATGATTTATATCCTGCTGAAATCACGGATTTATCAACTCAGCCCACAGAGTTTTCTACTCTTAGAGCATTTGAACATGTCAAAAAGATTGGGAATGAGCCGCATTATATTGGTTCGAGAGCGCATAACAACAAACGAAACTATATTGTAAATGAGTTGGAAAAGCTCGATCTACAGATTCAGACTCAACAAGGATTTGTTCTTTCCAAAAGCGGTGTCCTTTCGGCTCCGCAAAACATCATAACAAAGCTGGAGGCCAATGAACCTCAAGAAAATTCCAAAGCGCTCTTACTTTTAACGCATTACGATTCTGCTGTACATTCTTCCTCTGGAGCTGCAGATGCAGCATCTGGAGTTGCCACAATACTGGAAGCACTTAGAGCCTTCAAAGCTTCAAACCCTACTTTTCAAAATGACATCATCATCGTTTTTTCAGACGGAGAAGAGGTTGGGCTTACAGGTGCAGAGCTTTTCGTAAAAGAACATCCCTGGAAGGATGAGGTAGGATTGGTACTTAATTTTGAATCTCGAGGTAGCGGTGGTCCCAGCAATATGATCGTAGAAACAAATCATGGGAATTCAAACCTGATACAACTTTTTGGAAAGGCACAGGGAGAGCATCCACTGGCAAATTCACTGATGTATAGCGTCTATAAATTATTGCCAAACGATACAGATTCTACCGTGTTCAGAGAATTGGCGGATATTCCAAGTTTTTTCTTTGCCTTCATAGACGATCATTACGATTATCACACAGCTCTGGATGTTCCTGAACGTCTTGATAAAAGGTCATTGGCACATCAGGGCGATTATTTAACCCATGCGTTGGAGGAATTTTCAAATCTTAATTTAACCGACCTCAAATCAGATCAAGACGATGTGTACTTTACAGTTACTGGCCTCGGTCTTTTTCACTATCCATTTTCTTGGGTATGGATGATTTATGGAGTTGGTTTTTTAGTCTTTCTAGCCCTGCTATTTTATGGTTTCAAAAGCAATTCGCTGTCTAGGAGAGAAGTTTTTAAAGGCTTTATTCCCTGGTTTTCGAGTTTGATTATCGCTGGATTAGTTACTTATTTTGGATGGCCACTGATTCTAAAGCTTTATCCGGATTATTCAGATATTCTTCAGGGATTCACGTACAATGGACATGACTATATTGTGGTTTTCGTAGCGATAACTCTATTTATTTTATTCTCAATTTATCAATCATTTGATGATAAACTGAACCCCAAAAATGCAATGGTAGCTCCAATATTGACTTGGTTTATTGCCATTTTTCTACTGAATATATTTTTAAAAGGAGCGGCTTTTTTCATCGTTCCTTTACTATTTACACTTGTAGCTTTTTTCCTGATGATCAGGTTTCAAGTCCCTTCCTATCTTTTTCTTCTGATTTTGATACTGCCATCTTTAAGCATTATTGCTCCATTTATTCAGTTTTTTCCTGTAGGACTTGGTCTTAAGATGAGTGTGGTGAGTGCTATTTTCACGGTTTTACTCTTCGGAAATTTACTACCTGTTTTTGGTTATTTCTCCGTAAAAAAGGGAGTAGCAACGATGGCGTTACTTGTAGCTATAGGTTTTTTCATTAAAGCTCATTTACATTCAGGTTTTACAGAAAATACTCCTAGACCTGATAGTTTGGTTTACACTCTGGATACTGATTCTAATTTTGCGAGCTGGAATACCTATGATGAGAATCTGGATTCCTGGACATCACCTTATTTTGAAACCGATGAAGATTCAACCACAGCAGCTGACTATCAAAGCAAATACAATACGGCCTATACAAAAACTTCAAAGGCAGACTTGATTGCAGTTCAAAGTTCAGGAATTCGAGTGGATACCTTAGTAGCTTCCAAAGCTTACTTGAAAAAATTTAGAGTTCAATTGAATTATAATAGAAATCTCAATAGGATAATTATTTCAGAATCTTCTCAGATCAATTTCAGCTCGTTTCAAGTCAACGGTAAAACAGCAGATCCCTATGGACAGGATTCAGATGCTTATCATGTTTACAAGAATCGGTTTAAAAACAATCTTATTGATTATTATGTAGTGAACCAGGAGCCATTATATTTTGAATTTGAAGTTGAAAAAGATCAGGATGTTGAGTTTGTTATTAATGAAATCAGCTTTGATTTGTTATCGCACCCCATGTTCTCTATTAAAAAGCGACCAAAAGATAAAATACCAAAACCTTTTATTGTCAACGATGCCATCATCACTAAGCAGAAATTGAAATTGTAATGAAAAAACAAATATCAATTTTAGGCTGTGGTTGGTTGGGATTACCTCTTGCTAGACATTTATTACAGAATGGATGGGAAGTAAAAGGGTCTACCACATCTCCAGAAAAAATCAAAGCTTTAGAAATAGAGGGAATTGATCCTTTTGTGATTGAGCTTTTAGAAGATGAAATTGTGGGAGATGTTCATGGCTTTCTCGAAAATTCCGAACTTCTTATTATAGATATTCCACCTGGATTGAGACGTGACCCAAATTCTGATTTTATTGCCAAACTCAAAAAGCTAACGGAGGCCATTTCAGAATCAAAGATTAATAAAATTATTTATGTGAGCTCTACAGGAGTTTTTCAAGACCATGAATCCACTCCAACTTACACAGAACATTATAAATTTACGCCAATTGAAGTTGAGAATAGTCAATTGGTCCACGCAGAAGAGTTGCTTATCAATTTGAAAAAGGTACAAAGCAGCGTTATACGTTTTGGCGGATTGATTGGCAACGACAGACATCCCGTTAAATACCTTTCAGGCAAAACAGGAATTAAAAATCCTGAAGCTCCCATCAATTTAATTCATTTGGACAATTGCATTTTACTCATTTCAGAAATCATTCAGCAGGAGAAATTTGGAATGGTATTCCACGGAGTTGAAGATATCAAGCTTTCGAAAGAAGATTACTACACCCAAAAAGCTAAAGAATTTAATCTTCCAATTCCTGAATTTGGTCACGAAACAACTTCAAAAGGGAAACATATCAGTATGGCGTGGACCTCAAGAATTCTTGAGGTAAACCTGGAGAAAAAGCTCTAGAATAAATTAATATTTTGACTCACGACTCACGACTCACGACTCACGACCTACCTGCTCCATGAAATACTCTCAGGCTGTGGCAGAATCCAGTCATTGTGGTTAAAATAATTCCACTCAATGGTCGTCAGATCAAGTTGCGGATCTATAAAGAGTTCAGGGGCCCTTCCATTAAGACTAACCTTTATTCGTGCATAAATCTCAATTGGAGTATTCTTTTCAGCATACTCCTTTTTCAATCTTTGAGTAAATTGATAGATTCCGTCAGGCTTCAGAAGATTTCTTTTTTGCTTGGTTGTCAAATAGTCATCCAGTTTAACATATTCAGTCTTTCCAGTTTCCAGATTCTTGATTCTAAAACTTGCAGAACCTCCTTTAGACCTTAGCATCATTCTCCAGCTCATTCGATGACCTTCTTCGGTCCAGAAGACATTGCCTTGGATAAAATGATGCCTAACAGGAAGCAAAAGTTGTATTGAAACCCAGATTAGTAAAAAGGCTTTAAAATAAGAGCCTAACCTGGGAATTTCGATTTTAGCATCATTATAAAAAGGCTTGAATTTTAAAAATGTTCTGTTGATGTATTCTTTGGGAAAGAAAAAGACTGTAAACGCTAAAGACATGTATGGAAAAATTCCAATTTGAAATACGATGCTGTTGAACAAATGGAAGAACACGCTTATCCAAAACACAGTAGCTCTAGTGCGTTTCCACAAAAGCAAGGGAACGACAAGCAAGTCAAATAAAATACCAAAATATGCGATACTCATATGTATCCAAGGTTCCTGGAGTAAGTCACCGATAAGCCAATAGTGAGCTTTACCTTTCATCAAAAGCTCTGGAAAAGTCCCGTCCAGCCAGTCTGGATAGAATTTTGCAAAACTTGCATACGTGTATACAATCCAGATTTGTGCGATCAAAAAAAGTACAACCCAGTTGGGCATACTTATGGATTTTAGGTTTGGATTTCTTTTGACATCTAAAGAAAAATAGCGATGTGCAGGCACTATGCACATGAAAATGAGTAGAAGTATAAGTAGATAATAGTGGTTATTGTAAGAGGTTTTTTGCATCAGGTAGACGCTTGTCCAAAGTAGTGTGTAAGCGATTATACTGAATCTGTATTTGAAGCCCAGCATCACAAAGATTCCAAACAAACCCATGAGTCCAAAATAGAAGTACATGCCATTACCCGGCAGCGGATGAAGGAAGTCGAAACCAATAAAATTGAAGGTGAACTGTGGTTCAATAAGAGTTCTCCTAACCCAGCCTGTAAGAATAGCACCCCAAGCTTCCAAAGCAATAAGCAAACCAAATAAAACCCTGAATACGACTAGAGGAGAATTATCTATTCGCTTAAAGAGAAGCTCATTCATTATCGATAATTTTGATGTAGTTTTTGGCAAATATCTCGTCAGCTTTCATGGCTTTGATTAAAGCCTCCAGGCCTTCAAACTTGACTTCGCTCCGTATGCGTTTTAGAAGTTGTATGTGAAGATATTTGCCATACAAGTCCTTGTCCAAATCAAAGAAATAGGTTTCAATACTCTGCTTTTGACCGCCTACAGTTGGATTGGTGCCAATATTCATCATGCCAAAACGTTTGTCCCCATCAATCAAGGAGGCAACCACATAGACGCCTTCCTTCGGAATGAGTTTGTAGGACTCAGGAACTTTAAGATTAGCCGTGGGATAGCCCATATTCCTGCCGAGTCCTTTTCCTCGAATGACTTCCCCAGAAAGGAAAAATGGCTGCGTAAGATATTCATTTGCCTTTTCAAGATCACCTTCTTCAAGAGACCTTCTTATTTTAGTGGAACTTACTGCAACATCTTCGATATCTTGTTTTGAAATTTCATCAACTTCAAAACCAAACTCTTTTCCGAAGGCCTTCAGATCCTCAATGTCCGCAGTTCTGTTTCTTCCGAAATGATGATCATAGCCAATAACAATTTTCTTTGCATTCAACCCTTTTACTAAAATGTCTTCGACGTATTCTCTAGCCGTAAGCCTTGAAAATTCTAAAGTAAATGGATGAACAATAAGGTGTTCTAGGCCAGTTTCCTTAAGAATAAGTTTGCGTTCATCTATGGTGTTGATCAGTTTTAAATCTGAACTTTGTTGTAACACCATTCTCGGATGAGGGTAGAAGGTAAGCAGGGCGGTTTGTAAATCCTCTTTTTGGGCAGTATCTACCAATCGCTGTATGATTTTTCTATGTCCAAGATGTATACCGTCAAAAGTACCAATAGTGACTACTGTTGGAATTGAAGAATCGAATTCTGAAACCTTATTGTAAATCTTCACGTTTATCTATTTTCCGTTAAAGCTGTTCATTGTATTATTTATGCCAGCAGTACCAAATGAAAGTATTAATTCTATTGACGCATCAAGACGTTCTTTAAGTTTATCCTGTTCTTCTGAAGACCATTCGCTCAAGACATAATCAATCTGATTACCTTTGGAAAACTCGTCGCTTATTCCGAATCTAAACCTAGGGTATGCTGTGGTTTGAAGCAATTCCTGAATGTGTTTGAGACCGTTATGCCCACCATGACTTCCTTTGGCTTTTAATCTTATTGTTCCAAAAGACAAATTTAAATCATCTGTAATGACCATTAGATTCTGGATAGAAATTTTCTCTTTATCCAACCAATAACGAACAGCTTTGCCACTGAGATTCATGAATGTGCTGGGCTTTATCAAAATAAATTTTCTGCCTTTGAAGTTGAATTCAGTTTTATCTCCATAGCGATCGGCTTGAAAAGTAAGTTCTTTTTTTTCTGCCAACTTATCCAAGATTTTAAACCCGATATTGTGTCTTGTATCCTCGTATTTTGGGCCTGGATTTCCTAAGCCAACTATCAAAAATTTCTTCATAGGATCTACCTCTTCTTTTTTGTCTTTGGATAAAAGTCTGGCAAAAAAAGCTCTCATCTACATTTTTTGTAAAAATAAAAAAGCATCCTGAAAAACAGGATGCTTTAAGTAAATTATAAATCTGTGATTTATTCTTTGCTTTCTTCTGAGTTGTCTCCACCTTCAGCAGCAGTTTCTTCTCCTTCTGCTCCTTCTTCAGTTCCTTCTTCGTCTTCATCTTCTTCGTCTTCATCAACTCCGATGAGTGAAACGTTTCTAGAAGTTCTGACTTGACAAATAACTGTGTTGTCTGGGTGCATGATCTTGTAATCTTTGCTTTCAACAGCAGTAACGTACATTTTTTGTCCAATTTTCAATGGAGTAACGTTAGCCAAAATAAAGTCAGGAAGATTTTTTGCAAGACCTCTCACAGTCATACGTCTTAAGTTAAATCTTAAAACACCACCATTTTTAACTCCTTTAGGAACACCTTCTGAATGAACTGGAATTTCCATCGTAATTTCCTGACCTTCGTGGTACTCGTAGAAATCAATGTGCAGAATTTCATCTGTCACAGGGTGGAATTGGATGTCTTGAAGTACAGCATTGGTCTTGTTGCCTTCAAGGTCAACAATTACCGTATGTACATCGGGAGTGTAAATCAACTTATTGAAAGACACTTCTGGCGCAGCAAAATGCACGATATTATCCCCCCCGTAAATAACGCAAGGGACCTCTCCAGCATTACGTAAGGCTTTCGTAGCTTTCTTGCCTACGCTTTCTCTTTTAGATCCTTTGATCGTAATCGATTTCATAAAAAAATTAAATTAAATTAAACTACATTAAAAACTTACCGCTGATGGATTTGTTATAATGGACGGCTTTCATCACATCGGCAAACAAATCAGCACAGCTTAGTACTTTTATTTTTGGACTGTCTTTTTTCAACGGAATACTATCCGTGACAATCAATTCTTCTAATTTTGAGTCTTCCAGCTTTTCATAAGCACCTCCTGAAAGTACAGGGTGAGAACAAATAGCTCTTACGCTTTTCGCTCCGCGTTCCATCATCAGGTTGGCTGCATGAGTCAAGGTTCCAGCCGTATCAACCATATCATCTGCTAAAACAACATTCTTTCCAGTCACATCACCAATCAATTCCATGTGAGAAATTTTATTGGCTTTAGCCCTTTGCTTATAGCAAATCACTACATCGCTTTCTAAAAACTTAGAATAGGCGTAAGCTCGTTTTGAACCTCCCATATCTGGAGAGGCGATCGTAAGATCGTCAAGATTCAAATTTTTCAAATATGGTAAGAAGACGGTTGAAGCAAATAAATGATCCACAGGTTTTTCAAAAAATCCCTGAATTTGGTCAGCGTGCAAATCCATCGTGATGATACGGGTAGCTCCAGCTGTTTCTAGCATTTTAGCCACCATTTTGGCAGCAATCGGAACCCTCGGCTTATCTTTTCTGTCCTGTCTTGCCCAACCAAAGTACGGCAGTACTGCCGTGATATGTCTTGCTGAAGACCGTTTGGCCGCATCCAGCATCAAGAGCATTTCCATCAAATTGTCAGAACTTGGAAACGTAGAGCCAATGATAAAAACTCTTGACCCGCGTACACTCTCTTCAAAAGAAGGTTGAAATTCGCCATCGCTAAAATGCATCGTATTGACTTTCCCTAGAGGAATGCCATAAGAATCTGCAATAGATTTAGCTAATACGGTGCTCTGTGAACAAGCAAAAATTTTTGCGACTTTTTCTACGTCTGCCATAACTAGTTGACCTTTTGGAGGATATTTGTTTTATGGATTGCAAATTTAGATAAATAATTCAAGTTGGGTATAAATAAGCTTACTATTTTCTGTGTGTAAAGAAATATTTTTATATTTTTGCCATTCCAAATTGCCTAGGTGGCGGAATTGGTAGACGCGCTGGATTCAAAACCCAGTATTTTACGATGTGCGGGTTCGATTCCCGCCCTAGGTACTCTAAGACCTCTTGAATTTTTCAAGAGGTCTTTTATTTTAAATCAATTTATATATTATTGCTCAACTTCGGGCATGCTCGCCATAGGTACTTTAGATCTCTGAGAAATCGAAGGTCTTTTTTATTACACGCAAAGATCGCCAAATCCAAAAACGCCAAGTAGCGCAAAGAACAACAGTACATTCTTTGCGGTCTTTGTGAAAAGCTTAGCGCTCTTTGCGTGAAATGCCTTGTTTTTTTATTCTGAACTTACTCCTGCTAGTTTAAAAGCTCTTAAATACATTGCTTAACGCCCTGTAGCTAACTATAAGCTTCAAAGCGATAGAGGTATTCATGGAGAGGTGTGTTAAAGTGAGATGAGCAGTTTAATTATTCCAAGGTGATTCTTACTTAGTTAAAAATGCCCTATTCAAAAATTTAAAGCAATCGGTTGTTATTGGTTCAATAAGATCATTTTTAATCGTTATATTTATTTGTGATTTTAAAAATAATTTTACTTTTACGTGCACTTAAAAATTGAGCAATTTCAATCATCAAAGACTAACAAATCTTACTCATTCAAAATTTAAATTATGAAAAGAATTATTTTACTAATTGCTGTCGCATTTGTTTTCTCTACAAGTTTAACAAGCTGTGGAGTAATGTTTTGAGGCAGTAAATACCAAGGGACTATTATTGCAAAAGACCATCCCGATGCAGACATCTATGTTGATGGTCAGAAATTAGGAAATGGAACAGCAACTAAATTATTTGCGAGAAACAAACCATTAGTAGTGACCTTAGAAGAAGAAGGTTGTGATTCTCAAACTTTAACCTATGATAAGTCATTCAGAACAGGAAACTTTATCTTAAGTGCTCTAACTTGGGGAATCATAGGAATTGGAGTTGATTTAGGAACAGGAGCTTCTTACAAACCAGATCATAATGGGAATATCAATATTGATAAATTAAGTACGAATAACTTCACTTTTAATGCAGACTACTCTAGGTGTAAAAAACCTGAATAACGACTAAATCTAGTATTAAATAGATTTTAATTGCTCAATTTAATCATAGATTCTAAGCCCTAACAAGGGCTTTTTTAATTTGATAAAGAAATCTGTAAACAATTTAGTGAAAATTTGAGTTAATACCTAAGTTTGGGGAAATCCAATCTGGTGATTAAACTCCCCCAATAAAACTGGTTTTCCATTTTTTTTTGTAAAGATTCCTAAGGTAAAACACGAAGTACTTCAATCAAGCTTTTGTGACTTTTGCGAAAAACTTGGCTCACTTAGCGTAATACGTCATTTTTTTATCCTGTATTTATTCCTGAATAAGTTTGGGCAAGCTCGCCCCAGGAAAACAAGACCAATGATAAAACGGAGTTTTTAAATTTTAAATATTTCTGTTTTTATTCTGTTATTTTAGCGTTTGACTGTATCAGCAAGCAAAGTGAATCAAACCATCAATCATAATTTCAGGAATAGTGTTCTCAGGTTAACCCTTTTATTTTGGATCATCTTCAAACTGATGTCCATTAATTTATGGTGGTCTTTGGAACGAACTTTCCCAGAATTACCAGTATTCGATTTCCTGAGTCTAATCCCTTCTGGAACTTCAGACGGTCTGGTAATCCTAAGTATTATCCTGTTGATAGTAGCAGTTATCCAACCCAAGCGAATTCTTCTTATTTTAATATTTGGACTCGAGGTTTTTCTGATGAGTTTAGACCAAATGCGATGGCAGCCCACCATTTTTCAATTTATGGTGACTATAGCCATTGGGGTTTTACAGCCTAAACGCTTCAAATTTTACTTTCTGTTTTTATTATCGGTTACTTACATTTTTAGTGGATTGCATAAATTGAATTTAGGATTTATCAACTTTATGTGGGGGAGGTTCATTCTTATCGATTTACTTGGAATTTCTCCAGAGGTTGCTTTTCATCGAGGAGTAAAAGCAATTGGTTTAATATTGCCTGTAATTGAAATATTAGCTGGTCTGCTTATTTGGACTAGACATAGGAAAATTGGTTGGTCACTTTTAATAGTCATGCATCTACTCCTTTTATTGGCTTTAGGCCCGCTGGGGACCAATTTCAATTCGATCATCTGGCCCTGGAATGTGCTTATGTTTGTATTCGCTATTTTATATATGAAGGACGAGCCATTGACTTTCCGTCTCAACTATTTTCAAAATTTTACAGGAGGAGTTCTGGTGCTTGTTTTAGCAATACTACCGATTTCGAGTTTTTTTGGTAAACATTCTCCCCTTTTATCTTTTAGTCTATATAGCGGAAATTCAGATTATTTATATGTGCATTCCAGTTGTCTTGATCTTGAAAAGTCATCATTTAAAACTATAAATTATAACAACAAAACCTACAGAAATGTTTTCGATTGGTCCATGACAGAACTAAATATTCCGATGGTTCCTCATCAGCCAGTATTTCAGGATTTTAAACACTACTTTAATAAGCAGTGTTCAGCTCATTCAGAATTTTTAATCAGATCATATCCTTACAAACTAGAACAAACCTTAGATTTCTGAAATGAATCCTGAATATAGACTAAAGTAGAATGTAAATAGTTTTAATTCAAGTCAGCATTATCATCTAATTTGATATGTTGCACATCTTGTATCAATATACCATTATCAGAAATACCCTGGATGATGAGTTGATAGTCGACCTCGGGTTTTTTGATTTTGAAGTAGATTTCTCCCTTGGAATTTGATTTTAATAAAGGTTTCCAATCTATAACGCCATAACTTTGAAAGAAGTCGTCGTATTCATTACTGAATTTAGGAATATAATATTTTTTCTGCTGGCTAAAAGCGACCGGATATTCAAATTCTTGGGGCCTAATGGTTTTCGAATCTTCATAGATTGAAGTGAATTTGGAGTAGATCCTTATGCTTCCATCGAAGTCCATAAAGCCGCCACCCATGCCATTCATGTTTATATCTACATAATCAACCAAATCCAATGGATATTGAAAGAAAAATGAATTATTCATGGGCATATCATCAAGGTACAATTGCATGATACCCTTTTGACCTGGTCCCGAGCTTCTTCCTTCTAGGCCAGTTGGAGTTCCTAAAGAATTCTGAAAACCATTAATAACTGTCATACTTCCCTGGGATTCTTCTGCTCTAATTCCAGGTTGATTACTGAGATAATTTGCTAAGGTTCTAAAAAGAGTGATATCTTCATAATCTACAACTTTTATTTTTCCCCATACTTTTTCCTTGCTTAGCTCACGCTCGCGTTGCTTCACTTTGTCGACTTTCTTTTCAATCAGGACTTCATCGAGAATTTCTCTACCTTCTTCAAAAAAAACAACGGGTTGCTCCAGATTAGTATTGGGAGCGTTTTCCTTCAGATCTGGTTGGACGTAAGGCGAATTTGTATATAGATCTGGAAAAGCATTAGGTGAAAATCGGACAAACAAATTGGCAGGTAACAATCTATTGCCATCAACTCTGGATATTTTGAGTTCACTCTCTGTGGTGTGAAAGAAATCATCGACAATAAACGACTCTTTATTTCCGGGCACGTTGATCCTTTGAGGTGCTCTTGTGCTGGAGGCATGAATCAAAAACTCCTGATTCTTTTTATCAGGTTTGTTTAAAACAGCTTCAATCTTAAGTAAATCTTCATACTGGTAGGTTATTTTCAAATCTTTATTAAAGACAAAATTCCAGTCGTACGTACTCCATCCTTGGGTGATAAGGAGATTGTCAAGCTCTCTTATTTTATGCTTATCAATTTCATTGAAGTACCAATCGGCTTGTTGGACAACACCTTTAATATGTGGTTGTAATAAAAGATAAGAAGTGATAGAGTGATTGTTTTGATCGGATAATGAAAATTTCGGTAACACCGAGACACTTACTTTTATACTATCTAAAGCTTGCTTTGTTTTCAATTGGATCTCGATAGAATCTGATGAAGCTTTGACATTAGGACTCTCGAATGTTGTTTTGGGAAGATTGTTGTAATTAAAGAATATGCGCTCAGCAATTATATTATTCTTAGAATTAAACAACGTGACCGTATTGATGCCTGGAGGAAAATCTTTGAGATTGAACAAAAAAGGAATAGAAAATTTATCGTTAAAATCTATATCATACATCTTGCTTTCTGTCAAATTATGAAGCAGCAGGGAATAGGTTTCATTTTTTAATGATCTAGAACTTTCTGGATTGGTTTTCACCAACAGTCTAAGTTCTTCCTGAGTTGTGATTGCCGATAGAATAATTCCATTTCTTTCTACAGGCACATTTAGTTCAAAGTTTTTAGACTGAACTCCGGGGTAGGAAACTTCTGCTTTATAAGCGACTCCTGTTTCGGGGATAAAAGAAAATTTACCTATACCAAAGCGGTTAAGCTTGCATTGAGCTAGTTCTTTATTCTTATCATTTACTATTCGAATTTCTGCATTTGCTATACCCTTACCATCCTGCTTTTTAGCGATGACACCAACTGTATTTATAACCCCATTCAATAAGTGACCGCTTTCTGGCAGAAACTGAAGGTCTATATTCTCAGTAGATGTACTGGCAATATTCTCATCACTACTTTCTGCTTCAATAATTTTAATGTTTTCTACAAAGTAATTTTGTTCTTTGAAGTTTCTCATCCAATTGGTGAACGCACTGATGGTATAATTTCCTACGGTAAACAATGAATCTACTCGGATGGTATTTGAAGAAGTACCATCTTCAACCAGAACGAGTTTTTCTTTTACTACTTTATTTTTATCGTCTTTAATTATAATATAAAGGTTAGTTGCTTCGGATGGTTTTAAATTTTGCTTATTTACAACATAGGCGGTAAATGCTATTTGCTCACCTTCCAAATAAGTGGATTTATTTAGATGCAGATAGGCGATCTCACGAGGAATTTCGTCATGCTCTTTAATTTTTTCCATTAAAGTAAACTGATCCACCTGGGCGTTCGAACTGATAAAAAATAAGATTGAAATACTAAAAAACAAAAGTTTTTTCATGATGGGTAGAGTAGGATTAGTCCAATCAATAATAACGAATATCCTTAAAATCATCATATAATTTATGTTAACTTTAGTAAGCTAAACTCTAAAATTTCAGTAAAAATTTTGATTCAATCACAATGAGAATGCTTTAAGGCTCAATGGTTCAACTTTCCCAAATCTTGAAATAACAGAAAGCCACTAACTTTAGTTTAATTTTAATATCAAATTAAAGCTGATCGCTTAAGTTTGAACAAATTCAAGACAAATAGTCTAAAATTCTATCTAAATCAAACTCAATAGTATGCCAATCACAACAACCATAAATCTAAAGAATAGACCTGTTGGAACTCCAAAATTATCAGACTTTGAGTTTATAACTTCAGAAGTTCCAGAATTGAAGGAGGGTGAAGTTTTACTCAAAACCACCTACGTTTCTGTAGATCCGTATCTGCGAGGCAGAATGATGGATGCTGAATCTTATATCGAGCCCTTCGAGCTTGATAAGCCTATCGTTTCAGGTTGCGTCGCAGAAGTGATAGAGTCGAAGTCTTCTGACTTAACCACAGGTGATTTTGTCACTGGAATGATGGAGTGGAAGGAGAAGCAAGTGGTTGACGCCAAACTTGTGAAAAAAGTCAACCCAAATCATGCTCCACTTTCAGCCTATCTTGGGATTTTAGGCATGACCGGTCTTACTGCTTATTTTGGACTTACCGATATAGGGAAACCTAAAAAAGGAGAGACTCTTGTGGTTTCCGGAGCTGCAGGTGCTGTAGGAACTGTTGTCGGACAAATAGGAAAACTACTCGGAATGCGTGTGGTTGGTATCGCTGGCACCGATGAAAAAATCAACTTGATCAAATCTGACTATGGCTACGATGAGGGTATCAATTACAAAACTACAGAAAACATGACTCAGGTCATCTCTGAAGCCTGTCCCAACGGTGTTGATGTTTATTATGATAATGTAGGAGGCGAGATTTCTGAAGCGGTGCTTTACAACATCAACAAATTTTCAAGGACTGTAGTTTGTGGAGCGATTTCGGTATATAACAAAACTGAATTACCGAAAAGTACCAGCGTTCAGCCGTTTTTGATCAAGAAAAGTTCTTTGATGAAAGGCTTTGTCATTTTTGATTATAAAGACAGACACCCAGAAGGTATAAAACAACTAGCAGAATGGCTTCAGGAAGGGAAGCTTAAGTATGAAGAAACTATAGTAGAAGGGTTTGATAACATCCCGCAGGCTTTTTTAGACTTATTTGAAGGCAAAAATAAAGGGAAAATGTTGGTCAAGGTTTAAGAGGTTGATGAGAAATCCTCTAATTTACAAGGGGCTGTTTTTCACTTTATGACAATCAAAGTCTTTAGGTATTTTTCCAAAGGAAATAGTTTCGAAATACCACTTGTTTCAATGTTAAATTAGAAATCTGAAAAAGCTCTGAAGGAGAGCTGATTTATTGAAACATCTTTGTTTCAATGCGACGGCAATAAGGTGCGTTTTCCTTGGCATATTCAAAGCCCAAATCCCACCATTTTTTCATTTGTTCAGGATCAAAAATCAATGAGTTTTTGGTCAGCATTTCCGGCGGATGGTAAAAATTCAAGTTGACGTGTTCATGCTGACTTCTTAATTTGCCATAAGTAAGATCGTTCCTGATGATTTGATCCAATAGAAAATCAAACACCCTTGTCGTCAGATCAAGCGCATTCGAAACTGGTTTTTTCTGATATTGTTTCTCTGTTTTAAGAACAATCACATCCACATCACATGCTCCCCGATTGATGGCTTCAGATATCGGTACAATATTTCCCAGTCCGCCATCTCCGTAATCATAATTATCTTTGGACACCAAACTCATAAAAGGAATTAAATTGGCAGAAGCCCAAATCCAGTCGCAAAACTCCTTTCGTGTAAAGTCTTTTAAAGATTTATACTCAACACTACCCAAAGTGATGTTGGAAACTGTCACAACGACGTCAACCGATTGAAGTTTCATTTTTTTAAAAAAATCTGGGGTAATCGTATTCAAAATAAGTTCTCGCAAGGCTTTGCTTTCGCCGAAGGTTTTCGATCCTTTTAGAAACCCTAGAAGAATATTAAAATGATTGATTTTAATCTCAAATTCATCATCTTTTTTCTTGATGATAAACGGGTTTCGGCTGAAAATAGACTTTTGATTGACGGACGTGTAAACCTCTTTCAGCTTTGAAATTTCGCCAATAGATAACAAAGGAACAAGCAGGCTTCCAGTAGAAGTTCCTAAAAATAAATCGTAGTGGTTATCACACTCAGCAATGAGATATTCTGCAATGCCACCTGCAAAGGCACCTTTGCTTCCTCCTCCGGAAATGACTAAAGCTTTCATGTTTTATTTTGAATTTAAATTTAAATTACAATAAATTAACGAACAAAAAAGCCTGTTTCATCGTAGAAACAGGCTTTTTCAAATCAAAAACAAAATCAATTTACATTTGATCACTAAAGAAAATCGAATTCAAAAACAACTTGAATGTTCCTAGCCAAAATGCTCTAAAGTTGGTGTTATCTGTAAAAATCATAACATGACCTCTACCATAACTATTGTGTTTGAAAGGAACAGTTCCTTTGATTAATTCTAGATTTTCTTTGTTGATGTATCCGCTCAGAAGTGGTGATTCTGTATACTGAATCGGATTATTGAAACTTAAGTCATCAGCTTCCAGCATCAGGTTAGAATTTCTAAAAATGGCCAGTTCGCTGTCATTGTATCCGTAAAGTAAAGGATGAGATAAGTCCACTTTCGTGTTAAAAATCGTTCCACCAATTCGTTTGGCTCCGTAAAATTCACTTCGCTCATCAAAACTGATATTTTTTGCGATTACAGAATCTTTTTTGGTTTTGAAATCTATCATTTTCTCTGCTTTCAACCAATTTGCAGTGCTTTTGTAAGCAATGATAGTTCCACCGTCTTTTACCCAGTCTTTCAGCTTAGTTTTTCCAGAATCGTTTAAACTACTTGATCCAGAGCTTGGGATAATAAGGTGTGTATACTTATCCAGACTTGTTCTATCGAAGTCTTTGGTGTCCAATTTAGTGACAGGAATCTCGAACCTGTAATCCAGCATATGCCACATTTCGCCGGCATCGTAAGATCTTACACCGTCACCAACCAACATGGCAATTTTAGGCATTTCGAGATGACTCATATTTCGACTTCCAAGATTGATTCCTTGTGTTAACCCTGTCTCAAGCGCTGAAATTTTAATGTGATTTTTCTTCTGAAGAGAATTCAGTAATGTATAAATTTCATTACCAGTTTTATTTTGATTCTGAACAGGTATCATGATCGTACCGTAATCAAACTTTTCAGTTGCAGATTGGAAAGGCTTTTGAGCCACTTTCACTCTAATGCCTTCCTCCATGATTTTATGGAGAACTTTTGCCGAGTTGAAATCGCTCCACCTCATGGCATAGGCATAGTTTGATTTGACGATATCAGATGGAGTTTTCAATTCTGGTGAGTCTACTTTTTCTCCTCTGTTTACCGACTTTACTTCTGTGAAATCAACATCAAAAGCGTGTTTGAAACTCCATGCCGATACATCATAGAAAATACTGTCTTGGAAGGTTGTTCGTTCTTCAAACATCGCTTCAACCAATCTATTTTGCAATTGATTTTTTGGAATGATGTAAGACGAATTAGCTTCAAATTCTTTTCCATTTATAGTTTCATCTTTATTTAACTTGTAAAGCTCAACCTGATGCTGTTTTAAAATTTTAGCTAACTCATTAGTTAATACTGGGTCACCTTTTCTACCAAAAATATAAGCGCCTTTTCCAGCATTTTTTTCTGCATTTCTATAAAACTGATGTTGTAAGCCTAAAATTTCATCTTTCAATTCTAAAGAGGCTTTTAGTGTAGAAAGAGCAGCGGTGAACTGATTTCTTATCGTGAACTTAAAGCTCAATAATCCGTTATCGGTCATTTGTCCAGAACCTCTGGAACTTCCTTGTTCAAAAAGAATACCTATAGACCCGTTGATATCTGGAAAGGTCGAGCCTTTACCGTAATAGAAATCATCAAAACTCTCTTTGGAATAGTAAAGCGATCCAATACTATCCAAAGCACTGGCATGATAGTTCCCCATCTTTTCAGTTAAATCCTGATTGAGTTGAGGAGTCAATGGATTAGTCCTTTCAGGAATTCCAGGCTGAAAGAAAAAAGAGGAATTAGATCCCATTTCATGATGATCTGTTAGGACATTAGGTCTCCAGTCATAAAACGTTTTTACTCTGGCCTGGCTTTCCAAAAGTTGGACGGGTAGCCAGTCTCTATTCATGTCGAACCAGTAATGATTCGTTCTCCCACCAGGAAAAATCTCTGAAAATTCACGATCCTGTGGGTCAGGATTCAAATGTGTACTTCTATTTGTATTGGTCCAGTAAGCAAAACGTTGCAAGCCATCTGGATTAAAACTTGGATCAAGAAGAATAACTGTATTTTGAAGCATTTGATCAATAGCCGGTCCTTCAGCTGCTGCCAGATAATAAGCTAAAACTAATGCTGCATTTGAACCGCTTGGTTCATTTCCATGAATGGAAAATCCTTGGTTTACGACTATAGGCATAGAGTTTAAGTCAGATTCTGAGACTTCTCCTGAAATGATTTGAAGATGCTTCTCTTTAATTTCAGAAAGGTTTTTATGGTTTTCAGGTGAGGTAACCGTAAGCAAGAGTAAAGGTCTCTGTTCATATGTAAAACCTCTGTTTTCTATGCTGATTCTATCTGAAGATTCTGCGATAGTGGTCATGTAATGAACTAGTTTGTCATGGCTTACATGCCATTCTCCGGGAATATAGCCAAGAATTTCGCTTGGTTTAGGAATATCCTGATTGTAAGTGACATCTGTTGGTAGATAATAATCCAATGTCACATTCTGAGCCTGGGAACTCATACAAACAATAAGAGTAAGTGCAAAAAGTATAGATTTCATAGAGTAATATTTTCAGTAATTAATAGTAAACTTATAAGTTGGACACAAAATAATAAAGAAAGTTGAATCTTCCCTAAAAAACGGAACTTAGAATCTTAATCTGAAAACAAAATTAGGAGTGAAGTCTAATCCGTTTTGTGTGAAGCTCTGGATAGTTTGAGCTTCATCCAGCAAATAAAATTGATTATAAACATTGGAATTACCTAAAACATTCCACATAGAAAATCCAGCTAAAGCCCTGACTTTATTAAAAATACGGAAGGTGTAGGTAGAGGAGAAGTCTAGCCTGAAATAGTCTGAAAGCCTTCTAGAGTTTGGAGCTTCAAACAGAATTTCCTCTGGATTTAGTGGTTGATCATCAGAAGGAAAAGTAACTGTAACTCCAGAATGCCAGTTGAAACCAGCCGATAATTTTAATCCACTTTGCTCGTAAGTTAAGCCAGTTGAGATGACATGCCTTATGTCCAAATTACTGTGAAATCTTGAAGGTTGAAGCGATTCAAAATTATAGTTGTTTTCTGATAAACTGTAACTTACCCAGCTGGATATACGGTTTAAATTTTTATTTATTAAAAAGTCAATTCCTTTCACTTCATAGTTACCGTGATCTTGTGAGAATCTAAATTGATTTTGAAATCCCTGGCCTTGTGTCGTGATTCCTTCTACTTTTTTATAAAATAAATCCACATTGAAAAACCAGCTTGGTTTGATATAATTGAAACCAGTTGAAATCTGTTGACTTTGAATTATTGGGCGATTGTCCAGGTTGGATAATACCCATCTTCGATTTTCAACTCCCAGGAAGTCTGTCTGTAAATCAATAACCTGGGAAGTGACTTGGCTTTTTTCTTCAGCAAGAAGTTCAAGGAATAAATTATCAAAAAGTTTATAACTAAGATTGAACCTTGGTTCTATTACTATTTTTTCAAATTTCGAAAAGTGATTCAAGCGTCCTCCAAGTTGCAGATTAAGTCTGGAATTCTCCGACTGGTAATTGACCTGTGAGTAAACACTATTGGTGAGGATTGAATTTTGAGTTCTTCTAAAGAAGCCCGGATTATCAATTTCTTCAGAATTTAAAATTCCAGTTTCATTCAATTGATAGCCTGCTTCTAACGCAATGTTTTTATAAAGTTTTGTTTTTAGATTTACTCTTAATCCTATTTCTTGTACTTCGTTAATTTGCTCAAGTCTTTGTTGATCCAAAAAATCCGCATTTATTGAATTTTGATTGTATTTGGATCCATAAAGCTGTATTTCAGTGTTGGTTGTTTTTGTCCAGTTCCTTTTGTAATAAATTCCACCGGCAACATTCGTTTGGTTTAAATCACTAGATCTTGTGTTTACACTATTTCTTTCAATATCAAATCTGTTTAATGAAAATTCATCATGACTAAAAAACAAATTAGCTTTTAAATAATCCTTATTAGAAAGTTTGTTTTTATAATTAAAACTTGAATCATAAAATGAAAAATCATTGTTTTGCTGAGAGACCTGAGAGTCCTGATTTGTAACTTCTGTATTTTGAAATGTTTTATCAAAATAACGGTCATAAGTAGGGCTTTCCCAAAGGGAATTGATGGACTTTCTAAATGAAAATTCAACGGAAGAATTTTGACTCAAGGGGGACTCGATAATAGCATCAGTATTAATAAGATTCAAACCAACCTCTGCTTTAAAATCACTGACAATAGAATCATTGGTTTGCATATCTATAAGACTGGATACCCCGTCCCCAAATTTTGATGAAGTGCCATTTTTGATAAGTTTTACTTTTTTGGTCATGTAAGGATTGAAGGCTGAAATCATACCAAAAAAATGAGAAGTATGATACATTTTAATTCCATCCCATAGAATTAAGTTTTGGTCATGAGTTCCACCTCTCACATTTAAATAAGAGACGCTTTCATTTCGGCTTGTTATTCCTGGTAAAGACTTTAGACTGAGAAGTACATCTGGCTCCACCAAACCCGGTAAAAGTCCAAAATCTTCATAATTGATTTCTAAAATCCCGGATGTGAACTTATTAATCCCACTGGTTAAAAAATTTTTAAGGAGAACTTCATCTAGAACTTCATAAAATGGGGAAAGTTCAAAAACAGGACAACACTCCTTTTTTCTAGTATCTATCTGTAATTGTTCGGGTATATAGCCCTCTGCGCTTACAAACACATCTACTATAGATGCATTTATTGGAATTTTGAATTGACCATTACTATCAGAATGGAATATATACTTGTTTATTTTAAGATAAGAATCAGCTATTCCCTTTTTTGTAAGCTTATCTTTTGCGGCAATACAAAATATTTTAAACCCAGATTTGGGTATAATTAAAATATTTGATTCTGAATGGTATGAATAATCGAAAGGAGTAACCTCTCTCAAAAACTGAAGATTTTCTTCTAAGCTTGATAATTTCTTTTGCCTGGGCACAATGATATTGTCTATTTCATCGTCTGCGTATGAAAAAAGGACATTGTGTTCCTTTTCTAATGTATTGATGAAATATAATAATTCATTTGCTTTTTCAATCTTTTGAGCATTTGAAATGAAGGATAAACCAAATGCGAAAAGAATAAATAAAAATCGGTTTATAAATTTCACTTAGCTTTTAAAACGACCTTTTCTTTCTTTATTTCATAGGTCAAATCTAGTGGCAAAGTAATAGATTTTAATGCATTTTCTAAGTCATTATGAATAAAACTTCCTGTATATTGTCTCGACATGTCAACGGTTGAAGTCTCGAAGTCAACGTCATAGTAATTTTTAAATTCTTTTAGAACTACATCTAAAGAGGTGCTCTTCAGAATTGTAGAGTTTCTTTTCCAATCTGGAGATGTGAAGACGGTCTTACTTTTTGAGATATTTTTGTTTTTCAAAGTAAAATGATTCTTTTCTTCAAGGACGTAAATTCTATCATCAACGTTTATTTGAACAGAGCCTTCGTAGCAAGCAACTTCAAAGCCATACTTTCTTGCTTTTACATTAAATTGAGTGCCTAAAACCTGTATTTTTCCGTAGGATGTTTCTACAGTGAATTTTTTTCCTTTTTCAACATCAAAAAAAGCTTCACCTTCCAAAGTCAAATTTCTTTTCGTATCCCAAGCAGAATTATCGAAAGAAATTAGTGAATTTGCGCTTAGATTAACGATCGAATTATCAGGTAGATTAATAGTTTGTGTCTTAGCAACTTCTGTCTTGAAGGTTTTAATGTCAGAATTGTTATTGAATATTTTGAAAATAGAAAAGGCCACAATTAAAATTGCAGCAACTGCTGCTAAGTATTGATATCTGATTTTATATGACGACGATTTTTTGGCTTTAATGTTTGACTCGATGTTTTTGAGAGAATCATTAGTATTGAAATCAGGGCATTTAAAATATTTCGCTTTTTCTGAAATCTTCATATAAGAATCATAATCGTCTAACTTTTTAAACGCTTTTAATTCTTCCTCCGTTAACTCGTTATTGAGCCACTTATTAATTAAGTATTCTTTTTTAATATTCATATTAACTTGACAACTAAACCATTAATTCTCCTACTTATCATTTGTTAAATTCCCTCAATTTCTTTACGTAATTGCTCCAAAGCTGTATATATTCTTTTTTCCACAGCCTTTTTTGATATACCAAGAATTTCTGCTATTTCCTTGTGTTTTTTACCTTCAACTCTATTCAAAAGAAAGGCAACTCTTTTTTCTTCAGTGAGATTGGATATAGCTATTTGATATTTGTCTAAATATTCTTTCTCTTCCAAAACAAATTGCGGATCCTGATTATCAGAGTTTTTTTGTTTAAAATTTAACTCATAATTCAAAACAACTTTCTTGTGTTTGATTACGTTCAACGTGGTATTATTGGCTACAGAAAATAAGTAACTTTTAGCCTTTCCTGGAACAATTTTTTTACAATTTTCCCATAATTTTAAAAAAGCTTCCTGGACCTTGTCTTTTGGATTATGCTCCTCGCCAAATTTGTAATAAATAAAATCGTGTAAATCTTTGGCGTATCTTTGGTGAAGTTTTGAAAACACTGATTTTTCACAGCAATTTTTGACAAGTGAATGAGCCTTTTTCATAAGAGCTAAAAATATAAAAAAAACTCTTTGAGTAGGGTTTTTAATATTTAAGTTGTCTAATAAACGAATAAATGAACAATGACCAAACTCTACAAGTATACATTATTATTTTTGATAATTATTTTTTCAGGATGTTACAATGACGATAATCAAATCGTAGAAGCCTTAGATGCATCCCATAACTCTTCTGAATTGACTTCCGTTTTAAAGTCAATAACTTCACATGATGCCTCCTTTGATGATCAAGTTGATAATACCTCATGTTTTAGTTTGGTATTTCCTTATCAATTAAAAGTCAATTCAAACATTAAAACATTTACGTCTGCCGAAGAACTTTCATACTTAGATGTTTCTGATGAAATTGAAATTCTATATCCTGTTTCTATTGCGCTTAAAAACTATCAAATTTTTGAAGTGAATTCGACTTCAGAACTAAATTCACATAAATTGTCATGTGAAAGAAGTCTTGATATTGAGCCAAATTCCTGTGTTGATTTGGTTTATAATCTCACAATCAAACAATTCAATGAAATACACGGTGTTTTTAAAACTTTTGACCTTACCAATAATAAAGAGGCCTTTATGTACTTTGAGGAACTTCACGATAATGATGTTTATGAAATTCAGTATCCTATATTACTTCAGGATAGAAATTCTGAAAACACAACTGTAAATTCTAATTCAGAATTTATCAACACTTTCCAATCCGTAGTTAGAAATTGTGATTGAACGTAATTCTTATTAAGACGCTCTCTTGTTTTGTTAAATTGATATTAAATAAAAATTTTCAGGTAGTAGTTTTTTGATTTGTATTGTCTTATTGATGAACAATTAAACATAAAAGACTATGAAATTTTTATCAAAATTATTGCTTTTGGCAATTTTTGTTACTGCTTCGGTATCATGCTCAGACGATGATGATGCTCCAGTAACCCCTCCTTCTGGAGATCCGACAATTGCTGATTTAGTAACAGAAAATGACCAATTTTCTTCATTACTAGCGGCTCTTGAACGTACAAATTTAGTAACTCCATTTGTTGGAGGAAGTGGAAACCTTACCGTGTTTGCACCTACTAACAATGCATTTAATGCATTCTTACAAGATAATGGATTCTCAAGCCTTGAAGAAGTACCAGAAGATCTTTTAAGTGAAGTTCTTTTAAACCATGTTGTTAATGGTAGAATTTTAGCTGCAGATTTATCCACAGGTTACGTAAACTCATTAGGTAAAGGTGGTGCGTCTGAAGCTGAACTTAGTCTATTTATTAACACAGAAAACGGAGTAACTGTTAATGGTGTGTCTAGTGTCACTACTCCAGATATTGTGGCGACCAACGGTGTTGTGCACGAAGTAGACGCAGTTATTGGTTTGCCAAGTGTTGTTACACAAGCCCTTGCAAATCCAGAATTTTCTACTCTTGTAGCTGCTTTACAGCGTGCAAGTACAGAAACTACAAATTATGTAGATATACTTTCAGGTTCTGCTAGTTCACCTTTTACAGTATTTGCTCCAACGAATGCCGCTTTTGAAGATTTATTAGCTGCACTTGGGGTACAAAGTTTAGAAGAAGTTGCTCCTGAAACTTTAGCTACAGTACTTGAATACCACGTGATTGCAGAAAGTAATGTGAGATCTGGAGACCTTTCTACTGGATTATCTGCGATAACACTACAGGGTGAAGATTTAGTATTCGATTTATCTGATGGTGCACAAATTAGCGATGCTTCAACAGTGAATGCAAATATTGCCGTTGTAGACGTTCAGACTAATAATGGTGTAGTTCACGCCATTGATAAAGTATTATTACCAAACGAAATCCTTGATGCTATAGATCCAACTATTGCCGGTCTTGCAATGATGAATGATGATCTTTCTAGTCTTGTCGCTGCTCTGGAGTATACAGGGTTAAATGAAGCTTTAGCTGATAGAGCTGAAGAATATACTGTATTTGCTCCGACTAATGCTGCCTTTGCAACATTTCTAGATGGAGCAGCTCTTGAGGATCTTCCTGTGGAAGTTGTTACTCAAGTTTTATTGAATCATGTCCTTACAGGGACAGCACTTTCTACTGATTTAAGTACAAGCTACACTAATTCTCTTGCTACTTATGGTGACACAGATGATAATTTAAGTTTCTACATCAACCTTGATGATGGTGTAAGACTTAATGGTGTCTCAAGCGTTACAGTAGCAGACAACGAAGCTGCAAATGGAGTAGTACACATTGTAGATGCAGTTATTACTTTGCCAACTGTTGTAACCTTTGCCACAGCAGATCCAAATTTTTCAGCACTGGCAGGAGCGCTTCAAGCTGCTGATACAGATTTTGTAAATGTACTTTCAGGAACTGCAAATTCACCATTCACAGTTTTCGCTCCAGTCAACTCAGCTTTTGATGCTATTACAGTACCGGGTGAACCAGCGCTTAGTGCTGTGCTTAGTCATCATGTTATTGCAGAATCAAATATAAGATCTGGAGATTTGACAGACGGTGCTATTGTAGAATCTTTTGAGGGAAGTGATATCACAGTTACACTTCCTGGAACTGGTGAGAATATTGCTGATCTTACAGATGGAGCAGGAAACACAGGAATTGGAGTAATTGCTGTTGATGTGCAAGCTACCAATGGAGTGATTCATGCTATAAATACAGTATTGTTACCAGCAGAATAAATTCAAGTTTATTTTATTCAAATGAAAAAGGGTTCAACTTGGTTGAACCCTTTTTTTATTTACAAATTAAACTTGATCAAGATGTTTAGGTTTTACCCCAAATTTTCTAGTGTCTTCTTTAGTCAGGGTTTTATAGTCTTCAGTTTTCGTAAGATGTTCCAAAGGTCTCAGTAAATGTTCTGGCAAAGACGTAAGTTGTCTTGAGGTTAAATCCAACCAAGATCCCATCATTTCGCAGCGTGCACTATTCTGACCTTTCTGATTGTAGATATTATGTTCAAATTGAAAAAACATGCCATCTTGACTCAAGCCTTTCAATTCAAGGCTCACTTTTACCTGATCTTCGGGTTTAAGCTCTTTGAAGTAAAAAATGTGTTCATAAAAAACAACGGGTCCTAAGTTATGTTTCACAAGTTCTTGTTGTGAAAATCCCTTTTCAACTAGGAATGCCATTCTGGTATGACTCATAAAATTTTGATACGATGAATTAGCGAGATGCCTGTTGGCATCAAGGTCACTCCATCGTATTTCAAATGATTTTGTATACATGTTTTTATATAAATTTTGATATTAAAATAATTGTTGCACTTAAGATTGTTGCTATGAGTACTCCTCTTGCTCTGTAATCTTGCTTTTTTTTGATAAAGACAAAAAACGGTAGGAAATTCAAAATAGCGCCAAGTGCAATGATGCTTCCTAAAACACCTTCATCTGAAGCTTTACTCATGACTATTTCAAACTCTTTTTGCATGACAAGACTTATATATAGAAACATTCCTGCAAGATTTGCAACAATTCCTACTAAAAAACCTACAGCAATTTCTTTTTTAATCATTAATATCCCAGGAATTAAGCTCATTTATAAAATCATGCGCTGTCAAATCAAATTTAACGGGAACTACTGAAACATAATTAGCATCGAGGGCTTCTACGTCTGTATTATTTCCTTTGTCTTGATTGACAAATTCTCCAGATAGCCAGTAATAATCTCTTCCCTGAGGGTTCTGGCGTTTATCAAACTTTTCTTCCCAGCGCGCATTGGCTTGTCTGCAAATTTGAATTCCTTTAATTTTTTCCTCACTTGCCTTCGGGATATTTACATTTAAAACCGTGCCTTTAGGTAAGCCATTTTTAATTACACTTTGGGTGATACGTTTTACGTATTTAGTGGTATGATCAAAATTGGCCTCCATGGAGTAATCCAATAGCGAAAATCCAATAGCGGGTATTCCCTCTACGCCTGCTTCTACAGCTGCACTCATTGTTCCAGAATAAATCACGTTGATAGATGAATTGGAACCATGATTAATTCCACTGACGCATAAGTCTGGTTTGCGCTTAAGGATTTCCTGAGTGCCAATTTTTACACAATCTGCCGGAGTCCCGGAGCACGAAAATTCTTTGATTTGAGAATATTTATCGATAGTGACAGGATCACAGTATAAATTATCACTTATTGTAATGGCATGTCCCATTCCACTTTGAGGTCTATCGGGAGCGACAACGACAACTTCTCCTATTGTTTTCATTATTTTGATGAGATGTCTTATGCCCGGAGCAGTTATTCCGTCGTCATTGGTGACGAGAATTAAAGGTTTTTTTTCTGTTTGCATGGTTCAATTTTTCTGATAGCTAAAATAAACATTTCATCAAGCAAAATAGCCTTGAAACACGTTTAACAAATTATTAGCTAGCTTTAAAATAAGTGGTATAGTTTTTACTGTAAATTGAAAAATATTACATTAGTTTTAATTTAATGAACTTTGATACGATGAAACGATACAAATTAAAGAACAATCTGGTTATTCTATTTTTGGTGACTCTGCTAGCCGTAACTTCCTGTAGCTTCACTGCAAAAAATTATGATGAAGACTCAGATAAAGATCAAATCCTTATAGAACTCATTACCCACGTAATTGAGCAAGGACATTTTGATATGAAAGAGCTTGATGATGATTTCTCTCAGGCCGTTTTTAAGGATTACATTAAAGGATTAGATCCTATAAAAAGACATTTTCTGAAAAGTGATTTTGAAGATTTCAAGGCTTTTGAAACTCAAATTGATGATCAAATCAAAAATAAAAATCTTGTTTTCTTTGACTTAACAGTAAATCGCTATAAAAAGCGAATGGAACAAACAAAAGACTTTTACTTAGAATTGTTAAAGAATCCCTTCAATTTTGAAGACAAGGAAACTATCAATACAGACTATGAAAATGCGGGTTATGCTGAAAACATGAAAGAATTAAAAGAGAGATGGAGACAACAATTTAAATTCTCTACTCTATCCACTTTTCATGATTTAAAGGAGGAACAAAATCAAAAAAATGAAAATGGTGAAGATGTTGAAATAAAATCTGATGCCGATTTGGAACAAGAAGCACGTGAAATCACCAGAGAGTCAATCGAAAACTATTTCGACACCATGTCAGATTTGGAACGTAAAGATTGGTTTAGTTTATACGTCAATTCTTTCGTAAGTCAGTTTGATCCACATACAAATTATCTCGCACCTCAGGATAAAGACAGGTTTGATATCTCAATGTCTGGAAAACTAGAAGGGATTGGTGCACGACTTCAAAAACAAAGAGACAATGTAAAAATTGTTGAAGTTATTTCTGGGGGTCCGGCTTGGACTAATGGAGAATTGGAAGTTGGAGACCTTATCCAGAAAGTAAAACAGGAAGATGAAGAGGAAGCTGTAGATATTCGGGGGATGAGATTAGATGATGCAGTAGATCTTATCAAAGGTCCAAAAGGAACAAGAGTTGTACTTACAGTGAAGAAAGTAGATGGAAGTACCCAGTCCATAAATATTGTAAGAGATGTGGTTGAGATTGAAGAAACTTACGCAAAATCTTCAACTGTAAAAAGAAATGGAGAGCTTTTTGGAATCATAAATCTACCGAAATTTTATTTCGATATGCAAAACTATGATGAAAGAAATGCGGCTTCTGATATTAAAAAAGAACTTGAAAGATTAAATGAAATTGATGCTAAAGGTCTTGTGATAGATCTAAGAAATAATGGAGGTGGTTCTTTATCTACAGTAGTAGATATTGCTGGTTTCTTCATTGATAAAGGTCCTGTTGTACAAGTAAGAGATGCGAAAAATAATACTGAAGTTTTAAAAGATTCAGATTCTAATGTTATATGGGATAAGCCACTTGTCATACTTGTAAATGAACTTTCAGCTTCAGCTTCAGAAATTTTGGCTGCTGCAATGCAGGATTACGAGAGAGCTGTTGTGATAGGTAGTAAACAAACTTATGGTAAAGGAACCGTTCAAAATGTCGTTGATTTAAATAGGTGGATGAGAAATAGTTCCTTTGGTGATATGGGAGCTTTGAAAATTACTACACAGAAGTTTTATAGAATTAATGGAGGTTCTACACAGCTAAAAGGTGTAGAAAGTGATGTTGCCGTTCCAGACCGTTACTCTTATATTGATATAGGTGAAAGAGATTATGAAAATCCAATGCCGTGGGACAAAATTGCTCCGGCAAATTACGATGTCTGGAATGGGTATTCTAATTTGAATCAAGTGATTAAAACAAGTAAAAAGCGTTTATCATCTAATTCGCAAATACAGTTGATAGATGAAAATGCTAAGTGGATCCAGTCTCAAAGAAATCAAAATAATTTTAGTTTGAACTATGAAAACTATAGTGAAGATATAGCTAAAGTAGAGGAGATGTCTAAAAAGTTTGAAAAAATAGACAATTACAGTTCGAACTTAACTTATGAATCTCTTCCTTATGAAGCAGCTTTGATGTCTAAGGACTCATCATTAACTCAAAAGAGAAAAAGATGGCATGAAAGTTTATCAAAAGATGTTTATGTGGAAGAAGCTATTCAGGTACTTCAGGATTTGCAAGTAGATAAAAATTCCATCAAACTTGCTGCTAGGAAAAACTAAAACATTATCAATACATCACCCTTGAAAGAAAATTCTTCTTTACAAAGCTTAGCGCTCCAAAAGTTTAAAAAAAACCTTTGGGGCGTTTTAAGTTTTTGGTTTATCGTCCTTTGTCTGTTTGTAGGAATATTTGCCTATTTTTTTGCTCCCGATAGCTCAGAAAATGCAAACACAATGGCCTTAAGTATTCATTCAAAATCGCCTGGGTTCTCTACCAAGGTCATTGAAATTCCAAACCTCAATTCCGGTGAACAATCTTGGTTGTCAAGATCTTTTTTAGGAAATAAATATGCTAATGAAATTATTCCTATAGAATCTTATAGAGAGAAAGATGACAAACTTTTTTATCGGGATTATGGAGTTAAAGATCCGTCTTTAGAAAATGAGCTTGATTTGAATAAGTACAATTCCAATTTTTCGTCCGAACACATTTACACAAAAACCTTCTGGCTTGGAACCGATAAATATGGCCGTGATTTACTAAGCAGGATGTTGATAGGCTTGCGAATTTCCTTTTCAGTCGGATTTATTTCGGTATTTATTTCATTAGTGCTAGGATTATTTTTAGGGTCTATTTCCGGGTATTATGGAGGTAAAATAGATGCAGCCGTGATGTGGCTGATTAATGTGACTTGGTCAATTCCGACTTTACTTTTAGTCATAGCAATTACTTTAGCGCTTGGAAAAGGCTTTTGGCAAGTTTTTATTGCAGTAGGCCTCACCATGTGGGTGGAAGTGGCAAGAGTGGTGAGGGGACAGGTCATGAGTGTTAAATCCTTTCAATTTGTCACAGCTGCCAGAGCTTTAGGGTTTAAAAACCAAAGGATTATTATAAAACACATTTTGCCAAACGTGCTTGCTCCAGTGATTGTTATTTCTGCAGCCAATTTTGCTGCAGCCATACTTATAGAAAGTGGACTCAGTTTTTTAGGAATTGGAGCTCAGCCACCCACCCCAAGCTGGGGAGCGATGATCAAAGACCATTACAGTTACATCATTTTAGGGAAAGCTTATTTAGCCATTATTCCAGGATTAGGTATCATGAGTTTGGTGATGGCTTTTATGCTTATCGGTAATGCACTCAGAGATGCACTCGATGTGAAAAATTAAAATATATTTTAAAAAAAACATTAGTTAGGACAGATTCCACATTATTCCATTATGTGTGAAGACCTCACAGGTTTTATAAAACCTGTGAGGTCTTTTAAAGTAGGAAATTTATCTTTTAGCATTAAGCTATCGAACACAAATTCAACTTATAATTACAAAACTCAGAATAATATTTAAAAATATAATTTAGTCGTTAAGCTTTAGTACGGCCATGAAGGCTTCCTGTGGAATCTCTACATTTCCAACCTGACGCATACGTTTTTTACCTTTTTTCTGCTTTTCTAAAAGTTTACGTTTTCTGGAAATATCACCACCGTAACATTTTGCTGTCACATCTTTTCTAAGTGCTTTTACAGTTTCGCGGGCAATGATTTTGGCTCCAATCGCAGCTTGTATGGGAATGTCAAACTGTTGTCTTGGAATCAATTCCTTCAGCTTTTCGCAAATTCTCTTACCAATATCATAAGCGTTATCAACGTGAAGTAAGGCTGAAAGCGCATCTACAGTATTGCCATTTAAAAGTACATCTACTTTTACCAATTTTGATTTTCTCATACCAATTGGTGAATAATCAAACGAGGCATAACCTTTAGAAACCGTTTTTAATCTGTCGTAAAAATCAAAAACAATTTCAGCTAATGGCATATCAAAACTTAGTTCGACACGATCTTGCGTCAGGTAAGTCTGATTGGTAATTTGACCTCGCTTCTCGATGCAAAGAGACATTACAGGGCCTACAAATTCAGATTTGGTGATAATACTAGCTTTTATGAAAGGCTCTTCCACACGATCCAAATACGTGGGCTCAGGTAAATCTGAAGGATTACTAACGATTATGGGTTTATCCTTATCCTTTAAGGTGTAAGCATTGTAAGATACGTTAGGAACCGTAGTAATAACGGTCATATCGAATTCGCGTTCGAGACGTTCTTGTATAATTTCAAGGTGAAGCATACCTAAGAATCCACATCTAAAGCCGAATCCAAGGGCTGCAGAACTTTCTGGTAAAAACACTAACGATGCATCGTTGAGTTGAAGCTTTTCCATCGCCGTTCTCAATTCTTCGTACTCATCGGTTTCGACTGGATAAATTCCTGCAAAAACCATGGGTTTTACATCTTCAAAACCAGCAACAGCAGTTTTAGTTGGGTTATTGGCATCTGTAATGGTATCTCCAACCTTTACTTCTTTTGCATTTTTTATGCCTGTGATGAGGTAACCTACATCACCAGCTTGAATTTCTTTTTTAGGAAATTGCACCAACTTCAAAGTTCCTACTTCATCTGCAGAATAGTTCTTGTCTGTAGCGACAAATTTTATATTCTGACCTTTTTTGATACTGCCATCAAATACTCTAAAGTAAGTTTCAATTCCTCTGAAAGGGTTGTAAACCGAGTCAAATACCAAAGCTCTTAGAGGAGCATCAGGATCACCCTTTGGTGCTGGAACACGCTCAACTATGGCATTTAGGATTTCTTCAATTCCAATGCCTTCTTTTGCACTTGCACGGATAACATCTTCACGCTTACAACCAATAAGATCTACGATGTCATCGGTAACTTCATCTGGATTAGCACTCAAGAGATCGACTTTATTCAATACTGGAATGATTTCTAGATCGTTTTCAAGAGCCAGATACAAATTCGAAATAGTTTGGGCCTGTATACTTTGAGCAGCATCTACAATCAAAAGCGCCCCTTCGCAGGCAGCGATAGATCTTGAAACTTCATAGGAAAAATCGACGTGTCCAGGTGTATCGATAAGGTTGAAAACAAAGTCTTCACCTTTATAATTATAAACCATCTGTATAGCGTGGCTTTTTATGGTAATGCCGCGCTCGCGTTCCAAATCCATATTATCCAAAAGCTGTTCCTTACGTTCGCGTTCGGTTACAGATTTAGTAAAATCCAATAAACGGTCAGCCAGTGTGCTTTTTCCGTGATCAATATGTGCAATTATGCAAAAATTTCGAATGTTCTTCATAGTCCGTTTTCCTAATTTGAAGTCAAAAGCACTCCAGATTTTAATGAAGCAAATATACAGGATTTGTTTGGCTTAAAAGATGTATTTCAAGCACTGTTAAAAGCTTTATGTGAATTGTTTATAATTCTGTAATTTTGCAATAAAAAGTTGTGGCTAAGATAGATAACATAGATTTAGGTGATTTCCCACTTTTATTAGCTCCTATGGAAGATGTAAGTGATCCTCCTTTTAGAGCATTGTGCAAGGAATATGGAGCCGATATGGTGTATACAGAATTCATCTCTTCCGAGGGACTCATTCGTGATGCTGCCAAAAGTATGATGAAGCTGGATATTTACGAAAAAGAACGGCCAGTAGGTATTCAGATTTTTGGAGCCAATTTAGAATCGATGTTAAGGTCTGTGGAAATTGTTGAGAAAACCAAACCGGATGTCATCGATATTAATTTTGGTTGTCCGGTAAAGAAAGTAGTTTCCAAAGGTGCTGGGGCAGGGATATTGAAGGATGTTGATCTTATGGTGAAATTGACAGAGGCTATGGTGAAACATACAAATTTACCCATAACAGTAAAGACCAGATTAGGCTGGGATCATGATTCTATTAAAATTTACGAAGTTGCCGAGCGTTTACAAGACGTAGGTTGTAAAGCCATCTCTATCCATGGCCGTACAAGAGCTCAGATGTATAAAGGTGAAGCAGACTGGAAGCCCATCGCCGAAGTCAAGAATAATCCAAGAATGCATATTCCTGTTTTCGGTAATGGTGATGTAGACACACCTGAAAAAGCAGTTCTTATGCGTGATAAATATGGTCTAGACGGAGCTATGATAGGAAGAGCCAGTATTGGTTCGCCGTGGTTTTTTAAAGCTGTGAAGCATTATTTCGAAACAGGTACTCATTGCGATTCGCCATCTATGGTAGAGCGTGTAGATATTGCCAGACGTCACCTGCAAATGTCTATAGACTGGAAAGGAGAAAAGCTTGGTGTTTTTGAAACCAGAAGACATTACACCAACTACTTCAAAGGTATTCCGCATTTTAAGGACTATAGAATGAAAATGGTAACCTCAGATCATGCTGAAGATGTATTTGCTACCTTCGATGAAGTAGAGGAGAAGTTCGCAGATCATCAGTTTGCGGAATAGGTTGCTACTTTCTTTTTCTTTTGAATTTAATACCGTTCACTTAATTAATAAAGGATGAAATTTTATGTTTTAGTTGTATTAACGATGATGCTTGATTCCACGACACAAGCTCAAAGCTTTGATGAAAACACCACTCAAACTTTAAAGAATTATGTGAATGAATTCCCGAATCAAACTCAGTTTTCGGTAGCAATTATTGACGGTGATCAAACTCAATTTTATGGTCAGGTAAAGTTTTCAGATACTATTAATGAGTTTGATAATAGCAATTCTGTATTTCAAATAGGTTCAGTCACCAAAGTCTTTACTTCGACATTACTTGCACAGCTTGTGATTGAAAAAGAGGTGAAACTTACAGACTCAGTTCAACGTTATTTTAATTTCTCATTAAATGAAAAAGGGACTACTCTGGAACAACTTTCAAATCACACTTCTGGACTACCAAGATTACCCTCCAATTTGAATTTGGCTGCTCTTGATCTTAAAAACCCATATAAAAGTTATGCAGAAGCAGATTTAGAGTACTATTTAAAAACAGAGATGGAGATCCCTACAACGGAAGAAAAAACATACCAATATTCCAATATCGGCGCTTCTATTTTGGCTAAAGCATTAGAAAATGCAAGCGGTAAAAATTACTCAGAATTACTTTCAGAAAGAATATTTCAGCCTTTAGAAATGAATCAGTCTACTTTAAATGAAGGGGAAGCAAAAAATAATATGGTCCAGGGTATAGATCAAAATGGAAACCCCACACCAGTTTGGGAAATGGGTGTATTTGAAGGGGCTGGAGCCATCTTATCCTCTACAAAAGATCTATCCAATTTTTTAAAAGCTCACTTTAAGGAACAAGAAAATGCATTTTCATTGACCTTGATGCCGACGTTTATGGTTAATAAAAATTTACGTTTGGGTCTTGGCTGGCATATCCTTCAAGATGAAACTGGTAACGATTTGTACTGGCACAATGGAGGCACAGGCGGATATTCTTCATCTGTATTTATGGTTCCTGCGACACAAAAAGCAGTTATTATTCTTACCAATGTATCTGCTTTCCATGCCAAAGCTTCTACGATAGATGAATTAGGTTTTAAGCTATTGAACTCGATTTCAAAATAAAAAGCGCCTATATTATAAAAATATAGGCGCTTTTTAAAGACGATTGCGGCTAAAACTTATTATCTATTTTCTGCTGCAGGAGTTGGAAATTGAGTAAAAACATTGTCCTGCGGTCTATCATTTGGAAGTTGATCAAGCCTGTTAAACCTTCTCATGTCTATCCATCTATGACCACCTTCTGCAAAGAGTGAATATCGCCTTTGTAATAAGATTTCATCGACGAGTTCTTCAGGAGAAGTGCCCCCTGTATAATCATCAAGATCAGCCGCATTTCTTACAATATTTATAGCTGCTACAGCTTCACTGGGATTAGATATATGCAAAGCTTCAGCATAAAGTAGCACAAGCTCTTCATTTCTAATAACATCTACATCATCTACAATAGTTTTATAAACAAAGACATTGTAAAGACCGCTTAAATCTGACTGGGTTAAAGCTTCCTCTCTCCTGTCAACTTTGCTAATTCTATTATCACCAGTTAATGTATCTTGAATAAATGAAGGATGAACAATTCTTGCATTGGCAACTGTTTGGTTGATACTAAAGAATAATGGATTTGGAAAATCCAATCCAGATTGAGAGAAAGTAAAATACACACTTTCGCTAAGATCTCCATTTAAATTCATAAAGGAATCTTCGAGCAAGGGTAATGCCTCGGTATAGTTTCCTCTATAGACCTGGACTCTTGCATGAACAGCTTTATTGAACTTAAGGAAATCTTCCGGTGTATTTGCAATAGTAAACCCTTCAGGTAAAGAAAAAGGAAACTCATCCCCTCCGTTTTCCAATTGTGTTGCGGCCTCACCAAGAAGGTTTGAAATAAATGCAATAGCCTCGTCATAACCTAAAAAGGGTCCTAGATTTTCTGGATCAGATATATCAACTCGAATTCCATTTTGATATTGCTGATTGAGCACCATCAAAAGCTCATGAGCTTTAATTGTATTAAGAAAGCCTTCTGAAGCATTGACTTCAGTCTCTGTGAAAATACCCTCGCTATTGCTCAGTCCTTCTAGTATCAGATTTGCATCTTTAATTGAAGTGTACCTTGCACTATATGGAGTTGTTGTGTAAAATGTATTGTTATCCAGATTTCCAGTCATGACGTCTGAGGCCCATCGAGGGTCTGAACTTTGGAATCTATAATATTCTCTACCAGCCAATGATTGGCCATCGACTTGAGTGTCAATCCTTAACCTCATATCTGAAAGAACACCTGAAACAGTTTGTTCTAATTCTCCTCGGGAGATGCCGTTTTGGATAGACTCAGCGGTAGGTCCGTTTAAATTTTCTCCATCTTCTAGTTCGCAGGAAACTGTTATTAAGCAAACTGCTGGTAAGATTAAGAGTTTATGTATTAATTTCATAAGTATATTTTTTATTTAAAAGTCCATTGTTACTCTAAAAAGATATTGTTTTGAAGTTGGAAAAGGTGTGACTTCTACTCCTGTTGAAAGTCCATTACCTCCAAAGTTTGATACTTCTGGATCGTAGCTGTTGTAATCAAAAATATTGATTAAATTTAATCCAGTTAGACCCATTTTGATATTGGTGACATAGCCTTTGAATAGACTTTGTACAACTTCATTAGGAACGCTATAACTAAGGGCGATCTCTCTTAATCTAAGATAAGAGGCGTCCTCTACAAACGGAGCTGCAATACCACTGCTTAAAGAATTGATTCTGAAATCGCCATTGGTTAATTGTCCACTCGGGTCTAGAGTTATGTCATCATAATCATTTGAGGTTTGGCCAAGGTCCGTAAGTAAAGTGGTTAAATTGATATTATCCCCACCTTTTTTCCAATGCCATAGAAAGGACAAGTCAAAGTTTTTATAATTGAAGTTGTTGGTAAATGTCATTTGAAAATCTGGCTCTGCATCTCCAAGCTTTACAACATTTCCCTCGGTATTATTTCCAACAATTTGGGTAACACTTCTACCTTCTTGAATTCTGAAAGTTCCTAGGCCTGTTCCAAATCCACCTAAGTCGAAAGGTTCAACATCCAGACTAGTAACCTCAGATCTGTTTCTAAAAAAGATAACATTAGTAGACCATGTAAAATCTTTGTTTTTAACAACATCAGCGTCTAGAGTAAGTTCAATTCCTTTATTCCTTAGGCTGCCGGCATTTGAGAAGCGCTGAGTGAAGCCCGAAGAAGGTTCATTTTGAGCTTGTAGAATTAAGTCATCTACTTCCTTGATATAGTAAGAAGCCTGTAATCTTATACGGTTATTTAGTAGACCAGCATCAAATCCAAATTCTAATTCTTTTTGGCGTTCAGGATCAATAGTAGCATCTCCTAGGGTTGCAGGAACTCCAATACCAGGAAGACCTCCAATAGAATTTCCTACAAGGGTAGTAAATAAGGCTCCAAATGGAGCAAAATTTCCTGCTTCTCCATAAGCTACTCTAGGCTTAAACTCTGAAAGGAAATCACTTTTCCAAAACTCAAAATTATGCAGATTCACAGCCATGGAAGCTTTTGGATAATAGAATAGAGTATTTGCATCTCCAAAATTTGAAGATTTATCGGCTCTTACACCTATAGTTCCAATTAACTTATCTTGATAATTAACTTCCTCTTGTACAAAAAAGCCTGAGTCGTCTTGTTCTCTTCGAAATTGACTAACGTTGATGTTACCAGCCTGATCCAAGTTTGATTCTGATCCGATTAAATCCGAAGCAACATTATTAACAGTATTTTGCGAAAAACTTTCTCTAGTCACGCCACCTTGAGAGGTGAATGTGATATTGTCTTCCGTGAAATAAGTATGTACTAAAAATGCGGAGTAGTTATTATTTCTAGTTTTAGTATTCCCTAGTGCGCTTACTCCATTCACACCCCCATTTGCTGGATCCATGAACTGTAGTTCTTTAGGGAAAAGGGCTCTTGTCTGTAATTGGTAATAGTCAAGACCAAGCCTCAGTTGAGCTTTTAAACTAGAGTTTTCGTTTTGATAGATGTCATAATCTAAAGTAGTACCAAGAACAAACCTGTTGACTTCTTCACTATTAGTAATTAACTGAATGGTCTGCAATGGATTTGAACCCCCGTAAGGATTATCGGGGTAAATACCATTCTCGTTGGGGAAAAGTTGAGCCCAAGGTGGCAATGACGTTAAGGTAACACCAATAGTACTTCCAGAGTTGTCATTATTGAAGAAGCCTCTATCCGAACTTGAATCTATATAATTTGCACCAACTGTCAATTTTAATTTGTCCTCAAAAAAGTCATGAACTAAGTTGATTCTCGCAGACTTTTTATTGTAGCCTGTATTATCAACAATGCCATCTTCTTCTCGATTTGAAAAAGATCCGTAAAAAGTCGTTTTATCAGAACCTCCAGATATACTAGCATACGTATTGCTTATAAACCCTTCTTCTCCAAATACTTCCTTTTCATAATCAACCAAATTACCATTTTGTTGAGCTTGTGTGAATAGGTCGCCCTGGCCAGCTCCAAAAGAATTTTCAGCAATTTCTCTTGTGTAATTTCTTTGTCCCCTAAAGTTGATGATACTATTAAAACCTAATTCCTGTTGGACGGAAACTTTTGTATCTCCACGCTTTCCTCTTTTTGTTGTAATTATAATTACACCAGCAGCGGCTCTAGCTCCATAAATAGCTCCTGCAGAAGCCCCTTTTAAAACTTCTACGCGTTCTATATCATTTGCTTCTAAATCTGCAATCCTATTGGAAGGGTTGTCCTGAGTAGAAGTATTTCCACCTGCAGCTGCTCTGGAAACAAAGTTTAATCCTGCTCCTGAAATACTACTGTTATCAATATAAACCCCATCAACAATATAAAGCGGTTGGGAATTACCAAATACAGAGGTTATACCTCTAAGCTTCACAGATACTCCACCACCAGGTGCGCCAGAATTTCTAGTGACTAAGGCTCCAGCAAATTTACCTGCTAAAGCTCCATCTAAAGTGGGTTGGGATGTTCTGCCTACCAACTCCTGAGAGCTAATGGAAGACACAGCATTTGCGGCATTAGACCGTTTGACGGATGTTGCAAGACCTGTTATAACTACTTCCTCTAAGGCTGCGGCAGACTCAATAAATGATATTGTAAAGGGTGAGGTGTCTGTTACTCTAACTTCTTGTGATTCGTAACCAAGGTAGGTGAACAGTAATGTAGTTGGTAATTCATCAACTCTCAAAGAAAACTGACCGTCCATATTACTGGTGGTTCCATTGGAAGTCCCCTTCTCAATGACATTGACGAACGGTATAATGTTTCCAGTTGATTTTTCTACAGTTTTACCAGTTATTTTTTCCTGCGCCTGCAGTGCTCCGGACAATAAACTCATCAACATTAAAAGGTTGAGAAGCCTTATTTTAGCTTTATTCATGATTTATATTTTATAGATATATTAACAAAAATATATTTTAATGTCAATAAAGTGTTAATTAATTAGAATATATTTTATATTTTTAACATATAAATGATACTTGTTGAGTTCTAGATAATTTTTTATTCTTTTCAGAATTAAATAAATCGATTATATTGCATGAATTAATTACTAATTTATTTTGATTCGGAACACCTTCATCCTACTGAACTAAGTCTCAAAATCAAAAACAGATGATTCGTAATTATTACAACGAAGAATGGAAAGATGTCGTCTTTGACGATAAAATTGCAAAATTTGAAAAATATAAAATTTCAAATTACGGCAGAATGCTTAACTGTAAAGGTCTAAAAGAAGTTTTGGTGAAAGAATCCTTTATAAATGGCTATCAAACCCTTCCTCTCAAGCAAGAAATCAACAAAAAATCTACAAGTAGGTACGTCCACAAGTTAGTTGCAGAACACTTCCTGGAACGCGGTGATGGAATCTATGTGATCCATCTCAACTATGACAAACTGAATAACAAAGTTGAAAACTTGAAATGGTCTACCAAAAAAGAAAAGGAAACACATCAATTTAGTAATCCTGATTACATCAATAGGCCTAAAAAGCGGACGTATTCCAAATTGACCGAAGCTAAGGTAAGGTTGATAAAGCGAAAAATTCACGATCCCAACCGACGCACGCGTATGAAAATGATTGCTAAGCAATTTGGTATTTCTGAGATGCAACTTTATCGCATAAAAAGCGGAGAAAATTGGGGTACAGTAACTGACTATTAATTTTATCTGAAGTCAAATTTAACCCAAACGGGAATATGGTCCGAAATTTTTCTAGCTGATTTTAAATCAGGATATAATTCATGAAAAAGATCGACCCCGCTTTCTTGGATTGAAAATACCTTAGAATCAATAAATAAATTATCATATTCTGAAGCTAGACATTCATTTGAAATACATCTCATTTTAAGGCTTGTCTTTTGATTTACTAATGCTGGAAAAAATCCTTTACTTTTTAAGGGGTTAAATACAGTATGTGATTGAGGTAAATTGAAATCTCCAAGGAAAATTAAATTTTCTTCGGGGTATAGGTCCGGATAGAGCTTTAGATTCTTGAGTTCTCGTTCTGGTTGTTTTGATTTTGGCACTGCATGGATATTTACGAGCGTGAAGTGTTCATTTTTATACTTGAACTTTATGAAATAGGGCTCACGCTCAAAATCTTCAATACAATCTACATCTAGCCAGGCTTTTTTGATTAGTTCTACACGGCTTGATTTCCAGAGATAAGCGTACCTCTCCGAGCTATATCTTCCACCCTGTGTAGGTTGACTCACCGTATAATTCCATTTGAACCCTGTTCGACTCAATTCATCAGCTAGTTTTGCAACAGATTGCGCCCCTCCATTGCCAGCAACAACCTCTTGAATGGCTACGATGTCGTAGTCGCGTAAAGTTTGCGCCATGAATGCAATTTCCTGTTCAGACTTGGATTTTCCCATATGTCTGATGTTCCAGGAACTCAACTTTACCTGAGCAAGGCTAAGGTTAAAGAAGAAGACAGCAGATAGAAAGAATAGGAGTTTTCTAGATTTCATAAGTTTATGATTGGTTACAACTTCAGTTTTTTTTATTAAATCACAAGATAATTCTGAATATTCATGTGTAACTAGAAATATTTCTTATCTATAGGGTTTTTCGGATATTTTTCAAAAATAATAAATGTTTCAGCGTAATTTCAGCAACAAAAAAAGCCTTTCAATGGTTACACTGAAAGGCTTGATTTTACTGGTGGTCCCACTTGGACTCGAACCAAGGGCCACCTGATTATGAGTCAGGTGCTCTAACCAGCTGAGCTATGGGACCGATACTGGTTATTTAGGACGGCAAAAATAAGTATAAGTTTATTATCAGCCAAAATATTTTTCAATTTAAAATCAACTTTAGTCTTCACATAATTCTACGAGAACCCCATGACTACTTTTTGGGTGCAAAAAGACTATGGATTTTCCATCAGCTCCCGCTTTTGGCTCTTCGCTAAGCAATTGGAAACCTTCTTTTTGCAGTCTTTTCATTTCAGATTTCAAATCATCTACAAAAAAAGCGATATGATGAATACCTTCTTTTTGCTTACTCAGATATTTCCCTACGGGACTATCCTCTCGCGTGGCACCAAGCAATTCAATTTTACTTTCGCCACATTCAAAAAAAACAGTTTTTACGCCCTCCCGTTCAACGATTTCAGTTTTATAAGGAGGTGAGTTTAGCAGCGCTTCATACGTTTTAGTGGCCTCCTCTATATTGTTTACCGCAATTCCTAAATGTTCGATTTTTTTTATCATAAGATATTTTCAGAAAGTTATATAACAAAACTAGCATTTATATATTTATCCTAACTTTGCAGCATGGAATCAAATAGACAAAAGAAAATTGCAGGAATCCTTCAGAAAGATTTGGCGGAAGTCATTCAGCTTGAGCTAAAAGCCGCTGGAACTCAAAATCTAATCATCTCAGTTACCAAAGTGAGAGTGACCCCAGATCTGCTCCAGGCCAAGGCGCATTTAAGCATTTTTCCTTCAGAGAAATCTGAGGAAATCGTTGATGAAATAAGAACTAAGAAGTCAAAAATAAAACATGAAGTCGCGCAACGAACAAAAAATCAATTGCGTAGAATGCCTGAGTTGTCTTTTTTTAACGATGATTCTATAGAATACATCAACGATTTGGAACAAGCTTTTAAGGGAAAGAATGACCCTATCAAAAACCCAGATTTATTAGATAAGCGCAAGAAAAATTGAATGTACCGTTTTACATCGCCAGGCGTTATTTCTTTTCTAAAAGTTCCAACACGGCGATAAATATTATCACCTGGATTGCTTCCATTGGCATTATAGCCGGGGCTTTATCTCTTTTTATTGTCTTATCCGCCTTTGCCGGACTTAAGGAATTTAGTCTATCGTTTACTAATAAGTTTGACCCGGATTTAAAGGTGTTGCCTTCCACAGGAAAGTTTTTTGAAGTGGATTCTACTCAGAATTCTAAAATTCAAAATCACAAAGATATTGTAGCCTATTCAGAAGTCATAGAGGAACGGGTATTATTAAGCTTCAAATCCAAAAATACACCAGCGTTTATTAAAGGCGTGGACACTACCTTCCAGTCTATAAGTGATATTAAAAATACGGTGTTTCTCGGTCAATGGCTCGAGGAAAATGCAAGTCAGGTTGTGTTGGGTAACGATCTTTCCCGAAAACTTTCTGCGGGAGTTAGAGATTATTCGGGTTTTTTGAATTTATATGTGCCAAAGCCTGGCAAAGGACAAATTTTAGATGTAAAGGATGCTTTTAGAACTGGCAGTGCTACAGTAGTAGGGATTTATTCCATCAACGAGGAATTGGACAAAAAATTTGCGTTTACAGACATTGGCTTTGCAAGAAGCTTGTTGCAACTCAATGAAGATGAGGTCTCAGCTTTAGAAGTAAAATTAGCCCCTTCTGCAGATTTAAACTCAGTTCGAAATGATTTGAAATCCATATTTAAAGACCAAGTGGAAGTCAAAGATCGAATTCAGTTGAACGATAGCCTGTATAAAATGCTGAACACTGAAAACCTTGCGGTGTACTTGATTTTCACCTTGGTGATTATTATTGCCCTGTTCAATGTGATTGGCTCTATCATTATTGCTGTGTTAGAAAAGCGACAAAACTCAAAAACCCTTCTGAATTTAGGGCTGACTAAAAATGAAATCCAGCGTATCTTTTTCTTTCAAGGAGGCTTGATGAGTGTTGCCGGAGGTATAGTAGGGCTTGTGTTTGGAATCTTACTGGTGATTTCTCAACTCTATTTTGAGTGGATCATGATTACCCCAAGTTTGGCATATCCGGTAAAACTCGAATTTGTCAATATTTTAATTGTATTTGCAACCATTTCAGGCTTAGGATTTTTAGCCTCTTATATTTCTTCTCAAAGCGCTAAACGCTCTATTTAAATCCACTATTTTTTTAAAGTTATTGGATTTAATTTTAGTTTTTATTAACATTTGCTACCTATCCATATAAGTTGCTTTATAAAAGGTGTTTAGGCTCAAATTTCGAACTAATTCTACAAAAGTTTAGAGTTATACCGCATAGGTTTGTTTAAAATCTATTCTTATGAAAAAATTTACTTTTATAATTTTCATATTACCATTTATTTTAGTATCGCCATTAATTTTTGCACAAAATGGAGATGAAATTTTTGTTGAAGACATTGGTGGTATAGAATACATCGTACATAAATTTACAGCTACTGGGTCAAACACTTTTACACCGCCTGGTGGAATTACACAAGTCGATGTTTTAGTCGTTGGTGGTGGTGGTGGTGGAATTGCAAATACGAGTTTTGAAAATGCTGGAGGTCCTGGAGGTGGTGCTGGAGGTTATGTTTACAATGAGAACTTTTCCATAGGAGCATCCGCTCCTGTCAATTTATCTGTTGGCGCAGGAGGGCTTCGTGCTAATTTCATTGGTGTTGGTAACAATGGTGATGCTAGCTCCTTCGGGACAATAACTGCTCTTGGAGGTGGTGGAGCTGCTATGAATGGACAAAACGGTGTTAATCAGGCTGGAGATGGAGGTTCTGGTGGTGGTGGACGTGAGAATAATACTTTTGGAGATGGTTTACAACCATCTCAATCTTTTCCAAGTACTGGTTTAGGAAATCGCGGCGGTGATACGCCAAATGCAGCAATAGGCGCCGGCGGCGCCGGCGGCGGCGGTGCTGGTTCAGCAGGGCTAGACGGAGGTGGTGGTGGTAATGGATTTGGAGGAAATGGAGGATCTGGTGTTCAAAATAATATGGATGGCACCAACCGATTTTATGCAGCAGGAGGAGGAGGTGGTGGATCTCAATCTAATCCACTCGGTTTGGGAGGTTCTGGCATCGGGGGTAATGGAGCTAATGCTACAAATGCTTCAACAAGCGGTGCACCAAACACTGGAAGCGGTGGCGGTGGAGGTAACGATACCGACGGTGCTGCTGGCCAAGCGGGAGATGGTGGGTCTGGGATTGTTATTGTTAGATATCGGTTAGATCAAGTCACTGACTTTGTTTTTGTAAATGATGGTGATTATGATGTAAACACAAATTGGCTTAACGATTTATTTCCCACTGCGGGATCTAACGTCACTATTGCGGCTAGTCCAAACCTATTAACCAATCAAACTGTAAATAACATAACTGTATTTAGTGGTGTAGAAGTTGATGTTGCAAATGGCATTTCCTTAAATATCGTAGACAATCTAAATCATCTAGGTTCATTTATTGGCGAAGGTGAGGTGGTCATAAATGGAACTTCGGCACAGACTCTTTCTGGAGGCGGCTCTTTTGAGAATTTAAGATTAAACAAATCAACAAGTTTAGATTTTACAGACCCAACAGATTTGTTTGGAGTAGTCTACGTCGATCAAGGCACCTTAAACACGAATGGTAATCTTTCTTTAGGTTGCGATTTTGTAACAGGAAAGACAGCTCAAGTAGGCCCTGTTGGAGGAGTAATTGTGGGTAATGTTACTGTAGAACAGTGCTATCCCGCTCGACGAGCTTTTAGGCTTATATCTCCATCGGTAACAACTTCAACGTCTATACGAGAAAATTGGCAAGAAAATCCACTAGGGTATCAGGATGATCCAAGACCTGGATATGGAACGCATATCACAGGAGTATC
>Ga0306912_1000060_pt1 | contig 65181 bp, 47 predicted proteins | sample AntRauFillE10628_FD_190443 | JGI IMG/M metagenome (GOLD analysis project Ga0306912, IMG submission 190443) | Saline lake microbial communities from Rauer Islands, Antarctica - Metagenome Filla E10 #628 (v2) (version 2) | ecosystem: Environmental > Aquatic > Non-marine Saline and Alkaline >...
TAACGGATTTTGTGGTATGGGCACTAAATACTTCGTATCTTTCCAGCGGACGGACGTATAGCCGCCCGGACGTTCGGGGAAATGCCTTCGGCATTCCCCCGAACGGAGCAGTGGCCAGCCGCTTCGGGGGTGGCCTCCGGCACTTCCCCGAACAATGGCTAAACGCCATTGAAACGGCGCCTAGCCACTGCTCCGTTAGGCATCATAAATATCAAAATGAAAGAATTACCAAAAGAAATTAGACTCCTCCAAATACACTTTAATGATCTTTTGGACAATTTACTTGAATCAAGAGCAGAGCTTTATCAAGAAAGAGAAAGATTCACAAATCACTTCAATCAGAAAAAACTTCAAAACTTAGAATTAAAAGATTATGCCTTAGGAAAAGCAAATTATAAAGAAACGTTCTGTTACAATCTTGAATTTACATTAGATGCATTGGGATCAATGGGAGCATCTCCTTCAACCAAATTTGGAATTTATTACGGAAAATACAAGGGTAAAGAAGGAACTAAATATTGGTTTACTGAAAGATACGGCAAAACTCAAGACGAAGCATTTAGTAAAATCAAATCCGAACTAAACAAGCTTTATTTCGCAGGTCTTAATGGAGATTTAGAAAGCATAAAATCGAATATGCTGGCTCCAAACTTTAGAGCTAAAATTCTAAGCACTTATTTTCCTGAAAAATATCTGCCAATTTTTTCAAATGCACATTTAAGTCATTACTTAGTTCAATTCAATTTAGACACTCCAGTAATACTAAAAAGTGATGTTTATGAAAAAAGAAAAATCTTACTGCATTTTAAAAATGAAGATCCAATAATGAAATCATGGACAAATGATATTTTTAGTTACTTCTTATATACCATATACCCAAAAGCTCCAGGGAAGGAACAATCCAAAGATTCAATTGCTGACTTTCCAATAAATCAAAGCCTTATAAATGTAAACCTACAATTAATTGAATTCGAAAGAAATAAGAAAAGAAACACAAAGTCAAATTCAACTAAAAATCCAGATTATATAAAACTTGCTAAAAACAATAAGGTTATTGGAAATAGGGGCGAAAAATTGGTAGTAGAGCATGAAAAAGAAAAACTAAGAAAAGTAAATTTAGAAAGATTGGCTTCAAAAGTAAAGAAAGTAGAATATGATTGGATAGGATACGACATAGATTCATTTGACATAGACGGAAATCCAATTAGTATAGAAGTAAAATCAACAACAAATGTAATTGGTCTTACAAATTTTCATATTTCTTCCAGCGAATTGGAAAAGGCACATAACATCCCTAACTATAGATTATACATAGTTTACGATATTAAATCAGAACATCCTCAAGTTTGGAATGCAGGAAATTTAATCACAAATAAAAACGACAAAATTGAAATCAGACCTTCAAACTATATTATAACTTTAAAAACAAAATACGATGCCTAACAAGTGATATGAGATCAGACTTGCTATCGCTGCGTCCGCTCCATATCACCGAACCGTCAGACTGTGAAAAAACCCCTCCATTTTCAAAAGAAAGTGTTTTTAAATCTGTATATTAATAGGGTCAAAAAGCACTTAGCATGCCTATACAAATCGGAATCCATCGGGACCAATGAGAATGTAATTCTCTGGAATCTCTGGTTGATTCCGATAGTGAAGTTCGAGTTATAGATCCATTTTTCCTATCTTTCATCATAGAAGAATCTGAAAGGAAGTGATGAAGGTTAATTCACAGACTGCCGTTATGTCCAATTATAAATGGGATTGAAACTGACATTAAATCTAAAGTTGAGAAAAGGTGGAATAGTTATTTGAGAAATAATATTGAAGCTATGAAAAAGATAATCTTAACGGTTGGCGTTTTATTCCTTATTCAGTCAGTTTATTGTCAATCTGATAGTATCGGTAATTGGCTTGTAAATATGAGTGCCGGAATAGAAGCCCATGACAAAAGACTTTTTGACTACCCTATTCCTGGTCCTGAAATACTGCTCGCCGAGAGTCCAGAATATTGGGGCACCTATCATACTGGCTTGGAGGTCAAAAGGAAGGTCTGGCAACAAAAGAGATTCAGCAGTTTTGTGGGAATAGGAGTAAGTTATGAAAACGCAACATTTCATAGGCCGTTTGATCATACTATGTTAGTTACCGGTCCGACCACCTCTGATATACAAATTCTGAATAGATATAAAAAAGTCCTCACACCACTATCTTTAACAGCTTTCTACGAATTAGGGGATCATTGGTTTATTTCAGGGGAATTAACATCCCACTTTCTTGTATTTAGAAGTATTGGAAACACGGAGTGGTCCAGGGAAGGTTTTTCTTATACGGAATCTACATTTGAGTTGGATGATATCCAATTGAGGCTTGGGGTGCATGGAAGGATAGGAAAATTCATGATAGGCCTGCATTCCAGGGTCGCCAACTTTCAGAAAATTGATAAGATAATTTTCAACAGGCTTGTCCAAGACCCCAGAACAGATCAAAAGTGGGAATGGAACAATCCGCTGCGCTTTGACTTGACCGTAGGATACACCTGGTAAAAAGAGGAATGAACTGGACATAACACTAGATAAGACGGAAGCCACCCTATCGGTTGGCCTCCGCTTATCACTCACCGTCAGACTGTGAAAAAACCCCTCCATATTCAAAAGATTGTGATAATAAATCCGTATATTAATAGGGTCAAAAAGCACTTACCATGCCTATACAAATCGGAATCAATCGGGACCAATGAGAATGTAATTCGCTGGAGTCTTTGGTTGATTCCGATAGTGAAGTTCGAGATCTAGGTCTGTTTTTCCTATCTTACTTCATAAAAGATGATGCAAGGAAGAACTTTTGGTTAATTCACAGACTGCTGTTGTATCCTCTTAAAATAAAACCCCACCCTCACATGGCCATGCTGCTCAATAGGTAAACACTTTCATGCAATTATTGCTGCCATTTTGTATATTACAAGAAGCAGGTCGATTCCTAGAAATGCTGTAATGGCCTAATCAGTATTATTTAATCCACCTGAGGGCGAATTTGAAAGCGTAAGAAGTGTATTTAAGTGCACTTTTCACTACAATACACGACAAAACAGACATAATGACTCGAAAGGTGCATTTTGGCGCACTTTTGTTGTTATTTGCGATAATATTTATTACTTTCGATACAAATAGAGCATTATGGTACACTTTTCTGACTTGGTTGAAACCATAAAAGCACGTAGGGAAATGCTGCAGGTAAATCAAGAAATGCTAGCAGCACTATCAGGCGTAAGCCTTAGAACCATAAAGCAGTTTGAAAGTGGAAAAGGCAACCCCACATTGCAAACCATCAGTAAATTGGCTGATACGCTGGGTTTAGAACTAACTTTACAGGTAAAGACATTAAATTCTAACAAATGAGGCAAGCGAAGATTATTTACAAAAACGAAGAGGCAGGCTTGCTTTCCCAATTAGATAGTGGGGCATTTGTATTTCGCTACCATGATTCATGGTTTCATGCAACAGACAAACCTGCTATTAGTCTTACATTTCCTAAAAATAAAAAAGAATACAAGTCGGAATATTTATTCCCATTTTTCTACAATATGCTTCCGGAAGGAACCAATAAACAAGTCGTGTGTCATGCCTTACGTATAGATAAAAAAGATCATTTTGGCATACTACTAAATACTGCTACATATGACACCATTGGAGCAGTTAGAGTCATTAAAATGGAGAATGTATGAGTTTGCCTGATATCAAATGTTGCCCCGGAACATTAAAAACAGGAGATCAAACCTACTCATCAACAGCTTTGAAGCGTGTTTTTAAAGGAAAAAAAGTAAGTCATATACTTCCCTATGAATCGCCAGCATCAAACGAAGTAACCGGTGAACTTTTTAAGGATAATCAAAAAAGGATGTCCATTTCAGGTGTTCAGGAAAAGTTTTCCGTTTTGCTGGACAAAAACAAACTACGCCTAATTAAAGAAGGTGAACAAGGGCAGTACATACTCAAACCAAACCCAAGTGCAGGTAAAAACCCTGAACAGATGCCTGCCAACGAGCATTTATCCATGCAAATTGCAAGGCAGGTTTTTAATATAGAAACTGCTGAGAACGCGCTCATTTTTTTTAGTAATGGAGATCCTGCCTATATAACGAAACGATTTGATGTTAAAGATGACGGTACAAAGTGGGCACAAGAAGATTTTGCAGCCTTAGCGCAAAGAACACCTCAGACTCATGGAGAAAACTATAAGTATTTAGGTAATTATTATGAATGTTTTGAACTACTGAAGAAGTTTGTCCCAGCGTACAATGTTGAAGCTCCCAAACTTCTAAAACTAATCCTATTTAACTACTTGTTTTCTAATGGAGATGCACATTTTAAAAACTTCTCCCTCATACAAACTGAGTTAGGGGATTATAAATTGAGTCCAGCATATGACCTATTGAATACCCGCATTCATATTGAAGACAAAAATTTTGCACTTGATGATGGTTTATTACCTCCAGCCCAGTCAAAAGGAAAAGTGTTCGAGCAATTTCTTAAACTAGGAGACATGGCAGGAATTAAAAGAAGCCTTATTGACGGTATTTTTTCTTTGCTAACTTCCAAAAAAAATGATGTCCTTAGTTTAATTAGCCATTCATATTTATCGGATAAATTGAAACGAAATTATAAACAGGCCTATTTAACCCGATTAAAAAAACTAAACTGAAATGGATAATACTCCATTGCAAATGATCAATGATTCTTAACAACGCATGATCCACAAAAGTGATAGTGAAGTCAATAGAAAAAGCTACAACAAGGTAAATATTGCATATTCACCCTGCGGGGTGGCTACTGCTCACAGCCAAACCGTTGATCGTTCACGCCTCCCTTTGGTCGGCGCGAAACGAGTTCAGTCGGCTATACGCCATCCAGTTCCTAAATCCTTCGTATCTTCCCAGCGGACGGACGTATAGCCGCCCGAACGTTGGCAAATATTTGAAATGAGAACTCACTTAACAATATTGATTTTTGTCGCAGTAGGGTTTTTAATTAATGCACATGGCCAAACTTATGAGCGCTACAAGCACCTGCTCGATACTACTTTAAGGTCAACAAATCTTGCGTACAGTAAAAAGCTCAGCATTACCGTGCCGCTTGAGTACCAAAAGGATATTGATTTTAAGTTTCCATTGATTATCATGTTCGACCTGCATTTGGAAAGAATGCATGGATATACCCTTCAAACAATCGACTACCTCACCAGTACACTTTCCATTCCCCCTTCGATAATAATCAGTGTAGCATCAGGTGAAGGCATTAACCGAAAACATGAGACAAATCTTGCGATTAGTGATCCTCTGGCATTAGGTGACCAAAATGAGAAGTTCATATTTGACGAACTGATTCCATTTGCAGAACAGCAATTGAATACAAGCGGGTTTAGACTGTTGATAGGCCATTCAAGATACGGGTACTATACCACCCACTTGCTTTCTGAAAGATTAACGGAACTGAATGCGGTTATTTCCATGAGCCCTTTTTTTGTACAAAAGAACGTGAACTTGGTTGATTCACTTGTATCGCAACTGCTGAACGTAAGTTTGCCCCATCATGTTTACTATCGCTTTGCGATTGGTAATGACTACCCTGATGATTTTGCAAGTATGGAAAGTGCTATAAGCAAGGGACAACTAAAGAACGAGCATTTCAACATTAAAGGAGCATTATTTAAACAGGCATTTCACAACGGCACTCCCGGATTGTTTATCGCAGAAGCACTTTACGACATATTCGAGTATTGGGCGAAAAATCAGAATGAGTATTTTCCATATGGAAAGGATAATATATCTATACTATCTCAGTTGCAAGACAGCATCTTTGACCACTATGGAGAATACTTGCCTTTTAGCATGACAGCACTGAACGGCAAGGGCTGGGAATTCTTTGGTGAAAAAAAATACGCGAAGGCAATTGAAATCTGGAAAGTGCTGTTAGAGCAATATCCTAATCTAGCTGAGTTTTATCTATACATTGCTTCTGCACAGAAAGAACTTAACCAGTCATATGACGACACACTCGCAAAATTCCTAAAGCACCTGAAAGTTTCAAATGTATATTCTGCTGATGAAAAAGCGGAATTACTTGTGGAATTGGAAAAACTAAAAAATGAATAAAAACATTTGCCAACAATGGGGGTAAAACATAGGGCGGACAGTGGTTTCCGAAGGTTTCGGATTCTTAGCAAAATTAGTCCAGGTGGACAAGTACGCAGTTCCTAAATGCCCTACGATTCATACCCGAACGGTTGTACTTAATTTAAAAGAAAATGAAACAGATCTTAACCTTACTCACTCTTTTCACGACATTATCTCTCATAGGACAAGAAAAGGACACTACAACCTATTCCTTCTCCGTAAACCAAAAAGTGACGTTGGAAATTATCAAGACTGACTCAATTAACCTCAAGTACCACGTTTTAGACATTCAACAAATTGAACCAGGATTGGACTATTCGGAAACTGACGCACTTTTTCAAGATGACCCGAAGGAGAATACTCTAGTCTTCTACTTTGCTGAAGGAATAGACCAAGACGGTCCATTTAAAACAGTATTAATCCTACGAAACAACACTGATTTTACAATAAACTACAAGCTAGCCATCACAGACTACCCAGACAAAGGATTTTATTTAACCAGCGTATATCCCCTTTACCCAAATGTCATTTCAAGCGAATTATGGAATGACAACTTAAAAGCGCTTGTTCCACATAACTTGACAATTGAAAAATAAAAACTAAGCACAACAACAAATAAACTCAAGGCGGCTTTAATCCCGCTCCGGTATTGCGTTCCCGGTGGACAGAGTAACATTTCGTTTCTTTACAAAACCACGGGCGATGCCGCCCTGCGTTTATTCTACCCACAAACACTATTTACTCAATCTTTACGATAGTGACTCCCGCTCCCCCTTTCGACGGGCTTGAGGAACGCTCTATTGCCTTTGCGGAGGTCAACGGCGACGGCTCTGAAGATGTTCTCACTTCAGGGGTGAACAGTGGAGGTACGCAAATATCAAAACTGTACACCAACGATGGAGTCGTGAGTTCAACTGGAGATTTAATTCTCGGAGCTAATCCTGATCTTACAGCCCATCCGAATCCCACAAGCTTAGTTGTTCTGAATCTAAGCTTCAACTCAGCAGAAATTGGTTTTTCGACTATTGATGTTTATGGTTGAACGGGTGGTCTTTTGCTTTAGCAAAAAGAACTTGTTGGGAAAGCTGAACAAAGCATTTTAGCCGATCTTACTTCTTTATCTCCGGGAAGTTATATCACCCAATTGGAAAATGGGAAAAGAAGAGGAGTTGCCAAGTTTGTTCTTCAATAGGAAAACATAAAGTCTCCCCTAACATTATATAAACAATAATCGCTAGTGTCATGACCACTAAATAAGTATAGAAAAGTCGAAGCAGATTTTTGTTCAGATCAAGGCGCGATGAAGGAGCATAGCCTTAGCTCTGTGACTGAGGAGCAACGCTGATATGAGCAAAAAGATCAAGGCTTGGTCTATAACGAATTTAGTGGTCATGACACTAACATAATTTGATGCCTGCGGGTGGGCGTGAGTCACTAAAAAAATCAAACAAGAAATATAACACTACCATATTTAGGGGGAAATAGGATTTGAAAGAGGAAAAGCAAGGAAAAAAAGTAAAGTTTAGATGGTTAAGAAGAACTGCAAGAGTTTTGCTGTCCTTCTTAGTGCTTTTTATTCTTCTCATTTTGCTAATTAGAAGCCCTTGGGGGCAAAGCATTATTGTTGAAAAAGCAACCTCTTATGTTTCCGACAAAACCAAAACAAAAGTCGAAATCGATCGACTCTTCATTACCTTTTCAGGAAATGTATTTCTCGATGGCTTGTATCTCGAAGACCAAAAAGGAGACACTTTGGTCTATTCAAAAAACCTTGAAGTTGATGTGCCGCTTTGGCCGGTAATAATGGGGAACGCTATAGGTGTAAATCTCGTGGAATGGGACGGCCTCAAAGTCAATGTTTCAAGAAAAGATAGCATTGAAGGTTTCAATTATCAATTTTTGATTGACGCTTTTGAAGAAACAGAAGAAGTGGAAAAAACAGATGAGGAACCGGAGTATTCACCCATGGATTTTTATATTAAGGATGTCTATTTTTCAGATTTTGACCTGGAATATAATGATGAAGTAGGAGGCATAGAATCCTATCTAAAGCTAGGTAAGTTGAATCTGGAAATGAATAGGATGGATTGGGAAGCAATGAATTTCCATATTTCAAAAGCTGAAATTTTAAATACAGACCTTCAATTTTTGCAACGACTTACTGTTCCTCAAAGCGAAGAGACAGCGAGCACGCCCAAGCCGGTTTTAATTGTCGATGAACTTTTACTGAAAAACGTTAGCACAAATTTTAAATCTATTCCCGATAGTATCAATACAGTTGCTGATATTGGCGAATTGTCGATTGAGCTTCCCATTGCAGACTTGTCTAACAAAACTATTGACATGAATTATTTGGGACTCCACAATTCAACAATTAGCGCCCAACAATCTTCCAGAGAAACAGTTCAAGCCGCTGAGGAAGCAGATTCAACACGAGTCTCTGAATCTCCGGACGACTTTGAATGGCCGGACTGGACGATCTCCCTTTCCAAAGTTGATTTCACCAATAATAATATTCGGTACACACTTAACGATGCAGAGCCACAGCCCGGCATTATCAATCCTGAGGCGATTGTTTTGAATGATTTTTATTTCGTTGCAGATGATATTTCTTTGAAAGAACAGGCTTTTGGAGCAAACATAACTGACTTGAGATTTAAAGAGCAATCCGGTGTAAATCTAAGCGAATTATCCTTTTCGACGACCATAGATGAAAATCAATCGGATTTTTCAGATTTCAAAATACAGTTAAATATGAATATGGTCAACACTTCTTTTGCCATTCAATACAGCTCTATAAATGAACTTATCAATCAACCGGAAAGTGCAATAGTAAACCTCAATATCAAGAACTTTGATGTGGACTTAAATGAGGTGTTTCGCTTTCAGCCGGAGTTGAAGTCCAATGAGACTCTTCTCGCTTTGAGTAAAAAAAGATTCAATGGAAATCTCGTGGCCAATGGAAGACTATCATCAATTCGCATTGCCAACTCAAGTATAAAATGGGGTCAAAAAACCCAAATACAAGCCGGTGGGAAAGTACTAAACCCTATGGATATTGAAGATTTGAGACTTGATTTCCCAAGCTTTAACTTTACAACGGTAAGAAATGATGTGCTTATATTTATAGATGAGGATGAGTTGGGAATTTCAGTTCCTGAAAAGATTTCGCTTACAAGCAATTTTAAGGGTGCGCTTGACGATCTCAATGTCGTGGCGTCACTGACAACTCCCGAAGGTCAAATAGATATTCAGGGGCGTTACACAGATAAAGGTAACATCGCTTATGATGCTGACTTGCTGGTGAAGAAGCTCCAATTGGGCCAACTCCTAAATAATGAACAACTGGGGGAATTAAACATAAGCTTAAAATCCAGTGGGAATGGAAGTGATATTAATTCCCTGGATGCAAGCTTTGAAGCAATCGTTCAAAGTTTTGTATTTAATGATTATGACATTAAGGATGTAAATATTGCAGCTGCTATTGAAAATGGGGAGGGAAACATGGGTTCCGCTTACAAAGATGAAAACCTCGATTTGGTCCTTGAATCCTTTATGCAACTGGATTCAATTTCACCGCGATTTGTAGTTGACCTTAATTTGAAAGGAGCCGATTTAAAAGCTCTGGGAGTAACGGATAAAGATATCAGAGGGGCCCTTGTGCTTCACGGGGATTTTAAAGGCAATGCAGACAGCTTCACACTGAGCTCAAACATTAAGGAAGGTAAAGCTATTTACGACAATCAATCTTTTTTGCTGGGAGATATAGATATAAACGCCTTGGTTCAACCGGACACAACCTCAGTGGATATCACCAATAAAATGCTCGATTTGAAACTGCGCTCCAACGCCAATCCTGAGGGTTTTAGGGTGGCATTGCAAGACCACTTTCAAAATTATCTTTCAGACACCTCTTCAAATAAAACTTCTGAAGCCTTCGTAAAGAACAGCACCCAAAAACAGGTAGAACTAAAACTGGATGCCAGACTTCATAATGCACCAATTCTCGGCGGTGTTTTTATCAATCCTTTGAAAGAGCTTGAGGCCATTGATTTTCGGATGGATTTTAGTGAAATCAATCAGTCGCTTTCCGCAAATATTTTCGCTCCACATATTGATTATGAGGGTAATGTCCTGGATAGTCTGGCCCTGGATGTGTACTCAGATTCTGAAAAATTTGACTTTGATTTTGGATTTCAAAGCTTGGCATCCGGTCCGGTTGCCATTAGTAATACAGCTGTGAATGGAAGCATAGCAGATGAAAAGCTGTTTTTGGATTTCCATTCGTTGTACAAGGGCGAGAAAATTGTTCAGGTCAATTCAGAAATCAGTAGGCAAGAGGATACTATTCGCTTTCACATCAACCCTTCAGAACTATTGCTGAATAAAAAGAAATGGTCAATTCCACGGGAAAATGAAATGATATATGCGAAAAATCACCTCGATTTTTCATCTTTTTCCATCAGTAGAAACAGCCAGCTTTTTGAATTGAGCAGCTCACTACTCAAAACTGAAAAACAGCACTTAGGTGTTCGTTTTGAAAACTTCAGGCTTTCAGATTTCCTGAAATATCTTAACCCTGAGGAAACCCTTGCAACCGGAAGACTCAATGGAAACTTTATCGTTGAAGAGCCCTTTTTAAGTCCGGGTTTACTGGCAGATTTACAAATTGAAGAACTCAATGTAATGAAAGTCCCACTTGGCAATTTGTCACTCAATGCCAAAGAAATCAGTGAGGACAACTATGATTTGGACCTGGCTTTAAATGGCGGCGATATTGACCTCGATATCACCGGCGATTTTCAATCCGCTGAGGAAGCAGCAAAACTAGACCTAAATCTCGTTCTAAACGAACTAAAAATGAGTGCCATTGAAGGCTTTTCTGATGGGGAATTAACCGATGCAAAGGGAATCCTGAGGGGTGAGATAAAAGTAGGTGGCACCACATCAGAACCTAGCTACAAAGGAACCATTCAATTTAAAGATGCCGGTTTTCGGCTTACCAAGCTCAATGCTGGTTTTGAGCTAAGAGATGAAACCCTGGAAATTAATAATGAAGGGCTCTTTTTAGACAAGCTAAAAATTCTAGATGAAAGAGATAATAAATTTGTCGTAGAGGGAAACATCCTGACAGAGAGCTTTACCAATCCTGAATTTGATTTGCAATTCAATGCCAAAGACTTTTCTGCACTCAACGCTACCAAAGGCGACAATGAGTATTTTTATGGTACAGCTGTTTTTGATGTGGATGGGAAGCTTACCGGCAATTTAAACTTACCTAGATTGAATGTAAAACTGAAGGTAGGTGCAGCGACTGATATCACTTATATTCTTATGGATTCAGAACTTGAAATAGAAGAGCGTGATGGTGTTGTTGTTTTTGTTGACAGGGAAGATCCGGACGATATTCGCACCCAAAAAAGAGCCGAATCATATACGGCGAAAGGTTTTGCCGTTGATGCCAACATTACCGTTCATGAAAATGCCGTGTTTAATGTAATTATTGATGAACGCACAGGCGATAACCTGAAGGTGGGCGGAGACGCAGACCTAAGGTTTGGCATTGAACCCAACGGCAGAACTACACTCACCGGAAAATATACAATGCAAAAAGGCCATTTTGAGATGAATTTATACAATGTGGTAAAAAGGCATTTTGAAATTGTCCCGGGAAGCAGTGTTTCCTGGTCAGGGGATCCTTTTGATGCCAATCTTGATGTAAGGGCTATTTATCGCGTGGAGACCTCAGCCGCATCTTTAATGACCTCAGGTGGAGTAGGAATGAATAACAGATACCGTCAACAACTGCCTTTTCTGGTGTATCTCAATGTAGATGGCCAACTTACAGAACCTTTGCTCACCTTTACCCTCGATATGCCCGAAGATGAAAAGGGTGCAGTAGGCGGACAAGTATATGGCCGCATTCAACAATTGAATCAGCAGAAAGCAGAGCTCAACAAACAGGTATTCTCTTTATTGGTACTCAATCGGTTCTTTCCCCAGTCAGGCAGTGATGGGAGTGGAGGAGGAACCATGGCAATTGCCCGGGATAACTTAAATGAGGCACTGTCAGACCAACTCAATATGTTTTCAAATCAGCTATTGGGAGAAACGGGTGTTGAGCTGGATTTTGGAATTGATAGTTATACAGATTACCAGGAAGAAGGAAGCCAAGACAGAACCCAAGTGGACATCACAGCCCGTAAAAAGCTATTCAACGACAGGCTAATTGTGAGTGTGGGGAGTGAAGTGGATATTCAGGGAAGCAATCAAAACCCCGAGGAACAAAATCCGATTATTGGCAATGTGAGTGTTGAATATTTATTGACAGAAAATGGAAGGCTTCGGTTAAAAGGCTTTCGCCGAAATCAGTTTGAAAATGTCATAGACGGCCAGCTTATCGTGAATGGAATAGCCCTTACTTTTTCGCGGGAGTTTAATGAGTATAAAGAATTGTTTGCAAAAGCAGTTCAGGAGGAATTGGAGAAAACGCAAGCCGATGAGGACGATGAAAAATAATAATCAAATACACCGGAATGTAAAACATCAATTGATGTTGACCCTTTTGGTTGTTAGCATAATCCAAGCCTGTAGTGTAAAGCGATTTATTCCGGAAAATGAACTGCTCTACACGGGAGCTCATATTGAAATGAGCGGCGACTCTGCAGTGGATAATACGAAAACAATACAAAGTGAAATAGAAGGCCTGATGAGGCCGGAGCCCAATGCAATGATACTGGGAGCACGACTCGGACTTTTAGTGCACTATAAAAGTCAAAGTGGAAACTCTGGGTTCTTAATGAGATTTTTAAACAAGCGCATAGGTGAGAAACCGGTGTATTTATCGACTATAAAAAGAGAAAAAACAGAACATCTGATTGTAAACCGCCTTGAAAACAGAGGGTTTTTCAACAGTAGTGTAAATTCCCGAGTCAATGAAAAAGTGAAGAAAAAACAAGCGGGAATTACCTATAGTATAAATCTTACCCAGCCTTATGTATTAGAAAAATATATGATTGATAAAGATTCATTTGCTGTTTATCAAGAGTTGAAAGAGTTAAAACCTTCAAGTAGTTTAAAAGCAGGAATGCGATTTGATTTAAACGCCTTGAAAATGGAACGAGAACGCATTGAAGGCGAACTCAAAGAAAGGGGCTATTACAATTTCAATAGCGACTTTTTGATTTTTGAAGCCGATACCAATCAATACAAAAACAGACGCTTCGATTTATTTCTTCGGTTAAAAAATGAAGTGCCTCAAAAATCGGTCATTCCTTATAAAATCTCAAAAGTCAATGTCTATCCCAATTATGTTATGGGAGAAGAGTACACCCATCAGGATACTTTGCAATTCAACAATACAACCTTTTATCAAAAAGAAGAATTTTTCAAACCCAAACGTTTGTCGCCCTATATTTTACTGAATGAGAGCGAAAGGTTTAGTCCGGAAAAATCAAGAAGGACTAGCAGGCGGTTGGGCTCGGTGAGTGCTTATAAGTTTATCAATATTCAATATGATGAGATTGATTCGCTCACCACAGACAGTCTGGGCATTCTGGAGGCTTCCATCTTTTTGACGCCTTTGGATAAACGATCCATAAGAGCTGAATTACAGGCGGTTTCAAAATCCAATAACTTTACCGGCCCCAGCCTTTCGGGTACCTTGACAAACAGAAATCTTTTTGGTGGCGGCGAAGTATTGAATTTGACCTTAAAAGGCGGCTATGAGTTTCAAATTGCTTACGGAGATCAATCCGGTTTGAGTAGCACACTTGCGGGGGCCAATGCTGAAATTATTTATCCCCGGGTTCTGTTTCCATTTAAGCTGAGTGATAATTGGTTTAAATATGCCATTCCAAAAACCAAAGTGAGTTTGGGAGGTGATTATTTAACCAGAAGTAAGTTGTTTAGCCTGGCTTCAGTGTCAGCAAATTTTGGTTATGTATGGAATGCCAACAGATTCGTAACTCACGAGTTTAATCCCATTTCAATTAACTATGTAAATTTAGCCAACACCACGCCGAACTTTGAGCAAATATTGGAAGAAAACCCATTTTTGAGAAGCAGTTTTAATCAGCAGTTTATTGCAGGTATGAACTACTCATTTAATTATAATGGCCTGGCTGAGACCAGAAAAAGCCATCAGTTTTTTATTACTTCCACTTTAGAAATCGCCGGGAATGGACTTTCCTTGTTGAGCGACGGCGACACAAGGCCACAGTCTTTTTTAGGCTTGGAATATGCGCAATATGCAAAAGCCGATATCGATGTGAGTTATCACCTCAAGCTGGGGTCAGATCAAAAACTCGTGACACGGGCTTTTGCCGGCATTGGCCTACCGTACGGGAATTCAGAGATTATGCCTTTTTCGAAACAGTATTTTTCCGGCGGCCCTTATAGCGTGCGAGCTTTTAGGATAAGAAGTTTAGGTCCGGGGACCCATGTACCTGAATCTGGAAGTAATTCCTTTTTTGATCAATCGGGGAACATCCGGCTGGAAGCCAATATTGAATACCGATTTCCCATTGTGTCTTTTGTAAAAGGCGCCGTTTTTGCCGATGCAGGAAATGTTTGGAACACCAAAGAAAATGATGCCGTAGCGGGAGGAAAATTTACCTCAGAATTTATAGACGAATTTGGAATTGGAGCTGGCGTAGGGATTAGATTTGATGTTCAGGGATTTGTGATACGCTTTGATTTAGCGGCACCATTGAAAACACCATCACTTCCTAAAGGAGAGCGCTGGAGCTTCGATTACGACAAGCCTGTTTTGAATTTTGCCATTGGCTATCCGTTTTAATTTTCGATTGAATTTTATCAATCGCCCGCCATCGGCAACTTTTCATATCGCCACAGCCCGTTTTTATACCCGCCACTTGTCTTAGATTACTCACCTGGCGAAATTATTGCTTATTTCCGCATGCCTTTTACCTTTTGTATTTCTATTTTTTTGGGGCCTACCCTTCGCTCCGCTTCGGGTCGCTACGTTTCAGGCTCGCTATTCGCTCGGTCCCCAACGCCTTGGTGACGGGCTCGCAAGCTCGCCCCCTTCCACATCGCTAGTCCGGGGGATACTCTTTTTTCTAATCCACCAAAGTAACACTACCCACAAAAACCTCAGTTTCACCATTGGCATAGCGAACGCGCAAGTTGTAGACATAGACGCCGGGATTGAGCAGTTGCCCGTTGGCTCGACCATTCCAATAGCTCGGTTCAGAGTTGATAGGTACATCCTCCACGCCAAATAATTGGTTGCCCCAGCGATCAAAAATGAAGAATCGCTCTACCTGAATATCGTTAGCTGGAGAGATCGGCCCAAATCGGCTGTTTTCATTAATGCCACCACTGGGGTGGAATACATTGGGAATATAAATCGCAGGTGAATTGAGTCGTATTTGCAGTTGATCACGACCTGGGCAGCCTAGCTCAGTTACTACTTCTATGCTTACGGTAGATGCCTCTCTAAACTCATCACTCCATTGCAACGAACTCACAGGGACCGCTACGCCATTGACAAACCACTGGACTTCGCTTAGCATAAGTGTGTCGGGACTCACCCCTGCATTGAAGGTGAAGCGATCGCCTACGCTTCCCGTGAGGTCCGGTCCGAGGTCTACCTGGATAGAAGAACCGGGCGCAATGGTAATCAGCGTATCGGTCGAGCATCCGACGGTATTTTCAAGCGTAAACGAATAGCTATTTGGGGCTAGGTTTTCTGCGGGAAGATCCACCATGATGCCATTAATGAAAGATTCATAAGGGCCCGTTCCATTATCCATAATGGTAGCTTCAATCACACCATTTTCTTCACCGGCACATCGTTCATCCATGGAGGTAACCTGAACGTTTGGGGCTTCACTAAACTCTAGTTCCAGTTCTATACTTTGAGCTGCACAGGCTCCCTGAGCCGCCAAGCGGTAGCTGAAAGATTCCAGGCCCAAGCCATAATCACTCGCCGAGATCAAGGAGTCGACAGGGCCATTTTCATCCGACCATTGTCCTTGGCGATTCGCACCCTCCAAATAATCAAAGAGGTTAATTTCTGTACTTTCTGACCGACAGATGGGCGCTGCAGTTAAGAGTTCTCCAATTGCCAACGGCTGCTCAAGGTTTACAATGAGGATAGCCGCTTCCGGACAGTTGGGCGAAGTGGGGTTGGCATAAATGTACGCCAATTCATACCGACCTTGATCGGCATTGTAAAAAATGAGGTTACCATTACTTATTGTTGGTGGATTGGGCTGTCCTCCCACATTATTGATTTCCCAGGATCCGGGGAAAGGCGAAGCCGGTAGGAGGTCATTGAGGAGCAAGATGGAGTCTGTGGTGCACAGGGCTAAACTATCGGGCAGTGTGACACGGGGGCAGGGACAGGAGTCGACGGGAATCGAAAGGATGAAGTCCTGCCCGGGACAGGGGTCTTCAAAGCCCACTGTGGAAAAGGTCACTTCATAATTGCCGGCAGGAAGCCCATCGGCATCGATCTGGTCGTTCTGGATGGAAAAGTCAGTTGACGTCCAAAGGCCCTGTATGCTTGTATCTGCAAGTAAGGTATGTAAGTCTAATTGCGATCCTTGAAGAGCATCATTACACAAGGTATCCGGCGCATTGAAATTGACAGTCAGGGGTTCAATTCCTTCCAGCGAAAGGGAAACGGTATCTCCACTGGGGCAATTGGCGGTTTCTGCACTGAAAGACCAATTTACCGTTCCACTCAGCGATGGTAGATACAAGGTATCTAATGAACTGTCCAAAGCACGCGTTGTAAGGGATCCATTGTCAGCCGCTATGTCCAGGGTGAAAGGTAAAAGGCCTTCCGCGGAAACGACAATTTCAAAGGAGTCAGCAATACAGAGCTGATTTTCGGAGACATCCACAGAGAAAGTGTTGGTTTCTTGCCATACCAGAATGATGGGTGCTGAAACGGCGGCGCAAGGGTCAGCAAACAAAATGGAGTCTCCCGCAATAGGCCCGACCCAGGCGCGCAGATATACGCTATCGCCACGTGGACTGCCGGGATCGGCAAAATCGGGGGTGAAGGACCGGGCATATTCCCCGGCGCTTGAGAGGTCCGGACCGTCGTAGAGGATGTATATCACGGTATCGCCGGTCGCTACTTGCGTTCCCGAAAAGGATACAGCGGAAGAAAGGAGGCTATCACCCGTACAGAGTTCGATCAGATTCGGACTGGGATCGCCCACTTGGCTGAGGCAGGAACAGTCGACATCCAGGATCAGGGTATCTGAAAAACAACCGCTTTGATCTTCTAAGTTAAAGGTCAATACACTATCAGCAGAAAGAGTATCTCCCTGAACCGGGAGAGAGGGAATCACATTTCCATTTAATAGGTAAGGCGCCTGACCTCCGGTTACGGAGAAGGAATAGGTAAATTCTTCTGCCAGACACTCTGTCTGCACAGCAGTAAATGCAGGCTGTCCCAAGAGCTCTACGCTGGCGGTATCCGTTCGTTCACAAAAGCCATTGTCCTCCCTGTACGTATAAATAATTTGACTCGCTGTATCGGTCTGCCAAATCAAGGTGTCGTTCTGTACATCAAATGTGATGTTAGCCCCCGTGCTGTTCGACACGACATCAATGAACCCGACTCCGGCATTCAACACAGCAACGCGAGCTTCGAATCCGCAAACAGAGACACTGTCATCCAGGGTGAAGTCGGGAAGATCGTATAGAAAGAGTCGCTGACCGGGCGAAACAGCGAGGCAGGGGTCGGAAAGGTCAACGGCCCCGTTGGCCAGGGCGTTCCCTACCACAGCTGATATATAATAGAGTTGTCCGGCTTCCAGGGTGTCGGGCAGGGGGAAGGAATCTACCGAACTGAAAAAGACGGGGTCAACGAGGAAATTACCGGTGCCACTATGAATGACAAAGCCGGTGGTATCATCGCTATCCAAATTGCCTCCCCCTAAGAAGTCGAGGAATATGGAGTCAGCGGTGATGCAAAGATCTATTTGTCCGGTTGGCATATCTCCGGCTTCAGACAGACAGTCGCATAAAATAGGTCCTATGTTTGCCGAAGAGGAGCACCCAGCATCATCTGTGATTTGTAAGGTATAACTCTGACTGTTGTCGAGGGGCTCAGAGGTGAAAGTAGTTCCCGAAAGAGTACCTGGCAGGTCAACGGTAAAGTCGGTACCACTCCCTTGAATATCCAGTACTAAGATAAAGGAATCCTGGCTGGTGCAATCGGTAGAGATAATATTGACCAGGGGAGGTTCTCGGAACGCAATGGTAAACTCAAGAAAGTCGTCACAGGCTGGATTTGTAATATCTAACCGAAAGGTATAGCTTCCGGCTTCACTTACGGTGACAAACGGATTTTGCGCAGTCGGATCATCAAAGGAAATGGTACCCGGACCATTGACCTGCGACCAGCTGAAATTATCCACAAAAGCAGAGACATCTACAAGGAAAAGGGTAGATAATTCACAAAATTGATCATCCCCCAAATAGTCGGCCGTAGGGTTTTCATAAAAGATGACGGGCTGACCTATGGCCACTGATAAACAAGGATCAGTCAGGTCGGGCACACCTCCGAGATCCTCCCCTACGACATATGAAATATAGTAGGTTTGACCAGGCACCATGCCGGGTACAAATGCAAATACGCCCGTTGTATTGTCATCGAAAATGGTCCCGAGTTGATCACCGGGATTATCGTGTAAATAATACCTACCGATGTCATCGGGCCCCTGCGTGCCATCATTATTGTAGATTGCTGTCACGACTTCGTTGTCATCGATGCAGGCTTCGAGCAAGTTTCCCGACATCGTGCCCGCATCGATCAGACAAGGACAGTCATAGCTGTCGCTAATTTCGTCGGTACATCCATTGGCATCTGTGACAGTAAAGGTGAAAGGTGTTCCAGAAGAAATCGGATCGGATGTAAAGGTATTTCCGGGGATGAGATCACCATTAATTTCATACGGTGCGGTGCCGAAATCAATGAAAAACGTAAAGGTGAAATCACCATTCAGATCACAGTTGAATGAAGTATCTACAATTTCCGGAGATGCAAAGATCTCGACTTGCACGGTATCATAGCCCAGACACCCATTGTTGTTTTCTTCAATGGCGATGGTGTATATGCCAGCTTCAAAGACGGTGGCGGTAGTATTCGGGCTATTGGGAGGTGAGAAGGTAATTATATCGGGTCCATCGACATCAATCCAGGAGGCGTCATTGCCGGGCTCTACCAGCGCATCTAAGGAAAAGGTAAAATCGCAAGAGGGGGCTGGAATTATAATTTCTGGTTCGGGTACTTCATTGACCTCGATCGATTCACACTCCGGGCCAAACAAGCCGCAATCTGTCTCCACTTCTAAGCAAATATCGATGGTGCCCGAGGTGGTGAGCACATAGGTTACCATATTGGAGTTGCCTCCACTGAGAATGTCGATGTTTGAACCAAACCAGGAGTAGGAAAGAATATCGGGATCCGGGTCGATAAAGCTGGTGAAAGTATCGCCCACACAGCCAGTCGCTGGCGAGTTAAAAGTGGGTGGAAAATCGTACGTTTCGATGGTCACGGTCAAAGACCCTGGATCGGGGAGACATCCGCTACCTACGATGGCAACAGTTATCGTATTACTACCCCCGGTTAACCATTCGATAGTTACAGTATTCCCCGATTGGTCCACTATAGTTCCATCGTCCACAGTAATATTGTAGCTCTGACCCGGTCCGAGTGTTGGGACTATTGTATAGACATATTCCTGTCCTTCACATACCGTTGTGGGCCCAGTGATCTCTACCGGGTCAGGAGAATTCGTGACCTCAATGGTGATACAGAATTCATCGGAAATATCGCAAGCATTTTCCGCCTGAAAGCAGAGCTCTGCAGGCCCCGAGGTGAAAGTTATACTCACGGTTTCTTCATCCACACTAAAGGCACTGAATCCGCCCTGATTAATAGTGACAATGTATTCAAACTGAGGGTCGAAATTCTCAATGATATACTCAACGGGTTCACCGGGGCATACTTCCAGTGGGCCGGACACATTCGGTATGACCGGTTCCGGAAGTATGGTGATCGTTTCACAATTCTCAGATAAGTCAGCACAAAAGGCCGGCTCATCAATATCGTCTTGCAAATCACCTAAACTGTAAGAACCATTTGGATCCGGAATATCATCGAAATCGATCAGCAAATAGGAAAGCCCACAAATCGTATATGTACCTAAACCAAAGCCGGTAAGATCCGCATCCGGGTCATAAGCGAGAATTTCCTCTGAGTCAGCATCGGCTATGACATAGGTATAACCATATTCGGAGGGATCCGGTTCTGAGCCTGAATAGCTGGGGGGCAGAGATCGATTCAGCTCCGGGTCACCCAGACAGAGTGTATCTATCATTCCATTTATATCTCCCCCATCGGCAAGGCAATCATCAACTTCACATACTACCTCGCATTCTGTACCACTATTATCTTCAAACTCTAGTCGCCAGTTAAACAGAGTTCCGCCCATTAAAACTAGCCAATCATCCCATATTAGCGTCCATTCTCCATTTACATCCCCAGTGAGATTGCTTAGACATTCTGTGGGGACAGACGGATAGTAAACACCCTCGTAGGACTGCCCGATGACATCAAATTCTTCCGTATCAAAGTTGGCTGAAGTTCCGGGGAAGGGCTCAGTGGGCTCACCACAATCTACAAAACAGATGGAAAAGGTATTATCTCTATTAAATTGAGCAAGAAAATTTTGATCTATGAGTTGGACCTGGCTACCGTCAGGTGCCTGCAAAGTAAGTTCGATCTCGCCAATTCCATTGTGGAAAAAATCGAGATGGATTGCTTTGAGTTGTTGTCCGTTCACTCCCAAACTTGGGTTGGTGCCCCCCGTTACTGTCAATGTGGATTCAGCAGATCCTTGCTCTGGAATGGTAAATGGACAGTCACTACATTCGCATTGAGAACTGATCAACTCAGGAAGTATTGTGATGGTTTCACAATTCTCGGAGAGATCAGCACAGAAAAGCGGCTCATCAATATCGTCCTGTAAATCTGTAAGTGTATACGACCCATTGGGGTCGGGAATATCATCAAAGTCATCGATTAGGTAAGACAGGCCACATATAGTGTAAGTGCCCGGACCAAAAGTCGTTAAATCAGCTTCCTCATCATATGCGATAATGACGTCCGTTTCTTCATTTGTGATGACATAGGTATAGCCGTACAAAGCAGGGTCGGGCTCAGCCCCGGGATAGGTAGGGGGAAGGCTGCGGTCGAGGGCGGGATCACCTTCGAATAAGGTGTCGATCCCACCATTGATATCTCCACCATCGGCCTGACAATTTGAAATGACGCAAAACTCTTGACAAATCGTACCACTGTTATCATAAAAATCCAGTTCCCAATTTACCAGGGTGCCTCCGAAGGAGGGCGAGCCGCTTATTTCCAATTCCCAAATGCCATTGACAGAAAGACCATTAAATCTGTCATCGAAACAGCCTCCCGGGTTTCCCTGTGAAGGGAAATACTTTCCGATGTAGGTCGAATCATTGGAATAGCCCGCTCCACTGTCAAAAACTTCCGGAAAGCCGGTATCCGGATCGGCATCTTCTTCGCAATTGATAAAACAAACCTCAAGGGTTACAGTGTCTGAGGTGGAACTCCCGTTCTGTTCAATGAGTCGACTAAAATCAAGGACTCCGCCTCCTTGTTTAGAGAGAATGACATCAATTTCTTCCAGTGAAGCGTGTACTAAGTGGAGTCTGACTGAACGCAACCCTTGCCCGTTTGTACCTATGGTAGGGTTCGTAGCACCAGATATTTCTATCTCTGAAGCTACTCCTCCTGTAACCCCACTATTTAGCTCTACCGGACAGTTCGTGCAGTCGCACTGACCTTGCGCAGAAAAATGAAAAAAGACCAAAAGGGAAGTAAGAAGAAGGTATCGCATAGTAGGTATTAACATCGAATCCTTCAATTTAAACGAATTCAGAAACAAAAGGTCGAATAAAAGACGAATATCACCTGTAAATGTCGCGATTCACCTGAAAACTACACCTTTGAGCACCTTGGGTACTTATGTGCAGGGATTACAGAAAAGGTAGGATAATGCAGAAAGGCATATGTACTTTGGTTCTTGGTTGTTTGAAGTCTCACTATAATTAAGGTTTAAAGTGATTTGTCGGTTAAGAACATTATATAAACAGTAACTCTTACGATCTTTCATAACCTTGCCTTTAGCGGTAATGACACAAGATCTCAATAGCCTACAAATGAAGGCGCACGCCCCCTTGCAATCCAAGGAGTTGAATTTGAGACTCCACCGGGTGGTCTGATTGCAACCAGGAGGCTCCTTGATAGCGGAAGCGGGGGCTTAAGTATAGTTCCAAGCCCTCAGAAATAAAGTAGCCGGCATCCAGTCCGCCCACCAAACTCAGATTTAGGGTTTTTCGATATATCGCTGTGGGTTCGCCAGAACTGGCATCGATGATTTGTCCGGAGGGAGCTAAAACCTTTCCCTGAAATTCATTGCGCAAATGGAAAATAACTCCACCGATGATACCATAGCGGAATTTTCCGATTTGCCTATGGTAGCCCAGAAGAATAGGTAGGTTAATCAAGGTGTGTGTTTTTGCTGTTTGCAGCTGGCGCGTGTATGTGCGCGTTGTGGTAACTGAATCTGCCACATAGACCCGATTGTTATTGGAGTCTATGAAAAAATAAGCCATCTCATCAAATATAGTAATGCGTTCAGAGATTCGTTGCTCTTGCTTCAGTTGGTTTTGAATCTGTTGGTATTCTAAGCCGGCGCTAATCGACCCACCCCAGGTAGTCTCCAAACCAATGAGTATGCCAGCAGAAAAAGTAGATACCGCCGACTCGGAATGATTCCAGGATTGGAGAAAATTCTGATCACCGGTCTCTTGATTGCTGTTGAGGCTATTAGAAATAAGCGGATATCCACCTAAAGCATATCCCTCGACGAATAGTCCAAGACCGAGCGATTTCTCATCGCTACAGCGACTCCATTTCGGGTCACCTGCCGTCAACTGCTGCAGAGATAGAGTAAATAGGTCGTCCTTAAGTTCTAGAGGCGAAACGGCCTTAGCGGGCTGCTGTAAGGTCGCAAGGGTTTTTCTACCAGACGCTGATAGATCTGTTGAGAATGCTTTGACATCAGCTCCCACTGGCTGAGTAACATTCTTTGATTCAGCGGAGAATACCACTTGTTTATCACCTAAGTCGACCGCTGAGCTCATTAAAGAGTGTTCAGAATAATGCCTTGTGCTGTTCCTGCTGGGAAGTGTGCTTGCTTTTTGGACTAGTACGGGCTCGGCTATTGGTTCCTTCGAAGGAGCTTCTAATGTTATCGAAGAGTCAGAAGGTTCGCCGGAAAACCAAACCCATGCCGCTGAAGTCATGAGAAATAATAGAATACCCCATGAAAAGTAAAAGAGAAGTCCTTTGGATTCATTTTTGGGAAGCTGTTGCTCAACAAAAGGCCATAGTGAATCTACATCAGTAGACTCAGTCGCTCCCTGAAAGCTATCTTTAAAGGCTTGATCCATGGGGTTAACTGACTTTTTCATAGGTATTTTTTTGTATCATCATTTTTTGAAGAAGCGCTCTGGCGCGTGTCAATTGAGAGCGAGAGGCAGAAGGGGTGATTTCAAGTAATTGGCTAATCTCTTTATGGCTATATTCTTCAATCACATAAAGGTTAAATACTGTGCGATATCCTTCAGGTAGTTTCATGAGAAGCTGCATTAATTCCTCCTTTTGAAAATTGAATTCCTCCGGTAGGGTCGGTTCGAACAAGTCGGGATTCATTTCTTCCTGAAAAACAAATCGTTTTTCTTTTTTCAACCATCTGATCGCCTCTCTGGAGGTGATTTTTCGTATCCATCCCGTAAACTGGGCTTCCTGCTGAAGCTCCAAATCGGATAGCGAGTGAAAAACTCTGATCATACTCTCCTGAACAATGTCATTGGATTTTGCGGAAGAACCCACATAGCGCCTTGCGACGTTCATTGACAGGGGTGCATAGCGATAGAAGAGCGTTTTTTGCGCTCTTCTATCGTTGTTAATGCACTTTTTTATGAGCTGTTTAAAATCCAATTTTTTTACTACTACTGTTGTACTTCTATTCTAAATGCTCCGGAAATATCGACTGGTGTACCTAGACCCGTAGAATCTCTACTTACAGAACCCATAAAACTACCCCCAATAAATTCACCAGGCGTATCGGAATACTCTGTAATATCTAAATTTAAGTCGGCTGGGAAATTGTTGGTATAATTTACTCTATCATTCCCACGACCTAAAGAGAAATAGTGAAATGAACTTGTATAGCTCCCTATATCAGAGATGACTTCGTCAGATAAGATTTGGACATAGCTTTCATTGCCTTCTAGTCCCAATTCAGATCCAGCAGTCGAGGGGTTCGTTTTAAAAAAGAATGGAAACCCTTGGGGTGGAGTATAAAACAGATCAAGGGTGTCAACGCTCAATTGGAAAAATATGGCAGCCTGATCGCATACTCTGACATTTCCTAAGTCAAACTCTGCAGTCGATGAAATCGTAATCGTTTGCGGCGAGGAGACGAGCCCTGGTCCCGGATCAACAATAGACACCTCTGCCGTTGTTGAAGAACCACAGTAAGGAACAGTAAATTCAAACAGACCATCAGATCCGGTTTCTTCAATATAGTATTTGTTGGAATTCGTGACTATTTGAACGATCGCTCCTTCAATGGGGTTGTTATCGCAATCTACAGCAACCCCGATGACGCTGGTTTTATCGATAGCGCTATTTAAAATATCAATTACTCCTAAATCAGTGTCTTGAGAAAAGGGTCCGTAAGTTTCTTCATAAACGGTTTCTCCACAGAGATTTTTTATCGTTAAATCAAAAACTTCGTCGGCCGGGAATCTTAAAAACTGGAACTCTCCATCTGTGGTCAAAAACCCACCCCGTGATCCGAACAGCGGACTACTGACGTCTACTCTAAAAGCAGAGAGAATGTCTCCGGGGTTTCCGTTGTATGTTACTCGGCCGTTCAAAGTAACAGTGGGTCCTTTCCAATCCAGATTCCAGGAGCTAAAATGACTGACTTCGCCCACAAAGGTGTTTCCATTCTGGGTAGCCATTTCTTCTTCGATCCAAGTCCCTAAGCCTTCATCATAAGACCATACCGGAATATTTTGAGGGGCATCACTCAGCCGTTCCGAGGGTACGGGCCAGGTCAATTCAGCGCGTGCATCATCTGCAAGTTGCAATTCGTTCCCCTGATTATCCAGTAATTCTACATTCATCATTCCAAAGGTACCTAAAACCACTTCATTACCCTCAATGTCAATTCCGCTTAAATCGCCGACTAGCCGCTGATAGAGGTCTTCTGCCGTAGGGTCGATCCATTGCATGGCAACTGAAATAGGTCCTGTGTAGGCCTGCCCACTTTGAGTGACGACTGCATTGGCAGGTAAGCGGACTTGAGCTCCTGAAGGAGTGGAAACAGCTCCGCCTGATCCGGCATCAATAGAGCCTGCGATTTGCCTGTCTAACATTTTAATTTCGGTGTAATTCACTGCATTTTTAACGACATCCACCCGTCGAAAGCCCTCGAATTTTCCGGGAACAGAGACTTTTAAAAAAGCAGAAGAAGCTTTTACCCGAACATTGAAAAACTCGAATTGCCCATAACTATTTGTTTCTGAGGATTTCGAGCCTTCGGCAGTTTGGAGGGTTACTTGAGCGTTTGGTATCGCCTGATTATTTTCATCTATCACCTTTCCGTAAATACTTGATTTCACAATTTCTTTAGGTGTGACTGAGCTAACGGATTCTCGTTCAATATCCAATTCTTCGACGCAACTTTGAAGACTGAAAAAGGCAATAAAACTAAGGAAGAGAAAAATTTTACATTTTGTATGTACCATGCGTTTCGTATTTTTATTTGTATGGGTTTCGAACAATGAACTTTGGATCCAAGCTCTACCTATATAAAACATCTTAGGAAGGAAACGCTGCATGAGATCAAAAAAAAGAAGAAAAAAGTCGAATTCCAGGATGTGGGTGGAACGAAAAGTCTCCGCCTTTAGCCGCTAATTGGGGCTCCGGAGGTGCACAGCTGTTGTTCTGAGTATGCCTTAGACAGGGATAGGAGTGATAGGAGCAAAAAATTAAGACCTGGTCTGTAAAAGAAACTAGGAGTCTGGGCAAAAATTCCTTCGTATCTTTATAGCGAACGGAGGGTTATCCGCCCGTCCGATAGCGATCAACTTGCATGAATATAAATAAATCAGCTATTGATGACTAGAGAAATTATTCTTCAAATCCATTCCATTTCAGGATTTCTGATTTTTGCGATCGGATTATTGCAGTTTATTTTAAAGAAAGGGGGCAAAATTCATGTAGCCCTTGGTAAAATATACTTATTTGGATGGGTATTGCTCTTAGTAACAGGCGCATATCTTGGTGGTCCGCTCATCACTTTAATTGGGATTTTTGGCTTTTATTTTGCGCTAACAGGTTCTAGAATTGCCAGATTTAAGAATAATCCAGTAGGGCTTTTCAATAAAATTATCATCATAGCAGGTGCCTTAGTAATGGTTTCCATCTTGTATTACGGAGTAAAACTTTTCATTTCTGGTGATTCATCTTTTGGAATCATTTTTTTAGTCTTTGGATTACTTTTCTTACTGACCATCCAAAAAGATATTAGAAAGTACCTTAGTATAGGTCCTAAAGTAATTAGTAAGTATGGAAAATTAGATTGGTATTTTGAGCATTTTAATAGAATGAGTATTTCATTTATTGCTGCAGTGACAGCTTTTACGTCTATTCAGAATGTATTCAAAAATAACGTGTTGAACTTCATTCTACCTACAGTTATTGGAGTGGCTCTGATCTCGATTGTCATTAAGCGTATGTCGAAAAAAATGATTGGAAAATCGCCAGATGAGTAAATCCGAAACGCTTCCATCGGCTGTAGCAAGTGTGGTCTGATGGCTTAGAGATGAAGCTATTTTAACTCTATCTATTGTAGACGGACAAGAAAGCGGTTGAACATCCCGCACTTAATTATAGCCGGAATCCATTCTGCCGCATGCTGAAAAAGAAGTACGGTAAAAATTTTAAGCTAAAATTGATAAGATTTGAAGTTATGAAAAAGTATCTGTTAACTATTGTCGTTGTATTCCTTATTCAGTCGGTATGGGGTCAAACGGAACCCATCGGCGATTGGATAGTGAGTCTCAATGCAGGAATAGAAGCCCACGACAAAAGAAATTCTAGACAAGAACGTCTGCTGACGATGCCGCAGGAAAAATATGGGACATACCATGCCGGAGGTCTCATACAGCGCAAGCTGGTAGGCATAAATCGTTTGCGCATTTTTGGAGGGCTTGGATTCAACTATGAAAAAGCGACGATGAGACGAACTTTTCAACATGGTCATTTTATTGATGGGCCTGTTTTGGGTATCTTGCTTTATCAAAATAGATATACCAAACTCAGTGCTCCTACCTCTATTTCCTGCTGGTTTGCGGTCACCGACAATTTTTATCTTTCTGCTCTTGTCGAGTCTAACTGGCTGGTGCATCGGCGCATTACACTTTCAGAAAGTTCCTGGAGAGGTTTCCCTTATTACGAAAGCACCATTGCATTGGAGGACATGCAATGTAGGCTGGGGCTTAGGTATCAGTGGCAGCATGTTATTATTGGTTTTGATGCGAGAGCATTTAATTTCCAAAAAGTTGATAAGATTCTTTTCTCTTCAAGTATTGAAGAGTCCTGGGAATGGCATAATCCATTGCGCTTTGACTTGACGGTAGGATACAGATGGTAAAGAGAGGAATGAACCGGGTAGGGCACAGTAAACAACGAGGCCTGGCCACACCCTCTGGATGTTTCCGGCAGGGATAGCAGCGATATGCACGGGACGGGCGGCCAGTGTAGCCGTAGCGCGAGGAGGCGACAAGTGAAGCCACCGCAGCCGTACGGATACGGGCCGACCGATCCGGACATACAAGCGGATAGCCCGACCGCGCCCGCCGACTGCGGGCGCGGAGCCGGCGGAAAAAGAAGCTAAAATGAGAATGTCATAGAGGGATTGTATACGGTCCTATTCTGCCGGCTCAGGGGAAGTGGAGAGATGTTCCGGGGGTGGAGACTCTCCTGAAAAAAAGGCTTTTGCATTTTCGAGCACGAGGTATAAGCAAGGGACGATGACCAAAATAATAGCGGTGGCAAACACGATGCCAAAGCCGAGGGAAATCGCCATAGGGATAATGTAAAAAGCCTGACTGGAGCGCTCCAAAATAATAGGGGTGAGGCCGCCAAATGTGGTGAGGGTGGTCAAAATGATGGGGCGAAACCTGCGCAATCCGGCTTCGTGAATAGCACTAAACGCACTTTTTTTGTTTCGAATGCCATTGGCGTAATCGACCATAATCAGGGAGTCGTTGACGACCACTCCGGCGAGGGCAATCATCCCCATGAGGCTGACCAAAGAAAGGTCGTACCCCAAAAGAATGTGGCCTATAACTGCACCGACAACACCGAAAGGAATGGCAAACATCACAATCAGCGGCTGGGTGTAATTGTTAAAGGCTAAAGCCAACAAGACATAAATAATGAGCATGGCCATGGAAAATGTGCCCCAAAGTGAGGCGGTGGATTCGCGCATTTCAGCCTGGCTGCCTTCGAAGGTCCAGGTTAAGCCCGGATAATCCGCCCGCAACTGGGGGAGCACTTCTCCATTTATGCTTGCAATTACCTGATTGACCTTATTACTGGGCTCGACATCCATGCCGACGCTTACGATGCGCCGACCATTTCTTCGATTGATGGAGGTGAAGGCCTCTCTTTCCTTTACTTTTACCACATCCAGCAATGGGACTTCTACGCCATCCGGCGTGCGAATAATAAATTCTTCCAAATTTCGAATATCCTTACGCTCTTCACGAGGTAATTTGACCCGAATTTCCACTTCGTTATTGCCCCGCAATTGGCGCATAGCCAGGGCGCCAAAAAAGGCATTTCGGACTTGGCGACCGACTTGATTGGCCGTGAGGCCGAGATTGCGCCCTGCCGGAAGCAGTTCAAAGTCAAGTTGTTGTTTGCCGCGATTGTAGTTATCGCTCACATCCCGGGTGTTTTCAAAGGCATCCATTTTCTCTACAAAGGCTGTGCTGGCACGTTCCAAAACATTAATATCGGAGTGGCTGAGATCGACAGAGATATCTTGTCGGTAGCCACCGGGTCCGCGCTCTGCTTCAAAGGTGATTTGATCTACTCCGCGGATTTCGCCGATGTTGTCGCGCCAAAGGGCAATCAATTCTCTGGCCGACATGTCGCGCTCATCCGGGGGACGCATGACAATTTCCACATCGATAAAACTTTGTCCTCTGACATTGGTCTTAATGCCCTCCGCTACTTCGAACAAATTGTGTTCATCGAACATTTTCCGGGTGGAGGTCGTCACTTCTTCCGCCACTTTTGCCGCTTGGTCTATGGTTGTTCCCACGGGCAAGCGGATTCCGGCCTCTATCTCATCGGCGGCTACTTCAGGCATTAAAATCATACCCATATGGTCGCTATAGCCATATCCTCCCACGATCAGGAGCAACGAAATGGCAATGCTCAGAGTGATGTATTTAAATTTTAGGCATAGGTTGAGAAACGGTCGGTAATAGCGATTCACCAGATGTTCGAAACCGCCGGCAAAACGCTTTTGGAGGTTTTCGAGTTTTAGCAAAAAGCCTTTTTTCTTTTTGTTTTTGATATGTCCCAAATGCGCCGGTAAAATAAAGAGGGCTTCGATGAGAGAGAGCGCAAGAATGACAATGACCACTGCGGGTAAAGGTTGCCAAAATTTTCCGGTTTCGCCGGGAAGGAGCAGTAGGGGAATAAAGGCGATAATCGTAGTAATAATGCTAAAAAAGACGGGGCGACTCACGTTTTTTGCTCCCTCTATGGCCGCTTTCATTGGAGACATGCCTTTTTGGCGATACTCAAATACATTTTCTCCAACGACGATGGCGTCATCCACTACAATCCCCAGCACCACGAGAAACCCAAACATGGAAATCATATTGATGCTCACACCAATCAAAGGGAGGATAATCACACCACCGACAAATGAAATGACCATGCCCATCATCACCCAAAAAGCGAGCCGATACTCCAAAAACAGGGAAAGGATAAACATCACGATGAAGATGGCCAGCAGTCCGTTTTCTGTCAGGAGCGATAGTCGCTCGCGATAATCATCGGCGCGGTTGCTATCGATGCGGTAGTTTATTCCTGGTGGCAGTTGAAAGTTGGCCATCACCTCATTCACCACGTCTTCAATGTCGAGTGGCGATTGGTCGCCCACTCGAAAAATTTCCATACCAATGGCTGTCTGTTGATTAAATTGGCCGTGGAATCCAGATTCTACAAAGTCATCGGTAATATCAGCAATGTCGGCGAGCTTTAGCTGAGCACCGGAGGCTGAAGTGGCAATAGTAATTTGTCCAAACTCGTCTGCCCATTGCTTGCGCTCCTTCATGCGCAGCAAAATCTCTCCAGATTGGGTTTCCACTGCGCCGGCCGGGACGTCCTGGCTGCTTTCTTGAATCAAATCGGCTACTTGTCCTAAGGTGAGGCCGTATTTGCGCAAGTTATTGGACGAGATTTCAATTCGCGTTTCGAAGTCGGGTACATTGTCCAGCGCAACTTGCGTGATCATGGGCTGAGAGAGCAGCTGATTGCGCAATCTTTCTCCAACTTTTCTCAAAGTCCAGATGTCTGCATTGCCATAAATTGAAATTTCCATCACATCCCTTTGCCGATCTTGCAAAACCACTTCAGGTTCTTCTATGTCGTCGGGAAAAGTGCGAATGCGGGTCACGGCCTGGTCAATGTCTTGAAAGGCTTTCATTCGATCCGTACCCGCAATAAGCTCTATACTCACTTCCCCGGAACCCTCTCTGGCCGTTGAAACGATTTCTTTTATTCCCTGAATGCCTCGCACGGACTCTTCTACCGGCATGAGAATGCCCTGCTCCACTTCTTCGGGTGAAGAACCGGGATAGGTAACGTTTACGTTGACAAAATCCAATTGGAACTGAGGGAACACCTCTTTCTGAATATTGTACATGGTGTAAATCCCGCCCACGAGCAGCAGCAACATCAGCAGATTGGAAGCCACGGAATTTCGGGCCATGAATTCAATCATGCCCATGCGTTGTTTGGATTTCTCGTTTTGGGGCTTTTCCATTACTGTTCCTTTTCATTTGTAGCTTCCGTTCGCAATGGAATGCCTTCGGTTACCGTGCTGATGTTGGTCGTGAGTACTTTTGCGCCATCTTGTACCCCTTCGGATATGTAGGCGTAATGGGCATCCATCAGCTGCACTTTTACCTTTTTAATGCTCAGTTTTTCATTTTCCATCACCCAAACCGTTTGATTGGTGCGCAGATAATCGCGTTTTAGGCGAACGACTTCTTCGATGGGTTCCCCTGCGATTTCCACTTCTACAAAACTGCCAATCATCAACTCCGGTTGGTCTTTGTTTTCCAAATTTAAGGGATCGGGGGCTTTGATAAATAAACGCGCTAATCGACTTTGCTGATCCAGAGCGCCGACGCGATTCACCAGGTATCCGCTTCGGTGATCTCCTTCACCCCAATCTGAAGTATTTTTAATCGTCACTTCGGCTCCCTTTTCGCGCTGGCTTGTTGGAAAACGAAGCCATTTCAACTTCTTTACCGGCAGGCTCACTTCCACCCAATATTGTTCTATTCCCACTAATCGGCCCAGGTTGTCCCCTTGATTGAGTTGCGATCCCAGAGAAACCGTTTGGGAAATAATCTGGGCATCAAAGGGCGCGACTACCGATGTGCGGTCCAAATTTAATTGCGCTTGAGATAGCGCAGCTTCTGCGGCCTTTATGCGCGCTTGTACTGCCGAGAACTGAGGTTTGCGTAAGACCAGGTTGCGCTGGTCTTGGGTAAGCGAATCACTACCGATCAGTTTGAGGTCCTGCTTGGCAATATTCTGCCTCCCCAACTCTACTTCCAAATCGGTTTTGGCCTGCATGAGTTCGCTTTTGCGAAGTTCTATTTCATTCAGGTAATCCGCAGGATCTATTTTCAATAGCTCTGTACCTTTTTTTACTCTTCCTCCGGGAACAAAAGCCGGGTTGCGCCTGATGACTTGCCCGCTCACTCGGGAATTTAATTGAATATCTTCTACAGCGACTACGGATCCAGTTGCTTGAAACAGCGGAGTAAATGTACCTTTCTCCACCCGCTCGACGCTGACGAGCATGGCGGATTTTTTTGTAGCTCCTTCACTTTGCGCCGTGGGTTCTGAAGAGTAAATCAGCACCACAATAACAATGGCAGCCAAAAAGATAAGTCCACAAATCAGGGCTATTTTTTTATTACTCATTGATTCTGCGTTTTATTTGCTTCAGCATTTGGCGGAGGCACTTCAAAGTCTCCGGCCAGTGCTCGATAAAGAGAGATTCTAATTTCATATTGTTCCTGCACAGCTTCCAGGAGGTTTCTTTGCAGTTCCTGTTCTTGATCTTGCGCCAGCAGTACATCTAAATATTGGCTAAAGCCATAAATAAACTCGGTGCGCAACTGCTTATTGGTTTGCTGTGCCATTTCCAATCGTCGGCGAAGCACCTCTATTTGTTTGTTTTGGCGCTCTTCGTTAATCAAGGCACTTTCTACTTCGCGAAATGCATTCAGGACGGTTTGACCATAGGTGTAGAGCTGTTGCTTTTTAACCGCTTCCGTGCGATCCACTTCTGCACGTAGTCGTCCCCAATAGAGCAGGGGCGCAAAGATGTCGGCTCCGAGCGTGTAAGCCCAACCACTGAAGAGTTGGTTGTAATTGTTCGATCGAGCTTGAGTAGACAAGTTCAGGGATAATCGAGGAAATTTGTTTCGCACAGCAACCGCCATGTCTCGGTCTGCCGCCATTAAAAAGCTGTAGTCCCTCTGTACATCAGGACGTCTGCGAATTAAATCCAGCGGCATGCCGGCTGCCGGCGAAGGTGGGATCGCGGGCAAGCTGTCCGTTGTCGGCAGATCAAAATTCTGGGGAACTTTACCCAAAAGGACGGCTAATTGGTTTTGCGTTTGAACTAAGTCCGCTTCAAATTGATACTTCAGACTCTTACTTTGCTCCAATAACTGTTCTTGTCGCAAGACATCCACCCCTTTTACCTGGCCCGCCCCAAAGCGGGCTTTGATGAGTTGTATCACTTCCCGGTTCGTTGCCACTTGCTGGTTTATCAATTCGAGCTGATCCTGGATCACGAGTAATCGAAACCACAGCCGTGTCACATTCGCACTTAAGGTCATGGCCGCAGCCTTATAATCGTAGTAATTGCCCTGGATGCGGAAGTCGGCAGCCTGAACGCCCGCCCGAATTCTTCCCCAAAGGTCTACTTCGTAACTGGCAGAAGCCCCAAGCTGGGTGTTTTCCCCTCCGGCAAAATCCGGTTCCGGGCGGCTGATGGCAGTTTGAGCTCCCGCGTCAATATCCGGCAGTAATAGAGTAGATTGAGAGGTGCGAATCGCCTCCGCTGCAACAATTTGTTGATATAGATTATTCAAGTCCATATTGTTTGCAAAAGCGCTATCCATCAACTGGTTGAGTTGCTCATCTTGAAAACTCTTCCACCATTGATTGATGAGCGTGTCTCCTTGATTTGTAGAAAAGGCCTCAGGCTCTTCTATTGGGGGAGCGATAGGAGTTATTTTTGGAGTACAAGCCTGGAGAAAGGCGAGAAAGAGCAGAATCAATAGCGCGCTCGGCGGTTTGACTGAGGAGAGGCTATTGTGGAACTTGTGTCTGTTGAATCTAGAACTGATACTGTAAAATTTAGTTTTGTCCTCAAATGGTGTAGCTTAAGGTATAAAAAACTATTTCTAATTTACTTAAATTGATAATGGAATGTAGTGGGAATTGTTCAACAGGTGCTGTTTTCCCTCTTTTTTCTTTGTTTAGCAATTAGAGAAAATGTAAAGGGAACACCGGGTCATTCACCTTTTAGTCCGTGCTACAAGGAGGGGGAATCAAAGAGATAGCGAAGCTGCCCGAGCTGCCTCCCCATGTAATAACCGGTGAATGTACATAGGCGACGGTATTTGGGGAATTTAGAGAATCACCTAGCCGATGCCGATTCAATTGAGGGGCATTTTCCATCTCCTGTGAATTTTCTCCGAGGAATAGAGCATTTAAAATATTTTCCATTCCATATTGTATCTCAAAAACGCAAATAGTTTATAGTGTAACTTTTATTTTCCAATTGTGCCGAAACCATTGGACGGTATTATTTCTCTATCTGTCCAATCTTCATTCTTAAAGAAAGACTCTTCAGGGGGCTCCCCACCCTAATTATTTTGAGGCTCAGAGGGGGAATTAAACACCTTCTTTTTCACCTCCTGAAAACTCAGCTCAACTTGGCCATCGCTGCATTTTGAAGGAGGAGGTGTTTAGGAGATTCGCCTTCAAGGTCGGACTCCGAAAGCTAAGGTCAAAGCCGCGGTATGGACAGAGCCTGCACTAGACTCAGACAAGCTAGCTCAGCAAGGAATAGCTAATAAGTAAACCACTTTCGTTCCGCCATTCAATCCAACCCTCTCCTACATTTTGGAATCCTCCATCCTGCAATTTGACTTCCATCCAATCGCCCTGAATTCGTACGGGGCTCATGAATTGAAAGTCTATCGGCACAGTGCCGGCATGATGGAGCGGTTTGACACGGACGGTTTGCGTGTTACTGTGAAGAAATTCTACCGAATGCACTTGAAGCAAAAAATCGGGCCAATATGTCAACTTACCGGCGTGACGATCCACATAGGCGGTTCTTTGATTGGTTTCATTTACTACAACCTCAATAAAATCCCGGTTCACTGATTGTATAGTGAAGTGGAGAATCTCATAATCCAATTTGAGGTGTTTGGGAACCAGCCAGGGGGGAGCATAGGAGATGTCATAACGATTTCCGTCTGATAGCTGAAAGGAAATACTGTCAAATGGAGTGTGGTCAGAAACCGGCTTTTGGAAGTTGGGGGTTCCATAAAAGTAGAGAGTTGACTCATTGAAGAAATCGGGCGTAAAGAACCCGGGGCCTAATTCAACATCCTCCTGGGGTGGAGAAAATTCTTCTGGGTTTTCCACAACTGGAGAGGCAGCAGTTGTGACTGTCGTTGGCGAAAATGATGTGGGTATTGTTTCTGCCTGTTCCTTTATTAGGAAACGATAGCTCGTTATTGCAAGGATAAGCAACAGGATAAGTCCCAATCCTTTGTTCATGAGAACTACCTTTTCTCTACTCAGGTAGCCAACGAGTAAAAGGGATATTAACAGTGCAATAAAAGAAGTGAAAACACCGTAACCTAAAACGATTGCGCCTCCGGCAAGCCCCTGGCCTTCCGTAGCCCCGGAAACTCCGGCGTAGTACGCACCTAAAAAGAATGAAATTAATATCATGAGAACATAAAAAAGAATAGCGGTGGAGTTAAATAGTTTCTTCATTCGTTGAGAATTTAAAGACCTGTTATTATTTTTTTGTTTTTTATTTTGGAAGCCCAACCCAGCTCACTTCACTTTTCATTTTTTAACTACTTACAACCGATCAAAAACGGAAGGTAAGTTCTAACATTTTTATGAAGACTCAACTAGAGTCAGGCCTATTCGTGTAAGGAATAAAGATACGATGTTTTTATTTGTGAGAATTGCAGCTCGGTGGCTCTTGGTACCATTTGTTTTTCCGAATTGCACAGAAATAATTGGCGATATGAACGAGCTTGAATACTGATGTCCTACCTAACGTCTATCATTGACCACTTCAAAATTAGACTTCTGGGAGAGTCCCAGGAAATGCAAAATATTGGGCCAACAAATCTCTTATCCCAACGAGTTGCTTGTCATCCAAATCAAAGCTGTACACTTTTAAAAGTTCTAATTGGAGGTATGACATTTTATTTTACTGGACCCAAAAGATGTTTTCTTTGTTCTTAGTCAATATGCACTAGATTTTTTTGCAGTTCACACGTACGCTAAGAAGCCAACAACACAAAAACGATGGCTATAATCGCAGGCAGTGCCTGAATAGTAAAAATCTTTTTAGAAACAGTAAGTCCACCAAATATTCCGGCAACGATGACGCATCCTAAAAAGAACAGGCGAATATTCGTTGCCCATTGCAGGTCTGATATAAAAAAAGACCAAAGGAGTCCTGCCACCAAAAAGCCATTATACAGTCCCTGATTGGCTGCTAACCCTTTCGTGGGTTTGAATAATTCCTTTGGAAAGGTTTTGAATGTCTTCTTGCCAACAGTTTCCCAGGCAAACATTTCGATCCATAAAAAATACAGATGCCCGAGGGCAATCAATGCTGTCAATATGTGTGCGATTACAGGGATCATACTTTTGGTTTGATTGTGTTGCCCATTCAAATTCAGCTGTCAAGAAATGCTAACTTCAGTTGTAAAAGTCGTCATTTTTTATGAATTCCTGTAATTCACTAGCAATACCCCGTTCTATTTCACGGTTTTTGAGAAAAAGCCATATTTTAAGTATTAAGCAGCTTGAATACTGATATCATGGAGAACCCCCCGGCATCTGTCGGCTTTCCCCAAACCTGGACAGTGTTGCGCTAAACATTCAGGAGCTTTGATTCATTACACTATTAAATCGTATTATGGAGAAACATAAAGCATTACAGAAATTAAGTAACGGATATTATATTTTAACTGCTCTTAAACCAGCGGACGAATTAAAAACTAGAGACAAAGATTATATCGCTGCGGGGATTATAAATTGGGCCAGCCAGGTCTCCTTTGATCCTCTACAAATAGCAGTTTCAGTTCAAGAAGACAGTCATATTAACGAAACGATTGACTACAGCGGAAATTTCACCTTGCATGTGCTGTCCCAAAAGCAGCTGAGTTTAATTGAAAAATTTAGCGAAGACAGTGAAATCACAGATGACCGTATTAACGGCGTACCTTATGCAGTTAAAGATGGGATGATTGGATTGAAAGAAACGCTGGCTTCCATAGACTGCAATTTATCAGATAGTGTGCGTTGTGGAGACCATACTTTACATATTGGCGAAGTTATTAACAGCCATGTCTTGGAAGACGAGACCCCTCTTACCACTAATGAGCGACCGTCCTCTTATCAGGGAGAAAAGTAAGGAATAACAGAAATGGAATTGCAGATAGATCGAAGGAGCGACTTGAATTTCAGGTCATCGCAGATACTTTCCCAATTCTCCCGCTTTTGGGGCTAGGACATTAGGTACCCCTTATATGTATTTGCCTATTTTGAAATCGAATTCCGCCGCATCCTGTCCTGGCATCTTCGCGAGATGCAATCGTGCGCTTTGACCACCCCAATTTAGCGGTGCTATTAAAGTATGTTTTTAATTGTTCGCGAGTCACTTACTGTTTCGGGTGCTGTTTTGTCAGAAAATCCAAAGACCTGAATCAATGCAAAAGTCCCAATTCAACCGATGGATGAAGCGAGTAGGTGACAAAGATCGTCAGCTTACCCCCTACCATGTTGTGCAACTTTCATTCTTGAGAGATGACGTAGATTGCGGCAATAAGAACGGCCAAAACAGTTATAAATCTAGCCTGAATGGCGCGCTTTTTCGCAAAAAAGGAGTGATACAGATGTAAGAGAATTCCCGTCGTGAGTAAAGTGCATATAATTGCCTCTAAAAGATTAGGGAGGGAATTCGTGATGATCAAGGCAAAACCTGACCAGTCATTTTTTAAAATCCAAGGCCTGAGATAGAGTTTGTTCAGAATAAACAATAGGATGGATGCGCCAAACAGGTATTGAATATATTTCTTTATCTGGATCTCTTTCATTTCACACAATGTACGACTTCGAAAGGTAACTCCTTCTTCTCCAAATTGGAAAGGATAGTAATAAAATCCTGATATACCTTTATTTCAGACTTTTCGGTAGCCGCAGATCGTAATTGCTGAAAATGTTGAATTGCATTTTGGAATGTCATCATTGTTATCTTTTATTAGTTAGTGGCTAAAATCAGAGATTATTACACCCTAATAATAAAGAATTCCAAAAAACAGCATCGGCGGTGAATTTCACCCTTAGGTATTCCCGCGCACCAGCTGGTGGCCGGACGCCGCTTCCCTAACCTTTAGCTGGCCTTAGCGGCGTACTGACCATCGATCCGTTGTGCTTGTAAAATATGTCGTTCGTTATGATAGACTAAAAACCGCAAAGTATCGCCGAGTCTCAGTTGTATAAACTTAGAAAGAGAGATGGCCGTCTTCACCTTGGTAAGATTTACCTTTTTCGCCTTGACCAACAATACGTCGAGCCACTCCAACTGGGTTGAAAACAGGGTAAGCGTAGAGAAGTCAAGTTCAGACCCCGCTGGATTCATGGGCTTTGTTGCTTTTATCTTTTTCGTATTTGTCGCTTTGATCATATTCACAAAGTAATTGCCAATCCACCCACTTTTAAAATGCGTTTTGGTCACTGCGGCCCCCTTCATCATTCTACGCTCAATTTCGGGCAGATAAAACTTCCCGTACAAGCATAAATGCTCCATACATTCCAGAACACTCCAATCGCTGTCACTCGATTTATAATTTAATTGCTCGAGAGGATAGCTCTGAAACACCTTCACTTGAGCCTGAGCTGCATGCGTAAGGTCTCTAAGTTCCTGAATCAACTGCGACTGTTCAATTTTCATAGTGGCATCATTTTTAACGGGGTGATCTTTGTTCTTTGGAGCTATTCCTTACCTATTATTCCGGCTTCCTACTGCGGAAGGTAGTTATTTTTCCCCAATTTTTCTTTCCCCTTGATAAAATATTCTCATCCGTCCAAAAGCAGCCTGAGCCCCACAATAGAAAGGATTGAGCGCCTTCGATATTCAACTACTTAATTTAACAGGAGGCTGAAGGTTCGTATATTCAGTATTTGGGCATCCCCCTGGCACCCAACGAGTTGGGCGCCAGGGGCGCTATACTTCAGGGCTCGCTATTCGCTCGGCCCTCCGCTTCGCTCCGGTCTTTCTCCCTCTGGTCGTCACCCCTTCCGCAGCGCTGATGCGGGGCGGATTACATCCTCATCTTATATAGCCTCTAACTGAGGAACAATTATTATTTCAGATCCGTTATATTCTTCAAAGGGAAATAAGATTAAAGTTTTGTCCCCTTTCTAAAGCTAAGATTATGGATATGGATGCCGTCAAAAAACGTTTACACCGTTGCATTGAAGAAGCAGATGAATAAATGTTAGCTGTGCTTGCAGATATGACGGAAAAGGTGGTTGAAGCCTACTTGCAAACAGCGCAGGAACAATCTGAGGCATATAAGATCAAAGCCAAAACAGATCGGCTCAGACCGCGTTCTCGTAAAGAAATGACCAAAGAGATCGAAGTGGCTATGGAGAATTACGTAAAGGGCGAAACGATCACACTCACAACATCCAATAAAGAGGCTGACGTATGGTAGGCAAAACCTATCAGGTTTTATTTACACGACTTGCTCAGCTGTAGACTGACGATATTTTCTGACAGTCCAAAAATAAACTAAATTGGGATAATTATGAAAAAGAGTAGATTTACTTAGAGTCAAACTATCAAGGCTCTCAAAGGGAATGAATTAGGTCGAAGTGCGGAAGGCCAAAGTCGAGAGCTCGGCAGTACAAGCATAAAAAACAGTGAAAGGGGTATAAATCCACACCTCATTCCACTTGCTTAAATCAAAACTCATCTTCATTATATTTAAAATCAATATGACCCATGCAGTCCAGGAAAAGCTCAACGTCTTTCAGAAAACCATCTGGGTTGTCTGAAATCATATCAAAAAAGTGATAATTAAAAAACCAATTGAGCTCTAAAACATCTTGTTTTTCCAATGACAGCCTGTTTATATAAAGTGAATCCCGCTCTTGGGAAAAGTAATACTCATGGTTTTCTTCAGGAACTTCTTTCTCCATTTGGAAAGGATAGCCTTCAACCTCATAATGATGTTCCCGGCAAAAGTCAACAATGAGTTGTATAGCGATAGATTCGATGAACTCTGCATCTTTGAGACCATCGAGATCATCCCTTGTTTCGTCGTGCTCAGTAGAAAGTTGCAAAAGTTTTTTTTTGATTTCTTTAAGGCTCATGATTTTTTTGGTTTTGAATGTCTAAAATAAGCTCAAATTTCTAATCATGCAAGGAGTTCTATTGTACTTGTTCTTTTTGCAGTTAATCTTTCTCTGATCTCGTATTATATCATATTTTTATTAAACCCTCCAAATCAACTAATGAGGTATATGCAAACCTATAAAGGTCATATAAAATAGTAAATTTCGAAAACCAACTCCAATGCCCTATTTAAATATTCTTAACTTCATCAAAAAGCCATGCGCTACCTGACCAAATCCAGATTCAAAACAGCCCTTGAATGCCCTAATAAACTCTATTACACCAAAAAACAGGAATATGCTAACCAAAAGGAATTTGACCCGTTTTTAGAAGCGCTCGCCAGTGGTGGCTTTCAAGTTGAAGAGTTGGCCAGGTTGCATTATCCCGACGGCATATTAATTGAAGACCAATCGCATAAAAAATACGATTACAAAGCCCAAGTAAAGCAGACCACAGATATATTAATCAAACACGATGATGTCGTCATTTTTGAAGCCGCATTTACGTTTAATAATCTATTTATTCGTGTAGATATTTTGGAAAAGAAGGGGAATAAACTAAACCTGATTGAGGTCAAAGCAAAATCCTTCAATTCTACTGATGATGAGTTTGAATTTGTAGGCAAAATGGGCGGAATGGTCTCAGACTGGAAATACTATTTATTCGATGTGGCATTTCAAAAATACGTGATTAACAAGGCCTTTCCTGAATACCAGGTCACGCCATATTTGATGCTTGCTGATAAAGATAAAACAACAAATGTTGATGGATTAAATCAAATGTTTAGAATTAAGAAGAATGCTAATAATCGGACGGGAATTGAAAAAGTTACGTCTGAAATTTCAAAACTTAATTTGCCGGAAGATTCTATATTAACGAAAAGAAATATAAGTCAATTGGTGTCTGACATTGAATCCGGTAAGCATCGTATTCTTGAAGAATATGCTTTTGAAGAGGCCATATCTGTTTTTGAAAATGCCTACCTGGAAGATCGCTACCTTGGCTACGATCTGGATTTTAGTGCCTGCAAAAAGTGTGAGTTTAAAACTGACGATCATTCCGACGATAAAAAATCTGGTTTTAAAGAGTGTTTTAAAAAACAACTCGCTTGGGAAGACCAAGATTTCGAGGAACCTAATGCCTTTGAGATTTGGGATTTTAGGCGATGGAAAAGGCTGAATGATCTCCAACAATTAAAACTGAGGGATATTGATGATGATTTATTTGGAGATTGGGACGATGAGGCTACTAAAATGACAAGAGTCAATAGACAGTTGATTCAAAAACAAAAGGCCGTAGAAAACGATAATGAACCTACAATTATAAAGGCTCAATTGAAAAAAGAGATAGATTCCTGGGAATTTCCCTTAAATTTTATCGACTTTGAAGCATCCGTTGTCGCTTTACCCTTTTATAAAGGACAATCCCCTTATGAAAAAGTAGTGTTTCAATTTTCTCATCATATCTATTGTGAAGATGGCAAAATTCAACACGCCAATGAGTTTATTAATGTCGTGCCGGGTGAGTTTCCCAATTTTGAATTCGTAAGGGAATTGCGGCGTGCGCTAAACCAAAATTCAGGCTCTATTTTTCAGTTTTCACCTTACGAAAATTCAACATTAAATCAGGTTAAACGCCAGCTTGAAGACTCTCATGAGCCAGATAAAGAACAATTAATACGATTTATTAAAAGCATAGCTTCGCCTTCTAATAATCACACTGGTGAGCCGTGGACAGCCCAACGCCCTTTGATTGACTTATGTAAAACCATAAAAGCGTATTATTATAATCCGTATACTAAAGGCAGCAATTCCATTAAAGCTATTTTACCTGCCATTCTAAAGTCATGCTCGTTTGTTCATGCAAAATATACTCAACCCTTAAGTGATATTAATTTGGGTTCTAAAAACTTTAAACCAGAGCACGTCTGGTTGGGGTATGAAGATGGTGAAGTAGTCGATCCTTATAAAAATTTAGATAAACCATTTGAAGACTGGGACCCCGAATTTGAGCGGAAAAGTGATATTGAAGAGATCAATAATGGTGGAGCTGCTTTAACAGCCTACGGTCTTACCCAATATACTGATATGACAGACCAGGAAAGAGATACCATTAAAAAAGCATTGCTAAAGTACTGCGAACTGGACACTCTGGCTATGGTTATGGTTTACGAGCATTTAAAAGTTGAAGCCAATAAGTAGTAGCCTGACTTTAAGCTATCATGATCATCAATGCCTTTAGGATGCTATTTAGCCATGGATATTCTGCTAAATAAATATGTAGGCATTGTAGACTTACGGAATAGCAAGGCATCGGATAAATATAAAGGGTATTGGGGCATCCCCCTGGCACCCAACGAGTTGGGCGCCAGGGTCGCTATGCTTCAGGGCTCGCTATTCGCTCGGCCCTCCGCTGCGCTCCGGTCTTCCTCCCTGCGGTCGTCACCCATTGCGCAGCGCTGATGCAGGCCGGCTCACATCCTCATCATATATAGCTTCTAACTGAGGAAAAATTATTATTTCAAATCCGTTATATTCGCTAATGGGAAATAAGATAAAATTTTTACCCCCCTTTTTAAAGCTAAGATTATGGATATGGATGCCGTCAAAAAACGTTTACACTGCCGCATTGAAGAAGCAGATGAAGAAATGTTAGCTGTGCTTGCAGGTATGACGGAAAAGGTTTTTGAAGCCTACTTGCAAACAGCGCAGGAACAATCTGAGGCTTATAAGATCGAAGCCAAAACAGATCTGCTCAGACCTCGTTCCCGTAAAGAAATGACCAAAGAGATCGAAGCTGCTATGGAAAATTACGAAAAGGGTGAAACGATCACACTCACAGCATCCAATAAAGAGGCTGACTCATGGTAGGCAAAACCTTTGAGGTTTTATTTACGAGCCTTGCTCAGGAACAACGAAAGGTAATTTATTACTTTGAACTCAATTTAAATGGGCCAGCATATGCCCGAAAGGTACAAGAGGCTATCGGTGAGTCCTCTATTGTCATTACCACTTAATCCGTTATAGACCAAGTGCGTATTCCGCTCGATTCGGCCCACAAGAATTGGTAGACAAACGATATGAGTTGTAGTCTTTGGATATTCCGGCGGTTCGAGAGGTGAATCTAGTGCAAAATGTTAATGGTGGTCAGATCGCCGGAAATAGAGCAGCAGAAGGCTGGAATATTTTAATAGGTGAATGAGTGCATATGCGCATCTATAAATATAGTGGTACTAAGCGCTGCCTCATCCATAACCTTATTGAATATACTCGCTGTATAACCAGAAAGGCGATCCTTGGAATCTGCAAGGATATCTCGAGCCATTTACTTAAATTCCTTAAGCGATATTGTTCTTGCGGAGGTCTTTAATACATTCATATTAAACTTTAGTTTTCATTATGTAAACCTTTAAATATATCGCTTATAAGTGCTTGACATAGCCCCTGTAGATTTATATAATTATTTCTCTTGGAATATAAAAATCTCCCCTTGGGTCCTTTTCTTTTGCCTTCAAATTACTCCTGTAGGTGGTAATTTCTCCTAGTCTGTCAATAACTAAGTTCGCCGAAGGATCTTGTACTATCAAGTTTTTTCTAGTGTAATCTATACCACCAAAAAGTCTTTGATCTATTTTGGCATTAAATTCAGGAAAAGAATATCCTATTACAACTATGTGGTCCGAACTTTCTAATTTTTTTCTGGCAAACTCCACTAAAGAGTTCGGTTCATTACTGTCTTCTTCCCAAGCAAAAGATAAAGTGGGCTCAAGTTTGCATTTGTCATCTTTCAAAGCATCGTAGTATCCCTTGAGAATATCATCGAACAATGTATAGATTGATTTGTCTGACACTTCATCAGTTATATAGCCATTTCTATATCCCCTGTCATTAAGCCCCGCAGTACCATTTAACTTAACTAATGAAAATCCCTTGCTGTAATTTTTGACGATATTCTTTGATACCAAGCCTAAATCTCGTGAACTATAGTATAGATTATCTTCGCCACTAAATTCCCTATTGGCTAGTTCAAATTGAAAATCATAATTCCAAGTTAGCACACTGATGTTATTAAAATGCGGTTCTGACTTAACTTTTGATAGAAAACTACTATATCTATTGTCAGGCGGGTTTATAATCTGCTCCATCGTAATAAATGCAGACAAAAGATACTTAAATTTTTTCAGGTCCCTTGTTTGTTCATTATGGTACAGAACTTTAGCGAATTCATCTACGCTTTTACGATGTTTAGTCTTATTATAAAGCCATTTGAGATCTTCAAAAAACGGTATTAAAAACTCGCTATAATCTTCAGAAACATGCTCTCTTGCAGTAATAAGCTTATCAATATTTTGATTAATTACTAGGTCAGCGTTTAGTCTATTTTGGTTATAATTCTCCAAGGGTCCATTTTGTATGTAAAGGTCTAGCCTTTTACTAATATTTCTATTAACTGCGACAGCGCCATAACTCGCTCCAGCTCCCAATAAATATGTCACATTAGCCATAATATTTTTTTACAAGCGTGATTTTTGATTACACCCCCTCCAATTCCACCGCATCAATCTCCTGCATTAGTCGATCCGTCTCCATTAAGGCTTTGATGATCTTCTGATAGTGGAGGATATCCTCATAGCTCAGGGTCCGGTCTCTGCGATCTTTTAGCCACTTCTCTGCGGGCTGATAGCCGCCGATGTAGAATTCAAAAGCTTTCTTGGGGACCTGATCAAAGTACTGCTCGTCATTGATCCAGACCCGACCGATGCCGTTTTCCTCGTCGGTGAGTTCAAAGCCGGGACTGCGTTTGGTGAGCTTCCGGGTGATGGTGTTATCACCGCCCTGGGGATAGCTCGTAATGAACTCCTCAACGGCAGGACTTTCCAACAGATGTATTTTTCTAAGCTCCCCTCCGAATCCCACCAAGGTCCAGAAGGTGTCTGGATTCGTGGGATAAGGTAAGCGGGGGAAGTCTATTTTTAGAAACTCTTTGTACTTTTCACGGTAGGTGGGAGAATGCAACACGGCATAGATATAATCCAGGAGGTCTATGGGGGCAAAAGTGTCTTCGCTGGTTTCTTTTTCGTTGGTAAAGGTTAAACCTAAGTTATCAGCTATTTCATTTACGATTTCGTCATTAAGGTTTGGGGTTCTTTCTTTGCTTTGGTCAAAGGTTTGTTTACCATTGGTTTCTGGGTAGAGATAGAGAGGAAATATATTATTTATGTTATAAGCACTACACGTTTTATGCCCTGAAATATTTTTAGTTATGTAAACACCTGCCTTTTCTTTCTCTGGGACTTGTCTTGGACATATCAAGCTAATATTTTCTTTCTTAAAAAGATGTTTCATAACCTCACCTCTCGGCATACAATGGAATCCTTTTGTTCTTCCTGTAAAATATGTATACCTATACTCGAATGGTCGGTAGACGATTTTCACAATATTTGAAAAATCAGGACCTGAGCTAATCAAATCATTTCTTGCTCCTTTAACAGTCCAGTCTCGCACGTCCTTTCCTAAATTAAATCTTTTTCTTGCACTATCGTCATCTAGGTTTAGAAATTTTTCTATTATACTCCTTACATCTCTTTTTGAAAACTGAATTGTGAACTCATCTCTCGCAGTTACTATCCCTGCTGAATTAATTTGAAAAAAATCGTTTATAGAAAATCCTTTATCGTATGTTTTTATAGCTCGGAAATCCTTTTGGGTCATAAAGTAATTCGGCTCCATATTAGGAACTTTTACAAAAGAAACTGAACTGAGACTGTAATTAATCAAGAAGTCATATTTAATCTGTCGTTTTCCATACAAATCAAAGTGAAAAACATCAGCTAATTTATCCAGTTTTGAATCTCTCTTCTTTATTAGAAAATTTATGCTAACACCTTGTTGAATATCAAAAACATTCTCGTCCTTACCACCATCAGGAGCCACTTCCTTCTTTTTTGAATTTCCATGTAAGTCAATAGTGTAAATAGTATCGTAGGTCTTCATCAAGTGCCATCGCATGCCCCTAAATGTGGGATTATCTAAAAAGCCATGTGGGTTAATAAATGCTAGCACCCCCTCACCGTTCTTTTCGATGAAATGTTGACCATACCTCATGAATTTGACATAATCGTCATTGATCCACTTGGGGTTCCTTTCTTGAAGCTTCTTTTTACCTCCTGGCTCTTTTTTATAATCTTGCATTAAATCCATAATCCACTTGCCTTTATTGGAACTTTCGCCACTGTAGGGCGGATTCCCAATCACACACATCACAGGCGTATCTCGTTTAATATGATTCGCCTCATTGGCCTCTGTACTCAACCAGTTGGCAAATAAAGTGCCGGTGTCTTTGTGGTGCTCTTCAAGACTGTTGGTTAGGTAGACTCTAAACCGTTGATCCGTCTGGGATTTATAGCCGGTTTCTGCTAAGAGTAAATCCAACTTGAGGTGTGCCATGGCATAGGACGCCATGAGAATCTCAAAACCATTTAAACGGGGAATCAAATGGTCATCCACATACTGGCTCCATATGCCTTCCTGCCCCTGAAACTTCTTACTGTGAATGTGCTTGATGACCTCCGCTAAAAAGGTGCCGGTTCCCGTAGCGGGGTCCAAAATCTGTACTTTATGCACTTCTTTATCCACTTGCTTGTAGCCCGTTGCTGATCTTTTATCGACCGTCTGCGTATTGACTTTGATTTTCGTTTTGGACGTATCTGCCAGTCCATCTTTGAGTCCAAATTCATCTTTGAGTATATCATCCACGGCGCGCACGATAAAATTCACTACCGGTTCCGGTGTATACCATACCCCTCTGGATTTTCTGAGCTTGGGGTCAAATTCACTCAAAAAGGTTTCATAAAAGTGAATAATCGGGTCGTGCTGTTGCGTAGCCTTTCCAAAGTCTTTTAGCAGCTCCGCCACATCCGTGGCTCGGAATATATCGGCCAGGGCATCCACGATCCACTTGATCCGATCGTCCAGATCATAACCGGCGATATAGTGAAACAGCTTTCGTAAAAAGGGATTGGACTTCGGAATCAAAGTCGCAGCTTCATGCCGGCTAAAATCATCCAATGTGGTGTCATGCAGTCGCGCAGCAAACATCCCGTAGGCTATGGTCTGTGCATAGATATTGGCAAAGCCATTGTGATTGATGTCGTGAATGAGAATCTGCTTAAAGGCGCTATACTGTTCCTGGAGGGTGACGTTTGCTTTTTCATGCACCGTGTATAGATCCTCCTTTTTATCGACATCCAGGGCATTCTCAATAACCGTAGCCAACATTTTTGCCTTTCCGGCCATCATCTGTGCCAATTTTCGGGACGATGTGATGGTTTGATCTACATGAATACTGAAATCCTTGATCAGCCTTTTGAATTCCTCATGTTTTTCCGGATTCGACTCGATGTGACCATCCACAATCTGTCCAATCGATATTTTTGTCGCCAGCTCCCCATCCCGAAAAAGCCAAAAATCCAAATAATCCGTAATGATCAGGTTATTAAGCGACTCCTTGTATCGATTAAATTGCTCCTTATACTGCTTACTACCCAGATCCGCGCCGATATCTTTAGCTTCGATATATCCCAGCGGTATGTTTTTCTTTGTGAGAATATAATCCGGGGCCCCACATTTTATCCGAGCTGGTTCATTCGTAACCAATACATCCTCAGTCAGCTCTTCCAGTAAAGTTTGCAGATCCCCTCTGTAACTGTGCTCTCTGGAAATGCCTGTTTTGTATCGGGTGTTGAGGTTTTTGAGGTAGTTTTCAATCGTCATATAATAAATGTATGGGCTCTTAAAATACAAATATAAGTAGAATTTATTGTGGCCTTATAAACTTATATTATAGAGACCTCGAGAATGCCAAGACAAGTTTACAGGATTATTATAGCCTTCCTGATGAAGGAAGGTGTTATTGGAAGCACTTCAGAGATAGGGTAATACTTTTATTTATCCATGTACTCATGAATTTTTTTAAATAGATATGGATTTGCTTTTATTACTCCAAAATCAGCACTTATCAGCTTGTACTTATATGAACCAGTGCTAAATATAGGATAATTAGATAAAGGACTATTAAGAAAGAATATATAATATTTACAGTTAGATATTCCTATGCAATCACCATTATCATGTGCAACTTCAATAATACTCTTATATAGTGGACTGCTTTTTGTAATTGGCCATGACCAAACCAAAGTTCTTATTACTCCAATCCTATTTTCACTATTTAATGTATGCTCATCAAAAAGGTAAGGATTATTACGTGCTGAATCCGTGAGGCAATTTGTAAGGTTGGGATACGTAGGTTCTAATTGATTAATAAGACTGTCAACCCTAAAGGTAATAGGCTCTAAATCAAGTGACCCTTTTATAACACTATCAACTCTGATATTATAGTAGCATGTTGTGACACCTACTTCATTCATTTCACATCTGTGAAATAAGACTTGACCTTGAACTATATTCTCTGCATTATCTACCATATAATTTAGCACCTTATCATTCTGCCCTATCAGATAAATGGGTATAAAAAATATAAGTAAAATAATTGAGATAAAAATCTGTTTCATCCAGAATATTGTTTTTGTCATCTTTGAAAGATCATGCTTTAAAATATGCTTCTAAAATACAATTTTAATATGAGTTACTTTTTAAAGATAAGGACGATCCAAAGTGAAAAATTGCTCCTCCTCCCTTACATCAACCCAGATAAAAGTCCTTATGAAAGAAGCTAAACTTGTAATGCAGCTTACCATTAAAATAGTGTTCACGTCAAAGGAAACATCAAACATGGGTTCCGAAAGGAAGTGAAATGCGCAAAACAGTAAAATGAAATCAAGCATAAGGAGAGTAATATACTTCCAATTTATTCTTTCTATTTACTGTTTCATTACAAAGACCGAGCACGACTCCCCCCCCCGCGATAGTGATGTGTAGGGGGCCGCGGCAGGCGGCCGTGCGAGCGCAGCGAGTACCGAACGAAGGTGGAGCCCGGAACGTAACGACCCGACTGTGCCGACAGTCACAGGCAGGGGATCGCCCAAAAAAGTATAAAAATAAAACCCATCATGCTACACGGGAGGACATAAAAAAAGCCCATCAACTTGTCGTCAATGGGCTGTGCTGTGGGCGATGTAGGACTCGAACCTACGACTTCCACCTTGTAAGGGTGGCACTCTAAACCAACTGAGTTAATCGCCCGTGTGGTTTAAGCGAACGCAAATATATATTCTTTTTCATTTTTGCCAAAGCTTTACGGGAAAAGATTACAGCTCGGGGGCAATTTCATACACGGATTGGGTGACGACGCGCCCCACGGCTTTTAGGGTCTGCCGATCAATGATGTCGATATCGTCGCCGGTGGTGTGCCAATGGCTGAAAAATCCGGTAGGACTGCCTTTTTCTTTGTGAATGATGTCGAGGGTGGGAATGCCAGCAATTACGTTGACAAAGTAGTGGTCGTCGGTGACGGCACCCATGGATTCATCGATAAAATAGTTGCCATACCCCATGTTGGAGGCGGTGCTCCAAATGCGATCGACCCAACGCCCGGCGTAGCGTTGAGAAAATCCCTCTTTGTAGAAACGCGCGTTCTCGGCGCCAACCATATCGAGTAAAATGCCCATGCGAAACCGATAGGCGGGCCGATGGGGATTGCGCGACCAATGCTGTGCGCCGAGGGCCCAGCTTTGAGGGGCATTGCCCAGTGAGGTGCCCTGATCTTCTAAATCGAAAAATACGATGTCTATGCCGACGCCGGGGGGCTGTTGCTGCAAATGGCGGGCAACTTCTAGCCATACGCCAACACCACTGGCCCCATCATTGGCTCCGGGTACGGCCTGGCTCTCGTCTCCTTGATCGGCCTGAAACCGACTGTCCCAATGGGCGCAGAGTAAGATGCGATCCTGGGCTTCGGGAGCGAAACTCCCTATGATGTTGTAGCCGGTCAGTTTTTCGCCGTCGTAGCGCTCGGCACTAAATGGCTGAATCTGCACTTCGGCGCCGTGGCGTTCTAAGGTGCCTGCAATATAGTCGCGGCCGGCCTCTTGAGCTTCTGTGCCGGGCACACGAGGCCCCAGAGCCACTTGCTCCTGGACATATTTATAAGCGGAATCGGCGGAAAAATCGGGGATCTGCGCCACCGCTATGGATGTGCTATCCGAACTTTGCTTTTCCTCAGAGCTGCAGCCCCAACTGAGGAGGAGCAGAGCGGAAAGCCAAGTGAGAATTACTATTTTTCTATGCTCCATTGGGTGCCTTCTTTACTGTCTTTGAGCGTAATGTGATTTTCATTTAGTCGATCGCGGATGAGATCGGCCATGTCGTAGTTTTTGTCGGCCCGCGCTTTGGAGCGCAATTCTATGACGACCTGCATGACGCGATCCAGAATCTCTTCTTCGCCTTCGTCGGTCGTTTCGTCGCGCAGTCCAAAGATGTCAAACACAAAGAGCGGAACCTCTTTTTTGAGGCGCTCCAGGGTCTCCGGACGAATGGCGCTGAGATCGATCTGGCCGTTGTGCAATTTGTTGATGATCTGAACCAACTCAAAAACGCGGGCTAAGGCGCGCGGCGTGTTGAAGTCGTCATTCATCTCTTCGTAGATCTGATTCATGCCGTTCTCCAGCGCCGTGTCGTGCTCGCTGGCCTGGCCGGAGTCGAGCGCCTCCAATTGTTCGAGTGCCTGACAAGCTGCCATGAGTCGGCGATAGCCTTTTTCGGCGCCGGCTAGGGCGTCATCCGTGAGGTCTAAGGTGCTTCTGTAGTGCGATTGCAACATAAAAAACCGCACGACCATAGGGCTGTATCCTTTGGATACGTGCTTATTATTGCCGGTAAATAACTGCGTAGGGGTGATGGTGTTTCCATCGCTTTTTGACATCTTGCGGCCGTTCATGAGCAACATATTGGCATGCATCCAATAGTTGGCGGGTTGACAGGAGCAAGCGCCGTAATTTTGGGCGATTTCATTTTCGTGGTGGGGAAACTTGAGGTCGCTTCCACCGCCGTGAATGTCGAAGGTTTCTCCCAGGTATTTGGTGCTCATGGCAGAGCACTCTAGGTGCCAACCCGGAAATCCGCGCGACCAGGGGGAATTCCACTGCATGAGGTGGCTGGGATCTGCCTTGATCCAAATGGCAAAATCTGAAGGGTGGCGCTTTTCGTCCTGATTTTTGAGTTCTCGCGTCTCCGACATGAGGTCATCCATGACGCGACCGCTCAATTTCCCGTACACTTCGTTCTCTTTGGCAAATTTGATGGTATCGAAATATACGCTGCCATTGACCTTGTAGGCATAGCCGTTATCTATAATTTTTTGGACCATCTCGATTTGCTCTATGATGTGTCCCGTGGCGCGAGGTTCTATGTTCGGAGAAATATTATTGAATACGCCCATCATTTCATGAAAGCCCAAAGTGTATTTCTGGGCAATTTCCATGGGCTCCAGCTTTTCTAAGCGCGCCTTTTTTGAAATTTTATCTTCTGCCCCCGAGTCGGCATCACCTTCTAAGTGTCCCACATCGGTGATGTTGCGTACGTATCTGACTTTATAGCCAATGTGCGATAAATAGCGGTAGATCACATCAAAAGATGTGAATGTCCGGCAATTACCCAGATGCACATCACTATAAACGGTCGGCCCGCAAACGTAATATCCGATGTATCCCTCTACCAGAGGTTCGAACAATTGTTTTTCTCTCGCTAAACTATTGTATATATATACTTTCTGATCCATGTGTACAAAGGTAGGGTATTCTCGGGATTCTGCCGCGCTAAAACTGAAAAATGCTGGGCTTTTCCGGTCATAGGTGATTCCGGTCATTGATTTACACCAGATCTTCGTCCTGTATCTCATGATTTTCCCCAACAAGCATCCGGAACGAATATATGCGCACCCAAGAAAAGAACGCTAAGAACCGGACTGCCTAGCGGGCATGCATATTCATATTTTAGTTCCGGCCATTCGCAAATTGAGAATCGCTTTTGCGATTCGAAATGCCGCGGCACGCGGTGCGGCATTCTCTAAAATGTAATTATGCTAAAGGATATTTAGCCTTTTAGTCGAAACCCGACATCGGGTGAGTTTTTAGGGGTTTAGAGAAGCGAGCTTTAGAACGACAGGTTGAGAAACCTTAGCGCGTCGAAATGCCGCTGAAAGCGGTACCGTGAGGACAGGCCGGGGGCTTTTTGCCTACTTTTTGGCCACTCAAAAAGTAGGAGGATATAACTCGCTCCGCTTCAGCATGTTTCGACACCCTTCGCAGAACTCGCCTACCAAAAGTAACGATGACAGATGGGGCCGTGCCCCCAACTCGTTGGTGGGGCGTGCCCAGCGCGGATGCCCCACCAGCGTGTAAAGGCAAGCTGCAGCGGGCTTGGCCACTCAAAAAGCAGGAAGAGGATTATGAGGGAACACCCAGCACCTAGACCTTTAGGGGCATCCCTTTCACCAGCCCATCATCCTTTACAACCTTAAACCTCAATTATATCCAGCCAATCACCATCAAAAGAGACATGCCAGCGCCCAACCCCGACCAAAAAAGAGTCCAGTCGCGACGTCGAATGAAAAAGATGTTGTCCACAGCAAAGTAGAGTAGCATGAAAGCAATAACGATCAAAACTTGTCCTGCCTCTATGCCCACATTGAAGGATAAGAGCTCCGTAACAATATTACTGCTTTCGGGATGTAAGGCGCGAAAAAAATTACTAAAGCCCAAGCCGTGAATGAGGCCAAAAAGCAAAGCCACGACATAGTGGAAGGAAAACTTTTTGGGCGCTCCTCCTTTCAGCGAAAAGAGATTGTAGAGCGCAGTGGCCAGAATCGTAAGTGGGATGAGCGTTTCGACGAGATCGCCGGAAACTCGAACCACATCGAGCGCACTCAACGCCAGGGTAAGAGAGTGGCCAAGAGTAAAAGCCGTCACCAGAATAATTACATTGAGCCAGCTCCGCCAGGAGTATATCGCACATAAAGTGACGATAAACAACATGTGGTCAAATCCGGCCGGATCCAAAATATGTTGCCAGCCCAACCAAAAGTAAGTTTCAAATACACCCATAATTACATTTGCTATCCCGAGCCCGGAGCTAAAAAGCCGAGCTTAAATATATCTCACTTTATGCAAAAATCGAAGTCCAATGGTTAGCTCCACCGTAACATTTGTTGGACTTTGCTCCGAAACCGTCCGCGCCTGAGAAGATCCGCTAATCGGTCGTAAGGTCTGTCGGGGAATGAACATCTGACGCGACAAATCCGGATGCACCGATAACTCTAAAATCCCCGCCACGTATTCGCTCAAATGCCACTCGAGTCCCGTCTGAAAAGTCACTCCCCATAGCCAGCGCTGAACGGCTACTCCTTGCGCTTCTTCCGATAAATTATCGCTCATCTGAGATAGCGTATACTCTCCGCGCAGACCGATACCATAATACCACTTTGAGCCTTCCGATCCCAAATCAAATTTTTGCTTCGCTCCGAGGATCAATGACGCATTGTTGAACACATCGCGTTGCGATATATTGCGACCAAAAGTAAAGCCCTGTCCAAGGTTGCGTCGACTGCCGCGTTGGTGGTAGCCCAATTGCGCAAAAAGTGCAAAATCGTCCGGCTCATCTGCCGTTTCTATAAAGGCTGCACCGTGAAAGGTCATCAGCACGCCGCGATTTCCAAAATTCTTGAAGATTTGCATACCGCCACCCATGCCGCCTTTCACGCCAAAGGCATAACTTTGAGCCGATAAGGCTGATGCACCGCCAATCAAGCTGATTACGAGCGCTGCTAATATCCATTTTCTCATACCGAATGCTTTTGTGTATATTTTTTTCAAACCAAAGATCATCACCTATTTATCCCCTTTGATTTCTAACGATCAAAGATACAGATAAGTTTGAAAGAGAGAAATATCCATCCCCGCTCAAAGGTGCGTAGCTGGAGTCTTGATTCAAACATATTAGCAAAGAGCGCCAAGAAAAAGTCTGCCTTGCGCGCCGGCAAACTCTATGATGGCTTCGCCATCATAAGGCGGGCCTTGAATGGCGAAACGCCATCAGTCCCCGCGAAATGGAGCGTGCGCCGTGGAAGCGGCGTAAATGACTTGTTGTCTGAGCCCGTGCACCGCACGGGCGAGTTAATTCATTTAGCGGAATAAGCGGCAAGGACCGATCGGAGAGCCATTCACAGTCCGAAGACTTTTTGGTTACTTTTTGGTCTTCAAAAAGTAACGATGACAGATGGGGCCGTGCCCCCAACTCGTTGGTGGGGCGTGCCCAGCGCGGGTGCCCCACCAGCCTGTAAAGGCAAGCTGCAGTGGGGTTGGCCACTCAAAAAGTAGGAGGAAATAAGTGGGCGTGCCCCGCGCGCACGCCCCGCTAGCGTGGAAAGGCATACTGGGGTTGGCCGACAAAAAGCGCCGCCCTGCGTTGTGGTGAGCGAAGCCGAACCAAGCGCAGTCAAAGAGTAAAGATGAAAGATGTGAGAATGGCTCGCGCGCACATCCACATATCCTATTGTCTGAACATGATTTATAAAATAAATGGATGGCCATGATTAGAGACGGTGATGTTGAGAAAGGGAAGCTTTTTATTGTTTTTTGGGTGTCAGAATCACAGACGCCAGTGCCACGAATCACGAATACCACAGCGGGTGGGCTTCCCTTAAGGGACCGGGGGCGCGGGCGGCTAAAGATCAAAAACATACCCGACCAATGAGCACAATATAAAGATTGCCTTGCGGGCTGCCCTGTCAGAGCGGGCTATAAAAATGGCATCGTCATTTTCACTAAATTACATTTCACTCACGAATCGATTTCGAGGAGTATTGTTTTTTCGTTCTGCAGCATTGGGAGGTAGGTAAAAATATTTTTTTTCTTCATGCTTTTGGCTTGATCCAAAAGCAAACAAAAATCAAGGACCCATCAAAGGTGATTTTTGCATTAGCAAAACCGCGGTCGCTTTTTACCGCTTTATGCTTTTTTCGCGGGTTTGTGCTTTTTTGGACCATTTTCTTTCTCTCAGGATAAATTGCACTCGCTGGATTTTCTAGACTCCTCCCGCTACCCGCGAACGCAATTCCGCTCAGCGCGCCGCTATCACTGGTGATGGGTCCGGATTCTTTTTCTGTACCGAGCAGGCATAAAACCACCACCCAGGAAAAGAGCGCCAAGAAAAAGTCTGCCTTGCGCGCCGGCAAACTCTATGATGGCTTCGCCATCATAAGGCGGGCCTTGAATGGCGAAACGCCATCGGTCCCCGGGATTGGGTCTTTAGGGGGGCTACGCTATCTCCCATTCATTAAACGATGTAGAGACGTTGCATGCAACGTCTCTACTGTGGTTTGTCTTAGGAATTAAAAGAGAACATCCTGCGCGGAATTCGCCTTCAAAAAGTAACGATGACAGATGGGGCCGTGCCCCCAACTCGTTGGTGGGGCGTGCCCAGCGCGGGTGCCCCACCAGCCTGTAAAGGCAAGCTGCAGCGGGCTTGGCCACTCAAAAAGTAGGGGAAATAAGTGGGCGTAACTCGCGCGCATGCCCCGCTAGCCTGCAAAGGCATACTGGGGTTGGCCGACAAAATGCGCCGCCCTGCGTTGTGGTGAGTGAAGCCGAACCAAGCGCAGTCAAAGAGTAAAGATGAAAGATGTGAGAATGGCTCGCGCGCACATCCACATATCCTACTGTCTGAACATGATTTATAAAATAAATGGATGGCCATGATTAGAGGCGGTGATGTTGAGAAGGATCGTTTTTTCATTGTTTTTTGCGTGTCAGAATCACGGACCTTGTCCTGCCGAAGCCAGGTCGCAGCAGTCATTTCACCCGCAACCGCTGTCCAATACTCAGCGCATTTCCACTCAGGTCATTCTTTTCTTTGAGCTCCTCCACGCTGAGGTCGAATCGCCGGCTGATACTGTATAAAGTTTCCCCCTTTTCAACATCATGGTAGGTCGGTTCAGTCTCAACTGGTAGACCCGCATCTTCCACGGGCTGCCCCAATACCTCAGTGGTCGAGATCGTATCGAGAGAAATGGCCGGCGGATTTTTACTCACTGCCGTCACAACAGTGTCTGGCAGCGCTTTTGGAGTCGGTTCGGGTACACTTTCGCTTTCCTCCTGTTCTTTTTCGGGGAGTGCTTGCACATCTTCATCTGCCGGCAAGTTTTCCTCTGTATCCTCTGGCAATATATTTTCTTTCACATCACGGGTCGTAGGAGCACTATCAAACCAAGATAAGCCCCGCAAGCGTATGCGCTCTCCAATAGCAGGCTCTTGTCCCTCGTCCAATTTGTTTTTCTTCAATAAGCGCTCCAATCGGACACCATACTTTTGCGACAAATCATACATCGTCTCTCCCTCCTTCACGTAATGAAACTTCTTTTCCCCGCGATACGAGCGTCGCTTCTTCTGCAAAAACACCCGATGGCCCGCTTCAAGCTTTTGATCGGCATGCTCTATGCCTTCGTTGTAGTTGACCAGTCGCTCGGGAGACACTCCAAAATCAAGACTGATGACCCGCGGTGTCTCGCCCGGTCGCGCATAGACGTACTCCACATCATTGACCATTTGAATACTGGGACTATAGCTCTCCTCTTGAACGAGAAGGGTCGGATCGACCTCCTTCATCTCGTCGAATTGATGCAATTGATACTTCTCAATCAGATTGATCAATAACTGCGGATATTTCGGGTTCGTCGCATAGCCCGCTTTCTTCAAACCCCGCGCCCAACTCTTATAATCGTCCGCTGGTAAGCGAAACAAAAATCCATAGCGGTGATTTTTTTTCGGATCTCGCAAAAACTCCGAGTGCGCCATAAAACTCTCATTCGCATTCTCATAGGCTCTAAAACAAGAATGAATTAAGCGCCCATTCTTATAGTCATCATCCTTACGCATCACCGTTCCTCCAGACCACTCACCGCCACATTTGATCCCAAAATGGTTATTCCCCTGCTGCGCCAGATGCGAACGCCCGGCATTCGATTCCAAAATCGCCTGCGCCATCTTTATACTCGCCGGAATCCCCGTACGGTGCATTTCTTCAATTGCAATATCCTTAAATTGATCTATATACACCTCTTGTGCATTCTGTCCGAATACAGCCGAAACAAATAGTAGCCCGATGAGACCGGTAAGAAAGCTATTCCTCATAGTTATTATATTATATAAAACATTAATATCAAAAATAATGCCATTCTCCCAAGCTGTATATTATTTTTTTGGGCGTGTCCCCTCGCTCGTCAGCCCGGTAAAGTTCATTCACGGGAACGTATCTGGCTCGGGGTCGGTCCCTTCAGGGGTTCCGTACCCAACGAGTTGGGTACCGCACACCTTCGGCGGTGCGCCCTCCAGGCACCTCACGCTTGCGGTCTCCGACCGCTTTCCCTTGAAGGATATATTTTCCCGGCACTTTTTCTATGCCTGCCATTGTAACTAAAAATGAGGGTGGAAAATTTTGTAATTCTGCCATTATTCCTCGAAAAAAGGATTGGGAATATGTGGCAAGATCCGGCCTGCCCGGTGCGCAAGCCAAACCCCTATGATGGCTTCGCTATCATGCAGCGGGCCTTGAATGGTGAAACGCCATCGGTCCCCGGGATTGGGTCTTTAGGGGGGCTACGCTATCTCCCATTCATTAAACGTTGTAGAGACGTTGCATGCAACGTCTCTACTGTGGTTTGTCTTAGGAATTAAAAGAGAACACCCTTCGCAGAACTCGTCTACAAAAAGGAACAATGATAGGTGTGGGTGTGCCGCGAACGCACACCCTGCTGCGAGATTGGCCTACAAAAGTTAGAAGAGAAATGTGGGCGTGCCCCGCGCACATGCCCCGCTAGCGTGTCTAAGCACCATGCAGCGGACTTCGCCTACAAAAAGGAAGTAGATCAATAGAAGGGCGGACCATACGTCCCAAATATTGGGCGAGGGCCACGCCAGAGCGCTTCAAAATCTTGTCTAAGCAGGAAAAGGTCTCCTAATTCAAAAATTCAACACTAAAATACCTTGAATTCCTATCTAATAAACAAACATAGGATTTCATTATCTTCACAGAAAATGTTACGGCAATGAAAAATTCCTGGATTCCTGCCCTGAAATGGGGTGGAATATATGCGCTGCTCATGATGATTTGGCCCCTGCTGGAATCTATTTTGGGATTCCACAATTCCTGGTTAGAGTATCATGTATTATTCACAAGTGTAAAATACCTTCCCGCCCTTCTAATTTTTTACCGATCGCTCACCGCTGCGCGTCACCGGCAGGGTAAAAACCCTTTTCCATATTCTAAAGCATTTGTTGCCGGTTTGCGCACGACGGCTTGCGCCTCTGTGCTCACTCCGATAGCCATGGCAGTGAGTTTACAGTTCCTTACCCCCCACTTTCTCTCGACCATGGAAACCTTCATGGTGCAGGAACAGTGGATGACCGTAGAGGCAGCAGCGAATTACTTCAAATTCTCTACCTACCTGATTCAGTGGAGCGTTGCCACTCCGGCGGTGGGACTGATGCTCACCGCAATTACCGCTGTATTTGCTATGCGACAACGCTAAAATTGCAATCTTCCTAACAACTTAATGGGTTAGTATCTCCTTACCGTTTAGAAACAACCAATGTAAGACTCGGCAGGGATAGAGGGAATTGCAAAGGCATCTTGCGGTTCATTCCTTGAGTCCGTTATGCAGAAAAGGAATAGATTTGGAGGGAATTAGTTTTTGATCCACACCCGCCGGATAGGAGGAGACCCTTTAGGCGGAAGTACAAGAAGTACATATTGACCAGCGGGAAACTGTGCTACTGAAATCCCTTCTGATGACCAAATACTGCTTTGAAGCAAGCGTCCGGACATGTCGTAGACGAGGAGCTTACTATTCAGAGGAGGTGAAGGAGATAAAAAAAGTGATTGATCCGCCGGCTGAGGGTAGAGGGCATAATCATAAGGAAGAGAAGAAGGTCTAAATGGGGTGTTGTTCGTCACCATTGGATCAATGAATAAAGCATCAAAAAATCCCCGACTTTCAATTTGAGCAAACTCGCCCATCATCTCAGCTGTGACGCGCAAGGCTTCCCCCTGAAAATGAAAGGAAAGAGCATAAATGACAGGCTGGCCGGCCCACAGTTTCCAGTCTTTTAGTGTTCCCGATGCATTACATCGAGCCAGGATGGAGTGCACCTGTCCAACTTCAGTGGGCTCGAGGAGAGTGTCTCCACGATAAGTGGTGAGCGCACCACTCCATGCGATAAAGTGAACATTCTCTCCATTTAGGGCAATGTTCCGCACTGCGGTAAAGTTACTGGATCCTCGAAGGGCATCGAGCCAAATGACCTCGCCGGATCGATCCAATGCCCCGATGAATCCCGCCACGGAGAGTCCTGTTAAAATCTCGCGATTGCCCAGGCGGAGATTTCCTATGAATTGTCCACCCAGGTAAATGGCGTTTTCATCAACCGCTAGAGCGTGCACAGCATCCTCGTACTGGCCGCGAAGGTGACTAATAAACTGCTCAGATCCTCCGAGTTGATAAACGTACAGGAAGCCATCGTGATCAGCAGTGCGGGTGAAAATTGAGTCGGTAGCACTAGCTATACTGCCTTTGAACCGTCCGGCGACAAAAACTTTGTCCTCAAAAGTCTCTAGCTGCCTACCCTCAATGATTCCGGTCCCATCAATGAGTCGACCGCCAATATAGCTAAGGTCTGAAGACCAATGAAGGACAAGACTCGCCGTGGTGGCTTCTGCCGTCCATGACTCTCCATCAACAATGACCGTGTCAGTGAATTGATAGAGAGTAACTAATGCGCCGCCTGAGGGAGCACTCCATCGCGCAGCCTGGCCTAAAATCGCACCCTTTCCCTGAAGGTGGATATGCCTTGTGAGTGCACCGGAAAAGTTGAGGTGAAGAATGAAACTGTTGTTCTCGCCATTGGGAAAGATTATCGTATCGCCGCGATAAGTCAAAAAGGAAAAGGCATTTCCTACAACATAAATATTGGAGTCTTTTTGGACAATATCGTGGACAATTGTACGACCGCGAGAGGATAAATGTCCCCAACTGAAAATCTGCTGGTCTTCAATACGACCCAGGACTACGCCGCGTTCCCGTGAAGAAAACACTTCTCCTTCAATTTGGGTTTCCCGATTAAACCCCAAGGCGAAGACCTGGCTTCCGTTTGCTGAGGAAGAGAAGGCATCCCAAGATTCCGACTCAACGTCTCCCAACTGTAAAAGCACTTCTTGCCCGTGAGAAGAAAGGCTAAAAGTGACCAACAGGATGCAAACGGAGAAGGCAACCAAAACTGAAATACTATGCTTCATATTACCCATACTATAGTAACGTAGAATAAGGGTCGGAAGTACCTGTTGATCAGAGCAACATTATTCGGATTGTTCAGAAATTTTCAACGATGTCCCGATGCCATTACCATTAAAGCGATAGGGGAAAGTCCCATTTGATTTTTATTCAGATCAAGGCGCGAGGAAGGATCATAATCTCTCTCTGCACGGCTACGGGCAACGAAGAATTGAGCATAAAGATCAAGACCTGGGCCATCAGTATTTATTTGGTAAGGGCACTAGGCCTAATATTCCTTACTTTTGCAGAAGTAAAAGAAAACTCCGATTATTGATGCATACTTTGCGGAGAAATCCGTTGTATGAATAAGAACCATTAAAACTACTCTACTTTGAAGAACCAGTTATATTTATTTGCCTGTTGCTGTTGCCTTTGTTTTTTGGCGTGCAATTCTACTTCTGACGACACAAAAAATACTGCAACGCCCTCCTCTGGCGATGAAGAAATTGATGAAGTAACGGCTCTGATCGATGAGAAGCCGGGAGATGCAGACCTCTATCGCCTGCGCGGAGAGGTTTATGCTGACAGAGAAATTTTTTCGGAAGCAATTCGCGACTTTACTACGGCCTTGGAATTGGATTCCGATACAGCAATTCACTATATGAGGTTGGCTGATGCCTATTTGAACAACAATATGTCTTTTGATGCTCTGCAAGTGATGAAAGATGCTCGAGAAGCTTTTCCGAAAAATGAAGAAGTCGGTCTCAGGCTGGCCAAATATCATTTAATTGTTGAACAATATATGGCGGCAATCAATCTCACAAATAATATTATCAAGGAACACCCTGGATCTGCAAAAGCTTACCTTTTCAAAGGGATGGTGTATCGAGAAATGGAGGATCGGGTAAGTGCTATGGAAGCCCTGCAGTCCGCAGTAGAACTCGATGCGGAACTGGTAGATGCCTGGTTGTTGATGGGAGAGATCATGGGTGAAGAAGACCTCAACCTTGCGCTCACATTTTACGACAATGCCATTCGCGCCGCTCCGAATCAATTACTACCGACCCATTCAAAAGCTCTATTTTTACACCAGTCTGGCCGATTGGATCAAGCAATAGAGGTATATAAGAAAGCGCATCAAATGGATCCAAGTGCTTCTGAGACCTTTTACAATGCCGGTTTATTGTATTTAGAACTGGATTCTCTCGATGGTGCTGAATCGATGTTCACCATTGCTATTGGCAATGACCCCTCTTTCTCAAAACCCTATTTCTATAGAGCAGAAGTACACTTTTCAAGGGAAGAGTGGGAAGAAGCAATGGCCGACTACAAACGAACGCAACAACTCAACCCCCAATCAAGAGGTGTAGAGCAACGCATTGAAGAGATAGAAGAAAAGTTGAGTGTTCAGGACCAGGGGTAATGTGCGCAGAGCAACTTGTGGATGATTAATAATATTTCTAATTAACTTTACACGGAATAAGGGATTCATTTTTTATTGTGAAGTAAAAATGCGCACCGCCAATCCCCTTCTATACCGGCTTTGTCCATCGAGACCATATCCTTTTAGTAACTACTTAGTTAGCAAGACTTAGGCAAGATTAAATTTTCCTTAACGGACATCTTGATTGTTTTACGATTTAGGTGAAAATCAAGGGTATTGACGTGAAGCCGACACTAAGGGAGTGTTGCTCCATTATTAGCCAACGATAAAAGTTTTTAATGAGTTAGAACAGTATATAATCACCAAAAAAAATTAAGATGATAGAATTTCACAAGAATCAAAAGGTATTAGTTTTCTTATTTCTCATTGTAGGTCTCGTAGGTGTTGCCTGTGGCGATGATGATGATGACAACGATGATATGATGTTCGATGCACGTCAAGTCACATATGAATTGGCTGCCAATTCAAATGATGGTCCTGTTTCGGACGGTGTTGCAGCTACTGCAACCTTTCAAGAATTCACAGCAGACCAAACGATAGTTCGATTAGAGCTATTGAATGGAAGTACAAATACTACAGTAAGTCACCCTGCGCACATTCATGCGAATACAGCAGCAGAAGGTGGAAATATTGTATATTTTTTAGGACCTCTAGACGGTTTAGGTGCTGCACCTGGTGTGAGCTATCACATGGTTAATGCAAGTTTTGATGAATTGATAGACTTTAATGGTTACATCAATATACACGAAAGCAATGCAGCGATTGGCAATGTGGTTTCACAAGGGAATATCGGCTCTAATGCTGAGGCAGAGGTTCAGGAAAGAACTATTGATATAATGGATAATGGCCGTACGCAAGAATATACACTGGATTCCATGTCAAATGGTGGAGCGATCCCCAACGGTTTGGGAGCGACTGCTACATTTACAGAGTTGAATAGCGAGCAAACATTAGTAACCTTAGCATTTGATAATGGAACGACAAATACTAATCTTTGTCACCCGGCACACATTCACATGAACAGTGCATCTGAAGGTGGAGATATAGCGTATTTTTTAGGTCCTATTGATGGATTAGGCGCAGCAGAAGGTTTGAGCTACGCTATCGTAGATGAATCATTTGACTTCTTAATGGATTACGATGGGTATATCAATATTCACCAAAGTAATGCGGATATTCCTTTTGTCGTATCTCAAGGAAACATAGGGTCGAACGCACAGTAACTATGAGAAAACAGTTTTTTGAAACTGTACTAAAGGAATGGAGTTCGCTCCATTCCTTTTTTTTTGTGCTAAAACAAAAATTCGAAAGCTGTTATTTTTGAGTGCTAAGTATGTATTGCCTTCCAATATGACGCCTTAAGTAGCTACGCATCAATCCCAAAACAGACCTTTTGGTGAAAGAAGGCTGACAGCTGATTTATGTCTTCAGTGACCCATATCACCTAAAAAAGAAAAAAGACCGCTTATCTTTATCAGCAAAACGAGTAGTACCTATGATGTTAGCAAGATATATCTCAGTTTTCACATTAATGGCTGTGGCTGTCTGGAGCTGTCAGGCACAGTCGGAGCATTTTGAGAGACTCAGTCCTGAAGAAGTAATGGAACAGATGCCTGAGTCTTCCTGGCAAATAGTGGATGTGCGCACGCCGGCAGAGGTGAAGCGCGGCTATCTGAAAGGGACCACATATTTTTTTGATTTTAACAGTTATGACTTTGAAGAGCAGGTCGAGCAACTTGACACGGCGCAAGCCGTATTGCTGATCTGCAGAAGTGGAGCGCGTAGTTCTCGCGCTGCGGAGTTATTAAAAGAGAAAGGCTTTGGTGAAGTTTACGACCTCAAGGGTGGGCTTATGCGTTGGAATCATCCGGGCTACATCGTAAAATAATAGCTTGCGATGAAGCAATGGTTAATCGTTCATACCTCTGGTTTAGGATTGGCTCTCGTCATTGGCATTGTCAGTATTATAGCAGCGCCTTACGTGGCGGGAATCAATGGTGTGATGCTAGCTATTGTCCTAGGTGTTTTAGTGCATAATTTGATTCGCGTTCCTCGAAGCTTCAAGCCGGGCGTTTCCTTCAGTGCTTCAAAAGTATTAGAATGGGCCATTTTGTTTATGGCTTTTAGTATTAACCTCACGGATATTGGCGAATTAGGAATCGCTAATTTTTTATTGGTTTTAGGTGTGATTGTATTTGTGCTTCTGGCAACTTTACTGTTGTCACGACTGATGCACTGTCCCAACGAAACCGGATGGCTCATTGGTTTTGGATCGGCCATTTGCGGGACTTCTGCAATTGCTGCAGTGGCTCCGAGTATTACACAAAACCAGCAATCAACGGGGATTGCCATTGCAGCCATTAATTTACTGGGCGCCGGAGGCATGTTACTTTTACCCTTCCTGTTTCAATGGGTGCCTGTGAGTAATGAAACGGCAGGTGTCATGATTGGAGCGAGCTTGCACTCCGTTGGGAATGTCGCCGGTGCCGGATATGGCCTGGAGAATGAGGTCGGCGATTTGGCGATCACAGTGAAAATGGCTCGAGTCGCATTACTTTCTCCAGCAGTACTTCTCTTTCTGTACTTGCTCGGTCGTCGCGGTGCTTTATCGGACTCTACCTCCCGACCGAGTTTTTCCTTACCGTATTATCTTTGGGGGTTTATTCTCATTACGGTGATCAATGCCATTTGGCCCCTGCCTGCAAATGCAATTGCTTATTTACAATCTGCGGGTACTTTTCTGCTGACCATCGCCATGGCGGGTATTGGCTTAAAAATTAGTTTTTTTGAGCTCTATCAGTCCGGGCGCCGGGCAATAGGGTTTGGCTTGGTTTTATTTTTATTACAGCTTTCATTTATAGCTCTCGCCTTATGGGTTTTAGCTTGATTTTAACCCCTGAGAATATTTACTTTTAATAAGCGACCAGGTATTCACTCGCAGCTCGATGTGAGGTACACTGTTTTTTCGGTCTGCAGCATTGGGAAGTAGGTAGGTTTATTTTTTTTCTTCTTGCTTTTGGCTTGATCCAAAAGCAAACAAAAATCAAGGACCCATCAAAGGTGATTTTTGCAGTAGCAAAACCGCGGTCGCTTTTTACCGCTGCATGTTGAAA
>Ga0306912_1000062_pt1 | contig 64871 bp, 57 predicted proteins | sample AntRauFillE10628_FD_190443 | JGI IMG/M metagenome (GOLD analysis project Ga0306912, IMG submission 190443) | Saline lake microbial communities from Rauer Islands, Antarctica - Metagenome Filla E10 #628 (v2) (version 2) | ecosystem: Environmental > Aquatic > Non-marine Saline and Alkaline >...
AACGGACTGGCCAAAAAAGTGGGTACTTTTACTCATGTAATTTAGTTGTGCAAAACCAAATTACATTAAAGCGGGAAATCCTTAATGGAAATCCCGCTTTTCAAAAAGTTTTATCGGACAGTAGTGAATTGGAGTAAAGGTTCTTTTTATTTTAAAGGAGCGACTAATTAGGCCGGGCTGATTCAAATCCCAGTGGTTGCGATTATTAGTCATGCGCAAATAACCCGTCGCTCCGTCCATCTCCCAAAAAGCATGGCGCATTAAGTTCGCCCCCACAATTCCGTCAATATCTAAACAAGCGAGAATAGGGCTGTAGCGCAAATCCGCTTCTATGGCGGTTAAGCCTGTAAAGACCTGCGAACCGAGACGAATGGAATCGAGAGTAACATAGTTCTGGGTTTTAGAATTTCCCTGGGAATCATTGACCCTATTTTTGCTTATAATCTCGAACTGAAATTTAGATTGTAGCTCCTTAGAAATAACCATCGGTGCTCCCGTATCAAATAAAAATCGATAGTCTTCTCCTCCAATTGCTACCCTCACAAAAATTAAATCACTAATTTGAGTGGTGCTTAAAATTTGGTCAAATTTGACCTCTGCTTGCTGCGAGTCCCCTATCATTCCTCCAGCCTGAAAAAGCGAATGATTATAGGAGCAAGAGCCCAATAAAAATAAAGAAGACAGAATAGCTATGATGGATGACTTTTGCATGATTAAATGTTCAAATTGCAAACTAAGATAATGCAGTGCCAGTAGAATTAAGTTTAATAATGCCCTTTTTTAATGCCGAGCGTTTTATAGAAGAAACGCTGCTCTCTCTGCAGGGGCAAACTTTTAGCAACTGGGAGCTTATTGCCATAGATGACTTTTCGGAGGATGACTCCTTGGCCATATTGCAAAAATTCGCCGCTAAAGACGCGCGTATTAAAATTATTCAGAATTTAGAAAAAGGAATAATACCCGCTCTTAATCTCGCTTTTAAAAATTGTAGTGGTCAATATATTAGTCGCTGCGACGCAGATGATATCTACCCGGCAGAGCGCTTTACCAAGATGGTCCGTCAAATTAAAGTTTCTGCGCCCAAAACAGTAATTACGGGCATGCTAAGCTACTTCTCCGACAAAAGTGTTTCTCGCGCTTATCGCAAACACGAAGCCTGGCTCAATGAGATTAATATTAGCAGTATTACTTGGTCGCAGATTTACCGTGAATGTGTTATTGCCTCACCCAATTGGCTATGCTCAAAGGCAGATTTGCAGGCCATAGACGCTTTTAAAAATTTAGAATATCCAGAAGATTACGACCTTGTTTTTCAGTGGTACAAGCACGGTTTTCAGGTTGAGTGCTTGGCCGAGATTAGTCTTTACTGGCGCGAACATCCCCTGCGCACCTCACGTCTTTCTGAGGATTATCAGCAAAAAGCCTTTTTCCGCCTAAAGATTAAACGCTTTCTCGAAATCGAAAAGTTCACCAAACTCTACCTGTGGGGGAAGGGTAAGAAAGCAAAAATATGCGCTTCCTTGCTCATTGAATCAGGTCTAGACTTTTCTTGGATGGACCTAAAAAGTCATAAGCCAACCGATAAAGAAGGGATTCCCATTGAAGACTTTCGCTATACCGACCTTAGCAATGGTGCTAAATTATTGATAGGCGTTTATCCCAATCCTGCTCAAAGGCGTAGCATTGAAGACTTCTTAATGGGGCAAAATAAAATCGAAGGGAAAGACTATTGGTATTTATAAGAGCTCTGAGGCCTAATTTTATACCGAAATCAGGTTTATAGATTCAAAAGGGCTTTTTTAATCGAGTACGCTTTTGATTTGGTCAGTCCTAAAACATTTGTACATTTGCATCGTGAACGATATAATCGCACACGATAATAATTAAGCATGAAAACTTACATCCCAACCAATACCACCCAGAATGTATTCCGCCTCATCTTAGCGGCCTTTATGATATACGCAGGCTTTAGTCACCTTACCTTTAACCGGGTAGATTTTCAAGCACAAGTACCCGATTGGGTACCGCTTAGTAAAGACCTTGTAGTTATTTTATCCGGTATCGTAGAAATTATTCTCGGACTTGGCTTAGCTTTTTGGAAAAAACAAAGAGTCAATCTCGGATGGGCTTTGGCTATATTTTTCATTTTAATATTCCCAGGAAACATTGCCCAGTACCTTGATGGTAAAGACGCTTTCGGATCTTTAGATTCAGATCGTGCACGCTTAATTCGTTTATTCTTTCAGCCCGTCTTAGTAGTATGGGCCTTATGGTCAACCGGATCATGGAAGGCTTGGAAGAACCGTGAAAACAGCAAATAGCATGGACGATTCACAACTAAAGTTGGAAAACCAAATTTGTTTTCCTATCTATTCTACCTCCAGGTTACTAACCAAGGCCTACAAGCCCTTTCTAGACCAAATGGGACTAACCTACCCGCAATATCTGGTACTAATGGTTTTGTGGGAAAATGATGGATTATCGGTTAATACCATCAGCGAAAAGCTAATGTTGAATACCAACACCCTTTCACCTCTATTAAAAAGGATGGAGAAAATGGCGCTTTTGCAGCGCCAGCGGTCTTCTAAAGACGAACGTAGCGTGTTAGTTCACCTTAGCGAGAAAGGCGCTGAATTAAAAAGCGCAGCCAGACCAGTACCAAAAAAACTTTTAGGCGCACTTCTTAGCGAAAACATCGAACTAAACGATGTACTGCAGCTAAAGGAAATGTTGAACGAGTGGATTAAAGTTTTATCCACCAAAGCAGAGCGTTTAGAAAACGACAAATAATAACCCAAGCAGACTCAAAAAAGAGCACTGCTTATTCAAATCTTTTTACATTATGAAAGCATTACAAATAGTACAATACGGAGATTTTAAGGAAGGATTAGCCTTTAATGAAGCAGACAAACCTAAGCCTAAGAGCAGCGACATTCTTATTGAAGTAAAAGCGGCTGGACTCAACCCTATAGATTACAAAATGGTAAATGGCAACCTAAAAGATATGGTTCCCCTAGATATGCCCAGCACCATCGGCTTTGATGTTAGTGGCGTGGTAGTTGAAAAAGGCGAAGACGTTTCCGGTTACGAGATCGGCGATGCCGTATATGCCCGTGTGCCACAAGAGCAAATGGGGACTGTGGCAGAATATGTTGCCGTAGAGTATAAAGTAGCCTCCAAAAAACCAGATAATATCTCCTTCGAGGAAGCCGCCGGCTTACCTTTAGTAGGACTCACCGCTATCCAAGCACTAGAGCGCGTTGATTTAAAGAAAGACGACAAGGTTCTTATACACGCAGGCTCAGGCGGCGTAGGTAGTTTTGCCATTCAATATGCGAAGCATAAAGGCGCATATGTTTACACCACTACTAGCACCAAAAATGTAGATTGGGTAAAAGAGCTCGGGGCAGATCGAGTAATTGATTATAAAGAAGAAGACTACCAATCGGTGGTATCTGATTTGGATATAGTTTTTGATACGTTAGGTGAGGATTATACGCTGGAGGCCTTTAAAATCATTAAAGATGGCGGCCGAGTAAGTAGTATTGCTAGTGTCCCCGACGAAGAGACTGCTGCAATGATGGGCATGGAAGATTATGAATTGCCAGAAAAATTCGCTAAATTGATAAAAGAGCATTCGGCTAAGTACAAACTCACTTGGATGCAGCCTAACGGTGAGCAGCTAGATGCCATTTCGCAAATGGTTAAGGAATCTATTCTAGATCCCGTAGTAGATAACGTCTATTCTTACGAAGATGGCATTGAAGCTTATACCTATCTAGCCACTGGTAGAGCAAAAGGTAAGGTGATCATCACCATGCGTTAAGAAGCAGAGCCGAAGTACATAACCTGAATTCAATTAGAAATCAGGTTAATATTAATTAAAATTAAAAAAAGATTTATGACAAAAGAGAAACAACATATTTTAGTTGCCGGAGCAAACGGCAGTACAGGAAAGATAATCGTAGACCTCTTAAGTAACTCTGAAGCTTTTGAGCCTATTGCCATGGTGCGTAAGGAAGAGCAGAGAGAGCAATTTGAGAAGAACAATGTAAAAACTGTTCTAGCCGATTTAGAGGGTGATGTAAGTCATGCCCTAAAAGGTATTGATAAAGTCATCTTTGCCGCTGGCTCTAAAGGTCGCAACGTAATTGGTGTAGACCAAGAAGGAGCTAAGAAATTAATTGACGCCGGAGAACAGGCTAACATTAAAAAATTCGTAATGCTTAGCACTATTGGGGCAGATAAGCCTTGGATTAGCGATGACCTAGAAGACTATTTAAAAGCAAAGCTAAATGCGGATGAGCATCTACGCGACAGCGACTTAGACTATAGTATTGTTAGACCCGGACGGTTAACCGATGAGAAAGGAAGGGGTAAGATAAAACTGCAGGAAAAACTGGACAATTACGGCGATATTTCCCGCGCAGATGTAGCGCAAACTTTAGTGGAAGTTCTACCAGATGATAAAATGCAAAATCAAATTTTTGAATTAATCGAAGGTGATACCGCTATTGAAAAGGCTGTATCGAGCTAAAGACCATAGCTGAATATAGTTTTGGAGACCGACTCGGCTTAGGCTGGGTCGGTTTTTTTATTAAAAAGCTGAAGCTGAAATTTTTAATCTAATTCAGGTTATTAGCCCTGTGCCAGCACAAACGAAAAAATACTCCCCTTCCCTTCTTCACTTTTAACATCTAGCTTGCCGCCATTCTTTTCAATGAAATCCTTACACAGCATTAAACCTAAACCCGATCCTTCTTCATTAGAAGTGCCTTTTCTGCTGCGCAAGTCTAAACTAAAAAGCTGATCTAAAACTTCCGGAGACATGCCAATCCCTTCATCTGAAACAGAAATATTTACCTCGTCCTTTAGCTGGCCTTTTATGGAAATAACCGCCCCCTGATGGTTGAATTTAATGGCATTACCAACAAGGTTTCGCAACACTATCTTAATCATCTCACGGTCGGCAAAAACTTCTAAGTCCGGCTCTAGCTCAAGTTTAACCTCTAAAGATTTTTTGCCAATTAGCGCCTTAATAGAGTCTAGCACCTCTTGAAAGAGCTCATTTAAATTAAACCTATGCTGTTTAATGTTTTCGCCATTTTGCTGAGAAGAAGCCCAAGAAAGTAAGTTCTCCATCAGGCCAACACTTTGGTCGACGCTGCGGGAAAGTTCCTTTAAAAGGAACTCCTTTTCCTTATCACTTAAAACATTAGTATGAATCAAAGAAAGGACCTCCTGCAAATTACGTAAGGGACCTCTTAAGTCGTGAGCTATAATTGAAAAGAGCCGATCTTTTAAACCGTTCAAATTTTCTAGCTCAAGCCTTTGCTCCTTTAATCTAATGTCGCTCAATACTCTTTCCGAAACGTTTTTAAAAAGAATCGACTGGCCAACATTTTTCGTCCCATGGTTTATTTCCACCCGGCTCAACTCATAATGTTCATCTTGATACTGAAGCAAATCATTAGAGCCTAAAAGAGAGCTGACCCTTTGATTAAATACCTCATCTAAAGGTAGGGCTAGTAGTTCGCCCTCTGCTCTTCTACTTAGCTTAACAAAGCTGGCGTTAAAGTCACTAATTCTGCCCTGCTCATCTATTAAAACAAAGCCATCCTCCATTTGATTAATAATCTTAGACCGTGCAATAGGCATCAAATCAAATAGCCCCACTCTCAATAAGCCCGTGGCCAGAATAAATGAAGTGGCTAAGAAGGCGAAAGGTGTTAGGTCAATATGCCCATAAGGGCGCATGTCAAAAAAGACGTAGCTTATATTAACCAGCAAAGGAATAATGGTACTACCAATAATTATCAGGTTTTGCTTTCTATAAATTGCTCTCGAACTCCCGAGGTAAAAAAAGAGCGACACATAGCCCCATATTACCATGCCGTAAAAGATTATGGTATGCATTACATACCAGGGGCCCGGTTCTATTGCTAATAGTGGAAACGGTCCTGCAGTAATGTCTAAACTTACACTACTATAGAAAAGATGATGATTGGTATTGGTAAACACCGCCACGTAGGTGGAGAGAGAATACAAAATAAAGATTCCTAATGTATAGGGGTTAACCCAGCGCTCTCTGCCCACATAATTAAAACAAAACACCAGCCATAAAGAAGGTAAGGAGCAAATCCCTATATACTCGATTTTAATCCAAAAGAGCATTTGCTCTAAGCTTAGGGAGGCTAATTCGAAACCATAGGCCGCAGACCAAATAGCGGCGGCAAGAAGGACAAGGGAGTACCAGTTGAAAAGGGTTTTCTTTCGATTGACACCTATCCAAACTGCCAAAACGAAAGCAGGAATACTACTAAAGATTAGCGCTAAAGAGTAAACATTAAAAACATAGGAAGCTTCCATGGGTTTCTAATTGTTGGTTAAAGTAGTTTCTTCGGTTTACCTGCCTGAAAATTTTTAATATAAAGTGGCTCAAAATAGGCCAAATCTTCAAAGTCCTCTCGCAAATACTTTTGGTAGGCAATTGCCCCTAGGGCTTTAGCGGAGGGATACTGCAGGTCTGGGAAAAAATAATTTGCTCGTTTAAAGATAGTACTAAATTTTAAAGCACCATCACCAAAAAAGTAACGCGGCAGGCTATCCTTATAAATGTCCTCCTCAATAATCTGCGCTTCTACTGGGCTAAGTTCCTTTCCTTTTTCATCGTAACTGGCAGTATAAACCTCCATGCGGCGCGCATCTATCATCGGGTGTAAAACTGCCTTATCGGGCAAGTCCCCTTGCTGTAAAAAAGCATGGCTGAGAATTTCTAAGCTGTTGGCACTAATTAAAGGTAAGCCCAAGGCAAAGGCAATGCCTTTAGCCGAAGACAGACCGATGCGTAGACCCGTATAAGAGCCTGGACCAGCCCCTACTGCAATCGCATCAAGTTTTGTAATGTTAAAGTTTTGGGCTTCTAATAGGTCAGCAATAAAAAGGTGCAATTTCTCTGAGTGAATAAATTGCTCACCCGCTTCCTCTTTCAAGGCCATGCAGTGCTTATCCTTAAAAAGTGCTACCGAACAATTTTTGGTTGAGCTTTCAATTGCTAGTATATAAGCCACTTAGTCCTCTTCTTCTTGTGAATCCTCCGAAACTTCTTCCTTCGCCTTAATTAACTTCCCGTTAGAAAGTCTTTTAGAGATGGCGCTATAAGGTCCAATCACAATCTCTTCACCTTCTTTAAGGCCGCTTTTAATGGCAATTTTCTCATCATCCTGAATGCCAGTCTTAACTACACGTAGCTCGGCTTTACCTTCCTTGTTCACGAAGACCACCTCAAACAACTCATCTTTATCTTCCAGCTTTTTAGTGCTGTAACCGTTTTTACTAGATGCGGTATCGGCGCGCGTAGTTACTGCCTGAATAGGCACGGCAATTATTCCCGCCTGTCTATCAGTTAAAATTTCTAAGCTAGCGGTCATCCCCGGACGGAAAGGTGTTTCTTCTCCCTTCTTTAGTAAATCATTATACGAGAAAGGCAGGATACGCACTTTCACCTCAAAATTAGTAACCTGATCGATGGTAGTGCCTTGTAACCTAGCCGAGTTGGCAATTTCACTAACCACGCCTTTAAACTCTTTATCTAAATAGGCATCTACTTCCACCAAAGCGGTGTCGCCCACTTCTACACGAATAATGTCATTTTCATTAACCTCCACTAAAACCTCCATCATTTGCAGGTTGGCGATACGAAGAATTTCTGTTCCGGTCATTTGCGCCGTACCTACCACGCGCTCCCCGACTTCTGAGTTGAGCATGCTAATGGTACCATCCATAGGCGCATAAATCGTGGTTCTATCTAAGTTATCTTTCGCTTCCTGCAGAGTTGCTTGCGCGCTAACCAATTGATATTGGCTACTTTCTACGCTTAGTTTCGCCACCTCATTTTGACGCTTAGCGGCATCAAATTCAGCATCACTAATCACCGACTGTTCGTGTAAAGTCTTATTACGCTTAAAATTATTTGCTGCTTCAATAGCCTGAGCCTTGGCGCTAGAAAGACCGGCTTTGGCAGTATTTACGCTTGCACGGGTGCGGTTAAGGGCTGCCAAGAATATATCGGGATTTATCTTTACTAAAAGATCGCCTTTTTGTACTGACATGCCCTCTTTAATAGGCAGTTCAATTATTTCTCCCGAAACTTCGGCACTAATATTCACTTCCACCTCAGGTTGAATCTTTCCACTGGCAATAACAGTTTCGGTAATACTGGTTTTTTCCACTTTCCCAAACTCTACTTCCATGCCAGGCTCGGTACCAATCCAGCCTTGTTTTTTGGCGAAAATCAATCCGATGGCTATAATAAGAACAATGGCTATAATGATTTTTAGACTTTTACTCATAAGGCTACTTGATTGGTAAGGTAAAACTCCAGTACTTTAATTTTAAAGATATAATCGTATTTGGCTTGCGAAAATTGACTCTTCGCTGAGGCTAAATTGTTCTTTGCGCTCTCAAAGTCTAATTGGTTTATTGCTCCTACTTCAAAGCGTTGCTTCGCATAATTAAAGGCCTCTTGGCTTGCTTTTACCGAAATTTCTGCCGCTTTATATTGCTCATAAGAAGCTTTAGCATCGGCATGCGCCTGATAAATAGTTTGCTTTAAGCTGTTCTTAGTTTGCTCTAAATTAAGGCGAGCGATATCCGCATTAATCTTGGCATTCTGAACAGAGTTACGTACTGCCATGCGACTAAAGATAGGGACGGAAAAGTTTAAGCCTACCACCTCATTAAGGTTATCGTTTATTTGCGAATTAAAAGGCTGAATTCCGTCAATAGTAGGAATACTGCGCGGACTTAGACTGGTAACCACTTCTCCCGTAGAGGGCACCTGACCAATGGGCAAAAGCACATCGGTAGCACCAATTATATTGGGAATTTGATCTGAATAATTTGTTCCAACCTGAGCTACTAAAGATAAGGTGGGTAAATACGACGATTGGGCAATAGAAATGTTTTGCTTGCTTACTTGCTCTTTAATTTGGGCACTTTTTACATTGGGTTGATTCTCTTTGGCCGTACTAAATATCCCTGCCGGAGATGAGCTTATCAAGGTGGCTGCCGGTATCGCTAATTCTGGAGAGCTAATGTCGAAATTTGCAGGGTCTTCAATTAAAAGAAGATTAGCTAACTGCAAACGACTTAACTTCACGTTGTTCTGACTAGCGATTAAGTTTTGCTGGTCGCGCGCCAATTGTGCTTCTAATTGTAGTGATTCTCCTCTGGCCAAGGAACCTGTAGCAACTAGCTTTTCGGTGCGTCGCACTTGCAAATCACTAATGCGCACTTGTTCCAAAGCCACTAACTCAATTTCCTTATTAAGTAGTATTTGCAAGTATATGGATGCCACATTAAGACTGATATCATTCTTAGCGGTCTCATAGTCTAGGCGTGCAGCAAGAAGGCTATTATTATCTCTGGCAATAGTTTTATACTTCCGCCCACCTTCGTAAACACTCCAATTAGAACTTAGGTTAAAATTGGCCGTTTGTCGAGTTTGACGACTAATCTGGTTAGTTACGGGGTCAATGTTAAGACCAAAGTTCCAAAAATAATTAGTCCCAAAGTTTAGATTAGGAGCGTAACTCCACTGTGATACATCCAAATTATTGTGAGCGAGCTCTGCGTTTAACTTGGCTTGTCGAATGGTGATATTATGCTCAATAGCCTGACCTATGCACTCTTGTAAAGTCCATTGCTCGGGTATATTATCTTGTGAATAGGCCGCGGGGCCCAATGTTATAAATAGGAATAAAAGGTAAGGCAGAAATACTTTCATGAGGATAAAAATAGCGAGTCCTAGTAGCCTTACAAAGGTATACTTTATCCGCTAATTTAGTCCGCTTTGCTCTGAGATTGCTGCTTCCGGTGTCGATAAACCGCATAGCCTACCACTCCCATTAATAAATAAGGGAAGGCCATTAGATATACGATACCGCCGTTTAATCCCGTAGCTACTGTGCTACCTGCCTCAGTGCTGGATTCGGTTACTGCTTTACACATGGCACATTGCGCTTGCGCAGATAAGCTAGTAAAGATGAAAAGGCTAAAAAATGCTATAAAACGTAAACTCTTGTACATAATACTAATAATAAGGTCGCATAAAGATGTAAACCAAAACTCCTGTAACGGCCACATAAAGCCAAATGGGGAAAGTATAGTAAACAATTTTTTTATGTTTAGAATATTCTTGCGTCCAACCGCGATAGATAGCCAACATGGCTAAAGGTAAGACGGGGATACTTAAAATAATATGAGAAATAAGAATAAAGAAGTACAATCCTCTGATGAAGCCTTCGCCGCCATAGGGGATGGCCTCTGCGTTAATTTTACTGATTACGTAAGAAACCAAAAACACCGCTGAAAGACCAAAAGCTGTAAGCATAGCGGCTCGATGTGAGGCCACTTTTTTCTGCATAATAAAGAAGAGACCTAATAAAAGAAGTGCCGCCGTACTACCATTTAAAATAGCGTGAAAGGCAGGCAAAGTTCCGCGATCAATACCTAAGTCGGTAGAAAAGACCTCTGGAAATAGAATTAAGGCGGCTACTGCCACCGGTACTAATACCGATAGAGCAATAATAATCGGTATTATTACACCGTCACTCTTCTTGCTCTTTTGCTTTAAGCTTTTTATTTCTCCCATCTCTGTGCAGGCTATTTTTTTGAAGCCTTGTATTCGGTTACCGACTTATGCTTTTCGTATTCAGCGATCAATACTTTTACATCGTCCTTCAACTTGTTTACTTCGTCCGGACTAGTGCCATTATAAACCGCTTTTAGGTTTCCTTGTTCATCCCTTCTACTACGAATTCTCCCTTCCCAATCTACAATAACTAAATACTCAGAATGGAGAAAGCCTCCCGCGGCAGTGGAATCTTCCATGGCGTTCACGAAAAAGTCGCGCGCCGTTTTATACAATTCTTGCTTATCTCCCGTAAGGAAGTGCCAGCGGCCATTAACCGCACCGATTTTCTCTTCGTACTCTTTTAAAACCGCAGGCGTATCATACTCAGGGTCTACTGTAAATGATAAAAAATAAATATCCTCATAACCCAAAAAGCGATCTTGTACTTGCTTTAAGTTGTAGTTCATCGCCGGACAAATAGTAGGGCAAGAACTAAAGAAGAAATTGGCTACGTACACTTTACCACGCATCTCATCGGAGCTTAAAGTAGTGTCCTCCTGGTTTGTGAATTCAAAATCGGGGATTACATAATGTAGGGTATCATTTACCATTTCTCCATCCTTCTCTAGCGAGACAATCTTCTTAGGCCCAACATAATCAAGGATTTTAAAGAAGTTGCCTTCTGCGCCGTAGACAAAGATTAAGTAAAACAAAGAAGGCAGTATTAGTAAAATTACTAAAACTGCCTTCTTGGATGGTGTATTTTTATTCATCTATTGATTCATCAAAACATTCATGTATCCACCTTCACTTAAAAGGATGAAGGTTAGATAAGGTATTAAGATTACAATAGGTAAGGTGATGGTCCAAATAAAGTTTTTGCGCTCGTGACCGAGGTGCATAAACTCTGCTACAATGTAGTAGGCTTTAGCAATGGTAAGCACGATAAAGATTACGTTCAATAAAGTGGTACCTAAGAATGGGTTAAGAAGTATTTCTGGTTTGATAATACCCAATACTACTTCTACCGTAGTTACGGCAAGTAAAATCCAAAATACTTTCCAAATCCATGCGGTTCCTTCGGGACCGTCGTGGTGTTCGCTGGGGCTAGTGTTATGTTCTGACATCTGAGAAATATGTTTTGAAATAAATTAAACCAAATAGAAGAAGGTAAATACGAATACCCATACTAAATCTACAAAGTGCCAGTAAAGACCAACCTTTTCTACCATTTCGTAGTGACCTCTTTGCTTGTAAGTACCCATCAATACATTAATAAAAACGATGATGTTTAAGACTACTCCCGAGAACACGTGTGTTCCGTGGAAGCCGGTTACAAAGAAAAAGAAGTCGGCGAATAATACGTTTCCGTATTCGTTTTCGCGCAAGTTAGCACCTTGAATAACTTTAGCAGACTCAAATGCTTTAACTGCTTCCGCACGTGGCATAGTGGTTTCTGCTTTTCCAGGATAGCGTAAAGTAACGTCGGTGTTTAAACCGAAAGCGCTTACTACATCACCCGTAGAAAATTCAGTATGATCACCGTGGGGTTTTTCTTCACCCGTTACTAACTCGTATACGCTGAGAATTTCGCCTTCGGATCCAACCTTAGTTAAGTAGACAACAGTATTATCCTTTAACTGAATAGCCCCTTTATCGCCACTAATAAAGTGCGACCATTCCCAAGCTTGTGAGCCTAAGAACATAAAGCCACCGATAATAGTAAGGCCCATCCAAAGAACAACACCATTATGGTTATTCTTATGACCAGCGTTTACCGCTAGCACCATGGTTACGGAACTTAAGATAAGGATGAAAGTCATTAATGCTACGAAAAGCAGAGGATGCTCACCGTGCAATAATGGAAAGTGCGTAAACACGTCTTCCGCAACGGGCCATGTTTCCTCGTACTTGAAGCGGTAAAGCCCCATAGCCGTTAAAAAACCCGAAAAGGTAAGAGCATCCGATAATAGGAAGAACCACATCATCATCTTACCATAACTAGCGCCAAATGGTTGACGTCCTCCACCCCATAGTGCAGAGGTATTTTGTTCTAAAGCAGCACCGTTAGCCATGCATCAAAATTTTTGCAAGTTTAGCGAATAATTAACAAAAAGACATATAAATAAATCCAGAGTATATCCAAGAAGTGCCAATAAGTTGCACTTACCGTCAAACCTTGAGAATCATCCTTCGTATAAGCTCCAATATTCGCTCGGTAAATTGTGTATCCTAACACAATCAATCCTGAGAATAAATGAACCCAGTGTAAAATAGTAATTACATAAACCCAGCTGGCAGAATTGCTACTGCCTACACCGGTAAAATAAAGTCCTCTACTCACTAAGTTACTCCAGCCTAAAAACTGAAATGCGGTAAAGGCAAGCCCTAAAATAAGACTTATTACCAGATAATTAACCATCATTTTCTGAGCGCCGGCCTTAGCCGATTTTTTGGCTAAAATCATAGTCAGGCTGCTCAGTACAATGGCAAAACTGGCATATAAAAAGCTATCGGGTAAGGGGAATTGCATCCACCGATTATCAGCCAAAAGTGCCGATCTACTTACCACATAGCCACTGGTTAGGCCTGCAAAAGTCATTACGATACTGGCCAAGCCAATCCATAATAATGGCTTTTGAACTTTTTTCTTTTCCTCCTTCGTTAATGTTCCCACGTCATATAAATTTTTCAATCACATACAGTAATTGGAGAAGGGGTAAATAAATTATGCTGTACAGCATCAATTTACGTGCATCTGCAATAGCGTGTGTGCGATAAAGCTTCAAAGCAAAATACAAAAACACAAAGCCCATAATACCAATTACCAAGGCCCAAGGCCAAGTAAAATATAAACTACCTGCCATTCCGAAAGCCGGTAATAAGCTTACCGGTATTAAAAAGCTGGTATATAATACAATTTGAATAGCACTTTTCTGATCACGGTTTCCCGAGGGCAACAATACGTAGTCGGCCTTCTTATAATCATCATCTACTATCCAAGCAATTGCCCAAAAGTGGGAGAACTGCCATAAGAACTGAACAGCAAAAAGAAGTCCTGGTTCGATATCAAAATCATTTGTAGCGGCTACCCACCCTAAAAGTGCAGGAATAGCGCCTGGAATAGCCCCAACAAAAACAGCGATTGGTCCTTGTGCTTTAAGAGGAGTATATACCACCACGTAGATGAAGAGGGCAAAAGCACCGAAACCTAAAGTAAGTGGGTTGATTAGGTATAAAAACCATAAGCCCACCAAAGCCATTAAAGTAGACGCCACCATGGCCTCTAGTACCGTTAAACGATCGCTGGGTAGGGGACGGTTTTTAGTACGATCCATTTTAGCATCGCGTTCGCGCTCAATTACTTGATTAAAACCATTAGCAGCCCCTACTACTAGAAAGCCACCGATACACACGAGAAAAATGGTAAACCAAGAAATCTCAGTGGCTCCCAACAAGTAACCAGCAAGGGCCGAGTAGACCACGCTCATGTTCAGTCTGGCCTTTGTAAGCTCTAAAACTGCTTTTGCTTTTTGCTGCAATGTTATACTGGTAATATTTAGCTCACCTCTTGTGTTCAACCGAAAAGATTTTGGTGGGCAAATTTACGTTAACCGAACTTGTCCACCAAAATAGAGTGATTCTAACTTAGCTCTTTGGCTTAACAATAAACCAAGGATTTAATAAGTCTTTCTTGTTGTATTCCAGAGGCTTATCATTTTCAGTTTGATAAATCTCATAGCCGGCCGCCTTAGCTATACCATGACCAGCGGCAGTATCCCACTCCATGGTTGGCGCAAAACGCGGGTAAACGTCTGCACTTCCTTCCGCTACCATACAAATCTTTAAGCTACTGCCTTTGCTAATAATTTCCGAGTCTGGGTAATCGCGTCTAATATCATCGAAGAAGGCAGCGGTTTCGTCGCTCATATGCGATCTGCTCCCTACCATGGTATAAGGTCGGTCCTGTTTTTCTGGAAGTACCGTTCCTTTAGCCATCCAATCTTCTATATTATCGGTCTCTTTAATATGGGCAGCTTGATCTACTCTATATGCACCTAAGCCCTCGCCACCAAAGTATAGCGTTTCATCTACGGGCACATAAATAACACCCATAATAGGAACACCTTTTTCGATAAGAGCAATATTTACGGTGAATTCACCATTCTGCTTAACAAACTCTTTAGTGCCGTCTAGTGGATCAACAATCCACATGGTAGACCACTGTCCTCGCTCCTCAAATGCTAAGGAGCGGCCTTCTTCGCTTAAGACCGGGATACCCGTTTCCTTAAGCATCTTAACAATCATATTATGCGCCCGTTTATCGGCCAGAGTTAAGGGCGATTTATCGTCCTTCAATTCTACCTCGAAAGCACCCTCATAAACTTCTAAAATTTCTTTGCCCGCCTCAATGGAAGCCAGGATAGCATCGTAGGTTAAAAGCTTGATTTCTGTATGGTCCATGGTAATAATTTTATAAAAAAAAAGCCACGCTAAAAGCGTGGCTGTAAAGTTACGATAAAAGCTTATTGAAGCTTAGCATTTATCGGCAAAGTGAAGCTCATCCTTACAGGTTTACCTCTTTGTTTTGCCGGAATAAGTTTTGGTAATTTTTTAACTACTCTCACTGCTTCATCGTCTAATAGCGGATCAACTCCCCTAACGATTTCAACATTGGTAATCGAGCCATTTTTTTCAATTACGAAGTTTACATATACTCTTCCTTGAATACCCATTTCCTTCGCCATTTCTGGGAACTCAAAGTTATTGGATACAAAGATTAGAACCTTTTGCTGGAAACAAGTCTTACGCTCATCATTATCCTTGGCGTCTTCACATCCCGGAAAAATGGGCACTGACTCTACCACGGCAAAGCTTAAAACTTCGTCAGAAACCTCTTCCTCCATTTCAATAACTTCTACCTCTTCCATCATATCAGTTTCGGTAGTTTGCATTTCAAGCTCATCTTCAAGCTCTACATCATCTTCAACTACTTCAATCACTTCGGGTGGGGGTGGGGGTGGTGGGGGTGGCGGCTGCACTTCCCTTTGTGTAATAGGAATAATCTCGTCATCCATTTGCACGTCTAACTCCCCTAAGTCAGAAACAGACTCATCGTAAGTCTTGTATTCAATAAGGAAAATACAAAGAAGCAGAGCAACTACAATTCCGAATTGGAGAAAGACTCCACGGGATTTTTCTAAGTCCGCTTCGGGCGATTTTTTAGGTTCCATACTAATTTTTTCTAGTGGGTAAATATAAATAAATATTGCGCGCTTGCGCAAAGCTATGCCTTATAAAAATTATTGCAATTTGAAATTCACGGGAACAATCACCCGCACCTTTACAGGCTTACCCATTTGCGAGGCTGGGCTAAACTGAGGCATCGACTTTAAAACGCGCATCGCTTCCTCCTTTAAATCTTGATCTTCACCCCGTAAAACGGTAACCTCTTCTACCATTCCTGTTTCTGAAATTAAAAACTGCAGGTATATTTTTTCTTCAACTCCCAGGTTACGCGGACGACTGGGGTATTCAGTTACTTCCGCTAGGTAACGACTAATCCAGCGATTAAAGCAATCTAACTGTTCAGACTTATCCCTAACAGTCTCACATTCTATCGGCCGCGCCATATTTTGCACTAATACTGCATCTATTGTTTCTACCGCAATTGGGTCTGTTGGCTCGGAGGCAATAGGCGTCAAGCCAGATACATCTATAGTAGGGCGGCTCGCTATTTTAGTATTGTTCGGTACAATTTTAATGCGCTTTTCTAACTTAAAAGGCTTGGTTGGCTCTGGTTCTTTAGTTTCAGGCTCTGGTTTTTCCAGTTTTTCTGGATACGTGTTGGGGATGGTGAAACCAGCTTCATATACCGTAGTATTTGCTTCGGGAAGCACTGGCTTAGTGTAGGCCACTTCAATCTGAAAAACGTACAATAGAGAGGAGGTAGAAAGAATCAAACCTATTAGAAAAAAAATAGGTCTGTAATTTTCGAGATTTGCCTTGGCTGATTTTTTCTCTTGCATGATATGTGATTTTAGGTTTCTACTTGGCCTTGCGGCCTAAAGTAAAAGACCACAAAAGCACACTAACTGCAGCACCCGTATTGTTGGCCCAGAAATCGAACCAATCGCCGTGGCGCCCTGAAACAAGCTCATGCTGGAGGATTTCAATTAGCCCTCCGAAAAGTATACAAAACAAAAAAACTGTTACTGCTGCTTTAATACTTAAGCTCTTTCTAAAATTATAACGCACTAGCGCCAAGATTATTAGACTGGCCGAGAAAAAATATATTGTGCCGTGTATCCACTTATCGTTTAAGCTGACCAAAGACTTTGGCACTTCAGCACTCGGTATTAAGGTGAAATAGGCAATCAAAAAACCCCAGACAAAAGCTGGGGTATAGTATGTTAACTTATAGGATTTAAGCTTTGCAATCACCCTATCAAATCTTGGTAGGCATCAGCGCTAAGCAAATCATCTAACTCTGAGCTATCGCTCAGCTTAATCTTTACCATCCAGCCTTTTCCGTAAGGGTCACTATTAACCAGCTCAGGGCTAGACTCAATTTCTTCATTGAATTCTAATACCTCACCAGAAACGGGCATAAACAAATCCGAAACAGTTTTAACTGCTTCCACAGAGCCAAAAGTCTCTTCACGATCAAAACTCTCGCCTGTGGTTTCAATTTCCACAAATACAATATCACCTAATTCTCCTTGAGCAAAATCGGTAATACCTACCACTATAGTATCGTCATCTTCTAAACGTACCCACTCGTGGTCTTTCGTATATTTAAGTTCGGCTGGTATATTCATAATATCATTATTTGCAGCAAATGTAAATAGTTTTCTCAGTTATTGACCAAGATTTAACCTTACACTTATTCCAAATTGATTAGTTGTTAAAGGGAAGGCATTGGAAGTCTTGAAACGAGACATATTTAAATCGTAAAACAACTTAGTCTGAACTCTTTTACTGATGCGGTAATCGGCCGACAATTTTACCGTAGTGATTCTTTGGCCCGAAGTCGCTTGATCTGACCCGTCAATTATGCGACGAATTAAAATTATATTATCGCGAATCCCTACATCCGCTCTTAACTCAAGGTTAGAAACTGGGTTGGTGCGGCGCGAGCCTACTCTAATAAATTTGAGTTTAACATCCTTTATAATGTAGCCGGCCCCTATCACCCACTCGCTACCTCTGTTCTCAGTGATCTGACTGTTTGTTAAGCTTAAAATCATACTACGATCGCTCTTGTACTCCACGCGCAGAGTCATGTTGTTTTTGAGCTTCGTATTAACCCCGATTAAAGGTGAGAACTGTTCTGATAAGCTAACCGAGTTGATTTGATTGACCGGTAATAAGTCACCATTATTATCTAAAGGTATTGTCCCAATACCATTATCCTGAATCTCTTTCTGACGCAAAAGGTTGGTGGTCATATTTGAAACAGTATAAGTAGAACGGTAAGCATGACTAAGGGTAAAACTGTTGAAGTACTTTTTAAAGAACTTCATCTTGGTCAAACCATCGTAGGTAATTTGCCAGTTGGGTAAAGGGGTATTGCGCGTCGGCCCCAATTTAATATTATTCACATCTTGACCAGAGTAAGCCGCAATAAAGGCGGGAATCATTACATCTTGTGAATTGACGCTATAGTAACGATATCCAAAATTAGAAGAATCATTAGAACCGACTAAGTCTGGTGAATAAGCAGAATCGCTTAAAGCTCTGTCACTTGCTAAACGTTGCGAAATAATCAGACGGTTGTCTCTAAACTGATTATAGGTAGTAGAGGCATAATCGGGTGCCGAAAGTGACTCAAAGCTGGTCCCCAACATGAACCAAGAGCTTGAAAAAGTTTGGGTGTTAAAAGTGTTCTGACTGGCAAAGCCCCCAGCAATAGTATCAAAGCGGAAAAACTCAGTGAGGTTACCCGTTTGATTATTCTGAGCACTAATTACGATTCGCAAGGAGTTAACAGGTTCAGCGGTTAAGCGCATATTTATGGTACGTGCACTCGTCTGGCGATACTGATTATTTAAACTCTCATTTCGTACCAACCAGTCATTAGTAACGGAAGCCGTACGAATATCATCTTGCCCGCCTAAGGTAAACCACAGTCCTGGTGCATAATTTCCACCCACATTGTCTAGGCCAAAAAGCTGAGGGCTATTAGCAAAGCCCGGTAAAAATTGGCCATTGCTTTGGCTAAAGCTGAAGGAGCCTGATTTCACCATCATCATAACCTTGGCACTTTCCATAAGAATTTTTTCGAAGGTGCTTTGCTCCTCCTCCTCTTCTTCCTCTACTTTATTAGTGCCGTTCGGATTATTTCTGCCTGGCCGCGGAATGCCGCGTGGCCTCCTTCGTTCTTCGCCGCGTGAACCTTGCTGGGCCTTTTTAAGATAAGGCACCTTAGCATAGAGGGCGGTAAAATTGAGAGTACTGTTTAACTGGAGCTGTCGGTTATTTTGAATGGTATTACCAAAGTTCAGGTTAAAATCAGACTGAGTATTTCCCCGTGTTCTTGCTGCTCCACCTGTGGTTTGAGAAGGTGCCTGCCAATCGTAATCACCATTATAAGTAGCGGTTACCGTTGCAAAGTCCAAGAGCGGTAATTTATCTAGGGGCACTTGCCAGTTCAGCGTAACTCTTTGGTGGTAATTTAAGGGACGCCCTAACTGCTCCAAGTTTCGCATAATTTCTGCGCGGTTAGAGTCGGTATTCGGCGCTCCTTCTAATTCATCAATCCTCGCGCTATGGCGGGCATTATAGTCAAATCGCAAGGACTCGCTTAAGTCGAATAGCAGAGTATACTGCCTATTTAAGTTAAAGTTCTTATTGAAAGTTGCCTCTAAATTACCCAGTAATTCGGGGGGAATATCGTTTAAAATCGCATCCGTATTCCGCATCTGCATGGCAGTATAGTTACGATCTAAACTAGCAATAGCGGTAAAGCTCTTAGGATAAGGATAAAAGTTGAAATCGCGTACTAAAGCTAAGTAATCACTTTGCAACCAAGACACTTTACTAAATGGCTTTACCAATTTAGGACGCGTACGGTAGGTATAGTTTAGACTGGCATTATGCTGACGATTTAAATCAAAGCGGGTATTGATATTCCTTCTAAAAATTTCGCTGAAGGAATAGGAAGCGGCGAGGTTTTCAACATCATAGAGCTGCGGGTTTTTCCCTCCCTGTGCTCCTTTGCGCTCTTTACGGACATTGGTAAAGTTTATGGAACGTCTTCGGGTATAATCTTGGGTAGCCTGACGCAGCGAATCGGCCCGCGAAGGACTTTCGATATTTTCTACTGCTTGATCAAAATCAATATCTGGATCTAAAGGATTAAAGCGTGGTGTAATCCAAGTTTCACTTGTACCGTAAAACATGGGGATGCGAATACCGAGGTCTTTATTAAAGAACTTTCCTAACTCTACGTTTGACTGTAAATCGTAAGAATACATTTCCTCTTGTGAGAACTCTGAAACAGTCTGATCCAATGATCCAAAACCTATCGAACTAGTTCTACCCGTAACCGAAACATTGGCAAAGTCGGCCAGTTTAGCTGCTACTCTAGCATTAGCCGCCCAGCCGCCATCTTGGTCGAAGTCGGTCAAGCGCAGCTCGTTAATCCACACTTCAGCACTTTTAGCAAAACCGTCATCAGGGTCATTGGCCAAACGCTTTTTCGGGTTGCGAACCCCAATCAAAATGGTACGCACATTACCAAGATTAGGTGCTCCTACTACGGTTATCTTGCCTGCTCCCCTTTCGGCAGAATAAGGCTCATTCAAAGGTTCACCTGTATTCTGATAAGCAGCATTACGCTCTAACTTTACTTCTTTTAAAGCATTTAAAGGGAAATCTAATTCGTTGGAGCTGGGCCAGATTAGTTGAGGATTGCTTTCCGGTGTTCCCCAAGGGGTAACAACTAAAGGAATTTCATATTCGTAATAGTTCAGATCATAATCACTCCCTAAACGAATAAATAAGCGTAAATCACCATTCTTCAAATCGTCAAAATCGCCTGCTGACTCTAAGTGAGAAAACAACCTTAGACGCTTATAAAGACGCATATCGAAATTGATATTTCTAAATACTGCACGCGCATCACCGTCTTCTAGGTTTAAGATGCGTAATGATAATGCCTGCTCATTTTGCTGGTTCGCAGAAGTAGTCCCAAATAAAACCTGACGATCAATACCGGGAGGTAATACATAAGGGATGGGTAAACGAGAGCCGTTCTGCTCAATATTTACCGCATTTACTTCAAAGCTTGTATTGTTCTGATCATCTTGCGACAAGCGATCACGGGTCCCATCTAAGGCAAACTGATAACGACGCCATTCGCCTCTTACTAATTCCATCCGCGCAAAGCGCAATACAATATCTTCGGGGAATTGTCTTAAAAAGGCACGGATAAAACGAATGGAACGAAAATCGTTAATCGGCCCCACTTTACTATCTGGATCAAAGACGGGAATCTTAAACTGTATCCACTGGGCCCGGTAAGATTGACCATTGGGCTGCACCGGAGATTCGGTCGTAAAGATATCCGTAATATAGTTTTCGCCTACTTCGTTCAAATCTTGGGGACGAATACTGATGCGGTACTGAAAGTAAGTTTCGGCCTTACTTAAAGTTTGATCGCGATTTATATCTTCAATATCGGGTAAGTTCGTTGCAAAAGCAGAAACACCACCTATGGGAGTGGGATTACTGTTTCCCTGGGGATTATTGAATCGCCTGTAGCGGTCTAAAATATTTGCGCTCGCCTGGTCCAAAGCTGAACCACGATAATATTGGAAGTTATCTGCGGCAGGGTCGGCATTTGCTTGAGTCTCTGCAATAGTTCCGGCCCCGAGATTATTTACTATACGTTGGATATAGTTAGGGTAAACTGAATCATAAGACCAAGATCTTTCTTGTACGTCATTCAATAAATCGTAACCTACATCTTGTAGGTCACGTGCCGCAGGATCAGCATCAAAGGCCACTACTGGCGGACGAACATTGGAGGCATAACCCCAATTAGTAGAGTCGAGCCTAGATAAGTCACCATTAACAGGAATACTGTTTTCTATGGCCTGTACGCCGTCCTTTAGGATGTCTTCTGAAATACTTCCTAAGTTGAAGTAAAGATCTCCCCCTTCGGGTACTTCGTCTACCCCAATAAAAGGATTTAGCATCCAAAACTGGATAAACTCAATATTTTGTTCTTCGAAATTTGTAACGGTAATATCCCGCATAATTCCACCCCAGCGAGAACTGGGGTCATTAAGACCGCCATCTTGATTAAGACCCGCCGAAACAGCCGTGGGTTCTACATCATAGTTATAGGGTCCTCTTTCTTCAGGAGAAAAGGATAAGTCAAGGGTAGCAATATTTCGTGGCTGGCCATTTTGCAACTCTATATTTGGAAAGACCTCACTTACTAAAACCTGCCTTACGGGGTTGGTAGACTGTAAATCCTTATCATTTCTAATATTATCGGGCGTTCTGGCTTCATCATTATGAAAAAGCGGATCGATAGAATACCAAGCTAAACGAGCGCGGTTAAAGCCGTAAGCCAAAGAGTTTTCGGAAGCTTCAGGAAATAAATCTAATTGACCAGAAGGGGTACTCGCCAAGCGCCAAGCATTGGGGTTTCGAATATCAATAGTAGTTTGACTACTCTCAAAATCATCTAGAAAAGTGGTTTGCTCACCGTTGATTTCAATACCTCTAGGCGTACCCGGAATAATGCGAGCAACTTCACCACTCACCAAAAAATTGGAGGGTTCCTTGGTATCAATAAAAGGTATGGCATCTACCATACGCGTTAAAAAAGGCGACTCTTGGCTATAAGAACCGTTCATACCCACAATAGTATTACTGATCGGTTCGTCACCAATGTTAACCTTCTGCGTGAGCGGTCTTTCATTGAGGTTAACTAAAGTAGCACCCAGATTAAAGTTCTCGTTAAAACGGTACTCCGCATTCACCCCCATAAAGGTTTTCGTCTGAAAATTGAAGAGCGCATTGTTTTCAAAATCTACCTTAATCGGCACGCCTGAATTTAAAATGCCTTCATTTAAGATGCTTACCCTACCCAAGTTATAGTCTACCGAGTAATCTTGCCCCTCAATTAGTCTAGTACCGCCAGCAGTTACCGAAACCGACCCCGGGGGAATATTAAAAGCATTCAGCTGAATCTCACTACTAGAGGAAGACTTGAATTGACCTTTAATTAAATATTTATTAAGACGGGTTTCATTCTGCGCTACGAAGCGAGTAGAGTCATATAGCTCTTGAAAAACGTAGCGATCACGGGCTTCTTCCGAATCTAACTCCTTTTCAAGGTGGCTACCAAATGGCTCTAAAATGGGGAAGAATATCCTACCGTTTTGCGGGTAAATAGTCTGATTGGGAATAAAGTCAAAAAAGCCATCTGGATAGGGGTCGTTATTTTGATTGAGGCGATCTAAGTCCATCACCCTTAGTAATAGCTCGCTGCGTAAATTGCTCTCAGGCAGAAAAGGTACCGGAGAGCCCGTTTCGTCGTTTTGATATAAAACTTGTAAGCGAAAATCATCTGCTCCAACCTGAAAAGCACTCAGGGAATAGACGTTCTTCATCATTAAGTCCCAAGTGGGTAAACGCACATCTAGGAAAAAGCTTTTTAGCATTTTCACCACTAGGTTTTTCGGAGGGGTAACTCCATCGGTGCTAAACTCTCCTACTTGAAAAGTTCTACCACCGGCAGTGTACTGGAAAGCCACCGCTAAAACTTCGTCTTGGTTAAGAGCTGTGTTCAAAGAAATATAACCTAATTGCGGGTGAAAGGTAAATTCGTTAGGATTTAATTTACGAGCATTGGCTAACTCTACGTACTCTGTAGCTTCATTAAAACCGGCCGCATTTAAAGCTTGGTTTACCTGTGAAATATCACGTACGCCGGAATATTGTGAAGCTAGATTCTGTGGGTCTAAGATGTTTACAATGTTGTCTGGGAAGACTCCATTGGTCGCGGGACTAGCAAAAATATCTGGTCCAGAAACTTGGGCATCGCGATAAGCGGATCTGCGGTTTTCACCTAAGTCCATAAAGGCCACGATATTCCGAGTATCCTGTGTGTTTTGGCGCGTATTGGTTACCCAAACTTCTACCTTAGTAATTTGTACTGGGGAAGTAATTAAAGGCGCATTCAATTGAAACTCCTCGTAATTATCTCTAAAGTAGTGCGCTAAAAAATAGTGTCGATTGGCCTCATACTGATCACCCCAAATCTCAAACTCGGTAGTGGTGGCACCCCCTTGAATATTAATAGAGGAAGATTGGCTCCGTTGCTCAGAAAAAACACCGGTTACATTTAACTTACCGAACTGAAACTGGCCCTTTACTCCAAAAAGGCTTTGTGCACCGGTAATTAAAGTTGAGTTTAAGGGTAGGTTAACATTCCCTAGTTCCAGTTTTTTTATAATATCATCTTCATCCCCTGTAAACTCCAGCTTAACTTGATTTTCAAAAGCAAAGGTCGCCTCGGTATCGTAGTTTACGTTAACCTGCATTTTTTCACCGATACTACCAGTTACATTCATTTGAATACGCTGGTCGAAATTAAAGGTGAATACATTCCGGTTACGCTCGGGTATAATGGGATTATCTATTTTTTGAAAACGGCCACCGAAAGTTAGCTCTGCAAAACCTTGCGGTCTAATGTCGATGGTATTACTGCCAAAAACCCGATTAAAAAGTTCACTATTTACTTGTATTTGCGGAATTAAGGAAGACTCTGGGTCTCGCCCTTCTGCTTTAGCGGCCGCCGCGCTTTGCGTTTTCTGATCCCAGTATTCTAAAGCTTGCTTACGCGCCACATAACTGCGGTACTCATCGGGAGTCATTACTATGGGTGACTTTGAGGCAAAGCGTCCATAACGCTCATAAACAAAATAATTTCCCGTATTGGCATCAAAAACCACATCTTCTTTAAAGTTACTGGGGTTTGAACCGTAAACGCCACCCGTTTGACCGGGTTTAAAAGGATACTTTAAAGAGTCTGGCTCATTGGTATCTGCAACAGCCACATAGCCTCTAAAGGCTGAACTGCGCATGCTTGGGCGCACCCTTCTCCCTGTAAAGGCGAACCACATTACAGAGCTAAGAGCTAAGAGCAAAAGGATATATGATTTCTTTAGACTCAAAGTTTTTTAAGGGCCGCTTTAATTAATTCCTCCACTGTAAACTCGGGTGACTGCTTTAAAATTGTGTTTAAAACCTTTTCACTTTGACGAGAGTTATACCCTAAAACCTCTAAGGCCGCTGTAGCCTCACTTTTTACGCCAGGTGAATGCGGAAGACTTAGGTCTTCGTCGTGAAGCTTAATAAGCTTATCCTTTAAATCTAATATTATTCTTTGGGCGGTTTTTGCGCCGATTCCCTTTACACCCTGTAACATAGCTACATCATCTCTACTTACACCGGCAATTACTTCCGCAGGATCTAAACTGCTTAAAATCGTACGTGCGGTGTTACCACCAACGCCGGAAACAGAAATTAATTGCTGAAAGATGCTGCATTCTTTTTTAGAATAGAAACCATAAAGAGTTTGAGAATCTTCTTTATAGATAGGATGCAAGAAAAGCTGTAATTCTTTTAAGCCGCTTATGGCAGAATAGGTATTTAAACTGATGTTTACCTCGTAACCAATCCCACTGCATTCTATGATGGCCGTGGTAGGATTGACTTCTACTAAAAATCCTTTAATATAATGTAGCATAGCTCTTTCAAAATGACATCAATTATTCTGCTGTCTAGCTTTAAAAAACGGCAAAATTACTGATTTCATACATGACCCAACAAAAAAGCCACCATTATAGGTGGCTCTTTCAAATATTTATGGGTGAAAAACTAATTTACTACTAATTTTTTAGAAGTAACTAACTTATTATCAACCTTTAAAACACAGAAGTAAATTCCTGCATTTAAATTAGAAATATTGAGATTTAATGTGCTTTCAGTTGCTTCTAAAGACTTAGAATAAACCTTAGAACCCACTAAATTGATGATCTCGAAGCTTGTTTTCTGAGAACTTTGCGTAACATAGTTAATCTCCAAATGGTCAGTGGCTGGATTGGGATAAACAGAAAGCTCTGGTTCTACAGCCAAATTGGCTAAAGATAAATCTGTAGCAGTTACATATCTAACTTCATAAGAGACAGAATCGCTCTCATTATCAGAATCAAAAAACACGTAGGTAATATTGCCTGTTCTAGCTACGCCATCCTGATCTGGATAGACATGAGTACTAGCCGAAGCGGTATCGCCTGGTCCTAGCATTACTGAATACGAGGGTGGTGATACAGAGATAGACTGAATAAAGCAGATACCCCAGCAAATGGCATTATTATCAGTCAATTGATTATAGTTTCCATCAATTCTCTTAAAGCGAACTAAAACAGAATCTGAGGAAATGTTCTTTACCGTTGAATAGCCATAGATATCATTCGCCGTAGTAGCATCACCAACCACCACGCTATCATAAGCTTCTACAATTAAACTCTGAGCAAAGGCCGGACTTATTGCCGCAATTGCCAGTAGTAAAGTAATAAGTTTTCTTTTCAACATGAGGCTATTATAATAATTTATAAATAAAATCAGGGAGAAGCCAAAGCCTCTCCCTGATTTATAAAAGAGATTAGCTCTATTTAATGATTAGCTTCTCTTGAGAAACTGTACCATCAATTTCCACTTGTACGATATAGGCACCAGCTTCAAGGTTAGCTACTGAAGTAGTTAAGCTTTTAGCACCTTTAACCACCTCTTCTTGAGCGATTACTAATACTTCCCTTCCTGTAACATCAATGATGCTAGCAGAAACAGTTGAAGCAGTAGCAAAGTCAAAATCTAAAGTGAAGTTATCGGTAGCTGGGTTAGGATAGAAATCAAAAGCTGAGTTTAAAGCTTCTTCCTCTATACCAACATAGGTGTTGTTCTGGAACTGAATGTTATCAACATAAAGGTTGTTACCGTAATCCGATAATCCCGTAAATTGAACTAATAACTCTGCCGTATTATTGTAAGCAGATAAGTCAACAGATTCGGTAACCCAATCAGAAGAAGTTGGATACCAGTTACCTGACTGAGAAGGACCGGTAGCTAAATCAGAACCTGACTTAGAGAATACTGTGTTCCAAGTAGCACCACAATCATCAGAAACTTTAATTTCTAATTGATCAGATTCAGTTTGATACTGAGAGTGAGCGTAATCAAATACAATACGGTTGTCGTAAGTACCAGAAAGATCTAGCTTCTCGTATAATAAACTAGACTCGATTCCTGCTTGGATACTGTAGAAGTTCCAACGTAAACTTTTGGCTGAATTCCCGTAACCACCAATGTCAAAATTAATAGTAGAGTTCACACCTTGATCTACTACGAAAAATCTTGCACCATCAGGGTTAAGCGTTAAGCTATTGCTGAAAGCATCACCACCTAAAGCATAAGATTCAAAATCCTCGTAATGAGAGGTAGCAAAAGGAGAGCTTGCAATTTGAATCAGCACATCACTTGAGGCAATATTGTTTGCGCTTGATAGATCGTACAAATTCGGATTGTTAGCAGTAGAAACTTCATAAGAAATTACATTCTCACCTGCTCCTAAAGTAGCACCAGAAAAAGTAATAGTAGTAGAACCACCGGCTGGTAGAGAAGCTGTAACGTTTTGGCTAACTGGTGCTCCACCGTTAATGCTGTAAGAAACATCGAAATTACTCACTGCCACATTACCATTGTTGGTAACTGTCATTTCGGGAGTAACGTTAGGATCGCAATAGCTAGCTGCTGATGTAGCACCCGCAGACGCTCCTAAATCAGCAACAACTGCACCAGCTGGAGCAGTATAAGTCATGGTACCTTTAGCACCAGAAACAACGTCGGTTTGACCCTCAGCAACAAAAGCAGCAATTTCTAAGTCACCAACAGAAACAGGAATACCGTTAATGTTAGCAGGAATTGCGTAAGTATATTGACGCGTTACAGTTGTACCTGAAGTGGTGGTAGTAATTACCTCACCCCATTGACCAGTAAGCAAGTCACGTAACATATGCTGGTGATTGTACTGTCCATCAGGAAGCACCTGAGCAGGATTAGCTGCCATACCAGTTTGTGGACCAGCAATATTATTTTGCATCAAGGCCACGTTTAAGTTAACACCACTTACACCTGCAGGAGGAGCGCTAGAAAAATACATTTCTACGTCAACGGTAAGAGTATTTGAGGTTAAATCAATATCACCCTCTAGGGCAACATTAACATAAGATGACTCTGCTAGGATAGTTCCTGCGGCTGCAGTCCAAGATCCACGACCCATTGCTGAACCAGTGCCTGACTGACTGTATGCTGAGAAAAAGCGACGGTTAATAGTACCCGCTGGGTAACCTGTTACACCTGCTTGGTTATCAATTGCAGTACCAAAAGTGGTTCTGTAATCAGGATCACCACCGCCTGGAGCGGCAAATGCACCAGCGTGTATGTTAATTAAAACTACATCTCCTGGGTTTGCTGCCGCTAAATTTGCTGCTCTTAAGTGCCCATCAGGACAGAAAGTACAATAAATTCCGGTAAATTCTTCTAGGACTACATTCTTGTTTTCCGCAGTGGTACTCACTGGAAGCTGAGCAAACAAGCTGCTGCTAGCTAAGACGCCTAGTCCTAAGGTTAGTAAACTTTTCTTCATAATTTTTAATCTAATTGTTCTTGCAGGTAAAAGTATACAAAATGCGTCATAATAAAAATTTTTTAACTTTTAATTAAACCAGCATCAAATCAGAGCAACTTCGGTATTAAATGCTTAAGCCACTAAATGCGCCGTAAAGCATAGCCTATAATCCTCTAATTTAAGCGGGCTTTTGTGCATAGCACAGCGAACACCCTTGCTGGAAACTCATAAGGCGCACTTATTTCAGCCTTTTTAATAGATTAAAGCCCTTTTGTCATGTGAGATATCGTTTCAAACTCACGCAATCAGGCATTATTTTTAACCTATCAATCTAACTGCTTAGTAAGCTAATTTAAAGATCCTGCGGTTTAAAGGCTAATAATGAGTGGCAAGTGCTAAGAAAATACTTAATTTGCTTCTCAAATAAATTTTTCTCCTATGAACACTCCCTTTTTCAAAACTTTAGTATTGCTTTTATCCTTAACTTCTGTAGCAATTGCGCAGGATAAAATTCCAAACATTCAACTTAAGGATTTGAGCGGCAACATGATAGACGCCAACCTTTTGGAGAATGACGGCAAACCAATGGTAATTAGTTTTTGGGCCACTTGGTGTAAGCCTTGTGTGCGTGAACTAAATGCCATTAACGATCAATATATTGATTGGCAAGACGAATCTGGCGTTAAAGTAGTTGCTATTTCAGTAGATGATTCTAGAAACTCATCGCGCGTAAAACCTTTCATAACCAGTCAGGGCTGGGAATATGAAGTTTACCTAGATGAAAACCAAGAATTAAAAAGAGCCCTCAACGTTAATAATATTCCTCACACCTTTTTAATAGATGGTAATGGTGAAATCGTTTGGCAACACAACGGCTACATGACCGGAGATGAAGACCATCTTTACGAATTAATTCAAAAATTAACTCGTGGCGAGGCAATTAGCGAATAATTTCTCTTCTCTCAGTCAAGCTTTATGAAAAAAATACTATTCCTCGCCTTTAGCTTTATAAGCATCTCTGCTTTCGCTCAAGAAGGTGAGCAGGATTACGGTCAGATTCACGGTAACTTCCAAACCAATGCGCAATATTATTTACGTGATACCATTATTGACCCACTAGGAGAAGCCTTCCCAGATGAACGCTTGCTAGCGGCTGGCTTTCTAAACCTAACCTATACCAAAGGGAATTTCATGGCCGGTTTGCGCTACGAGAATTACCAGAACAACCTAATCGGTTTGCCCGAAGGCTTTAAAGGAGAAGGAATCCCCTACCGTTTTATTCGCTATAAAAAAGAAGGTTTAGATGTAACCGTAGGAAACTATTACGAGCAATTTGGTAGTGGCTTAATCTTTAGAACCTACGAAGAAAGAGGCTTAGGTTTAGATAACGCAATGGACGGAGTGCGATTGATTTACGAAATCACCCCAGGGTTAAAAGCCAAGGCTTTGGTGGGCCGACAAAGAATTTATTTTGAAACTGGAGATGGCATCGTCCGCGGAGGAGACTTAGAGTTCAACCTCAATGAATTCCGCGGTGATTATAGCACCACCAATTTAATTATTGGCGCTGGCGGGGTGAGCAGGTTTGAGCAATCACAAGACCCGATATATAATTTGCCTGAAAATGTTGCGGCGGCCTCTCTGCGGGCTAATTTCATAACAGGAGATTTTAACCTTTTTGCCGAATACGCCTATAAGTCACAGGACCCTAATAGTAGCAACCGCTTTATCTTTAAACCAGGTCATGCTATCTATGCCAATGGGTCTTACAGCCACGGTAATTTGGGAATCATCTTGGGCTACAAGTATTACGACAACTTCTTATTCCGCTCACAAAGAGTGGGGAACTTTACCGAGCTGCTAATCAATTACCAGCCCCCCTTAGCGGAACTGCATACTTATGCCCTACCTGCCCTGTACAGCTACAACGTCCAAGCAAACGGCGAAACGGGCGTACAAGCAGAAATTGCTTATAAGTTTGATAGAGGAACCGCTCTGGGAGGAAAATACGGAACCTTGGTTAATTTAAACTTTAGCAACAGCTATGCTCTAGACAAGAATTTTACGGAGCGCGTTAACTCTATTGGGGATACAGTTATTTCGGGGACTGATGGCTACGAAGACTGGGCCGGGGTTGGAGACATCCAATATTCGCAAGACTTTAACGTTGAAGTTAAGACCAAGCTTAATAAGAAGCTAAAAGGTACTTTTAGTTATTACAATTTCATCTATAACCGCAGCGCCTTGCTCGATGGGGTAATAGATGACTTAGTATCAGACCCCAACAATTTAGATATTGTTTACGTTAATGCTATGGTGGCGGAAATTTTATGGAAAATAAAGCCTCGCCATTCGCTTCGTACTGAAGCGCAATTAATGCTAACGGATCAAGATCGCGGAAGCTGGGCGCTTTTGTTATTGGAGTATAGTATTGCTCCTAAATGGTTTTTTGCCGTTCAAGATGCTTTCAACTACGGTAACCCTGATGAGGATTTGAGGGTCCACTACCCTTTAGTGTCTATGGGTTACACCCGCGGCACTACTAAGTTTCAGTTAAACTATGGTCGGCAGCAAGAAGGTGTATTTTGTGTAGGAGGTATCTGTCGTGTTGTTCCGGCATCCAATGGATTCTCTATGATGATAACCGCAAACTTTTAATGATGAAGAAAATTATTTTTTACCTACTAAGCCTGAGTCTAGTACTCGGCAGTTGTGATAAGATTGAACCAGGGAATTACGTGATTGACCGCGGAGGCAACCCTATTGACACGACTACTCAAGACACAGTGTTAAAGCATGTTGTACTCTTGGAGGAGTTTACAGGTGTAAAATGCAATAACTGCCCTGCCGCTAATGCCAGAGCTAAAGAATTACAGAGCATTTATGGTAAGGAAAACTTAATCCTTTTAGGAATACATGCCGGAAATTTAGCCACCACAGACGATAAGCACCCCAAAGCTTTTAACACTCCCGAAGGCACCGAGCTATTTAGCTTTTTCACCCTCTTTGGGGTACCAGTAGGTTTTGTTAATCGCGTAGACTACCCCAGTAACGGTATTGTAAAAAATGAAAATGCTTGGGCTAGCACCATTGCGGCTGAAATTACCAGAGAGCCTGTGGCTAGAATTACCCTAAGTGAAGATAGTTACAACAATGCGAACATGACTTTAAATGTTAGCGGTTCAGTAGCCACCCAGCCTAATTTCACTGGTAGTGATATTAAAATTTGCCTCTACTTAGCCGAAAATGGTATTATTTCGCCGCAGACAATGCCCGATAAAACTATCGATCCTAATTACGAGCACAACCATGTTTTCCGCGGATCCTTCACCGGAACTTATGGAAAAAGTATTGACCTAATTAGTGGCACGAATACCTTTAGCGAAAGTGTGGTGCTTCCCGCCGATGCGGTTAAAGAAAATTGCGAAGTAATTGCTTTCATTTACGATAGTAGCACCTACGAAATATTACAAACCGCTGCTATAAAAATCTAAATTTTTATCTAACACAATATAAGAGCCACCTAAAACGCAAGTTTAAAGGTGGCTTTTTTCATTTTTATAGATAGCTATTTAAAATACTGCTTTACTTAAGAAAGTCAAGATTACGTTTTAAGCCATCGTATTTTGTACGCTTAAGTGCTGACTTTTTAAAGAGCTTCCGAAACACTTCTTCAGTCATTTCATACCAATCTCTAGCTTCCATGTCTAAAAGCTCAGGATGGGGCTTTAAGCGCTCCTCCTCATGTGCTTTTGAAAAGCGGTTCCATGGGCATACATCCTGACAGATATCGCAACCAAAGGCCCAGTTTTCCATCTGCCCTTTAAACTCCGTGGGGATTTCATCCTTCAATTCGATTGTGAGGTAGCTAATGCATCTAGAAGCATCTAAAAGATTGGCATCCACTAGCGCGTCCGTAGGGCAGGCATCAATACAGCGGGTGCAGGTACCGCAATGATCAAATTTGGTGGGCGGGTTTGGTTCTAAGTCTAAATCGAGAATTAATTCGGCAATAAAGAAAAATGACCCTGACTTTTTATTGAGCAAGAGAGTGTTCTTGCCCATCCAACCTAAACCAGATTCTTGCGCCCAAACTCTATCCATTACGGGAGCAGAATCTACAAAGGCTCGGCCGTCTACTTCACCAATATTTTCGCGGATAAAAGCGAGTAGCTCCTTTAACTTATCCTTAATTATAAAATGGTAATCCTCCCCATAGGCGTACTTAGCTATCTTGGGTGCTTCTACATCTGATTGCTCTTGCTCGGGGTAGTAATTAAATAAGAGGCTAATTACACTCTTAGCGCCCGGCACTAGTTTACGGGGATCTAGTCTTTTGTCGAAATGATTGGCTAGATAGGCCATCTTACCCTGATAGTTACGTGCTAGCCAATCTTCTAAACGTGGAGCTTCCTCCTCTAAATAACGGGCCTTAGCAAAGCCACAGGCCATAAAGCCTAGTCTTTCCGCTTCCGCAGATATCGCTTCTTTATATTCCGATTTAGTTATCAAAGAGACCGTTTTGGATACCTGGGTCACGTTTATCAAGATGCGTATAAGCTAAGTCTGTCACCACTCTACCTCTCTGTGTACGCGCCATAAAACCTTGCTGAATTAAGTAGGGCTCGTAAACCTCTTCAATGGTCCCCGCTTGCTCGCCTACTGCGGTAGCAATAGTATTTAAACCCACCGGGCCTCCTTTAAACTTATCTATAATCGCAATCAAAATCTTGTGATCCATTTCATCTAGGCCATAGGTGTCTACGTGCAAGGCTTCCAGACCATAATTGGCAATCTCTAAAGTAATAATACCCTTACCCTTAATTTGGGCAAAATCGCGCATTCTTCGCAGTAATGCATTAGCTACTCTAGGCGTACCTCTACTTCTACGCGCAATTTCCACCGCCGCGTTGGCTTCAATGGGAACATCTAAGATATGTGCCGAGCGTTCCACAATATTCGATAAGAGCTCTACCGTATAATACTGTAGTCTGCTATTTATTCCGAAGCGTGCTCTTAAAGGGGAGGTCAATAAACCCGAACGCGTAGTAGCCCCTATTAAGGTAAAGCGGTTTAAATTTATCTGAACGCTTCTGGCCGCAGGACCACTATCAATCATAATATCGATGCGGTAATCTTCCATAGCAGAATAGAGGTACTCTTCCACCACAGGGCTTAAGCGATGTATTTCGTCAATAAAAAGCACATCTCCTTCTTCTAAGTTAGTGAGCAGACCTGCTAATTCTCCCGGTTTGTCGATAACCGGGCCAGAAGTTACTTTTAAACCAGCATTAAGTTCATTCGCGATAATATTAGCCAAGGTGGTTTTACCCAAACCAGGCGGACCGTGCAATAATACGTGATCCAATGCCTCTTCTCGCTGATTTGCAGCCGCGACAAAAATCCGTAGATTTTCCAGAATGGTATCCTGTCCAGCAAAATCATCAAAAGAGAGGGGGCGGAGTTTTTTATCCAAATCCTGCTCATTTGAGTAGGACTCCTCCTCTTCATCAAAATATTCCGCCATGCTTAGAATTTGAACAAAGATAATAACCTGAGTTCGATTAAAATTTTAGCCTCAGATTTTTCGGAAAGAAAAATATCAGTCATAAAAAAACCCCCTAGTGAAAACTAGAGGGTTTCTGAATAATTTATTGGCTAGTGGCCTTCGGCAATTTCATCTTCCGTCATTGGTACCGTTTGCGGAATAAAATCTTCTTCCGCTCCTGGCTTACTGTAGTCATATGGCCAGCGGTGCACCTCTGGAATTTCTCCAGGCCAGTTACCGTGAATATGTTCAACCGGGGTGGTCCATTCTAGAGAGTTAGCTCTCCATGGATTTTGCACCGATTTCTTACCGCGTACTGCGCTGTAGAAGAAGTTGAAAATAAACACTACCTGAGCTATACCGCCAATAATAGCGAAGTAACTTACTAATACATTAATATCAGCTAAGTCATCAAACATTGGGAATGCCGTGTTAGTATAGTAACGACGGGGTAAACCTGCCATTCCTAAAAAATGCATTGGGAAAAATACACCGTAAGCTGCGATAAAAGTTATCCAGAAGTGGATATAACCTAAGTTCTTATTCATTCTGCGGCCATACATCTTGGGAAACCAGTGGTAAACACCCGCAAATAGTCCGAATATTGCCGACAATCCCATTACAATATGGAAGTGAGCTACTACGAAATAGGTATCGTGCACATTAATATCTAAAGCGCTATCGCCTAAAACTAGTCCTGTTAAACCACCCGTAATAAAAGTAGAAACGAGGCCAATAGAGAAAAGCATTGCTGGTGTCATCTGCAAATTACCTTTCCACAAAGTGGTTATGTAGTTAAATGCCTTTACGGCAGATGGGATAGCAATTAAAAGAGTGGTAAAAGTAAACACCGATCCTAAGAAAGGATTCATACCCGTTACAAACATATGGTGACCCCATACAATAAAGGATAAGAAAGCAATCGCCAAGATTGATCCTACCATGGCGCGATAGCCAAAGATTGGCTTTCGGGCATTAGTAGATATTACCTCTGAACTTATACCTAATGCTGGTAAAAGAATAATATATACCTCGGGGTGACCTAAGAACCAGAACAAGTGTTGGAATAAGATAGGGCTACCACCTTGATTACTGAGTACTTCACCCGCCACCATAATGTCGGATAAGTAAAAACTAGTGCCAAAGCTTCTATCAAAGATTAATAGTAAAGCCGCAGAGAAAAGCACGGGGAAAGATAGTACCCCTAAAATTGCGGTTACAAAGAAGGCCCAAATGGTTAAAGGAAGACGAGTCATGCTCATTCCTTTAGTTCTTAGGTTAAGTACGGTAACGATATAGTTTAATGCTCCTAATAAAGAGGAAACAATAAACAGAGACATACTAACCAACCAGAGAGTCATACCCATACCAGAACCTGGTACTGCTTGTGGTAATGCACTTAAGGGAGGGTAGATTGTCCAACCTGCTGCTGCCGGGCCGCTTTCTACAAAAAGTGAAGCTACCATAATTACACTAGACACAAAGAAGAACCAATACGAAAGCATATTGATAAACCCGGAAGCCATATCACGTGCTCCAATTTGTAGCGGAATCAATAAGTTAGAAAAGGTACCACTTAGGCCCGCGGTTAAAACGAAGAATACCATAATAGTACCGTGAATGGTAACTAGGGCTAGATAGATATTAGGATCCATGATACCGTCGGTACCCCATTTTCCTAATAACATTTCTAGAATCGGCCATTCTTTATCTGGCCACGCCAATTGTAGGCGGAACAATAAAGACATAGCCACTCCAATAATCCCCATAATCATACCAGTGATTAGGAATTGTTTGGCGATCATTTTATGATCGGTGGTGAATACGTATTTATTGATGAAAGTTTCTTTGTGATGTGCGTGTGCTTCCATTATTTCTTTCGATTTCTATCCTTTAACTAATCAAATAATTATAACATTTCAGCATAAGTCTGCTGTTCCTTCAACCATTTGTCGAAATCTGCTTCAGATTCAACAACCACTTTCATTTGCATATTGTAGTGAGCCGATCCACAAATTTTATTACATAAAAGTACGTAATCAAATTCCCAAGGATCTTCTCCTTTCGCACTGCGAATAGAGTTTACGCGCGCTACCTTGTCAATAGTCTCAGTTTTTGAACGCATTTCTGCAGTCGTAATAGAGGGCGTAAACTGAAATTGTGTTTCGGTACCAGGCACACAGTTCATCTGTACTCTAAAGTGAGGTAAATAAGCTGAGTGAATTACGTCTTGAGATCTAAACTTAAAAAGAACTGGTCGACCTTTCGGTAATCGCAATTCATTGGTAATAATATCATCACTGGAAAACTTATCCAAAGAATCAACTCCAAGAATATTACTTCCTCCAATTAATCTAACATTAGCATAACCAAGAGTGTTGTCGTCCCCAGCATAACGAGCGGTCCAACCAAATTGTTTAGCATAAAGCTCCACTACAATTGGCTCTTGGGTCTTTTCAGGGAACATAATATCGGTCCAAGTAGAAAGGCCATAAAGTATTAAACCAGCAAGAACTACGGCAGGAATACCGGTCCAGAAAAGCTCGAGTTTATTATTGTGCTCCATGTAAGACGCCTTGCGCGTTTTTCTACCACGGAACATATAAGCAAAACCAAATAGTAAGGGCTGTGTAACTAGGAAGGCCAAAATAATAACCCCCATGGAAATGTTCCAAAGGTTATCAATATGGTCACCGTGTTCCGAGGCCGAAACAGGTAAGGTTAATTCCATATACTCATTTATCATCCATGCAAATGCACCGAAGAAGAAAATGAGGAACAAGAGCATCAACCAACCTTGGGTGTTGTTATCCTTGTCGTCTACTTTAATGTCATTATCAGTACCCTTTATCTTCGAAGATATCTCAAAGATTCTAATCGCCTGTGTTAAAGCGATAACAGCAAGAAGGGCTACAACAATAATTAATAATGTCTCCATTTATAGCTAGCTATTTAAAATTAAATATGGAAATTTTTACTCTCCACAAACATGGGGTGATTTTTAATCATCAGTGGTGCTTTTTTCAGAGTATTAAATACAACTAATATAAATAAGCCCACAAAACCTAATAATGTTCCGATGTTTATTAAAGTTACTGATCCTTCTGCACCCACTGAACCAGGCATAATCATAATGAATATATCTAACCAGTGACCGAATAAAATGATCATTCCCGCAGTAAATACAAAGCCGCGATTTCTCTTGGCATCTCTACTCATCAAAATAGTGATGGGGAAAATAAAGTTTAAGGCCACCATAGTAAAGAAAAGTACTTTATACTGGTCAAAACGCATCATATAATAAGTTACCTCTTCTGGAATGTTAGAATACCAAATTAGCATATACTGTGAGAACCATAGATAGGTCCAGAATATAGAGAAGGCAAACATAAATTTAGCAATATCGTGGATGTGGTTTTTATTTACTTCTGGTAAATATCCTTTGCCTTTTAAGTAAAGTACCACCATCATTAGTGCTGTAAGAGCCGAAACAAAAATAGTTGCGAATACGTACCAGCCAAATAGTGTACTAAACCAGTGTGTATCGATACTCATTATCCAGTCCCAAGCACTCATAGAACTAGTAACTGCGAAAAATACTAAGAAGCCAGCCGCCCAATTGCGCATCTTCGCCCAATTTTTGTGGTAGTCAACACCAGACTGCTCCATTTTTAAACTCATTTTGCGCAGTAAGTAAGCCGCACCAATCCAACCACCTAGGTAGATAATTGATCTTAAGGTGAAGAACGGTCCATTTAAAAATCCTTCTTTTCCAGCGATTATTGAGTCGTAATTAGCACTTTCCGGATTCATAATTCCTTCTGCCATCCAGTGGTACACGTGGTTACCACCAATGTGGAACCAACCGGTTAAGATGATAATCAAAATCACCAAACCTGGCACCCACATAAAACTTGCCATTGCTTCTAATACTCGCAATAGAACTGCCGTCCAACCAACTTGTGCCGCATATTGTACAGCCATAAAGAATAATGCTCCTAAGCCAACTGCTAGTGCGAAAAAACTGTTTACCAAGAGGTTAGCCCATGGTTTGTTTTCTTCTTGGTGATGGGCGTGCTCGGGATCATGCTCTGCATCTGGAGACGTATAAAAATGATTGTTTGAAGGAATCGCTCTGGAAGCACCCTTGTGAAACGAGAAATCATCCGGCTCTGGCATTTCATCATGGTCTCCACCATGACTTGCTGTGCTATGATGCTCCTCAGTTGTTGCGTGTTCTCCTTCCCCGTGACTCGCTTCGTCATGGTGGCCACTTCCTCCTCCGAGAAAGCTAAACCCTACGGAAATAGCACCGATAAGTATCAGTACGTAAGAAATTGTTTTTAAGCGGCTTGAAAATTCAAACATCTTATAATAGTTAAAAGATTGTTTTAATGCTTTATCTAGTCAGTTTACTCTCCACTACCTTCGGCAGGTTCTTCTTCCTCGGTTGTCATGTCGTTTTTCAACTTCATCACATAAAGAGCCAACTTCCATCTTTCTTCTGGTGTAACTTGAGAAGCATGAGAACCCATAACTCCCTTCCCGTAGGTAACTACGTGGAATATCGTACCAAAATTAATATCACGATCACCGTAAGAGGGTACTCCTAGGAATTTTTCGTTCTTAACAAGAATACCTTGTCCCATACCCTTGTCGCCATGACAGTGCGTACAGAAAATATTGTAAAGCTCTTTGGCCTCAGCCATTGTTTTCTCAGTAGCCATAATACCGTCAGGCATTACCATCTCAGCTTTTGCTGCTTCGTAACCGTCGGCATCCGGGCTGTATTCCTGATAGCTCATAAAGCCTCTAGAAACTGTCCCTTCTACTGGTTTTAGCGAAGATATACTATCCCCAAATCTATCGTAACCTTGGTAGGCTTCTAAAGCCGGACCATCGTACATGTCTGGCATATATTGATAGCCACGATGATTCTCTTCTTGCTTACACGAGCTGAATATCAGCCCTGCGCTTAGCAGTAAAGCTATATTTTTAACTAATCGTCTCTTAAGCATGTTGCGCGTTGTTTACACTTACCTCAATAGCACCAGTTTGCTTTAATAAGCTCATTAATTCTTCAGTATTTCCCGTAGCTACTACTTCCATAAGAAACTTATCGTCTGTAGTTCTAGGGTCGGGGTTTTGTGCTTTACAGCCTGGGTAGATTTTATTTCTAAAGAAGAAGGTCCACACCATTAAGTGAGCTGCAAAAAATACCGTTAGTTCGAACATGATAGGCACAAAAGCCGGCATGTTCTCCCCCCAAGTAAAGCTGGGTTTACCACCGATATTCATTGGCCAGTCTACGATTAACATACCGTAGGTCATGGTAATAGCAGTGGTTAAACCTAAAACACCGTATAAAAATGCTGCAATAGCAATACGAGTTTCTTTCAATCCCATCGCTTTATCTAAGCCATGGACTGGAAAAGGAGTATATACTTCTTGTATTTCAATGCCCTTTTCGCGCACTTGTTTTACGCCCGCCAACAAAATGTCGTCATCGTCGTACAAGGCATTTACTATAATATTATTAGTGGTCGCCATGATCTTCTTTCTCTTGAAGTTTCTTATAATTATCTCCCGAAGATTTCAAAATTGTTTTCAATTCCGCTTGTGCAATTACCGGGAAGGTACGAGCATAAAGAAGGAATAATACAAAGAAGAAACCGATAGTACCGATGAAGATGCCAATATCTACGAAAGTAGGTGAGAACATACTCCAACTAGAAGGTAAGTAATCGCGGTGTAGTGAGGTTACGATAATTACGAAACGCTCGAACCACATACCGATGTTTACTATAATAGATATAAAGAAGGTGAACATAATGCTGGTTCTCAATTTCTTGAACCACATAAACTGTGGGGAGAAAACATTACATGTCATCATACTCCAATAAGCCCACCAGTAAGGCCCTGTCGCCCTATTTAAGAAAGCATATTGTTCGTACTCTACTCCAGAATACCAGGCGATGAAAAGCTCAGTAATATACGCGATACCCACAATAGAGCCGGTAAGCATAATTACAATGTTCATCATTTCTATATGTTCAATGGTAATATACTGTTCCATCGAGAACACCTTTCTTACAATAATCAACAAGGTTTGCACCATGGCAAAACCTGAGAAAATTGCACCAGCCACAAAGTAGGGCGGGAATATAGTGGTGTGCCAACCGGGAATAACCGAGGTTGCAAAGTCCATAGAAACAATAGTGTGTACAGACAATACTAAAGGTGTTGCTAAACCGGCCAATACTAAGGAAACTTCCTCAAAACGCTGCCAGTGCTTTGCTTTACCACCCCAACCGAAACTTAAAATACGGTAGATGTGTTTCTGCACGGGCTTCACAGCACGGTCACGAATCATGGCAAAATCAGGTATTAAACCTACGTACCAAAATACTACCGATACGGAGAAGTACGTCGAAATTGCAAATACATCCCATAATAAGGGTGAGTTAAAGTTTACCCATAAAGAACCAAACTGGTTAGGAATAGGTAAAACAAAATAAGCCAGCCAGATTCTACCCATGTGTATACCGGGGAAAAGGGCAGCTTGAATTACTGAGAAAATGGTCATCGCTTCCGCAGAACGGTTAATCGACATTCGCCATTTCTGACGGAATAATAAGAGTACCGCTGAGATAAGTGTACCGGCGTGGCCGATTCCTACCCACCATACAAAGTTGGTGATATCCCAAGCCCAACCTACAGTTTTATTCAAACCCCAGGTGCCGATTCCCACTCCGATGGTATATAGGATACATCCTACCCCCCATAAAAATGCTACTAAGGCAAGGCTAAACACAATCCACCAAGATCTTGGTGCGGATGACTCAACCGGACGGACAACATCTAATGTTATGTCGTGGTACGATTTGTCGCCCTCAATTAAAGGTTTACGTATTGGCGCTTCGTAATGCATGAATTTCCTTTAAATTTAAGCAGTTGTATTCTTTACTTTCACTTGATAAAATACCGATGGTTGCGTCCCTACTTCTCCTAGTAGGTGATACATTCTTTGGTCTTTTTTCAATTTAAACACTTCGCTTTGGTTGTTATTCACATCACCAAAAACAATAGCATTTGTATCGCAGGCACTCTGACAGGCAGTTTTCACATCACCATCTTTAAGCGCTATACCTTCTTTCTTAGCTTCTAGTTTTCCAAGCTGTATACGCTGGATACACATAGAGCATTTTTCCATAACACCACGCGAACGAACCGTTACGTCTGGGTTTAATACCATACGCCCTAAATCTTCATTCATGGAGTAGTTATCGCCGAAGTTCTTAGTATTGTTATGATACTCGAACCAGTTAAAGCGACGTACTTTATAAGGACAGTTGTTAGCACAATAACGTGTACCAATACAACGGTTATACGTCATGTGATTCAAGCCTTCCGCAGAGTGAGTAGTAGCCGCTACTGGACAAACAGTCTCGCAAGGTGCGTGGTTACAGTGCTGACACATTACTGGTTGGAAGAATACTTCTGGACTCTGACTTGGAACTTCCATGTCAGCGTACATATCAGTTGCTCCTTTTCCGAAAAGACCGATACCTTCGTATCCTTTCTCTTCAGCGTTTTCGGTAGTAACATCAGAACTGTAATAACGGTCAATACGCAACCAGTGCATATCGCGACTCTTACGAACCTCTTCTTTACCTACAACGGGAACATTATTTTCAGAGTGACAGGCAATCACACAAGCACCACAACCATTACATAGGTTAAGGTCAACCGACATATTCCACATATGGCCAGTTTCGTGATCAAAGTCATCCCATAAGTTAGCATCTTCGCTAGTTAGGGCTCCTTTATGAGTTTCAAAGCGTGGTGGCTCATTCCAGCCATCGTGGCTTTCTGTTTTACCAGGTCCGCTTAAGAAAGTATCTAAACTTACTTCTTTTACAATATCACGGCCCATCATGGTGTGCGCTAATTGAATACATGCAAACTCATGTTTCGAATCAGCTACTGCCTCCACTTTTAATTCGGAATGGTGTGCTGCTCCCATCAGTGGGTAGGCATTAACACCAACCTTATCGGCTACCGCCCCAGCTCCTACTCTACCAAAACCAACGGCTAAACCAGCGGTTCCAATAGTTTGACCAGGCTGAATAAACACGGGTACATTCTCTAATTTTACGCCGTTTACGGTGATGTTGGCTAGGTTACCGTTTAAGGCACCATTCGACTCATTCCAGTGACGTAATCCTAATTCTACTGCATCAGCAGCAGAAACAGTTAAATAGTTATCCCAGCTAACACGGCTTATCGGATCGGGGAACTCTAACAACCAAGGGTTATTAGCGATGGTACCCACACCCATACCTGTTAATTGGTTAAAGTTTATTTCTAAACCTTTTATTGCTTTCGCTTCTTTGGAAACTCGCGTGCCTACTCCTGACAAATCTAGGCTTAGACCGGAAGTAGAACTTAGGTCCTCCATCATACCATCCATAACTGGGGTACCTGAGCTAGCTGTAAATACACCATCGTGTAATACAGATGACCATTGCGTAGTACCGAGAATATTATTATTCCAGTTACTCTTAATGTAATTGTGGTAATCGGCACTTAAGCCCGACCACTTCAATAAGTTATCTTCGAAAGAACGAGTATCAAATAAAGGATTGATGGTCGGCTGTTGCAAGCTGTAGTGCTTATCTGCCGCCATAAAATCGCCCCAAGACTCTAAGTAATTATTCTCCGCTGCTACTAAGTTAGAAATTTGTGCAGTTTCATCGTACTTCATGGTTACGGCAACCGTAGTAGGAACCTTTTTAAAGGCCTCAGCTATATTACCCATGCCAGAAGCTACATATGCTGGGTTCAAATTATGAGTGATTACCACCCCAACTTTTCCAGCATTCATATCAGCAACCAAAGCTTTAAAAGCCTTGTCATCACCCTGACGTAAATAAGTTCTTGTTTTGTGAGAAACGGTAGTCTCTTTATTGCCTAACAAATCATTGATAGCAATACAAAGAAGTTCGTGGTCTTTATTATTTCCACCACAAACAACTAGTGACTCTTTACCAGCATTAAGCAATTCCTTAGCAATAGACTTTGCTTCATTTTGCATAGATGACTTAACACCTGTAATAGTGCTAGCACCTTTAGCGCTTGCTACTTCGTTATAAAGAGCAGCTAATAACACACCGTGCTCGGCCGTCTTCAGCTTGTAACGCTTATCGGCATTAGAACCAGTAAGACTCATATTCGCCTCAAACTGGAAGTGGCGTGACATATCTTTACCAGGAATACGCGTTTTAGCGTAATCAGAGCTAACCGTTTGACCTACCCAGTCACCTAGGAAATCAGCCCCAACACTTACAATAACCTTCGCATTTTGGAAGTGGTACATTGGTAGCGCTCTCTTTCCCGTGGCTTCTTGCCATGCGTCAAGCTTTTCAGAATAACTGAATGGATCTTGACTTACGTGTTTGAAGTTAGAATATTGCGCTCCGAATGTGTTGATTAATTTTTTCTGGCTAGGGCTAAGAACGCTAGAGGTTAAAACAACTACTTGCTTACCATCCGCTTCAGCTTTAGCTAAACCAGCTTTAATCTCTTTATCTAGACTAGACCAGTTAGACTCTTGTCCGTTAACTGCTGGTCTTTGTAGACGAGTTGCATCGTATAAGTTTAATACCGAACCATGCACACGAGTATTAGCACTAGCATTAATTCCTGCTTCTTTATTGTTTTCTACTTTAATGGGGCGTCCTTCTCTTGTTTTGATTAACAAAGAAGCGAAGTCGTGACCATCGTAATAACTAGAAGCGTAGTAATTGGCAATACCAGGAATAATTTCCTCGGGGGCCACTACATAAGGAAGTGATTCGTATACAGGAGACTCACAAGCAGCTAAAGTTGCTGCCGCAGTTGAGAAACCCATATATTTCAAGAAATCACGTCTTGAAGTATGAGTATTGTCTAGGCTTTCTTTATTGCCTAAAAACTCTTCATTTGAAATTTGATCAGGAAATTCTTGCTCGCTCAAAGCTTTTACCATTTCTGGGTTCTCGAGCTCGGAAATTCCTCTCCAGTATTTTTTCTGTTCAGCCATTCTACTTTGGAGATTTAGCTTTTAATAGTGACATTTTCCACATTCCAATCCACCGATCATTTCTACGGTAATCTCTGCATCAGGACCATACTTTTCTTTAAGCTTGGCGTGCATATCCTTATAGTAGTCGTTAGACTTAACGTCTACTTTAGTTTCTCTGTGACAGTTTATACACCATCCCATGGTTAAGGGAGAGTATTGATAAACCTCTTCCATTTCCTGAATGGGACCGTGACAAGTCTGACATTCAACGTTACCAGCCGTTACGTGCTGTGCGTGGTTGAAGTAGGCCAGGTCAGGTAATTTATGAATACGAACCCATTTGATTGGCTTCTCTTCGTAATCTTCTATATAAGACCCACTTTCTGGATCAAAACCGATAGCGGCGTAAATTTTACCAATTTCCTCTGTGCCGTACTTAGGTCCTTCTTGAATGTACATATGGCAATTCATACAAACATTAGCAGAAGGAATATTGGAGTGTTTACTCTTTCGAGCTCCTGAGTGACAGTAATTACAATCTATTTGATTTTGACCAGCGTGTAATTCGTGAGAGAATTTAATCGGCTGACTCGGCTGATAATCGGTATCAATGTTTACCACCATTAATCCCATATAAAGCTGCTGAAAGAATATCACCGCTACTAAAATGGTTAAAAGGGTAACTACTCGCGGGTTTTTCAGAGCTGTGCGCGTAAAAATATTCGCATCTGCTGTAAGGCTAGTTGCTTCTTCACCCTGTACTTGCTTTAAAGTGTTTTTTACACGAGTAAGCAGTAATACTAGGAAGATTAAGATTCCTCCTAGAATAAAAAGTAAAACAGTATTATCACTTTCCGCTTCCACTGGAGCCGCCGGAACAGCACCATCAACTGGTTCTTTTGGCTTCGAGCCTTCAATAGTGTAAGTAAGGATATCATCGATATCTTCGTTAGACAAACCGGGGAAACCTGGCATTACCGAGCCATTATATTCCTCGTAAATAGCGATTGCATCTGCATCTCCTGATTCACGAAGAGCTTGGTTATCCTTAATCCAAGCATATAGCCATTCTTTAGAACGACGCTGGGTAACCTCGCCTAGAGCGGGGCCAATCACCTTTTTATCGAGCTTGTGACAAGCAGCACACTGCGAGTTGAACAAGGATTTTCCATTAGCCACATCCCCGGTAAATTCTTGCGCCTGCAGGGTACTTGCTGAAAGTACCGCAATAAATAGCATCAAGAAGGAATGCGAAAACAGCCTGAGAGTACGTTGTTTATTCATAGATCAACCTAATATCCTAGATTTCTAAGTTTAGCTGGCAAATTTAAGCTATAAAGCCTTTCTCGAAAGAGTCAATGCAGACTCCTTCTAATTTAAATTAGGTCTAAATAAGTTCTTGACCCATTTATTTCAGGTCACAAATAAACTACTTTTGCGTTAAATTTTACTTAAAATCCATGCTTAAAAATACTTTCCTCTTCCTTTTTCTCTTGCTCTTTGGCTTTCAAATAGATGCGCAGAGTATTTCACCGGAACCAGGTGCGGTACGCGTAGAAATGAGCCCTGCTGTGCGAAACACGATACACTTAATGAAGAAGAAAGGCGGTAAATTTAAGGAGCTGAAGGGCTTTAGGGTCCAAATATTTAATGGCAAGAAAAGTGAATGTCTCGCACAGAGGGGGCAATTTCTGAGGGTTCACAGCAATATGTCGGCCTATTTGCTTTACGAAGTACCTGAATACCGCACTCAAGTTGGCGATTTCCGCACGCGTTTAGAGGCGGAAGCTTTTCTTAGAAAAATTATCGATAAGTTTCCCGGTAGTTTTGTGGTAGAAACCAATATTAAGTACCCAAAATTGGAATTGGTTGAGAAGGACTAGTTGTGCAGAGAAAGCAGATTAATTGCAAGAATCTCACCTTCTATTTGGCAGCACATATTTACTTGCGTCTGGAATATTCTTCTGTATGCGATTGATACTTCGCTCCATATTATTAACCTGAGTTCGATTAAAATTATAAATCAGGTTTTCACTTTTATTGGAAAAACACTTGTAAGCCCATTCTAAAAAGTAGTTTTCTGCGCCATTGCCTTTCATAATAGCCCGCTCTTGCTTCCTCGCTTCGGCCTGAAACCAACTATTTACAAAATATCTGAAGCCTAATTTAGAATCGAATTCAGGTTTATAATGCCGCCACAATAAGCGATACCGAACAGATAGGACAAAAAAAAGCCGACTTTCTCAAGTCGGCTTTTAAATATACTTGCTATTAATTTATAGCGTCTTTTTAACTTCTACCTGTTTGTAGCCCTCAATAATATCTCCCACTTTAATATCATTAAAGTTCTTGATATTCAGTCCACATTCGTATCCTTTCTTAACTTCCTTAACGTCGTCTTTAAAGCGTTTCAGTGAAGCTAACTCGCCAGTGTAAACAACTACACCGTCGCGTATAATACGCACATCAGTATTACGGTGAATAGTTCCGTCTAGAACGTAACAACCCGCAATAGTTCCCACCTTAGAAATCTTGAATGTTTCACGTATCTCTACATTACATACAATCTCTTCCTTAAAGTCTGGTGAAAGCATGCCTTCCATCGCGTCTTTAATCTCGTTGATGGCATCGTAGATAATAGAATACAGACGAACATCAACAGCTTCTTTCTCCGCTAATCTTCTTGCACTAGAAGAAGGTCTAACTTGGAAGCCAACAATAATTGCGTTGGATGCGGCTGCCAGAAGGATATCACCTTCCGAAATTTGACCTACTGCTTTATGGATAATATTTACCTGAATTTCTTCAGTAGAAAGTTTTTGCAAGCTATCCGCCAATGCCTCGATAGAGCCATCCACATCACCTTTAACAATAACATTCAACTCTTGGAAATCTCCCACCGCTAAGCGACGACCAATTTCTTCGAGAGTAAGATTTTTCTGAGAACGTGCACTCTGCTCGCGTTGTAACTGAGTACGCTTGGCAGCAATGTTTTTAGCTTCACGCTCGTCTTCCATTACCGTAAAGTTGTCACCCGCTTGTGGGGCTCCATCTAAACCAAGAATGGTTACCGGACGGGCTGGGCCTGCTTCTTCAACGCGATGACCGCGTTCGTCTAGCATTGCCTTAACCTTACCACTGTATTGTCCTGCAAGAACGTAATCACCAATTCTCAATGTACCGTTCTGCACCAAGATAGTAGTTACGTATCCACGACCTTTATCTAAGGCAGCTTCAATTACTGCTCCGCTTGCGCGGCGATTAGGATTAGCTCTTAAATTAAGCATCTCTGCCTCGAGCAATACCTTCTCTAATATTTCATTTACACCAACACCAGATTTGGCCGAAAGGTCTTGCGACTGCACCTTACCACCCCAGTCTTCTACTAGTAGGTTAAGTTGTGCAAGTTGTTCTTTAATCTTTTCAGGATTAGAAACATCACGATCAATTTTGTTGATGGCAAAAACAATCGGCACACCTGCTGCTTGAGCATGGCTAATCGCTTCTTTTGTTTGCGGCATCACCGCGTCATCTGCTGCTACTACAATAATCGCAACATCAGTAACTTTAGCCCCTCTAGCACGCATCGCCGTAAAGGCTTCGTGACCGGGGGTATCTAAGAAAGTAATGTTTTGACCACTTTCAATCTTTACTGAATAGGCTCCAATATGCTGAGTAATACCACCTGATTCACCCGCAATAACATTTGCTTTACGAATATAATCGAGCAATGAGGTTTTACCGTGATCAACGTGTCCCATTACCGTAACAATCGGCGCACGGGCTACTAAATCTTCTTCTACATCCGCTTCTTCTGCAATAGCATCAGTCACTTCAGAATCTACAAACTCTACTTGGAAGCCAAATTCTTCGGCCACAATAGTAAGCGTTTCGGCATCCAGACGTTGGTTCAAGGTTACCATCATACCTAATGACATACAAGATGATATAATTTGGGTTGCCCCAACATCCATCATATTTGCAAGTTCACTAACCGTTACGAATTCGGTTACCTTAATTACTTTGTCTTCTTCCTCCTGCATCGCCTCATTTAAGGCATCTTGCTCTCTTCTTTCTTGACGTTTTTCGCGACGAAGTTTAGCTCCTTTGTTCTTACGGCCACCACTAGTTAATTTCTCTAGGGTCTCCTTAATTTGCTTTTGAACTTCTTCCTCGGTTAATTCGCGTTTAGGCTCTGCCTTCGCACCACGACCACCCGGTCTACCTTTATTAGGTCCGCGTGAGCCGCCACCAGGAATTCTTTTCCGCTTACGCTTTTTATTAAGATCTGCTTTATTGTCGACACTAGAAGCAACTTTCTTCTTAGGCTTCTTCTCGAATCTACTAAGGTCTACCTTTTCACCGGTAAACTTAGGACCGCTAAGTTTAGCATAATTGGTAGTGATGTCGTTGTTTTCTATAGCAGCTTCTTCGCTGTCTGGCTCTGCTTCTTTAGGAGCTTCGGCTTTTGCCTCGCTTGGCTTTGGCTCTTCCTTAGGAGCAGCTTTAGTAAAGCGCACCACTGGTTTTTCAGCGGCAGGCTTAGCCGGAGCTTTTTCAGCTTCTTCCTTTTTCTCTTCCTTAGGAGCTTCTTCTTGCTTTGCAGCGGCAGCAGGTTTTGCCTTTTCAGTCTCAACTTCCTTAGCGGGAACTTCTTTCTCCTCTACCGGAGCGACTTCTTCCTTAAGCTCTTTAGTTTTCTCTTCGACTTTCTCCTTCTTGGCAGCAGGCTTTTCTTCCTTAACTTCCTCTTTAGGAGCAGCTTCCGTTTCACTGGGTTTTTCTTCGGCAACCGGTGGAGTTTCCTCCTTAGGCTCGGGACTCTTTTCTTTAGACTCTTCCTCCTTTTTAGCAGGTTTGTCTTTCGAATCCAAATCGATTTTACCGACCATTTTAGGACCGGCTAAAACAGGTCTAGAAGCTTCTTCCGCGGCGCGCTCTTCCTCACGCTCACGTAGCATTGCTTCTTTTTCCTCTTGCTTCTTACGAACTACTTCTGCAGAAGCTTCCTTTTTAGCTTTGTCTGGCGCAAATTTTTCCAAAACCTTCTGAATGTATTCTCCAGAAACTTTGGTATTAGGGCGTAACTTTTCGTCAACACCTAGCTCCTGAAGAAATTCAGAAACTGTGCTTACCCCAATATTACACTCTTTTGCCAGTTGACTAAGTCGTAGCGACTTTTCAGCCATGTAATTAATTTAAAATTATTCCTCAAACTCAGCACGCAGCACCCTGCGTACGTCCTCTATGGTCTCTTGTTCTAGATCAGTTCTAGTAACTAATTCCTCCACAGATAAATCTAACACACTTTTTGCGGTATCACAACCGATGGTACGCAGAGCTTCAATCACCCAAGCTTCTATTTCATCAGAAAACTCGGTTAGCTCTACATCCTCATTCTCATCTACATCGCGATACACGTCAATTTCATAGCCGGTTAACAAGCCTGCTAGTTTAATATTTAGACCACGTTTACCGATTGCTTTTGAAACCTCTTCTGGTTTTAAAAACACATCCGCTCTACCGGCCTCAGTATCCAAGGTAATGGTGCTAATTTTCGCAGGACTTAAAGCCCTCTGAATCAATAGCTGATCATTACTCGTATAGTTGATAACATCAATATTTTCATTGCCTAACTCACGCACAATACCGTGAATTCTGCTTCCTTTCATCCCCACACAAGCACCTACTGGATCAATACGGTCATCATATGATTCAACCGCAACTTTCGCTTTTTCACCTGGCTCACGCACTACTTTCTTAACGGTAATTAAACCATCAAAAACTTCGGGGATTTCTTGTTCAAACAGCTTTTCTAAGAATTTCTCGCTAGTACGTGATAAAATCACCACTGGCTTAGTCCCTCTTAAGTCTACATCCTTAACTACCGCACGAATGGTATCTCCCTTACGGAAGAAGTCGCGGGGTATTTGCTGATCTTTAGGTAAGATCAATTCGTTCTGGTCATCATCGTAGATAATAACCGCTCTAGGTCTCACGTGGTGTACTTCACCCGTAAGTATTTCACCTTCAAGATCTTTATACTTCTTGTAGATGATACTATTATCGTGTTCCTGAATTTTCTGAACTAAATTCTGGCGAAAGGCAAGAACAAAACGACGACCTTGGTCTATCAACTTTAATTCCTCAGCAATATCTTCACCCACCTCAAAATCGGGCTCAATCTTCAATGCTTCACTTAGGGCAATCTCGGTATTATCGTCTTCCAACTCATTGTCTTCCACAATTACTCGGTTCCTCCAAATTTCAACATCTCCTTTATCAGGATTAACGATGATATCAAAGTTATCATCGCTGCCATATTTCTTCTTAAGCTGATTACGAAGAGCATCCTCCAGAATAGCCATAAGCGTTACTCTGTCGATGTTTTTCTCGTCTTTAAAGTCGGCAAAACTCTCTATAATAGCCTGATTTTCCATAGCTGCCTAATCTTATTTGAATCTCACCTGAACCTTGGCTTCTGAAATATCTGCCAAAGCTATATGAGCCTCATTTTTTACTGTTACTTTTCCTTTCCCAACTTCCTTGGGTACACGTTCTTCCCACTGCAAAGTTAAAACCTCATCTTCAAAAGCAATCAATTCACCCACAAATTCCTCATCATTAGTTGTTTTTACCTTTAAGTCGCGACCAATATTTTGAAGATATTGCTCTTTAACAACTAAAGAACTGCCAACTCCGGGTGAACTTACACTCAGTTCAAAGTCCTCAACCTCGCGGTCTAAATTATTCTCTACCATGCGACTAACAGCGGCAATACCCTTTAAGGTAATTCCATCCAAAGTATCTACACTTACGTTGATAACATTGGATGCGCTGATGGAAAAATCAATTAAAAAGGCAGACTCTTGCTCTAGAGCTTGATCCAACAATTCTTTGACTTTCGCTTTATCCATGGTTGTTGCCTAATAAAAGAGGGGACAATAGCCCCCTCAATTTGCGGCAAAGATATAATTTATAAATGGAATCCTAGAGGCCTAAGGCATTAATAATCTTGCAAGTTCATCGAGCCCTTGTGCCGCTTTCGCGGGATAATGATAAATTGCCTTGGCACCTATAAAATTAGGCTCTTTAGGATCAATTAAAAGTATCTCAACTTCTGGTCCAACATAATTGAGTAATCCCGCCGCAGGATAAACGGCTAAAGAAGACCCCACCACAATTAGCAAGTCACACTGAGAAACAACCTCGAGCGCCTCCTCAAAAGCAGGAACCATCTCACCAAACCACACAATATTTGGTCGCAACTGATGACCTTCGGGACACAAGTCTCCCTTTAAAAGCTCAGATCCTTCGATGGTAAACTCTTCTTCCCCTGGGCCGGTACTGCGCGACATACGTAACTGCCCATGCAAATGCAAAACATCCTCCTGTCCTGCTCGCTCATGCAAGTCGTCAACATTTTGAGTAATAACCCGCAGCGCTGGGTAGTGACCTTGTAGTTTAGCTAAGGCATAATGCCCCGCATTCGGTTTGACTTCCAGAAGCTGCCGGCGACGTTGATTGTAAAAATCGAGGACCAAATCAGGATTCTTATGCCAAGCATCAATACTAGCAACTTCCTCCACCTTGTGGTTCTCCCACAATCCATCATGGTCTCTAAAAGTGCTAATACCACTTTCTGCGCTCATCCCGGCTCCAGTAAACACAACTATCCTGCTACTGGGATTGATTGCCATTATTCGACCTAAATCTTCTAGCTTATTTATCTGTTTGTTCATAATTGTATAGTCTACACGTCTTAAATTTTAAACCTTTCGTCTAAATTTGAGAATTCTACTGATATAAAAAAATACATTTGTAGAGTTCACTAAGAATTTTATTAGACCATGAGCGAAAAAGCAAAAATATTAATAGTTGATGACGAGCCTTTAATTCGTGACGCATTAGCTTTCAAGCTAACCAAAGATGGTTATGATGTTGACACAGCTGAGGACGGAGAGAAAGCCATTCAGAAAATAGAAAGCGAGGAGTATCAAATAATTATTAGTGATATCATGATGCCTTTCATTAGTGGTTTTGAACTTGTGAAAATCCTTAAGGAGAGAGGTACTGATGCGCCTGTCTTAATGTTAACCTCACTTAACTCGGAAACAGCTGTCTTAAAAGCTTTCGATTTAGGCGCCGATGACTTTATGACCAAGCCATTTAGCCCTAACGAACTCTCAGTACGAATTAAGAAACTGCTAAAAAACGCGAAAAAATAATACGCCGTGCGTAGATTTTTTACTGAAACCTATTACTTCCTTTTAGCCTTAGAGCCCAGATATAAGATTGTGCTCTTTTTGGTTATTGCCCTACTTTTATTAGCGGCCGTGATGGTGGTAATTGTACTACGTGAAAGATCGACAAAAAACAGTGTTGAAAATCGCGAGCGACGCATAAAGCGAAACGCTGAGCCTATTATTCAGGAGATTGTATTCAGCGAATACGATGGTGCCGAGTTTAAAGATTCCATTAAAAAAATTAATAGAATTGTAGACTCTGCCCTCTACCGTCGTTCCAATATGGGGATTCTCAATGAACTGGTATTGTATTATCATCGCAACTTAGGAGGAGAAGCTTTCACCCGCTTAGAAATGCTTTACCGCGAAATCGGCTTAAAGCAACTTGCCCAAGAAAATCTCAAAAATGGCGATTGGCATATTAAAGCGAAAGCTATTAACGACCTGAGTACGATGCGTATGGGCGAAACCCTCTACGATATCTTACAGTTTACCGACTACCCCAACCAAAATGTACGCTACGAAGCACAGTATGCTGCGGTAAAACTAGGGGGTAAAAAAGCAATGTCCTTTTTAGATGATTTAGATACGCCCATGAGTGAGTGGCAACAAATAAGGCTTCTTGACCAAAGTTTAAAATTTGAATACGAGCTTATCGACCAAGTGGGAACTTGGCTTCGTTCTACCAACAATTCAGTGGTTGTCTTCGGCTTAATGATTATGCGCCACTTGAATCAGTATCATGAAAAGGGCGAGTTACTAAAACTTCTTTACCACAAAAACGAAAAAGTACAAGAAAAGGCAATTGAAACAGCTAGAGAGCTTGCTTATTCGGAATGTATTGAAAGCCTTTACGAAGTATACGAGTTAACCAAGCAAACGAGAATTAAAAAACAAATCTTACGCGCTTTCGCAGACTTAGGTGGCTCCAAAGAAGTAGGCTTTTTACGAGAAACCATAGCGAAAGAAAAAGAATATAACCTCGTTTTTGAGGCGGCCTTATCTTTAAAGCGCATGGGAAGAAGAGACGTTTTAATTAGTTATAAAGAACAAGAGCTTTCAGAAAAAGGAGAAAGCATTGTTAAGCATATTTTGGATGATAGAATTTGATAACCAAAATTCGGTTGTAGACGTCCTAATCTATATTTTTTACTTTATCACTTACGGCTACACCGTTTTTGTAATGGTGTCTTATTTAGTGCTGGGTATCCTTTCTGTAATTCAAGCTCGTAAATACCTCCGCCGAAATTCTTACACCGATTATCTAAATATCTTACAAAGCCCAGAAGCGCCTACCGTTTCCATCTTGGCGCCAGCCTATAATGAAGAGGCAACGATAATTGAAAATATCCGCTCTCTATTGTCGGTCCGCTATCCCAACTTTGAAGTTATTGTTGTTAACGATGGTAGCCGCGATCGTAGCCTTATAAAACTAATCGAAGAATATCAATTAGAGCCGGTAGACTTTGCCGTAAACTACGCCTTGCCCACCAAAAAGGTTAAAGCGGTTTATAAATCAAAAAACCCCACCTACAACAATCTCGTGGTGGTTGATAAAGAAAATGGCGGTAAGTCGGATGCCCTAAATGCGGCAATTAATATTTCTGAAAGCGACTACACTCTAAACATTGACGTTGATTGTATCTTAGAAGAAGACTGCCTGCTAAAACTAATGAAACCCTTTCTGGAGGAAACGGATAAAAACATGATTGCTACTGGTGGGGTAGTAAGGATTGCTAATAATTGTAGGATTGAAAAGGGGCGTATAACCGAAATTAACGTGCCCAATAAACTTCTTTCTCAATTTCAGACACTGGAGTATTTGCGCTCTTTTCTTTTAGGAAGAGTGGCTTGGGGGTCATTAGATGGGCTTTTATTAATTAGTGGTGCCTTGGGGGTTTTTCAAAAGGAATTGGTTATTGCTTGCGGCGGCTATGATGATGACACTATTGGTGAAGACATGGAACTTACGGTGCGAATGCGACGTTACGCTCGTGAAAAGGACATTGATTATGTGGTAGGCTTTGTACCTGATCCTCTGTGCTGGACTGAAGTACCTGAAACTTGGTCTGTTTTGCGCCGGCAAAGAAATCGCTGGACCCGCGGTGCCTTAGAAACCTTACTGGCTCATAAGCGCTTATTCCTAAATCCCTATTATGGGAAAATTGGAATGATTAGCTACCCCTATTGGTTATTATTTGAATGGCTAGCCCCGCTTATCGAAGCCTTTGGTATTTTCCTCTTGGTTTTATTTAGCCTTTTGGGAGTAGTTAACATTAGCTTCCTCTACCTATTTATTGCACTTATCTACGGTTACACAGTATCCTTTACTATTGCTACTCTTTACATCGAAGAGATTACTTTTTTCCAATACAAAAAACGCCGTCAGCTACTGCGTTTAGTACTGGCAGGGCTTTTAGAGCCGCTTATTTTCCACCCTTTCTTAGTATACTGTTCTGTAACGGGTAACTGGGATTACTTCTTTGAAGGTAAAAAAGCTTGGGGTAGTATGAAAAGAGTTGGTTTCAAAAAGCCAGGCAACGGCAATAAAGGGCAAAACACTAATAAACCTACTCCACCTTCTAAACTGCGCAATAAGCCAGCGGACGCATTTTAACCTAAGGTTTTAATTAAAACTTAATATCATCGGGCTTTAAGCCGGATATTTTGGTTGAGTCTATGGTAATACTTTAAATCTGAGTTCGAGTAAAAATTTAGCTTCAGGTTTTCACTAAGAAGACAAAGCAAGGTTGCAAAGTGCTCGAGCAGAAGTGTTCCTACCGATATAAGCTCTCTTTTACTTGTGGTTTTAGACTTTTAAGAGCCAAGCATCAGGATAAGAACCTAAGATATTTATCAATGCCCTATCCGCGTCTTTGGCCGACGGGTAAGAACCATAAGAAACTCGATAAATATCCTTCTCCGGAAAATAAATCAGTCGCAAATTAGCTTGACTTTTTTCTTTAAAAACTTATTCGCCGGATCTCTGGAGGTAAAGCTTGCAATAATTAAATGATACGATTTTTCAGCCTGCCCAGCCACTATCGTTTGATTCTCGCCCTGCTCTTTCTTGACTGAGGCCTTATCCTTAATAACAAAATCAAAGCCTGCTGAAGAGGTTTGCTCCGAACTTAATGACAATGGCTGCCTTCCACCCACCTGATAGCGCTCCGGAAGCGATATAACAATTAGGTCTGCATCTGTTACAGGTTCTGACTCTTTCTTACCTTCTTTTTTAGACGGAGCTTCTTCTGGATCCAGCTCCTTTGGTATATCTGCATCCTTCGACTCTTTCTTAATTCTATGCTCCCTGGGCTGAAGACTCGGCACCCTAGCACCGCGCAGATAGCTTTTATCTATCTGAATTTCAACGCCTTTCGGAAAAGAGCTATTATCCTCTTCCTCATTCAAAAAGCTCTTCTCTAGTCTAATAGAACGACTTTCAACTAAGGAGTCTTCATATTCTTTTTCTCTCCTCACCCGTATACTTCTCAAGGAGTCTCTCATCTGATCTCGCTTCGCTAAATCTTCTGGGCTCAATGGAATTAACATGGGCATCCGCCCGCCTCGTTTAAGCTTGGGAATTACCCCTACATTCCGCATACGGTATCGAGGGTCAAATTGTCCATCCCCACGAATTGAGTCAAGACGTCGCTGATTGATAGAGTCTCGCTTACCTTGACTTTCTTGCTCAAATCTAGCCTCTGCTTCTAATTCAGCGATTTCATTTTGACTTAGATAAACTGTATCACCATACTCACCTATATAAAAACCTGTTCTGGCAGCCTCCTCTCTTTCGGCGCGCAATACTGAGTCACGATAAGCTCTTTCCTTATACTGAGTTCCCAAAACCTGCTCTGGATCATACACCCGGCCACTAGCAATTAAATCAATATCTGGCAAAGGCATGTTATTAAGTCGGTAATAAGGAACGTACCTAGGATATAGCGGGGGAAGTTCACGTGGTCCAGAGATAGAGTCTTTCACAGCAATATAATCCTCTAAAATTCCAGACACTAAAGGCTCATAATACTCCCAAAAGAATTTTTCCCTATCTAACTCATCGCGGTTATTGTAGAAAAATTTTCGCAAAAATTGAACCCCCTTAAAATAACTTAAACCAAAAGGCGTCGGGCTATCGGCCCAGTCACCACAAAAATACCAACGTAAATTTTCTTTGTGATCCGCTAATATGGCTGGGAATTCATTAGGTAACCTTTGCGATGCTAAAATTGAGTCACCGCGTGAGTTTGTATTAATCTTATAGGTAGCATAAACATTATTGGAGTCCTTAGCAAAGTTGACATCAAACCAATAAGGGTAGCGAATAAACTCAGGTAAATTATACTTCTTAACTAAGGAATCATTAGTATGCAAAATAGGAATCTCATACTCTAAGTCTACACCCGCCTGCAACACTAAAACCCTTTCTGTTTCATGCACTAATACAATACCGGGAATATCTGGATAAGCAAAAGGCTTTTTATAATATCTACGGTGAAGTCGCTTCAACCATCCCGGAATATCAGGGTTTAAGAGAGTATCTAAAGAGTGATAATAGCGTCCCGTCCAACCTGAAAAATCTGACTCTAAAACCCTCTGCATCTTAAAGCGCAAGTTTAAAGAAGTAGGCGAGGCAATATTATTAAACTCGGTAATCACTAATTTACGATTGCGGAACATTTTCTCGAAAAGCAAATAACTCTGTTGAGAAAGCCCCCCATAAATTAAGCGTGATCGTTCGTTTATATCTCGACCGTAAACCCACTCATTAGTATAAATACCGTAGGCATCGGTATAATAAAGATACTCTAGGCTGCGCGCAAGACTGTCAATTTCCTTTTTATTGAAAACGGTTAAATCCTTAACCACATACTCAGGACGGTTGATAGGAAAAAAACCGTAGTAGTCTTCGGTGATATCATATTGAGAACCATCAGGTTTTACGTACTTATTGTTGGTGGTAATCCAATTAAAAGAGCGGTGCTCCACTCCAGAACGATCTAAAACCGTTTTATCCAAAATTAAACCCGGCAACTCTATTTTCGGATAAAAAAACCAAACCAAAAAACTCCAAAATGGAATTAAGATGATCAGAAAGAATAAGATTTTCCTACCTAAGTACTTCAATTTGTATATCTATTTAACTAACTACTAGTGGTTAACGTTTTATTCTAACGAAATTAAGCAAAGAACATAAGTGCCCTTCTAACGCCCTTCTTATTTATTAACACTATCTAAATGACAAATATCGCTCAAAAGAAAGGACCGAGCGACGGACTTAACAGCTTTTTAGGAAAATATAAATAGCAAAATAGCTACTTTCGCAACCAAGAGCGATAAAATTATTTTAATGTCATCAAAACAAGACCGATTTACTAAAAGAAGACTACGATCTGCTTACCTATCAGTGGTTGTTAGTATTGCTTTGGTCCTATTTGTGCTGGGCATTTTCGGGGTTTTGCTAATTAACACTCAAAGCATTACTCGCTCTATAAAAGAGAATTTTGCCATTAGCATTCTTTTGCAAAATGATGCTTCTACTGCTGAGGTCAATCAGTTTTTCACCTCACTCAAGCTAGCCCCATACACTAAGTCTGCTCAAATCATCTCTAAAGAGGATGCCGCAGAAGAATTGAAGACAATTTTAGAAGAGGACTTTGTTGACTTTTTAGGTTATAATCCGCTGCATGATGGCATAGAACTTAAACTAAAAGCAGAATTCTTAAATAGTACTAAGCTGGCGGAACTAGAGCGTGATTTCTCGCAAAAAGCCTTTATCCAAGAAATTGTTTACGACAAAATTTTAGTTGCCAAAATGAATGACAACCTACGGGTTCTTAGCTTTGCTCTTATTGGTGGTGCGTTTTTACTGACCCTAATTGCCATTGCCCTTATTAATTCTAGCATACGTCTGGCTATCTATTCAAAACGATTTATCATTAAAACCATGCAATTGGTGGGTGCGACTACCTCATTTATTAGAAGACCCTTTCTCCTGCGCAGCTTAGCGCAAGGGATACTTGGCTCTAGCATTGCATTACTCTTACTATTTAGCCTCATTACTTGGCTTTCTTCTTATATTCCCGGCTTTGCCGAATTTCAAGACAACTATTTTCTATTAATTCTCGGTCTTAGTATTCTCCTTTTAGGACTACTAATCTCACTTACTTGTACTTTCTTTGCTTTAAAGAAATATCTGAGACTAAAAACGGATCAACTATACTTTTAAACTATGCAGAAGCAGAGCTTTGTTTTCAAAAAGAAAAATTACCTATTAATGGGCTTAGGTATTGTATTTATGATAATCGGATACTTACTAATGCAGGGGGGGGGCAGCGAAGACCCTAATGTCTTTAACGATGAAATTTTTAGTGCTCGCCGTATTACTTGGGCGCCACTTATGCTTATAATTGGCCTAGTAATAGAGGTTTATGCCATTATGGCTTCAAACGATTCTAATGGGTAATTTTGAATCTTTAATCCTTGGGGTAATTCAAGGACTAACTGAGTTTTTACCGGTAAGTAGTAGTGGACATTTAGAGTTAGCCAAGGCCCTTTTTGGAGATGATTCTCTCCCCGAAGAAAGTCTACTCTTTACCGTAGTAGTGCACTTTGCCACTGCTCTAGCCACCATTATCGTTTTCAGAAAAGAAGTAAGCACCATTATTACTGGACTATTTCAGTTTAAAAATAACGCAGAATTTCGTTTCTCTTTAAATATTATCATCTCCATGATTCCCGCCGCTTTAGTAGGTCTCTTTTTAGAGGATGAAATTGAAGCCTTATTCGGAGGCAAAATTCTATTGGTTGGTTTCATGCTTTTAGTGACAGGAATACTACTCCTTTTTGCCAATAATACGGAGACAGGCGATAAAAATGTTTCCAAAGGAAAAGCCCTAATTATTGGGGTTTCTCAAGCTATCGCGATTTTGCCGGGAATTAGCCGCAGTGGTGCCACCATTTCTGCTTCATTATTATTAGGCATTTCACGCGAAAGAGCCGCACGCTTTTCATTTTTAATGGTAGTCCCTTTAATTTTAGGGAAAATGTCTAAGGACATTATTGATGGAGGTTTATCGCTTCAAGATGGTATTCCTTTAAACATCTTCGTCGGTTTTATTGCTGCCTTTGTTACTGGTTTATGGGCCTGTAATTGGATGCTTGACATCGTTAAAAGAGCCAACTTAAACTACTTTGCTTTGTACTGTTTTATCGTGGGTCTTATTGCTATTATCGCTAGTTTAGTTGCCTTTTGATTTTTACCAAAGAAGAAATTGAAGCAGGTCAACTTCTGCTAATCGACAAACCCCTAGAATGGACTTCTTTTGATGTGGTGAACAAAATTCGCTACAGCATTAAGAGAACCTATGGTTTTAAAAAAATCAAGGTGGGGCACGCTGGTACGCTAGATCCGCTCGCAACTGGACTTCTCCTTATTGCGGTGGGTCGAAAAACTAAAACCATCAACGATCTGATGGGGCTTCCCAAAACCTATACCGGCACCTTCCGTATGGGCGAAACCACCCCTAGTTATGATGCCGAAACCGCAGTAGATAAAACCTTTCCCTACAAACACGTTGATGCTAGCCTTTTAGAAGAAGTACGTCAAAGTTTTTTAGGCAAGCAAGAGCAAGTTCCCCCCATATTTTCGGCTATTAAAAAAGACGGCAAAAAAGCCTATGAAAGTGCACGCGAAGGCACGGCCATTGAAATGCAGCCTCGCAGCGTAGAAATAATGGATTTTCAAATCGAGCCTAAAAATCCGCAGGCTATAGACTTCAGCGTAAGCTGCAGCAAAGGGACTTATATACGTTCGCTGGCCCATGACTTTGGCCAAGCCCTGAATAGCGGGGCTTACCTAAGCGCTTTACGCAGAACCGCTATTGGCGATTTTCGCATCGAAGATTCCCTCAGCCTTGAGCAATACCTCAACAGCTTAGAAACTGAAGAGAAAAATTAATAAGCCTTTCTAGAAAGCTACCTTATTGGGCACTATTTAATAAATGGGCTTCTGCCCCAAGCGGAAAACAAGATGTTAATCTAAATAGCGGCTATTCCACAATTCTGAATTGAAGTTCTTTAATCTACTAAAGCCATAAAGTGCGGTTAAGCCACTAAAGGCTAGAAATAAATAGAAGAAGAAAATCACGCGCAATCCCACTGTGTTTTTATCATAAGGCCCCATCATTACCGAATCTGGTATCAGAGCAACAATAAATGCGGCCAAAGCAGCAACTGTAAAAAGTAGCGTCTTAAAACTGCGAAAAGGATAGACCATCAATTTGCGCAGGGGATGCAAATCGTTGCCCCACTTGTGAGCTAAGTAAAAGCGATCGTTACCCAGCGGCAACATCAACAAGGGGTCTTTATCCTTGTTTTGTAAATTAAACATTGGGGCGGGAGCAACCATTTTAAAAGCGCGTAGCTCCGTATCATGATCGCGTTGCAAGGCTTTTATTTTACTTATTGCCTCGTAAGGAATCTCTCCCTTAAAGTATTTAGTGTCTAAAAAGCGCAAGCGATATTGCGTACAAAGATTTTTAATCTGCTGGGTGGTGAAAATTTTATCTGGGTCTAGGTCTTTTATCCTTAGCTGATTACTTAAGTCACTACCGCCGGCAAATATTGCCGCTAAAATCTCATCATCTTTTTTATCATCAGCAACCAAAAGATCTTTAAAGGCTTGTAGAACTGTATCTGGGTTTTTAGCTTCCTCTCTCTGCTTTTCGCGAATTAAAGCTTTCTCTAAATCTACTCCGTTCATATTCATTTGCTTCAATTAATTCATACGGTGAAATAAAAGTATCAAAAAACCATGAATATCAAAATTTCACTCTACCACCTTTAACGCATTTTAGTAGTCAAAGTTCAAAGCGACTAATCGTATATTTGCGCAAAGGCAAAAGCTATGAATATTGAAGAATTAAGACTCTTTTGCTTGGCTTTAAAAGCAACAGACGAATCGTTTCCCTTTGATGACAAGACTTTGGTTTTTAAAGTAATGAACCGAATGTTTATCCTTTGCAGCTTAGAAACTCAACCTCTGCGCTTTAACTTTAAGGCCTCTCCTGAAGACGGCATCGCTTATCGCGAAGAATATCCTGCGGTAATCCCAGGTTACCACAGCGATAAAAAGCATTGGAACACAGTTTCTTTAGATGGTTCCGTACCGCATGATGTATTAGAAAAATTTATTCTCGACTCCTACGATTTGGTTGTAGCTCGTTTACCAAAATATAAACAGAAAGAACTTCGCGATAATGATACGCACAGTAATTAAATATTTTTTACAAGGATTGGTAGTTGTGGCTCCGATAGCCATTACTATTTACGTCCTAGTAAACATTTTTTTAGCCCTTGACAATCTTGTCCCTTTAAAATACCCTGGCCTTGGCATTATTGCACTCTTGGCCGCTATAACTGTCATTGGTTTTGGCGCTAACTACCTCATTTCCGATCGCTTACAAACCTGGTTTAACCGCCAAATTCGCAAAGCCCCCCTTATTAATCTCATCTATACCGCGGTAAAGGATGTACTAAACGCATTGGTGGGTGATAAACGTAGTTTTAACAAACCGGTTTTAGTGCAACTAAGCTCAGATTCCGCCGTACGAAGAGTCGGTTTTATTACTGACGAAGAATTTGCTAAACTTGCAGGCTTGGGCGAAGACTATCTTACCGTTTATTGCCCGCACTCCTATAATATTTCTGGCAACGTATTTTTGGTTCCTAAAAGCCAAGTTACCGAGCTAGACCTCCCTTCCTCTGATGTTATGAAATACATCGTTTCGGCAGGGGTTACACATATAAATAAAGATTCATGAGAAAAATTTCACTGCTACTCTTAACTTTTATTAGCGCTATTTGCCTTGCGGCAGATGGCGATACCACCCGCGTTCTTGCCCATCAGAATACTGATCTTACTTGGTACAAATCATACAAAGACTGGGCGGTATTTCCGGCTAGTGGTGGTAATTGGCATGAAATAACCATGCGTTACACCATGGGCTGTGCCTCTGGAGGCTGCAGTGACTGGGATTATACCACATTAGTTAATTTAATGGTGCCAACCGGTGCCTTAGACAGTAATGTGGCCAGCATCGATACGATCAGCAACAACCCATTAAACATCGATACCACTTGGAACGTCTTTGCTGTAAAAGAGAGAGTGGAATTAGCGAAAGTAATTACCCCTTACGGTGGCGCACTTTCAAACGACTGGACCCGTACTTTCTATTTTGACGTGAGTGATTATTATCCGCTTTTACATGATTCGGTAGAAATAGAGGTTTTTTACCAAGGCTGGAGTAGCGGCTTTAGTGCTACCCTTGAGTTTATGATGATTGAAGGAAGTCCAGTACGCGATGTTTATCAGGTAGAAAATCTGTACCGTGGTAAATTTAATTATTTGAGCCCTACACAGTTTGAAACCAACCACATGCCCGCGCGTACTTTAAATTTAGACTCTAATGCCACCCAGTTTAACCTAAAAATGGCTCCCTCTGGTCATGGCTTTATCAATGCCCTAAACTGTGCAGAATTTTGTGATAAAGATTATCTCGTTTATGTAGATGGCCAACTGGTAACTCAGCAAGCCATGTGGCGCGACGATTGCGGCATGAATGGCCTCTATCCTCAAGCGGGGACTTGGCTATACGACCGAGCCAATTGGTGCCCGGGCGATAGAGTAACCATCTACGACCACGATTTGAGCAATTATATGACCAATGCTTCTACCATCGATATTGACATAGAAGCTTATAATTACACCGTCCCCAACGGAGAAACTCCTGCCAACTATAATATGTCGGCACAACTATTCCACCTGGGAGATTTTAATCAAAACTTAGATTTAGTTTTAGAGGATATTATCTATCCTACTGCCAACGACGAATACGCTCGCTTCAACCCCATCTGCAATAGCGCAAAAATTCGCTTAAAAAACAAGGGAGCTACCACTATTACTAGTGCGGAAATCGCCTACGGTTTAAAAGGTAATCAAAACTGGCAGAGCTATAATTGGACAGGCAGTTTAGAGCCTTTACAATCAGTTGAAATTGAAATGCCCATGATGCAATTAAGTGATTGGCAATCGGCCCATTCTCCCTTAGAGTTTATTGCTCAAGTAGAACGCGTAAATGGCCAAGCGGGCGATGATATTGACTTCAATAATCGTAAAACTTCTACCGTGGCCCTTACGGAAGAGTTCCCTGCGGATATTCGCTTCGAGCTACGTACGAATAATGCTGCGGCTGAAACCTTTTGGCGTTTAGAGGATGCCAGCGGAACCATACGCGCATCGGGTGACAACCTAAGTAACTCTACTACTTACCGCGATACTTTTAACCTTAGTCCTGGATGTTATATGTTATTGATTGGTGACCGTGATAAGGATGGTCTGTCTTTCTTTGGTAATAATGAGGGGACTGGTCGAATTATCCTGCGCAATATAGGCGGCGACTTTTTCAACAAGACCCTTAACCCCAATTTTGGCACCGAAATTCGCCAGTATTTCACCGTGGGTTATGGCATTGGCATAGATGAGCAATTAGCCGCGCAAAAGTTAAACTGGGAAGTTTATCCTAATCCCAGCAAAGGGGAGTTCACCCTTTTTTTACCGCAGGAAGAAAAAGAAGAAATTGCCCTTAGCGTATATGCCTTAGATGGCTCTAAAGTTTTTGAAGCCTCTGAAAAGCTTCCCGCCGAAAGGGAAATTAAACTCGCACTGCAGCATTTAAATCCGGGTGTTTACCTTTTAAAGGCTCAAGGCGAGAAGGGTATTTATCAAGAAAGGATTATGATTGAGAAGTAGGTTTAGTTGGACCACAATAGATTATTGCGGGTTTTAACACTTCAAACAAAATAGCTCATCAATCCCCCTACTTTTCCCTAAGTAGGGGGATTTTTTATGCTAATAAAAACCAAAATTGAGGAATTCCCTTTCGAAAAAAACAGCCATCAATACTGCGATCTTTAGGAGGACATAAGTGCCCTATGCTATCTCATTTGCGCGAATCAAGTGCTATCGAACAAGATGCTGATGTGGTACAATTCCTCTACCGACCGGAATACTACCGAATTGACAATTGGGACGATTATCAAGGAGCCCCAACAGATGACGAAGCTGAATATATTGTGGCCAAGAACCGCAACGGAGGTTTAATCCGCAATCGGATCGGCTTCGAAAGTCGATACACTAACTTCCATGATCTCGATGAGGCTAAGCTTAATCAACTCCCCTCGCATTCTATCATCCAAATAAGCGCCTTCGAAGAGGACGATGATGAGTTTGCCCCAAATGCTTACTGAAAATGAATTGCAACGAAGCTGACTTGAGAAAACTTGAGAAAAAAAAGGGCTTGACCATACAAACATTGTAGTCAAGCCCTTAAAAACTTTTTAAAGCCGCCTTATTCCATTAAAAGTAAAGAATGATAAGCTGTTTCATCTTCAGTCTTAACAGTAACAATATAAACTCCAGGCACCAAACCTCTCAAAGGATAAGCATCATTACTCTGGTAATTATATTCTCTAATTAGTCGCTCCTTAACAAGCGGCTTGACATTTCGTTGGATTTAAAAATAGTTGAATAAATCGAAGCACAAAAAATGCTTCTTTCTTTAATTGAAGCATCATCTTTTTAAAGTTCCATCCAGTGG
>Ga0306912_1000064_pt1 | contig 63711 bp, 58 predicted proteins | sample AntRauFillE10628_FD_190443 | JGI IMG/M metagenome (GOLD analysis project Ga0306912, IMG submission 190443) | Saline lake microbial communities from Rauer Islands, Antarctica - Metagenome Filla E10 #628 (v2) (version 2) | ecosystem: Environmental > Aquatic > Non-marine Saline and Alkaline >...
ACGTTCAGCTATAAACATCCGATAGTCCCGCAAAAAGTTACATTTACCATTTCGATGATGATTTTCGTTTTGGGATATGCTGTATTTGTGCCACTGGAAAGCGAGCAAAATTATCGGCTCTGGTTTATGAGCTCATTGATTGTGGTGATCTGTCTTTACATGATAATAAACATCGAGCTTTTGGCAGGCGCGTTCAGGAAGAAAATTTTATTGAAACTGTGGAGTGATTTTTAATTTGTGAAAACCGAAACGTTATCAACGGTATCAATAAATCCGGCTGTTTATGAAACATGCACTTAGCGTAATTGAAATGACAAAAGCATATGGATCAGACGTGGTTCTCAGAGGGTTGAACCTTGACGTTCCTTCGGGATCTATATTTGGCCTGATAGGGCCAAATGGGGCGGGAAAAAGTACGCTCATCGGGTGCCTCACCGGTCTGCTTGAAAAAGACAGTGGTCAGATCATAATTAAAGATCGTGAACTAAACGCTACCAACGAGCTACTGATAAAAAAGGATGTTGCGTCCGTTTTACAGCCTCCGCTTCTGTTTGAAAACTTCACCAGCTACGAGTTCACGACTTATGTCTGTGAAATGTATGGTACCTCAGGCGATGAGTTAAATGATAAAATAAAATCGCTGTTTACCTATTTTGAAATTGACGAGTATCTCTACGTAAAAGTGAGACAGCTGTCGTCTGGCAGCCGCAAAAAACTGGCATTTTGTACCGCTATTCTTACAAAACCCAAGCTACTTTTTCTGGATGAGCCGTTTGAAAGTGTGGATGTGATATCAATTGGACGGATGAAAACCGTAATTCGGAAACTACGGGATCAGGGAGTTACCGTGTTTATTACCAGTCATATACTGGAGGTGGTGGAAAACTTGTGTGATGATATCGCGATTCTTAGCAAGGGTGAGATTCTCGCCTACCTGGATGCCAAAACACGTCATGATCTGCAAAAAGATTCAAGCCTCAGCGAGATTTTCGAGGGCTATGTGGATGCCAAAAATTCGGGCAATGATCTGCTGGACTGGATGTAGCTCCGTCAACTGAACGCCCGGATTCCGTATTAATATTTATACTGGAAATAAATAAGCGGTCCAACAAAGGGGAAGAGCAGGAATACGAATACCCACCAAAGTTCAAATTTATCTCCCTTTCTAATCTCTCTGAAAAGATCCAGAGTTGCCCAAATGGATAGCATGCAAATCAGTACTAAAATAAAGCTAAAAACAGTCATCGTAAATTATTGTTTCAAATGTTAAAGACGCTCTTTCTCAATTGATTTCGTCTTGTGTTTTTTGTTACCCCTTAATGCTTAACGTGTCTAAAAATCAGGTACTTGAAGCTAAAATCCCATTAGAGTATTCTTATACTTGATAGAGGCTGATTTGGAGAGGTAAAGAGCTGAAATATTGGACTACTAAAAAGCGCTTTTCTAACCTAAGATTGCAATTTTAGTAGATTACTTCAGGTGAGGTAAATTTTCAAAAAAAATGGAAAAAAGAAAATTTCAGAGATTCAAAGCCTTGTAAAAGCCCTCAATCACCACCAATTTCTCGCCCAAGCAGCATATCGATAAAGGGTTTTCGTGTCTCATCGCTGGTATCTCTGAAGTATAGGAAGGGGAGGTGTCGGTCTGGTTTGTTTGTGTCAGCTTCGACGCCCCAAAGCGGAACCAATGACGTCGGGAGCATCGAGTAAGCCGCATCGCCAATTATGTTGGGCTGATGGGGATGCCGGACAAGAAAACCATCAGATAGACGGGAAAAACGCTGTAAATCGTTGTAGAGCGTGGTGTTTTTGAAAGTTTCAAAATCGTCTGCCAGAATAATCAATGGCTCCGATTCTCCCTCGTAAATCCGGCTGTATGATAAGAGTCCGGATCGAACCGCATCTGTATAGATTGTATCACGGCTGATGTAGGTCGCGCGCCACAGCAGCTGGTTGCCAATGGTAGGTTTTACGACAGATCTCTCGATGGTATGGCCTCGCTCCGTGGCAAGGTGTTGCATGGCAGACGTTGCACGGTTAATCTGCATCCATCCCAGTAACAAAAAGAGTGATAACCATGCCCATGCAAGAGGCAGGAACCATGTGCGTGATTTCAATAGTGCAAAACAGGTAAAGAAAAGCAGCCCGGCCGTAATCACCGGATCCACGACAGATACTATATTCAGCGCAAACCGGGTATCTACAAAGGGCCACAAAAGTTCGGTGCCATAGCTCGTAATCAGATCCATAAACCAGTGGGTGGAGTACCCGGCAATAGAAAACAGGTAGAGCTTCTGAAACGTGACATGGTTACGAAAAATGAGCCAGAATAGTGCTGCAGCCAGAAGCGCGCCAACAGGTATAAAGATCAGAGAGTGGGTGAACTGTCGATGGATTTCAAGGTTAAACAGCGGGTCGCACGGAAGCTGGATAAATGTCTCAACATCAGCCAGCATCGCTGCGCCAAAGCCTGTTGCGGCCGCTCTTTTTTTATCATCATGATCAGAAAATGCCAGCGCGGCCATCGAGCCGGTTAAGCCGTGAGTTATGGGGTCCATCGATAATAATATGGTTTAATCACAGAGTTTTCTGAGTTATCCACTAAGATAGAACTTTTCGAAACGTTAGTTCAAGCTGTTCCCCAAACGCGCCGCCTTCATGGAGGTTAAGAGATGAGATGGAAATACCCAGCAGTCGTACCTCCCGCGATCCGGCTTCCGTTTCATCTAAAAGGCGAATGGCCGTTTCAGATATCTCGTCCGCTTTGTGAATGAAATGGGGATGGGTATAGCTTCGGGTGACGGTATCAAAGTTTTTGTAACGAACTTTCAACGTGATGGTTTTTCCGGCAGCGTCCAGCTTTTCCATTGAATAAGAAATTTTCACTGAGAGTTCTTTCAAGAATGATGTAATCCATTCCAGGTCGGAGATGTCCTCGGAAAACGTCCGTTCTTTACCAATAGATTTGCGGATCCTGTGCGACTTTACGGCCCTGTTATCAATCGCACGGGCAATCCTGTAGTAGTGGTGGCCAGATTTGCCGAATTTTTTTACCAGATCTATCTCCTCCCACTGCTTGAGGTCAGCCCCTGTACGGATGCCAAGCGACTCCATCTTTCTGAGGGTGGCTTTTCCAACGCCGTAAAACCTGGCAATCGGCAGCTGCTCAATAAACTGCTCTGCTTTATTCGGATGGATAATACTGAGGCCGTCCGGCTTGTCGAGATCGGAAGCTATTTTTGCGAGAAATTTATTAAATGACACCCCGGCAGAAGCCACCAGGTCAGTTTTTTCCAGGATCTCATGCTTTATGTGCCTAGCTATCAGAGTTGCAGATGGATTTTGCTTGTGATTTTCGGTGACGTCAAGATAGGCTTCATCAAGCGACAGCGGTTCAACCAGATCCGTAAATTCAAAAAAGATTTCCCGGATTTGATGGGAAACATCGCGGTAGACTTCAAAGCGGGGCTTAACAAAAATTGCGTGCGGACACCTTTTTACGGCCTGGGCTGCCGGCATAGCGGAATGAATACCGTATTTACGCGACTCGTAGCTCGCTGCTGCAACAACACCCCGACCCTGCGGTGATCCGCCCACAACAACCGGTTTGCCGCGATATTCGGGGTGATCACGCTGCTCAACGGACGCATAAAAAGCATCCATATCCACATGAATAATTTTTCGAATCTTTTTTTCAGTCAAAATGGAAATATTGATAGGCAATGAGGTAATAAAAAATCATTTTTTGTACCTTAGAGCCGCGAGCAAATTTTTCTAAAGATAAAGAATAAATTGAATGGAAGAGTTAAACGGAGTAACGATTTATTGGCTGGTTTCAATCGGGCTGCTGGTGGGTTTTGTGATTGACCTTGTCATGATGAAACGAGGTATCAGTTTGACTGGAAACGTCTTTTGGGGAGCTGTTGGATCTGTTATCATCGGTGTTTCCATGATCAGCCTGAATGTTTTCGGCTCTCTTGTTTACGCAGCGTTAGGTTCTATCGCATTCCTTTTTCTTATTAATGTGTTCAGCTTCGACCAGGAGCATAAAGATTCTGCCCGGGCGAAATAAATTACCAGCTGACACGAATCAAAATCGTTTGTCTTCTGATAAAATACTTCCGGCCATAAATGGTAACGTCCTCTGGCTGATTCCATCCCAGCCACAGATGTCTGTCTATCGTGAGCAAATTCAAAGATTGTCAGATCGGTTCGGAACCGTGCGCTTTCCCCCTCATCTTACATTAGGGCGGCTTCCGGAGAATTTTACTGAGAAGGAGCTTTCCAGATGTCTGAGATCTCTCACACAGGTGGTGAACAACTTAGTAAGTGCAACTGACTCCGGTATAGAGTGCAGCACATCGCCCTATCAAAACTTAATTCATGCGTTAAAGAGCAGCAAAGAATTACATCAGTTTCAATCTGAGATTATGACTTTGATATTCGGATACACCCCTAAAGAGGAATATCATGTAAGTCTGATGTATGGAGAAATTGGGTGCAACGAAGTTGAAAGTGAAATAACCAATCTGCTGAAGCGACTTCCGAAAAGAGTTAATTTTTCTAAAATCAGTGTTATACGGCTCAACGGACAACCTGATGATTGGCGCACGCTACGTGAGCTGAAATTTTAAAAAATCATTTCGGAGTTAGATTTGGAAGTGGGTTTCTTATTTACGAATCTTATCCATTGTCTGCCATAAAATTAAAACAACAGGATTATTATGAAGGGATATAAGTTTTACGAACAGGTGAATGCTGCATTTGACGAGGCTGCTGCCTATACGAAATTTGATAAGGGATTGCTTTCCCAAATGAAAATATGCAATGACGTGCTGCACATTACATTTCCGGTTGAGCTGGATAACAAAAAAATTGAGGTTATTGAAGCATGGCGGGTAGAGCACAGTCATCATAAACTGCCAACAAAAGGCGGAATCCGTTACAGCTTGATGGTAAATGAAAACGAGACAATGGCACTTGCCGCGCTCATGACCTACAAATGTGCCGTTGTAGATGTACCGTTTGGTGGAGCAAAAGGCGGTATAAAAATTGATAAATCAAAATATTCGCCCCAGGAACTCGAGCGCATTACGCGCCGGTATACCTTTGAGCTCATTAAGAAAAATTTTATCGGCCCGGGCACTGATGTTCCTGCACCTGATTATGGAACAGGAGCGCAGGAGATGGGGTGGATACTGGACACGTTCCGGCAGATTAGTACGGATATTAATGCCGAAGGATGTGTGACAGGTAAACCTATTGAAATGGGAGGAATTCGGGGCCGGACGGAAGCAACAGGGCGTGGTGTCTATTTTGGAATTAAAGAAGCCTGCGATAATAAAGAAGACATGAAAGAACTGGGTCTTAATCACGGTATTGAAGGGAAAACATTCGTGATCCAGGGATTGGGTAATGTTGGGTATCACGCTGCGCTATATATGGCTGAAGCCGGCGCCAAATTGGTTGGTGTTGCGGAAATTGACGGGTCCATTTATAGTAAAAATGGAATTGACCTGCAAAAACTCATGGATTATAAGAAAGAGACCGGCGGAATAACGGGCTTTGAAGGTACTGAAACACTGGAAAATAGCAGTGCCGTGCTGGAAAGTGAGTGTGATATTTTGATACCTGCGGCTCTGGAAAATCAAATTAATGATGAAAATGCATATAAAATCAAAGCTAAAATTATCGGTGAGGCTGCAAACGGGCCGACAACTGCAAATGCACACAAAATTCTGAAAAAACGCGGTGCTTTGATTATTCCCGATAACTACCTCAATGCCGGCGGTGTAACCGTGTCATATTTTGAATGGCTCAAAAATATTCAGCATGTTCGGTTTGGCCGGATGGGGAAACGGTTCGAAGAGAATAGCTACAAGAGAATTTTGTCAGTTATCGAAACTATATCAGAACGTAAATTTACAGAAACCGAGTTCGGAACCCTTGCTAAGGGCGGTGGAGAGGCGGAGCTGGTAGATGCAGGGCTGGAAGAGACAATGATTAATGCTTACAATCAAATTAACGAGTTAAGAAAAAAACATGATGTTGATTTGAGGACAGCTGCATTTATTAGCGCAATCAACAAAGTGGGCCAGATTTACGGCCGAATGGGTATCTTTCCTTAAAACCTGAGTTCGATTATAAAAAACGAATGCAGAAGTCTTCCGTCGGCTGATGGAGAGATTTTCCCCAAGGGATGCCTTCGGTGAGAGGGGTGTTCATGGGTTTTTTCAAAATACTGATGAACATCCCCCTGATTCCCTTTTTTTTCGCCACGGGCATCCCTTCGGGGAAGGGGGACTATCAATAACTAGATTTATTAATCGAACTCAGGTTTAAAAGAAGGCTTTGCATAATCAGGGATTTCGTCATTGTTCAAGGCCAATCCGCCAGCTGGCGGACGTGAGGATTTCAATGTCACGCACAGAGCGCAGCGATTCCCACGCAGTGATAACGACGAAATGTGCTAAAAGCATGGTTTTGCGCCGAAGGCATCCCAATGGGGGCAAAGCCTTCTAAAATTAGATCAAAAAAAACCTCTGTGACCGTTCAGGATCACAGAGGTGCTATGTTTAAAAAGTATGATATTAACCAAAACATCATGGGTTATGTACGGTGGATGTTTAGGGATAGTTACAGATTAAATTCAAATAAATTTCAGCGATGGTTTCTTTCTATCTCATAATGTTTCTGCTTCCTTTTTTGGTGATTGGACTGGCCGTATGGCTGGCTAAAAAAGAGAGTCGAAATAATGGATGAAACCGCACAAATCGCAGTCTCTGCTAATGGGTATGCAATCGCCGCATTTGTAGGTTATCTGCTCATTCTGATCGGTATAGGAATCTACACCGCCCGGTTCTCGTCCCTCGGAATCACCGAGTATTTTATCGGCGGCCGTACGGTGAATCGATATGTTGTAGCTCTGTCAGCCGTTGTGTCTGGGCGGAGTGCATGGCTGCTGCTGGGTGTCACGGGAATGGCTTACACCATGGGGCCGTCGGCTATATGGGCTGTGATAGGGTATATCATTGTTGAGCTTTTTCTTTTTCTCTACTACGCTAAACGCCTCCGGAATTTTACAGAAGCTCGAGACTGTATTACGGTGCCGGACTTCTTTGCGGCCCGATTTGATGACAAGGATGGATGGCTGCGGATATTGATTGTAACGATCTTTCTCATTTTTATGATTGGATACGTCTCGGCGCAGTTTGTTGCCGGTGGAAAAGCGTTTGCTTCAGGATTTGGTATCAGTATGGATATGGGGATTATGCTAACCGCAATAATTGTAGTCCTATACACTATTCTTGGCGGGTTTTTGGCCGTTAGTCTGACGGATATGGTTCAGGCCGTGTTTATGATTTTTTCCCTCATTGTGTTGCCGTGGATCGCCATTTCCAATTTTGGCGGCTTGATGGTGATGCTGTCTGAACTTGGCAGTATGGATATGATGTACATAGATCCATTCGCAATTTCAGTGGGTGCCGCAATTGGGTTTCTGGGGATCGGTCTCGGGTCACCGGGGAACCCCCATATACTGTCAAGATACATGTCGATTGATAAATCTTCTCATCTAACTACCGTAGCCGTCGTTGGAACAATCTGGAATGTTCTGATGGCGTGGGGTGCCGTTTTTATAGGTCTTGCCGGGCGGGCCTGGTTCCCTGAAATTGATATGCTTCCCGCCGGAGATACTGAAAACCTGTTTCCGCTGCTTGCCCGAGAGCAACTACCTCCCGTGCTTTTTGGAGTTGTTCTGGCGTCAATCTTTGCAGCAATTATGTCTACTGCCGACTCGCAGCTGCTGGTAGCTGCATCAAGCATAGTCCGCGATATTTATGACAAGCTGATCTGTAGAGGTGAGGAGATTCCCCAGAAACGTCTCGTTCTGCTGAGCCGCTCCGTCGTATTTTTTCTTGTAGTCCTGTCACTTATTTTCAGCTATCTGGCTGAAGATCTGGTATTCTGGCTGGTTCTGTTTGCCTGGGCGGGGCTTGGAGCATCGATTGGTCCCGCATCAATCCTTGCTCTCTACTGGAAAGGGACAACCCGCACAGGAGTGATGGCCGGAATGATTTCGGGCACAACTGTTACCATGGCGTGGTACTTCATTCCATACCTTAGCAACCTTATGTATGAACTGATTCCCGGATTTCTGGCGGGGCTTGTTGTCACTTGGCTTGTGAGTCTCTACACGTCACCGGCACCTGATACCGAGAAGGCGTTCAACGATATGTTCAGTGATGTCTGATTTAACCAGCCAATCGGAGATAATTTGTCATCAGAGCATTAAAAAAATACTCCCCCATTTTTTACTCTGGTAAGAGTGATAAATGAGGGAGTACGTACAGGTTAATATGAAAGATATTATGAGTTATGTTTGCCTGACACTTTAAGAGAAAAGTTTCTTAAAGAATTTCACCACACCACTTTTTTCGTCGTCTTTTTCCTTACCTTTTCGGCCACCGCTAAGCTGATCAAATGTTGGCCTTGGCAATCCTTCAGGTTCACTACTTGTCTGTTTTGGAGCCCTTTTCTTTTTCTGTTTTGAATTTGAACTGCTTTTACTCTTACTCGACTTTTTGGTGCTCTTCTTACTCTTTCCGTTTGAAGATTTCTTCTTGCTCGGTTTCTTTTCCTGAACGTCCTTAGGAACCGGCAGCTCTTTTGGTGCATATCCTAGGCTGCTGCAAATCTCTTTAATGTCACCGCGGTCTTGCTTGGAAACAAGAGACAAAATCTTCGTCGCTTTTCCATCGCCCACGAGTTCAGCACGGAGCTTATACTCCTCGACCTCTTCAGGTACATCATAGTTGATGACTTTCGTAGCGTGCTCCAGATCGATATCAGAAGATGAGAATTCGCCAACAATAAGGTGTTGAACACTGCCGCTGGTAAACATCTCAAATCGCTCTTTGAGGGTCTTTTCATCAACTCTATCGTGAATGCTGACGGCTCGTCGACCGCTCTTGCGAAGTATTTTGTAGAGTCTGTCAGCTGTTCGCCGGGAGGCGGCGAAAATAACAACTGTATCGTCTTTGTTTTCGTCAAGGTGCGCCATTAAGATTGAGATTTTGGAGCGTGGCGGAACGTTGATATAGTATTGTGTAAGGTCTTTCTTGATGACCTCTTCAGTGAGATTCGCTTTTTTTGATTCATTCTTTTCACCCGGTTTTATCAGGGTGGGATCACTCAGAATCTTTTCCTCTGCATCCCGCAATAGCTTGCTGTCTTTCTCAGCTGTAAATATCTTCTGGCACTTCTTATTGATTATGCGCTGTGATATTACATCAATGGGTAAAAAGTCTTCAACCTTGTCTGCCTGGTCAACAATCATTTGCGCCACTTCCCGAAAGACCATCCGGCCTGTTTCGAGAACGTCGGCAAGACGCTTTGGTGTAGATATGATAATAACAGGACCGGCTGAAATCGTGGCTAATTCTTCCTTAATCTCTTTATCACCTGTCAGGCAGGAGCTTTCAATACCTGCGTGGTACCCTATGGCCCAAATCCACTCGTCTATTTCCTTCGCCCTTTCCGCGTCAGACGCAAGGATAATAGCTCGGGTACCCTGCCTTCGCTCCGATTTAGAGATTACATTTAGCAGTGATAAAAGATAGCCCAACTCCGGCTTTTCTTCAGACGTGGTGTTGATGACTAAATCAGCACCGGATTCTACTTCATTAAAAATTTTCTTTTGCAACAATGAGGGGCTTTCAATTTGTACATCTTTTAACCCCTTCAAAATATCAGAACTGAGTCGAAATTGATGAAACGACAACTTTCTACCTCTTTTCTTTAGATCAAAATTCCAATTAACAAATTCAAAAAAATACAAGTAACATGGAATTATTCATAACGCAAGATAACGAAAAAGATATAAGGTTGTTACCGATTAATGATACTATCCCGAAAAATCGGATAAATATTTTGACTTCTGTTAAGGGTTTTCAGGCTAAACCCGAACGCAACTTGAACGGAAATATTTATACACGTATATAGATGATATCAATCATTTAACTAATTTAGCTGAATATTATGTCAAACAGAATTGCTTTTTTTTCCGATGGCTCTGATTTAATTGAGTTTTTCGGTCTTGAAGATTCCGGAAAAGCTATTTATGAATCTCACTACAACATAGCCCGGGGTCATCATATTCCCGTTATCGAACGTGGGGATGAGGAGTATGAAATTACCAGATTACGCTGGGGAAAGGATTTTGAAAAAGAGGCAGAACCGCCGAACGTGTTGTCATCGGAAGGCATTCAAAAGCTGGAGGAGGATGCGGTAGCCAGGGCAGTAATTCCGATAAGCGGTTTCTACATCTGGAAGCGTGACGGTAAAAATGATCACCCGTTCTTTGTAAGAAAGATCGACAACTCCCCGCTCTACATTGCAGGGTATACCTACAACGATAAGGCGAATGATTTCACCTATGTTGAGATGCTGATGATGGAATCAAATACACTGATTCAGCCTATCACAGGTAAAATGCCTCTCATTTTAAAAAGAGATCATGCGATGGAGTGGCTGAAAAATGGAATTGAGGCTGGTCAGATTCATAACAGGGCACAGTCGGAGTTTTTGATTACGGAGCTGACGGTTCACCGGGTATCAAAAGAGCTGAGCGATCTCTCAAAAAATGATGCGTCACTCATTCAGCCTATTCCAAAATAGAATGGGATTTAGTGTGGTGTTTGCCTGTTTCACTTCTTATTGCTGCTGATCGGGTATTGTATCCGGCTTTCCCTCGATTTGATTCTGATAGATACGCACTGTTTTGTACGCGAAATCGATGGCGTCTTCCTTCGCTATTGCCTCCAGAATATCTTCCCAGATCATTTGGTTAATACCGCGTCTCCGTCGTGGATTACTGAGGTGCCGAATCGTCATTTTAATTCCGTCTCCAACCACATCTGTATAAACAATAGGCGTTAAGTTGCGGTAGTGGATAAGGTATGATTTGGATGCACGTTTTATCTGTTGTTCTGCATCGTTAACATAATCCATCAGGTGGTTGTTGGTGATCTCTTCAAGCAGATGCTTCGCTTTTTTCCAGTCGCTTTCGAACGTAAAAACCACTTCAATCTCGTTCCAAATAAATTCAAATTCGCTGGTATAGTTTGCGATGGATTCACTTAAAACAAGGTGATTCGGAATATGGATGACTCGCCCGGTACTTTGGTCTGCATGTACCCAGTTGCCAATTTCTAAAATGGTAAACTTGAAAAACCGAATGTCAATGACGTCACCTTTGTGATTCCCAACCTCAATCCGGTCGCCAAGCTGAAATGGTTTGCGCCAGACTAAAAAGATCCATCCAGCAATATCGGTTACCGGGTCTCGAAGGGCAATAGCCAGGCCGGCCGATAAAAGTCCAAGGAATGTGGCAAGAGATCCAAGCGCTTCAATCCAGGTTCGCCCAATTAGGAGCAGTCCAAGAAAAACGAGGGTATATGTGATGTTTTTACGCCAACGGTAACGTGATGCGGTAGTTTTAACCTGACGGTCAATAATTCGAACAACGATAATCCTGATCAGGATAAGCACAAAGATGATCAGCACCGTCTCAATTAAATTGCTTACCTGAAAGGATGTGCCTGTTAAGATCTGCTGCAAATATTCCTGAAAATCAGCCATTGAATAGTTACGATGGATTGTTTGATGCCATAGTGCAGGATAGTTCTTTTATTAGTTCCTGCTTTGTTAAAACGTTAAATAGTGATATTTTACTATTCTACAAAAATAAAGAATTTATGGGTTAGTCATGTTATACGGAATTACGATTACATTTATTATTTTGATCGCGTTTTTACTGGTTGTTGTCATTTTGCTGCAACCTGGCCAAAAAGAAGGTCTAACCGGTGGTCTTGCAGCTGGTATGGCAGGTGGTGCCGCGATGGGTGCCCGCCGAACGGCTGACCTGCTTTCGAAAACTACGACCATTCTTGCTACGCTGTTCCTGGTACTTAGTGTGCTTGCCAATTTTGCAATCGATCGTGGCGACCAGGGTCAAAGTACTATTCAACAACAGGCAGTTCCGGGCGAGGTAGAAACAGATTTTAACTTACCTTCAGAAACTCAGCCTGCTATTCCGCAACAGCCGGAAAATCAGCCTGAAGAAGAAAACTAATAGCTTACGGCACCAAAAATTGAAGCATACAAAAAAAGCCTTGAAGAGATTCAGGGCTTTCTTGTTTGTAGTAGTGTTGTGTCAATTATGAATTAACGGGGTTTTCACCGGATGAATTCGCTTCATCCGGTAAATCGTCTGGCCCAGACATTAACCACCAAAAAATCTGTTAAGGTAATGAGGAGCCCTATTCAATTCATCCAATGACGGGAAGTCAGCGGATGAGGATTTATTTCTCAAACCGACAATTCAGAATTGACTTTACAGTAGTCAGAATACGGAGGATAGTGATACATCAGGCCTTACCGTTATCAGTGCCACGTCCGTTTGTTGAACCGTTATTAATGACATCATAGATGAGGTATGGAGGTATATTCAGCATCTCCATTTCAATATCATAGTTACCGAACACTTCCATGACCGGTTTTTTAAGATGGCCGCTGGTTTGGTAAGCCAGGAACTTACCGCCCGTCTTCAGGATCGTTTTGGTGGCCTGCAACACGATTCGCTTTCGGTCCTTATCTAAAAATGAAAACGGAATACCTGACAGAACGTAGTCGATATTTCCCATGTCTTTCTCGTCTAACACAGATTCAACATCGCCTGCAAGAATATTGTGGACGGTTACTCGCGAATCGACTATCGTATCCTTTAGATGCTGAGCAAAATTTTCATTCGCTTCAATTAAGATCAAACGGCTTCCGGGGGACATCTTTTTAAGAAGAAACTTTGTAAAAGCCCCGTCTCCCGGGCCGTACTCAACAAGCACAAAGTCTTTCGTGAAGTCGATATGATTGCACACTTTTTTTACACAGCGAATGGATGTAGGAATTATTGACGCTACATCGCGATCTTTAATAAACGTTTTAAAAAAGTCGATTTTACCCATGAGTACTAATTCTTATCAGAGTTCTTCTTTTAGTTTTTCTATTTGATCACGAATTCTTGCGGCTTCTTCAAACTCCATGTTTTTAGCAGAGTGCAGCATCGAATCCCGTAAGTAATCAATAAATTTATCCTTGCTTTCAAATGTAACTTCTTTCATAGCCGAATTTGGCTTGTATTGAATGCCATCCTCGGCTACTTTTACAACCTCAAGATAATCATCTTCTTGCGTATCACCACTATCGAGGTCAAAATTACGGTTTGAGATCAAAGAAGGATCCACAAGCGGTTTGAGTTCCTTCTTAATGGTTTGAGGCGTAATGCCGTGTTTTTCGTTGTATTCCCTCTGAATCTCACGTCTTCGGTTGGTCTCCTCAACAACTTTCTGAATGCTTTTAGTCATCTTGTCGGCATATAAAATAGCCTTGCCGCCAACATTCCGTGCGGCACGTCCCACAATCTGAAAAAGGGATGTTTCTGACCGCAGAAACCCTTCTTTGTCCGCATCTAAGATAGCCACCAAACTCAGTTCAGGAATGTCGATCCCTTCCCGAAGCAGGTTAATACCTACCAGCACATTAAAATCGCCTCGCCGGAATTTATAGAGAACTTCCACCCGCTGCATGGCATCCAGCTCACTGTGCATGTAAGCAGCGCTGATGCCGAGCCCTTTAAGGTATTCACTCAGCTCTTCACTAAGCCGTTTGGTGAGGGTAATGCAGAGTACGCGCTCGTTTTTCTTGACCCGTTCCTGAATCTCATCCAGTAGATCATCTACCTGATTGCCGAGCGGACGAACCTCAATTTCTGGCTCCATCAAGCCGGTTGGACGAATTATTTGCTCCACAAACACGCCATCGGACTGTTCCAGCTCGTAATCGGCAGGTGTCGCACTTACAAATATGGCCTGATTGATCATGGTTTCCCACTCCTCAAACGTGAGCGGCCGGTTGTCAAGTGCAGAGGGCAGACGAAATCCATGTTCTACAAGTTCAATCTTTCGTGAGCGATCGCCACCGTACATCGCACCGATCTGTGGAACAGTTTGATGGCTCTCATCAACAACCAGAAGGAAATCATCCGGAAAATAATCAAAGAGGCAGTAGGGGCGTTCCCCCGGTTTACGGGCGCTCAGGTAGCGCGAGTAGTTTTCAATGCCAGAGCAGTAGCCAATTTCCTGCATCATTTCGATATCGAAGGTTGTGCGCTGTTCAATCCGCTTGGCTTCGAGAAATTTCTGTTCATCTTTCAGGACATCAATCCGCCAGTACATCTCTTGACGGATCTGTTCTATCGCTTGATCCAGGCGATCTTTTGACGTGACGTAGTGCGACGCCGGATAAATTCGAAACTCATCAACAGTATTTAAAATATTTCCGGTGTCGATATCAAAAATCTCCAGCTTCTCAATCTCATCACCCCACATCGACGCTCGCAAACCTTCCTCGGAGTAGGCCGGATAAACATCCACAACATCTCCGCGAACCCTGAATGTGCCGCGCGTGAAATCGCGATCACTGCGCCTGTAATGAAGATCGACAAGGTCATATAGCAGAGTATTTCTTGGAATTGTCTGACCCGTTTTGAGCGTGACAATCAGTTTTTCATATTCCGATGGAGACCCGATTCCGTAGATGCAGCTCACGGATGACACAATAATTACGTCCCGCTGTCCGGACAGGAGAGAGCTTGTTGCCCGCAAACGCAGCCGCTGAATCTCCTCGTTTATGGAGAGGTCTTTTTCTATAAATTTATCCTGGCTCGAGATATACGCTTCCGGCTGGTAGTAATCGTAGTAGGAGATGAAAAACTCTACACGGTTCTCGGGAAAAAAATCGCTGAATTCCCGGTACAGCTGTGCGGCCAGCGTTTTATTGTGGCTCATCACGAGCGTGGGCTTTTGGACGTTTTCGATCACGCCGGCTACGGTTCGGGTTTTCCCCGAACCTGTAATGCCCAGCAGTGTTTGAAATTTATCGTTGTGCTCAATTCCCTGCGTCAGCTCCTCAATGGCGTTGGGCTGATCTCCGGCAGGTTCCCAGGGAGAGTGAAGATTGAATTTTGACATATTCTTCAAAGATAGTGATATGGAGTTCGTATGTAAACAAAATTTGTGTTAAATCATCTCAGTGCTGATTTTTTCATTAAAAACAATAAATCTTACGTTTGAAGTTATAAAAGCGCTTCCGTTTCGCTATCTTTATTCGACTATCAAAAAATATCATTGCAAGGCAATTCATAACGAAGCAAACGACTTGAGCAATTGCGTTGTAAAACAGTTTACCGAACGATCTAAAGCTTACTTAGAGTATGACACTTGTAGATTCGAAAATGCCACCGTTGACCAAACTGACTGAAGACGAACAGATGCTAAAAGAAGCCGCCGCTGATTTTGCGGACACGGTTATTCAGCCCAAAGTACAAGAGATGGAGGAAGCCGCGAAGCTGGATCCTGATCTTATTAAACAATTTTTTGAGATGGGCTTGATGGGTATTGAAATTCCCGAGAAGTATCAGGGCGGTGGCGGAACGTTTATGATGAGCATCGTGGCCATTGAACAGATTTCGCGGGTGGACGCATCTGTGGGCGTCTTTATGGATGTTCAAAACACGCTGGTTAACAACGCATTCCTCAGATGGGGAAGCGATGAGGTTAAAGAGCGGTTTCTGTCGCAGCTCGCAACCGAAAAAGTGGGGGCCTACTGTCTTTCGGAAGCAGGGTCGGGAAGTGACGCCTTTGCACTGAAATGTTCTGCCGAAGAAGATGGAGATGCTTACGTTCTGAATGGAACAAAATTATGGATTACAAATGCGAATGAAGCGGACATTTTTCTCGTATTCGCAACCATTGATCCGGGTGCAGGCTACAAAGGAATTACCGCATTTATTGTTGAGCGCGGCATGGACGGATTTTCTGTATCCAAAAAGGAGAATAAGCTGGGAATACGAGCCAGCTCCACCTGCGAAATTTTGTTGGAGGATGTGCGGGTGCCTAAGGAAAATATACTCGGCGAAGTTGGCAAAGGGTATAAAGTTGCGATAGAAACTCTGAACGAAGGGCGAATCGGAATCGGAGCGCAGATGATCGGGATTGCGCAGGCATCCCTTGACGCTGCACTGTCCTACACCCAGGAGCGAAAGCAGTTTGGCCAGGCTACTTCTGATTTCCAGGGTGTCCAGTTCCAGCTTGCACGAATGGCTACGGAGCTGGAGATGGCGCGTCTACTTGTTTACAACGCAGCCCGCCTCAAAGAGAATGATCAACCGTTCCTGAAAGAGGCCGCTATGGCGAAATACTACAGCGCGGAAGTGGCTGAAAACCTGAGCTCTATGGCAGTTGATCTCTTTGGCGGGTACGGATATGTGAAAGAGTATCCCGTTGAAAAATACTTCCGCGACTCTAAAATCGGCAAAATCTACGAAGGAACATCCAACATGCAGCTGAACACGATCGCAAAGATACTATTGAGGTGACATTTGAAATATCGGATTCAAACCTGCTAATTACCCTGTAGGAACGGAAAATGATATTTTTATTACTGTCGGTTAAAGAGGGTTTGACATGTCTTAAAGAAATCCTGTATATATTGAAGATGTTAATCCATACTGCTGTGATAAATACCAGTGCACAACTCTGAGTAGTATCATGGATATTCAATTCTACAACACAGCCCTAAAAAAAATTTTAGCGCCAAATACCTGCATAACTCTATCTGTGATCTCCGAATAACTCCTGAATAATGCAGATCAAATAGCACTTCCATCAAAAAAGGTATTCGGCCGCCGGTTCGCATTTAAACGCATGGCTTAGAATTTTTCATGATCAGACGAATCAGGTATTTAGCCCGGATTTTCCTGACTGTTTTTCAAATTCGGGAATTCTGAGGCTTATTGTTTTTGTTTCTCATGTAGACTATAATGCCGAGGATCACTCGGAATGCTTAAAAATACCCCTTGAAACAAGATACAGACATAATCTTATGAATCAGCAGTTTAAAGAATCCTTACAAAAGCTCGCACAGGATGAGGAATCAGCAAATAAACTCGAAGAGATTTTTGAAAGCCTGCAACAGGAGAGAGATCAGGCACAGGATCATCTACAGCTTCTCGAAAATGCCATTCGCAGCGATTATGATTCAATTCTAATAACGACATTAGGTTTGGATAAGCCAGGTCCTGAAATTGTGTACGTAAACGAAGGGTTTACGCGAATGACCGGTTATTCTCGGGAAGAGGCCATTGGAAATACTCCCAGAATGCTTCAGGGTGAAAAAACTGACCGAGTTGTACTGGATAAATTAAGAAATCGTCTTAAAGATGGTCATTCGTTTTTCGGTCACACAGTGAATTACCGCAAGGATGGTTCGGAGTTTATCAATCAGTGGGATATTCACCCACTCACGAATAACGAAGGTGAAATTACGCACTGGGTTTCATACCAGCATGATATTACCGAAAGAAAACGATCTGAGAAGAGGGTGGTTGATTCCAGTATTGAGTTTGATAAACTGGCTGAAGAGTCAAAGAAAACGCTTATCGACCTGGACGAACAGGGGAATATTGTGACCTCTAATAAAGCGCTGAGGGATCTGATTGGGTTCGATAATGAAGAACTTAAAAAGAAAAAAGTATGGGAGCTCTTGTCCGATCAGCATGTTGAAGCATTCAGGCACAAGTTTGATGTTTTTAAACCAAGTGACTTCAATGATGTGTCGTACGATCTGGGCCTTGTCAATAAAAAGGGTAATGAGATTGAAGTTGAGGCCAAGGCGCGCATGCTGTCGTCAAACAGCCAGAAGATTGTAAGAATTGCGTTTGAGAATAAATCGCTCCAAAAACGCATTATGAGCATGTTGTCCAGCCGAGAAAATGATTTTGACCGGATGTTAGATCAGTCGAAAGACTTTAGTTACAAGCTTCTTCCGGTAGGGGACAGTAACTATAAATTCGACTACATAACAGACACATTTTCTGAGCTTACCGGCATTACATCATCAGAAATCCAGAATATTGAGCTGGCGGACTTTATTCATAATGATGATTTAGAAAAAGTATTGAATCACTTTAAAGTTGTACTTGAAGGAAAGCCGAATACTGAGCAATTTCGCATCAAAACAAAAGAAGGTGAGTACGTTGAAGTCATCGATTATGCGAAGCCCGACTGGGACGCCGATGAATCGACAGTTAAGGCTATTAAAGGCGCAACCTCAACAGAAGTTTCCTCTGAAAGAGGAGCTTAAAACGTCTCAGATTCTGATTTTTAAATAGTTTGAAAACGCCGGGGTAATCCGGCGTTTTTTGTTTTTTGAAGGGATTGTCTTTAAGCACGAATGAAATATTTCATGAGAGAATCACACCAATATTCCACAAAATATTGTCTATTTTAGATCTCAATGAAGGATTAAACGAAGAAGCATTATGGACATACAGGAAAAGCAGGATCGAATTATTAAAGAGTTTCAGTCACTGTCTGACTGGCAGGAGCGCTACAAGCATATCATAAAAAGCGGACAGAAACTCCCGCCGCTTGATGATAAGCATAAAGTTGAAGATAATCTTGTTCGCGGATGTCAGTCGCAGGTATGGCTGGTGACTGATTTTGATGAGGGTAAACTTATCTTCAGAGCGGATAGCGATGCGGCCATTACCAAAGGATTAGTCGCTCTAATGGTGAACTTTTATTCCAACGAAGAGCCGGACACGATTTTATCGACCAGCCCAGAATTTATCAAAAAGATTGGCATGCAGGAGCACCTGTCGCCCACGCGGTCTAACGGCCTGGCCTCAATGATTAAACAGATGAAAATCTACGCTATGGCCTACAAAGCAAAAAGTGCACAACAAAACTAACCTGCTATTTCCACGGTGTTCCTCCCGGTGGCTATTGTTTCTATTAAGGAAGAATCGTTCTATATTCATTCATTTTCGCCATCTATTTTAAAATCGAATAATCTATTTCACTCTTAATCAGTATAATTCATGAATTGTAAATCCTCACAAATTGGCCCGATACTTTTTTTTCTTGTAATTGCAGGAAGCGTCTTCCTGAGTGGTTGTTCCGGTGATGGCGATAACAAGGCGGCATCGTCTGACTCGTCAAATCAAACTGCACAAACTGTAGAAATATTAAAATACAGTGATTTTTCGTGCCCCGCATGTCAGAGCTACGTACCGATTGAAGAGCAGCTTAAAAGCGAATACGGCGATATGGTTACTATCACGTATAAACATTTTCCTTTGAACGGTTTCCAGTTTAGCCGGTTAGCTGCTCATTCAGCAGAAGCGGCCCGTGAACAGGGGAAATTTCAGGAGATGCACGATTTGATTTTTAAAAATCAGGCGGAGTGGTCACGTGGCAATGCGCGAGAGCAGTTCGAAAGTTATGCCGTGCAGTTGGAATTGGATATGGAACAGTTTCGGGAAGATGTAGAGTCCGACAAAATTGCCACCCGTGTAGAGAGCGACAGAGAAGAAGGAATTCGGAGAACGGTCACTTCAACCCCTACATTTTTTGTGAACGGACGTAAACTGCAGCAAAACCCTCAGGGTTACGACCAAATGAAATCTATCGTGGAACTCTACATGTACCGGTCGAACTGATTATGGTCTATGAGTTTCTGAAAAAATCACCGGTTTTTGATGACTCCGTATTTATTGCTCCAAGTGCGGACCTTATCGGTGATGTTAAACTGGGGTCTGACAGCTCTGTTTGGTTTAACGTTACGATTCGTGGAGATGTCAACTTTATTCGGATTGGGGACCGCACAAATATTCAGGATAACGCCTCAATTCACGTGATGAACCAAACCGGGCCAACACGTATTGGCAGTGATGTAACGATAGGGCACAATGCGATGGTCCACGGATGTACTATTCATGACCGTGTGCTCATCGGTATTCACGCTACTATTTTGGATAAAGCGGTTATTCCATCTGACGTAATCATTGCCGCAGGGTCGCTGGTACCACCCGGGAAAGAGCTGGAATCGGGGTATCTTTATATGGGATCACCCGCAAATAAAGCACGGGAACTTTCGGAAGAAGAAATTGCATCCATCAAACAGTCTGCTCAGAATTACGTTAAATATCAGCGAACCTATCGGCAGGTGGATACATATGATAAAAATCCTTTCTATTCGCCTGAAGAAAAGGGCTGATCATGTCAGATCGCTTCCAAATCAAATTTTGTGAAGCTTTTGGGGCCCGTTTTATATCAACAAACGCCCTTTCTTTGAGATTACTCATCAGACGTAACGGTATTTAACATGGCCGGTATCTACATTCATATTCCGTTTTGTAAACAGGCATGCAGCTACTGCAATTTCTATTTCCTGACTCGTAAAGAGCTTGTAGAACCGTTTGTTGGTGCCCTTGTTGAGGAGATTTCATCCTATCGCGACCATCCGTTTTCTGAGCAAACCATCAAAACGATATACATTGGCGGGGGAACACCTTCACTGCTCAGTCCAGGACAACTGGGAAAGATCTTCTGTGCATTACGTGATGTGTTTGATATTGAAGCTGAGGAGGTTACTCTCGAAATGAATCCCGATGATGTAACAGTTGATTATCTGAATCGCCTCCGTGATTTAGGTGTGGATCGTGCAAGCATGGGTGTTCAGTCGTTTGATCCTGCACTGCTGCTGTTTATGCATCGCGCTCATGATCCATCAGAAGCTGAACAGGCTTTGGAAATGCTCCGGAAAGCCAACTTCCCTTCATTTACTGCGGACTTAATTTATGGGAATCCGGGTCAGGATCTGGATCAGCTAGATCGCGATATAGGTCGTTTGCTTGAGTATGATCCGCCCCATATCTCGGCTTATTCACTGACTATTGAGCCCGGGACAAGGCTTGGAAAGAGTGTTGAGATTGGCAAGGTAGAAGTTCCTGATGATGATGTTGTTGCCTCGCATTTTGACCTTGTAGAAGAGAAATTGCTCGAAAATGGCCTTAAACGGTATGAGGTGAGTAATTTTGCAAAGCCGGGAAAAGAGGCCATTCATAACAGTAATTACTGGCGTCATGTGAACTACCTTGGGCTTGGGCCGTCGGCGCACTCGTTGTTTTGGTCGGATAGTGGGGCTCGCCGGTGGAGCAACAAGAAGGATATAAAATTGTATCTGTCAAGGGAATGGGAGCAGTTGAAGGAGGAGGAGACGAACCTTAATCTTCTGGACCTGGCTGAAGAACGATTGATGTTGGGTCTGAGAACGTTAGAGGGAGTTTCGCCTCAGTCGATGTGGTCGATGTATGGGTATGAACTAAACGACAAGCAACGAGAGTGGTTGAAGAGACAGCAGCAGGAGGGATTTGTTTGGTTTGAAGAAGATCACTTTCGGCTATCCGCAAAAGGACTTAAAATAGCTGATTATCTTATTCTTGAGATGATTTCACGCCACTGAGTGCAATAACCCGGATTATTCACGACGACGTGTTTTGAGTACCTTAACGTGTTAAAATTAATGTATGTACGTTATTTATCTTATAACTCAAATTGGGGTGTATAATCCGGGATAAATGACTTACAATAAAAAAGGCCTCACCGCGATTAAACGATGAGGCCTGTAGGTGTGTGTGGTAAAACCCTATTTAATAAGAGTCATCTGTTTGGTTTCCGTGAATCTGCCGGCACGAATTCTGTACAGGTAAACTCCACTTGCAAGATTACTCGCGTCAAAAACGACACTGTGCTGACCTGCATTCATTCTTGAATCAACAAGCGTTGAAACCAGCTGTCCGCTAATATTGTAAACCTCAAGCCGCACATCAACTGAAGCGGGCAGTATAAACTCGATCGTTGACGTTGGGTTAAATGGGTTTGGATAATTTTGCGACAGTGTAAACTGTTTTGGATCCTCAGAGATTTCGTTAGAAACCCCAAGATTTCGGGTAATTGAGAGACCAAATGGTTCATTTGCAAACCGAATGGACTCTTCGGTCTCTGCTGTTACGGTCCAGATCAGATCAGCTGTCTCACCTTCCGAAACACCCAGTGCTTCAATGGCTACATCAATTGTCTGGAAATCAAGCGTAAGAGTTGTTTCAGTCCCTCCCTGGTCAGATGGAATACTCAGCAATGGATCACTGAAATCATTTCCAACACTGTCTGCATGCCAGGTGTAGGTAACTGCTTCAGCAGAAACAGGCGCCTCCCAGGTAATGGAGACTTCAGTGTCAGGATCACCGCTCATCAGTTCGAGCTGGAACCCGTCTTCCGGTGTGAGGAGCGCGAATACTCCGATTTGTACATCTCCGGTGAGTTCCACATCGCCCTCAAAAGCACCCATATATGGGGCAAGTTCACTTCTCGCACTCCCGTCAATATCAGTTGTAACGGATGCCAGAGGTGTGCCAGCAAGGTCATCATCACCGATGGACGCACCGGTTAATCTCAGGTCAGTTGCCGATACAAATTCAACACCTGTCTGAGATGAGTTTCCATCTACATCCTGCTCGTTCCAGTCTGTTAATGTGTCAAAGCGTCCGGTTCCAAATTGAGCAACAGCAGCAGAAGTGGCAATATCGAAGTTGTTATAGTTCGACTCGAAGGTTTGTTCTGCAGGCCAGTAATACGCAAATGCGTTGTCGGAATCATGTTCAATCGTATAAAGATTGTTCAGGAAGCTCCATGTCTGGGCTGTAGATTCCACAGTTTCGATTCCAATGGCAGCAAGGACACCGCTGTCACTCGAAGATGACATCCGAAAAGAGTTATGGTAGATCGTGTTGTCTGAATTACCGGCAGCGTTATTTAAAACAATGCCATACCCACTGTTTCCCGTGGCGCCTCCTGTATTTTCAAAAACAGGAACAGCAAATGTATTGTTTACTACCTTGTGGGGTCCTAATGTTGCATTAAAGATAATACCACCGGCATAAGCGGCAGATTCTGACCTGTTGACGGCAAGAGACTTGAATTCGTTATTTTGAATAACGGTCTCTCCAGTAGTCAGAACAAGGTAAATACCGGCGTAAAATCCTTGATCCTCTCTCGGGTTGACAATCCAAATACTATTGCCATCGTACACATTGTTCAGATTCCAGAATGTGGTAATACCTCTGTGGTTTGCATAAATATCGTTTCCAACCGCAGATGTATTATTTGGGTTATCTGCTGAGCCCCAAAGACGTAAACCGTCCCCGAATGGGGTGCTTTCAGATCCAATTGTGTTGTTTTCTATAAGGAGATTTTCAATTCCTCCGGTATCTGCGTTATTTCTGCGGGCACGAATCCCTGCTGTAGCAGCTGTTGCACCGCTATAGGTAATATTGGTGTTTTTAATGGTATTATTTGCAGAACCGCCATACACACTGATTAGCCCATTACCGCCAATCAGGTCGTCTGAGGATGTAATTGTCAAATCCCGGGTGTCACCATCTATTTCATTAGATCCGTCAATGGTAACCCAGTCTGAATTAGTAATGAGAAACCCTACACCTTCATTTTCATCCTCAGCACTATTGTTGCCGGAAACAGTAATGGTAGGAGAGGTTCCGGGGGCCGGCTTAATTGTGAGTCCGGCCGTTTCAGTGAGATCGTCCCGTGAAATTTTTATCACACCTCCTGTTTCATCCAGATCATCGGAAATAAAAAATGTTGAAGCAGATGCCAGTCCAGCGTCGTTTAAAGCTTCAACAGCCACCACAAGCGATTCAAATCCCTGTGTATTAGCCCCCTGTGGAATGTAATAATCTCCGGCAAGAGGTTCGAGTGGTTGCTCTTCCGGAGTTGGTTCACCAAGATTGGAGAAATCATTCTGATCAAGCACAATCCATTCAGAGTCGTCGGCATTTGTACCGAATGACCCAAGGGGAGCCGGATTCCCTTCTGTTACAGTGGCCTTTCTGAGAAGTGTCTGTTCAGAAGCCGCTTCAGATACTCCGGCTACGTCCCAGGTTATATCACTGTCGGGGTCGCCGAATACATCCAGACGGGTCGTATCTTCAGTGGCAGGGTTGATGTGGATTAAAGCCCGGGCATCATTTCCATTAAAATGAATTGGGCTTGGGAAACCAAGTACTTCATCAGCATTTTCTGCAGCAAAAAGGCTGCCCTCAACCTGGTCGGTAATCAAGACATATGTGCTGCCACCTTCAATAGTGGCACCTTCAGCAAATTGATGGTAGAATTCCCATCCATCGCCGTTTGAGGATTGCTCAATCTGGTAGTTGGTTAGAGAAATTGTTGAATCTGTATTGTTAAAGATCTCAAGTGCTTTGTTATTACCCGATCCTTCAACGTACTCGGAGATAAAGAGATTGGAGGGAAGTTCTGCTATCGGTCCATCATCCATAGAACTTCTAAATGCTGCAAACCCATTTACACCTTCCAGCGCAAATACATTATAAGTTCCATCATCGTTGACCCGAACTTGTGCGACACCATGGATTGAACTGAATGTGTCGACATCATCACCAATCATGGGTGATTCCGCAACTGTAACCGGAGAGATGGCATCAGATACATTGTATACATAAACACGACCGGTTTTATTTCCAGCGTCTACACCATCGGGGCGATAGGTGTACACCGCAAGGTGGTCTTCGCCGTTCAGTTTAAAGGCTTCAAACCCATTTCTTGAGCCGGTAAATGAAGAGGCAGGGAATTGACTGTTTGCTACGTATGCTCCTGAACTTGAATAACGGGTAGGTGATTTTCCATTGCCGGCTAGGTAGAAATCAGAACTTCTGCCAAGATCCAGCGGATAGGCGTCAGGACTGGCGGGTATGCTTACATTGTCACCGGAGAGTGTGATTGTTTCAATATTCCAGTTTGCACCTTGATCGTCGGTTGTTGCTACGTGAACAATACCGGGATCTGAAGTCGCAACGGGCAGCCAAACTTCCACAGTGTTATCTTCTACCGAACCGACAACTGAGAATTTGTCTCCAACTCTTCCCGCTACATCTATGGTTAGTGAATCAGCATAAGCGCCACCTTCTTCAGTCCACCAATAAAGCCGGAAAGGAGAAGATGCTGAGGCAAGATTGCCAAGAAATATGATGCCATCTTCAGATACCTCAACATCATTCATTCCAAATGTTCCCCCTGAAACTCCGGTCAGGTCGAAGGCGTTGTCAGGTGTGATGTCTGCGCCGGTTTCAGCGTCCATTACCCTTATGGTGTTATTCTCTCTGTCCGCAACGTAAAATCTTTCGTTACCATTTACGACCCCAAAAGCTGCACCTCTTACTGATCCTACGGTAAACCATTCTGGTTTAGGGTTTTCAGCTCCGGTACGATCCGATCGTTCCCATACTGTGTTTAATTCCTGAGCTTTTGTGTCATTGGTATATCCGCCAAATAGAAGGGCAGAAACCAGTACGAAAAAACCAATTCTTAGTAGTGTTGGATTCATATTGATTGTGTTTAAATTTAAAATTAATACCACTTGGTGGACTGTTGGTATTCACCACATCTTAATTACTTAGCAGATTGTACCTACAGAATGCACGCAGATTACTATTGATGGTCAATCTAAAATCTTTTAATCAAAATGAAAGGTCAAAAAAGGTTAGAAAGCCTCAAAAGCCTATATTTGGACTTGGAAGCGGTTCCAAACTTTAAGACGGCATGAGATCTGCAATTAAAAATAGAAAGCCCAGGGATGTCAGAGGCTTAAATCGAACGGGAATTGTTGATTATATGAGGAGGGATACTAAATCGGGGCAATAAAAAAAGCCCCGCTTCTTTGCAGAAACGGGGCTCAAATCTGTTGATCTATGTCAGCTTATCTGCTGAATATTACAGCCTCTGATCCGCTTAGGAAACGGGCTATAGAAGCATGACCGTTGCGAAGGGCAATCTGTGGAGATGTAAACCCGTCGATGTTTCTCAACTCGGGATTTGCACCATTATCTTTCAAATCTGTAACGATAGAAAGAATTCCGTTGGCTGATGCAATCATTAGGGCTGTCTCACCTTCGTTGTTACGGCGATTCACATTGGGATTGTGTGCCAGTATGATTTCAATCATACGGGGGTTGCCAATTTTGCTCGCCAGTGTAAGAGGTGAATTTCCCGCCTGATCCACTGTGTCAACGGTGGCTCCTTCAGCAAGTAATACGTTTAAACTGATAATGTCGATATTGTTGACTGCCTCGATGATATTTTCAGCAACAACAAAGTCGTTATCGGTTGTTTTATGTGTCTGCATAGCGTTAAGCGGTGCAAACGTCGCAAGTGATATTGCGATTAGTGTTACTATTATGGACTTCATCGTAGTTTGTATTTTTTACTCTTTTAAGTTTCCCTGATTATTTTTTTATGCCGAGTTTTTGTCAGGATGTTAGATGTATTTATCCGGCCTCTAAATTCGGTTGTTATAACGGAATAAAAATAGGGAAGGTTTCAGTTTTTCAGGGGTTTAATTGCAACTCAAAGAAAATAATTGGCGGGGTGAAAAGAGAGTAAATAAGTAAATCCGTATTGACTAAAATATTAAGTAAAATCGCTTACAATTACCCAATGATTAAAGTATTAACGGGGGTATGTAGGCACAATACAATAACTATTTAAGTTTTTGTGCGGAAAACTTTTTTCCTGTGCTGTAATTGATAAGGTTTCCCGGCCGTGGAATTAACGGTTCATATAGATTTCAAAAAACGGGGTTGGAATACTCTAATCGAAACCTTAGGAATCCAGAGCTGAACCGCCGAAAAAAAGCAGGCTTTTCTTGCCAAAGTGCACCCCGTTTAAACTGAGAGTTCTCCCTTTTCTAAGAGAACTTTGTGAGCTTTAAAATTCTTCTGCCTGCCTCAGGCGTCAAACTCACCACTCTTAAGTTTTCTGCCATAGTCTACCGCTGCCTGCCGCACTTTTGGCGAGAGAAGCAGGGCAGATACCATTGTCGGGATAGCCATGATGGCAAACATGCCGTCAATAAGGTTAATAACTGCATCGATGGAGACGACCGCGCCAAAGATGATGGTGACCACGTAGAAGTAATTATAGTAGTGCTGGCGCTCTGCCCCAATTAAAAATCCAAGGCACTTGGTGCCGAAATAGGAGTAGGTGAGCATTGAGCTAATCGCAAAAATGACAACACTCACAACAAGTATATAAGCTCCTGAAGGGCCATAAACCTCCGTAAACGCCATGAGGGTCATAGTTATACCGTTGTCATCGGCTCCTCGCCACACATCGGTTACAAGAATCGCCATGGCTGTCATCGTACAGATGACAAGCGTGTCGATAACAGGGCCCATCATTGCAACTATCCCTTCCCGAACGGGCTCCTTGGTTTTAGCTGCGCCATGAGCAAGCGACTCCGTACCGATACCCGCTTCATTGGAGAAGGCCCCCCGCTGAATACCTGTCCGAATAATTTCAGCTACCGCTCCTCCAAGTGCGGCTTTCGCTGTGAATGCATCAGTAAACACCAGTACGACATATTCAGGTATATCTGCTACATGAATAATGAGAATCCACAGAACACTGATGAAGTAGAGTACAACCATGAAAGGGACCATGCGTGCCGCAACATGGCCTATCCGCTTAATACCACCGAAAATGACAATAGAGACGAGCATAGCAAGTACGACCCCGGTAAGGAAATTCGCCATGAAGAATCCACCATCAGCTCCCCATCCTGCCGGTTCGTACACAACATCCCTCAGTATTTGAGTAAGTTGATTCGCCTGAAAGATTGGAAGAGGCCCGAACAACCCTCCAAGGGCAAATAAAATGGCCAGAGGTTTCCATTTCGAACCCAGTCCCTCCATAATTACATACATCGGCCCGCCCTGAATATCACCACGGCTGTCTTTGCCACGATACAGAATGGCCAATGTACATGTGAAAAATTTTGTGGCAACACCGAGAATTGCGCTGACCCACATCCAGAAAAGCGCGCCGGGACCACCCACAAATATAGCTACGGCCACACCGCTAATGTTTCCAAGTCCTACGGTTGCTGCGAGTGCGCTCGACAGTGCCTGAAAATGGTTGATGTCCCCGGGATCGTCGGGATCGTCGTACTTTCCACGCAACAATTCTATAGAATGCTTAAAATATTTGTAGGGTGCCAGTCGGGAGTAAAGAGCAAAAAAGATACCTCCGCCTACTAACAGGAATACAAGTGGGTCTCCCCACATAAAGGAAGAAAATTTTGCAAGAGCCGATTCTAAAGTTTCCAGGGGTACGTTCGGTTAGTTGATCGTTGTTATTTTAAGACAAAGTCAGGGCACAGTATAGGTATTGACAGTATAATAATTACCAAAGAAATTGAATCCACATGAGGAATACAAATAGCATGTGCGTCTATATCTGTTTCACTGAACGTGTATAGTGAATGTAATCAATGGGTGGCGCCTGTATATCAGCCTGTCCCAGCAAAAGGTTTATTTGTGCCCGGTGATGCTGCCCATGCAGTATCAAATGTGTACAAATATCGCTGAAACTGCTGGTATAGGTCACCCCTTTTGTGTTTTGATAGACCAGGTTTGTATCCATTTCCATGTCATGGTCACCAATGAGGTCGACCCACTGTTTGTGGATTTTTTTAGCTTTAGGTTTGATCGCGGCAATGTCGAACTCTTCCCAGAGGTCTATCTTGGAGATATCTCTGCCGAGCACTCTGCCATACCAGATTCGCTGAGCATTGATGATATGTGACAAAAAAGCGATGCAGGCCGGTCGGCTTCTAAACTCATCTTTTTTGGTGAGCAGATCTGCTATTTTACGAGTACACCATAAATCAAAAATGAAAATTTTTTGGATGGACTGACGCTCATTCATTATAAACTGAGATTAAAATATTGTGAGATACCACTGAGAATAAACTGAACACTAATTGAAAGTACAATAAACCCCATCAGGCGTGTCATAACGTTTAAGCCCGTGTAACCAATGTATTTTTTTGAAATAGGTGCAAGCCTTAAAAGAGCATAAGCAATCAACACAACAAAAAGTATGGAAAGGGCATGTATGAGATACTCGCCTGGGCCGGTTGCCTGTGAAGCAAACCCAATGACAACCGCAAGACTACCCGGGCCGGATAGGATGGGAAGTGCCAGTGGGCTGAATGAGACATCCTCTTTTTCCATGGCCGCTGCTTTCCCCTCTTCTGTCAGCTTTTTAGCGGGATCGTCAGGATTCAGCATTGCGTACCCTGATTTCATTATAATGAGCCCGCCTGCAATTCGGACGCCCGGCAGGCTGATGCCAAAAAAACTGAGTACATAGGTTCCGATGAGCAAAAAAACAATAAGCAGTGAGAGCATATACATTGCCGCTTTCTTTGCTGTACGAACTCTTTCCTGGTCTGTATATCGATCGGTAAGAGACAGGAATACCGGAATCGCGGCCAGCGGGTTAGCGACAGAAAACAGTGAGGTGAAACTGGCAAGAAAAAGTGCAAATGCCCAGAATAAATAAGAGGTGTCATCGGTCAGCGCCGGGTCGGAAATAATCTCTATCATAGGCTGAAAGATAGAGAGTATTTTAAGACTTTTAAATGCCCAATATCGGAACAGTAAAATTTGTATTTTTGAAGTCTGAAATTCAATTAGCGTCACGCAGTTCTTTTATCATGTGAACGCATTGCAATAATTAGTACCAAGAAATATTTATGAATATTGATTCAATCAAAACGGAAGTTCTGGAACTTACAGGTGCCTCTTACAGCAGGAACGAAACGCTGCAAAAAATTGCAGAATTACTCAACAGAGAAGTCCCTGAGTTTAACTGGACCGGTTTTTACCTTTCATCTGATAACGAAGAGCGGATGCTGGAGCTTGGCCCCTATGTAGGCGAAGAAACCGATCACATAAAAATAGCGTACGGCACCGGCATTTGCGGGCAGGCAGCTGAGACACTGGACACATTTGTTGTGCAGGATGTGTCAGAAGCGGATAACTACCTTGCCTGCAGCGTTGAAGTGAAATCAGAGCTTGTGGTACCGATTATGAAAAATGGTGAGTTTGTAGCTGAACTTGATATTGATTCACATACTAAACATGCTATAACAGATGATCACAAAAACCTTTGTGAATGGATATGTAAAGAGCTCGAGACAGTTTTTTAAAGTTTCTGAATCGGGAACATGATTTAAAACGACTGTCAATTTTACATTTCACTTTTTTTACATGATGAACCAACAACAGCTGAAAATTCCAGATGAACACCTTGTTCTGTTCCGAACCATCGGAGAGGTAGCGGACTCACTTGATCAGCCGGTGTATGTAGTTGGCGGGTATGTACGCGATTACTACCTTGGCCGGCTTGATCCGGATGCAATTGCAGATATCGATTTTGTAACGGTTGGCTCAGGTATAGGGCTTGCGAAGAAGGTGGCGAAAAAACTGGAGACAACGAATCTGTCGATATTTAAGCGGTTTGGTACCGCACAGGTAAAATACCGGGAGCTGGATCTTGAATTTGTGGGCGCAAGAAAAGAGAGCTACCGGCAGGATTCCCGCAAACCCACAGTTGATAACGGAACGCTGGAAGATGATCAGCTTCGCAGAGACCTTACCATCAACGCGCTGTCCTGGAGACTGAATGAGGAGTTGTTTGGTATTTTACAGGATCCATTTCACGGCATACAGGACCTGAAAGATAAGCGAATTCGCACGCCTATCGACCCGGAAAAAACATTCGAGGATGATCCGCTTCGAATGATGCGAGCTGTCCGGTTTGCCACCCAGCTGAAATTCACGATTGACCCGAATACCTTCAAAGCGATTCAGAATAAGGCGCATCGCTTGTCAATTATTTCTAAGGAGAGAATTACAGATGAGTTGAATAAAATTGTGCTTACTCCCACTCCGTCTGACGGATTTTCAATGCTGCTGAAGAGTGGCCTCTTGAATGAGTTTTTTCCTGAAATGGTGAACCTGCTTGGCGTTGATGTGCGCAACGGACAAAGGCATAAAGATAATTTTTGGCACACGCTTGAGGTGCTGGATAATGTTTCAAAAGTAAGCGACAACCTTTGGCTGAGATGGGCCGCAATAATGCACGATATAGCTAAGCCGCCAACAAAACGGTTTTCAAAATCGGCAGGATGGACCTTTCACGGGCATGATGCTCTTGGTGACAAATGGACGCCAAAGATATTCAGGCGGCTTGGGCTCCCGCTTGATGACCGCATGAAGTACGTAAAAAAACTGGTTCGTCTTCATTTAAGGCCAATCGCTCTTGTATCGGATGAAGTCTCGGACAGCGCAGTCCGCCGCCTGATATATGAAGCGGGTGACGATATAGAAGACCTGATGAGATTATGCAGAGCCGACATTACAAGTAAGAATGAGTGGCGGGTCAAGAAATACCGAAGAAACTTTGATCGTGTAGAAGAGAAGATTGTTGCGGTTGAAGAGAAGGATAAAATGCGCAACTGGAAAAATCCTATCAGCGGAGAAGAGGTTATGAAGGTGTTTAACGTCAAACCCGGACCGCTGATTGGAAAAGTAAAAGATGAAATAAAAGAGGCGATTCTGGAAGGCGATATTTCAAACAGCTACGAAGATGCCTACGACTATATGATGAAACTAAAAGAGAAGTATTCAGCAGGTTGATTTTACAGAACCTCTAACTAATAACAACTCATGGACTATTTTACAGTAATCGGGCTCGCTGCCGGCTTTTGCACGACGGTAGCTTTTCTTCCACAGGCAGTAAAAACATGGCGGTCGAAATCAGCAAAAGATTTGTCGCTTGGCATGTACCTTATTTTTTGTACTGGAGTTGTACTTTGGCTTACGTATGGAATTCTGATATCTGATTTGCCAATAATTTTGACAAATTCAGTAACACTTATACTGGCGATCAGTATTCTGTATTTTAAACTGACATTCAAAGATTAAACGATCAACGTTTGTTATGAGCAATAAACTATGGATTGCAGAATCATTCGGAAAAATAAATTTGGGGCTGCATGTGCTGGAACGCCTGCCCACCGGCTATCATCGTATAGAAACCGGGTTTGTATTTATTGAATGGAGCGACCGCTTTGAGGTTCGCGAAGCCGAGGCATTCGATTTAGTGATAAAAGAGAGTGATATTCCGGCTGACGGGTCAAATCTCATCACACTGGCGTATGACGCATTTGATACATATGTGGGGCTTAAAAACCATTATCACTTTGAGATTACCAAGCACATTCCCGCCGGCGCTGGACTTGGTGGAGGAAGCAGTAACGCAGCACTAACATTCAGAATGTTAAATAAAATGGAAGACGCGGGTTTGTCTGATGATGATATCGTGGATCTGTGCCGCGACCTCGGGGCGGATATTCCCTTTTTTGTGCACGGGAAAACGGGGGTAGGAACAGGAATTGGCCAGGAAATTGAGCAGCTTGATATTCAGCCTGACGCCTGGATTGTGACGATTTATCCAGGGTTTGAAAGTTCTACGGCGGAGGCTTATAAACACTGCGAGCCCAATCCCGAACCGGATTTTTCCATAAAAGGAGTATTGACTGAGGAACCCCTGGAGGAGTGGCAGTATCTGCTTCAGAATAATCTTGAACCGGCGGTAATCCCGCGTCATGAGATGATAGGCAACATAAAAGATCAGCTGATGGATTTTGGAGCCGATTATGCAGCAATGAGCGGAAGCGGCTCCACTGTTTTTGGTATATTCGAGCAGGATTTTGTTGCAATTAATGCGTACGAGTCGTTTTATAAACTCGGATTCTCAGGAAATCTGACGCGACCAAAATTTAAACCCGATTACGGAATTTATATTAAGGATTAGATTGCTATTTTCATGCATTCATAAGGATTATACTGGCTAGTACCGTTACCAGTAAATAAGATACGTATGCAAATTTATCGTTTTCGGGAAATGCATCCGATTTCGTTGAAAGTTAAACTAAATGAATTTAGTGGTAATGGCACTAGCTGGTATAGGTCACATTTTAAAGATTGTTTACACTTGTTTTTTCTTCTGAAGAAAAACAGGCATTTTGGATTAATTTTACAAATATATACCCCCTAAATTTATGGCTAAGAATAAAAATAGCGAAGTGAGAAGCGGAATGGATGTGGATTCCTTCCGGGAAGACATCAAACAGCATTTGAGATATACGCTGGCTAAAGATGAATACTCGTCAACCGAATGGGATAACTATCGAAGCGTGGTACTAACCGTGATGGACCGGTTGCATGACCGCTGGATTGAAACGCAGCAAGGCTATTATAATAATAATAAGAAGCGCGTCTACTATTTGTCCATGGAGTACCTGATTGGACGCCTGATGGATAACATGCTTGTGAACCTTGGCTTACAGGATGTTGCTGCTGAGGCGATGGAGGATATTGGACTGGACTACGATAAAGTCCGGAGCGCCGAGTGGGACGCAGGACTTGGAAATGGCGGACTTGGACGGCTTGCTGCCTGTTTTCTGGATTCAATGGCAACGCTTGGAATTCCCGCCATAGGTTACGGAATTCGCTACGACTACGGAATATTTTACCAGTCGATCGAAAACGGGTACCAGGTAGAAAAGCCCGATTTATGGCTTCAGTATGGAAATCCATGGGATATAGTGAGGCCGAAAATTCAATATACGGTTCCTTTTTACGGAAATTCCGTTGCCGTTAACGATGATAATGGCCACGTCCGTTTTCATCTTGAAGATACCCATGAAGTGCGCGCAGTTGCCTACGATACGCCAATTCCGGGCTACAAGAACAAAGTGGTGAACAACCTCCGTCTATGGAAAGCAGGCTCATCATCAGCCATAGATCTTAAAAGCTTTAACCAGGGACAGTATATCGACGCGGTTAGAGATACGCAGCTAAATGAGAATATATCGCGTGTGCTTTACCCGAACGATAAAATGTTTGTGGGAATGGAGCTTCGGTTGAAACAGGAATTCTTTCTTGTTTCAGCTTCCATGCAGGATATTCTGCGGCGTTTCAAAAAAACTGAAGATGACTGGACGAAACTTCCCGAAAAGGTTGCTATTCAGTGCAATGACACGCATCCAAACCTTGCCATTCCTGAACTGATGCGCGTTTTGATAGATGAAGAGGGCTTAGACTGGGATGTGGCATGGGAGATTACCGAAAAAACCATGGCTTACACCAACCATACGCTGATGCCTGAAGCGCTTGAAAAATGGCCGGTGTCTCTGATGCGGAATCTTCTACCCCGGCAACTGCAGATCATATATGAAATCAACCGGCGCTTTCTCCAGAAAATACAGGCTGATGTGGGTGATGACCGTGGGAAAATCAGTCGTCTTTCAATCATTGGCGAAGGCGAGGATCCTGTGGTTCATATGGCGTCTCTCGGAATTGTCGGTTCGCATAAGATCAATGGCGTTGCGGCCCTTCACAGCGATCTTATTAAGAAAACTCTGTTCCGCGATTTTTATGATGTATTTCCGGAAAAATTTACCAATAAAACAAATGGAATTACGCCCCGGCGCTGGCTGCGGCAGTGCAACAGGAGCCTTGCCGATCTGATTACGTCCAAGATTGGTGAGGAGTGGGTAACAGATCTGGACCAGCTTAAGAAACTGGAAGAGTTCGTTGATGACGCCTCTTTCATGAAGAAGTTTGTTAAGGTAAAGCAGGCCAATAAACAGCAGATGGCCGACTATATTGAAGAGCATCGGGGGATTAAAGTAAATACGAAATCCATGTTTGATATCCAGATCAAGCGGATTCATGAGTATAAACGCCAGTTGATGCTCACACTTTATGCCATCACCCAGTATAATCGCATCAAGGCTGATCCTGATGGCGATTTTGTGCCCCGTACGATCTTGGTGGCAGGTAAAGCGGCGCCCGGTTATACAATGGCAAAACTCTTTATCAAATTGATGAATGATGTCAGTGAAAAAATTAACAACGATGCTGAAGTGGGAGACAGACTGACGTTTCTCTTCCTCGAAAACTACAGTGTGACTCTTGCTGAGAAGATGATTCCATCAGCAAACCTATCTGAACAGATTTCAACTGCAGGTAAGGAGGCTTCGGGAACCGGTAATATGAAGTTTGCGCTGAATGGGGCCCTCACTATCGGGACTCTCGACGGGGCAAATGTCGAAATTAAAGAAGAGGTAGGTGACGAAAATATATTTATCTTCGGGAATACGGTGGATGATGTCGACCATCTGCGAAGAGAAGGTTACAATCCGTGGGACTACTACAACGCAAATCCGGAGCTTAAGAAAGCGCTCGACCAAATTCGGGATGGATTCTTTAATGACGATAAAGAACTGTTTGACCCGATAATCGACTCACTGCTCCATAAAGGTGATTACTTCCTGGTTCTTGCTGACTACGAAGCGTATATCAACAAGCAGGCAGAAGTGGATAAGCTCTATAAGGATCAGAAGAAGTGGAACCGCAAAGCGCTGTTGAATACCGCGCGTGTAGGGAAGTTCTCATCAGACCGAACAATCCGTGACTATGCGGATGAGATTTGGGATGTTGAGGTAGACTCCTAAAAAATATCGTGTGAACCGGGGTTTCTGTTTTTATCAGAAGCTCCGGCGGTTTGATGACATCCTGGCGAACCACCAGATGTAATTGAAACATGGGGTTTGACCCATCCGGGAACAGTCAAAGATTCATAAACTGATCATATCTATCATTTATATATCAGCACGATATTCCTTATTTTAATATGCTGTAAACAACCGGACGCCGGGTTTCGGTAAACGGGTACCGGTTTTGAAAATCTTACTAATCATATAGATACTGACTAACCATGGCTAAAGAATTTGACGTTTGTGTAATTGGAACCGGCCCGGGCGGGTATGTTGCTGCCATTCGCGCAGCTCAACTTGGATTTAAAACAGCCGTAGTTGAAAAGAGATTTTTAGGCGGCGTATGCTTGAATATTGGCTGTATTCCCACGAAGGCGCTGCTGCGTTCAGCAGAAGTTTTTGAATCAATCGCGCATGCGTCTGACTACGGCATTGACGTTAAAGACTATTCTCCAAATTTCGAGGGGATGGTTAAACGCAGCCGTAACGTTGCAGACAAGATGAGCAAAGGCGTTAAGTTTTTGATGAAAGCCAACGACATTGAAGTGCTGAACGGGACAGGTGTCTTTAAATCAGCTAAGGAACTGGCTGTTCAGGACGACGAAGGAAAAGAGAAAGAAACGGTTAAAGCCAAACATTTTATTATTGCTACAGGTGCACGGCCGCGTCAGCTTCCAAACCTGGAAATTGACGGTAAAATGATTATCGACTCTGAAAAAGCGATGCAGCTCGAGAAGCAGCCGAAAAAGCTGGTTATTGTCGGCGGTGGAGCTATCGGCGTTGAGTTTGCTTATTTCTACAACTCCATCGGCACGGAAGTTACGCTGGTAGAGCTACAGAAAACACTGGTGCCAGTCGAAGACGCCGATGTTGGCAAAGAGCTCGGTAAGATTTATAAGAAAAAAGGCGTTAATGTCATGACCGACAGCTCGGTTGAAAAAGTTGAGAAGAAAGGCAAAGGCGTGAAAGTGACAATTAAGACCAAAAAAGGCTCAGAAGAAGTAGAAGCCGATATGGTGCTGTCCGCTGTTGGTGTGGTTGGAAACGTTGAAAACATCGGCCTTGAGAAGGCAGGTGTTGAAACCAAGAAAGGTGATATCGTTGTTGACAAATCAACCTACAAAACGTCAGCAGACAATATTTACGCTATTGGTGATGTGATTGGTGCTCCCTGGCTTGCCCATAAAGCATCTCACGAGGCCACTGTATTGGCTGAACAACTGGCTGGTGAGAATCCGCATCCTGTACCCTATGATAACATTCCGGGATGTACATACTGCGAACCACAGGTCGCCTCAGTTGGAATGACAGAGCAGAAAGCAAAAGATGAAGGCTATGACGTGATGGTTGGAATGTTTCCATTTTCTGCCAGCGGAAAGGCCGCAGGGCTGGGCCATGAGGAAGGTTTTGTTAAAGTCGTGTTCGATAAGAAGTACGGCGAATGGCTGGGATGCCACATGATTGGATCGCACGTGACAGAATTAATTGCGGAAGCTGTTGTTGCCCGCGATCTCGAAACAACCGGTCACGAGATTATCAGCGCTGTTCACCCGCATCCAACGATGAGTGAGGCTGTGATGGAAGCCGTGGCAGAGGCGTATGGCGAGGGAGTTCACCTTGGATCAAAACAACCCGAGAAAAAATAAGTACCCCTTCAGCACTACGCTGATACACTTTAATAAAGACACAAGGCCGGGCGTATTCCCGGCTTTTTTTATTCTATTTCATAGAGGGCTCTAACTGCTGTTTTTGCGACTGAACATCGTCGGTCTCATACTCTGTTCCGACTAATTTTCGCACATCTGAAATTCACATTCTCTATGTATCTTAATAAAAGATAAAAAGGTCATAAATACCGAATACTGATAGAGTTAAATTGATTGGAGGTTTGAGATGGAAAAAAAAGGAAAATATCGAAAATTCAGTGCCTACAGAAAACCCGAAATTGATCTTCGAAAATACTACACACTTTTTTTCGAAGTAGGGTTAATTATCACTCTGATGGTGTTTATTGGGTTAACCCGAATAAATTTTGGTCCGTCTGGTGAACAAGAGTATGCATTGCAAACACAGGAAGTTGTTGAAATGGAGGAGATTATTCAGACCCAACAACAGAAGACGGTTCCGCCGCCGCCACGTCCACCGGTACCTGTTGAAGTGCCGAATGATGTGATTATTGAAGATATAGATATCGATATCGACGCAGAGTTAAATTTTTCTTCCGATGGATATCTGCCTCCACCTCCAAAGCCCGAAGAAGAGATTGCAGTAGAAGAGCCCGAAGAAGATTTCTTTATAGCTGTAGAGAAAATGCCGGAACTCATAAACGGCATGAAAGGCATTCAGGATAGGATTAACTACCCCGAAATGGCCGTTAAAGCAAATATACAGGGCAGGGTGTACTTACAGTTTATTGTAAACGAGAATGGAGATGTCGAAAACCCTGTGGTTCTTCGGGGAATCGGAGGGGGGTGTGATGAAGAGGCTATTCGCGTTATACGTGAGACAAAATTTTCTCCCGGCTTACAGAGAGGCCGTCCGGTGCGTGTTAGATATGCTCTTCCAATTATTTTCATGCTCCGGTAGTATTCGGTTGAAAAAAGGAGTGTTGACAGCCCCATTTGCCTGAACAGCAAATGGGGTTTCTGTTATAATTCGTTATCTTTTCAACATGGATAATCGAATAGAATTATTTGATCTGGGGACAATGCCTTACAAGCAGGCCTGGGAACTTCAGCGAAAGATTCAGATACAGTTAATTGACCAAAAGCTTGCGATCAGGGATCAGCCACGGCTCATAAAAAAGATATCAGACTCTTTTATTTTTGTTGAGCATCCTCACGTTTATACCCTGGGAAAAAGCGGAGATGCAGCCAATCTTCTGAAAGGGATACCTGAATTGAAAAAGATCGATGCTGAATTTATTGAAAATGACCGCGGCGGTGATATCACCTATCATGGTCCTGGGCAAATTGTAGGCTATCCCATTCTCGACCTGGACCGGTATTTTACCGATGTTCATAAATATCTCCGGTATCTGGAAGAAGTGATCATCAAAACATGTACTGATTATGGCATTAAAGCCGGGCGAATTGAAGGGTTGACCGGTGTTTGGGTTGGAAATGAAAAAATTTGCGCGATGGGTATCAGGTGTTCACGGTGGGTGACGATGCACGGGTTTGCTTTCAACGTTAATACAGATCTTACGTATTTTGATCACATTGTTCCGTGCGGTATCCGAGACAAAAATGTGACCGGACTTTCAAAGATATTAGGAAAAACGATTGATATTGATGAGGTCAAATTGCGAATTGCTCATCACTTTTCTGAACAATTTGGCGCAGCAATGACGGACTCCTCAGATGAAAAGCATCTTTTATTGAGACTTGGAGAATCGAACTAATTCTGTGCATTAAAATGTTATCGGAACCATCTTATAGAGTACAACTTATTGCCTGCAAATAAGTCCCCGCGTGTATGAACTCAGAGTGATATGATGACTTAATCAGTATAGCATCACAGACAATGTTGTCGGACGGTTAACACCTTTGCAAAATTCACAGTATCTTCAGGAAGAAATTTTAAAATGTGTTTCATATTTAAAAAGACGGCTCAATGATTAAAGAACTGAACGTATTAGAAGATTCATCACCCGGTCAGCGACGTCCCGATTGGTTGCGCGTAAAGCTTCCCTCAGGTGAAAAATTTAAAGAAGTATCGGATACCATTCGCAAGAACAACCTGAATACGGTCTGTTCCGAAGCACGATGCCCGAATATGGGGGAGTGTTGGGGAGCCGGAACGGCAACGTTTATGATTTTAGGAGACGTTTGTACGCGCTCCTGCGCATTTTGCGCTATTAAAACCGGTCGTCCTGTTCAAGGATTAGACTGGGATGAACCACGGCGCGTGGCAGATGCTGCATCAAAAATGGAATTAAAGCATGTTGTGCTTACGTCAGTAAACCGTGATGAACGAAAAGACGGAGGAGCTCCCATATTTGCGGAATGCCATAAGGTACTTCGTGAAATGATTGACGGCGTGACCATTGAGTCTCTTATTCCCGACTTCAGGGGAGCGTGGAATGATGCCCTTCAAACCGTCATCGACACGCCACCGGATGTGCTCAGCCATAACCTCGAAACGGTTCCAAGGCTTTACCGCTCAGTTCGTCCGCAGGCTAAGTATGAGCGATCACTCGAGCTGCTCAAACGATGTAAAGATCAGGGACTCAGAACCAAAACAGGTATCATGGTTGGACTGGGTGAAACGCGGGAAGAGGTGATAGAACTGATGCAGGACTGCGTAGATCATAACATTGATGTGCTTACGATTGGTCAGTACATGCAGCCAACAAAAATGCACCACCCGGTTGTGGAATGGGTTCATCCTGACCAGTTTGCTGAATACAAAGAGATTGGCGAGAATCTTGGCCTCGAACATGTTGAGAGTGGGCCGCTTGTCCGATCATCTTATCACGCCGAGCGTCACGTCTGAAAAGTTATCTCTCGATTCATTCCTCAATTTGTTATTATTGGGGTAAAATGAACCATAACTCTTTTGGGAACGCTTCCAATGCTCTCACTATTCGTTGTAATTGCTATTAGTTATCTGATCGGAGCGATACCAAGTTCGCTCTGGTATGGTAAAATGGTACATAATGTCGACATCAGAGATCATGGTAGCGGCAACGCGGGAGCAACTAACACCTTTAGAATTCTGGGTTGGAAAGCCGGTACACTTGTACTTCTATTCGACTTTGGAAAAGGATTAATATGCACTCTGTTTGTAAGTCAGCTGGCGTACCAGATTGGCAGCGGGCCGATTTCTTTTTATGAAAACTGGGATGTAGATTCCATGGTATTGATTCTATGCGGGGTGGCAGCAGTTGTGGGTCATATGTTTCCTGTCTATGCGGGTTTTATTGGTGGAAAAGGAGCCGCAACGGCTTGCGGCATGCTTTACGGCATTGAGCCACTGTCAATCTCCATTACGCTGGCGCTCTTTTTAATTATAATGTTTTTAACTCACTACGTTTCCCTGGCTTCAATTACCGGGGCCTTTGTTTTTCCATTCTCACAGCTCACGTTGAGATACGGATTTGGCTGGGATATCGACGGAAGCATTATGATTTTCAGTTCGCTGATCGCCCTTGGTATCATCATTAAGCATAAAGGAAATATTAAGCGGCTGATGGAAGGCAACGAGAATAGGATTGAATCATTCAGACCGTCTGAAGGACGCTTGAAAAAGAAGGCAGAATCTTGAAGAAAGTAAGTATTATCGGAGCCGGCAGCTTCGGAACGGCTCTCTCTGTAGTTTTAGGGCATGGTGGCTTCTCAGTTACACTCTGGGCCCGGGAGAATGATGTCGTAGAAAAAATCAATTCAGAGCGTAAAAATCCCGATTATATTTCGGATGTGAAACTTCCGGACTCTGTCAGTGCGACGAGCTCTCTTGAAGTAGCTCTTGATTCTGCCGAAATCTTACTTTTTGCAACGCCCACCCACGCTCTCAGAAGTGTAGCCACAAATGTTAAGCCATTTATATCCGGTCAGGAAATAATAGTAACGGTTTCAAAAGGTATAGAGAAAGATACGTTCATGACACCGACACAAATACTTGTTTCGGTTTTTGATGGTGTTATACTTGAGGATCAAATTGGCGTTCTTAGCGGCCCAAGTCATGCAGAAGAGGTCAGTAAGTTCAAACCGACAACGGTTGTCGCAGCGGCCTATTCTAAACGTGTGGCGCGTATTATTCAAGAGACATTCATGACCCCGATGTTCAGGGTATACCTGAATCAGGATATTATCGGTGTTGAGATAGGAGCTGCTCTGAAAAATATCATGGCTATTGCAGCAGGAATTGCCGACGGAGCCGATATGGGCGATAACGCAATCGCAGCACTCATCACCCGCGGACTACACGAAATGAAGCGAATGGGCGTGGCTATGGGTGCGTCGCAGGATACATTCTCAGGTCTGACAGGTCTGGGTGATCTTATTGTAACGTGTACCAGTGAACACAGCCGCAACCGATATGTAGGGTACAATATCGGACAGGGCAAAAAGCTGGATGAAATTATTACCGGAATGAACATGGTGGCTGAGGGTGTTAAAACTACAGATTCCGTAAATCAATGGGCAGAGAAAAACAATGTCGAAATGCCGATTACCAGGGCGGTTCACAAAGTCCTGTTTGAGAACATGGACCCAACCGACGCACTAATTGAGCTGATGACACGTAATCCCAAAGAGGAGAAGATGATTTAGTATTCTTCACGAGGAATTCAACTTGTGATGGTATGTTAAACAAATTATAAACAGACGGTAACATGAAGCTCCCCAATGGTGAAATTGTCATCTCCGAGATGAGTCCCGGAGATTTGAAGAACTTGATACAAACCGGCGAAAGTACTCATCTCGAATTTAAACGAACTATTCCTACGGCAAAAAAGATTGCAAGGGAAATTGCTGCTTTTGCCAATACAAATGGTGGCACAATTCTTATAGGTGTGGACGACAACGGGACTGTGCCGGGCATTCGGGAATATTTTGAGGAGGAGTTTCTGCTGTTTCAGGCGGCCTATGATCATTGCGTACCCGAAGTGCCGATCGAAATTGAACTGGTCCATTATGGCCCGATTGATGTAATGGTTGTGCGTGTGCCGGAATCATCGAATAAGCCGATATACAATAAGAATAAGAAAAAGCGGCGGGTATACGTTCGCAGAAAAGATGCCAGCATGCTGGCAAGTGATGAACTTACTGAGATATTAAAGCAGCAGTACTCCACCGAAGGCGTTACGTTTGAATATGGCAAAAACGAACAGATGTTGTTTCGGTATTTGAACGAATATGGTGAGATCACAGTAAAAAGCTTTGCTAATCTCATCAACCAAACAAGTTACAGGGCTTCAAAAATTTTGGTTAACTTAGTGAGTGCCGATGTATTGAGTCTTTTTACTAAGAATAATGAAGACTACTACACGTTTTCAAACAGAACTTAATCGTAATTTTATAGTATGGCTGTTGAAGAACAAAATATTGACGATGTAATCTCATCTCTGATTGATGAAGATGCAGACGACGGAAAAGAAACAACCGGACTTCCTGGATTCCCCGAAGTCACGGGAGAAGTAGATGAACACCCGATTGCTCTCACTGAGCGGGCTGCAAAACAGATCCGTAAAATAAAGGAAGATCAAAATCTGGATTCAGAGCTCTATCTCAGAGTTGCCGTTGAAGGCGGCGGTTGCTCGGGGCTAAGCTATAAGCTGGGATTCGATATTAAAACAGACGATGACGATATTTACGAAAGCTGTGATATGGAAGTAATTGTCGACCCAAAGCATAGCATCTACCTGAACGGTATTATGATTGATTATCCGGACGGGCTTGATGCACGCGGATTCACATTTGAAAATCCAAATGCCAGCGAGGCGTGTGGCTGCGGATCATCTTTCGCCGTTTGATCTGATGCTTTAGATCTACTGCCCTCATCTGTTAAGATGATGATGTCTCATCTTTGTCTGAGTTGCTTTCATAAAGGCGGTCATAAATAATACGTACACCTCTTTTGAAGGTAAGATAGTGCCAAATCCACTCAGCAAACACACGAAAACGGTTCCTGTAGCCTATCAGAAAGAATATGTGGATTAAAGACCATAGCAGCCACGCCGCGATTCCACTGAATTTAAATCCCTTTATATCAGCTACGGCTTTTGCCCGGCCTATTGTGGCCATCGATCCCTTATCTGTATAGCTGAAAGGTTTCGTGTCTTTGCCAGACACCATATGCTTAATTCTTTTGGCGATATATTTACCCTGCTGCAGAGCTACAGGCGCCAGGGCGGGAAGCGGCTCTCCCGATTTGTCTTCTACATGAGCCGCGTCACCAATCACAAATATATTCGGATAACCATCTATCGAGAGATCTTTCGATACCAACACTCGGCCCATTTTGTCTTGTTCAACGGAAAGGGAATTTAAAACCGGCGATGACTCTACTCCTGCAGCCCAAACAAGGTTCGGTGTATTAATGACTGTACCGCCAGCTGTAACACTATTCTTGGTAACCTCGGTCACGGGTTGATTAAGAAGCACGGTTACTCCCATTCCTTCTAAATCACGCGTCGCTTTTTCTGATAATGAATCGTGATAGCCATTCAAAACTTTCGGCCCGGCTTCGATTAAATATATTTTGGTTTTATCAGGGTCAATATTTCTATAGTCACGCATCATATTGCGTTTTGCAATCTCAGCTATGGCTCCTGCCATCTCAACACCTGTTGGCCCGGCACCAATAACTGCGTAGGTGAGATAGGGCTCCTTCTCTTCATCTGTTTGAAGCTGATCAGCAATTTCAAGTGAATAAAGAATCCTCTCACGAATATTAAGCGCGTCATCAATGCTCTTCAGGCCCGGAGCATGATCTTTCCACTCGTCATTACCGAAGTAATTGTACTGTGAGCCGGTGGCTAGTACAAGGTAATCGAAGTTGAGTGGTGAACGGTTTTTGAGGTGAAGGATTTTCTTATCCTTGTCAATTTCGGTCACCTCACCGAGTATAGTCTTGATGTTGTCACTCGAGCTGAAAATTGATCGAATCGGAATGGCTACATCTCCGGGTGAGAGTGCAGCTGTAGCAACCTGGTACAGAAGCGGCTGAAAGAGATGATGATTTCTTTTATCAACAATCGTAACATCAATATCTGTGCCCTTCAGATTTTTTGCAACAGATATTCCTCCGAATCCGCCGCCTACAATGATAAGATTCTTTTGCTTACTCATTTAATTTAGTTTTGCGCGTGCAGATTCAGCAAGATCATGTATTTCCTTTTTAGGAATAGTCAGACTGTTGCCACAGTAGTGGCAGACGACTTCCTGACTTTCGCCTTCCATGTCTTTGAGATCCTGATAGTTCAGCATTGAAAGTGCATTTTTAAAGCGCTTTGGGGAGCACCTGCAAAAGAAATCGACCGGCTGCCGGTCCAGTTCTTTTATTTTATATGGGGCAGAAGCACGCTTCATGATGTCATCAATATAATGCCCATCCGAGAGCAAATCCGCAACGGGAGGGAGGTTTTTCAGCGTTTCCTGTAGGATATCCATCACCTCATCTTCAGCATCAGGCAGACGTTGAATAAGAACTCCGCCGGCCTGTTTCACGCTTCCATCGTCATTTAGGGAAACATCAAGCAGAATACCAGACAACACCTGCTCAGACTGGGCTAAGAAGTGAGCCACATCAGATGTAATATCACTGTTGATTAGCTCGATGGTGCTTGTTTTAGGTTCCGCTTCATTATAAAGGGTTTTAGAAACCGTGAGTAACCCGATGCCGAGACCGTCACTTATATCTGCATCTGGTTTTGAGTAGTCGAGCTCAACCTGTGGATTTTGGACATAACCGCGAACTTCACCCACGCGATTTGCTTCAGCTGCTATCATACCGACCGGACCTTTGCCATCAAACCGGAGTTTAATTCTCTCTTCACCTTTAAGTTCAGACGCCAGGAGCATTGAGGCCGTCAACGATTTTCCAAGGAGGACCGTATTTAACAATGAAAGTGAGTGGTTCTCTTGTGCAGTTTGCACAACATCTGTGGTTTTGACGACCGAGATTTTAAAGGCTCCGTCTTGATGTATGCCTTTTACAAGGCGATCTTTAAGTTGAAAATCTTCTTTCAGTGACATTTTAATATAAGTAGGGTGTAAAATCTTTGTTTGTGACTACCCTGAACAACAAAAAAACAGGACAATAACTTCCAAAATTACGGAGAAATTATTATAAACCTGAGTTCGATTCGTAAAAAAGTAAAAGTAAACTCTCCCTTTCCCTAGGGATGGTATTATGAAAAAGGACACCCTGTATAGTTATCTTCGTTTTGACATAGTAATCGTAACATAACTCACAGAGGTCCTTTTTATGAAGCATTTAAAAAAAGCATACATTGGTTTAGATTTACATGCGCCGCAGGCATGCCTTGGGCACAGCCCATAGCGAATTTGGCGTTATTGATCAGCATGGCAAGATACGCAAACGCCACAAGCTTGCAACTGACCCAACGCTCATGAACGACTGGCTTGACAGTCTCTCGGCCAAGCATAAATATCTGTCTGTCGAGGGGGGACCGCTTACCCAGTGGATCAGCTGACAATTAGCCGATCAGGTCGATGAATTGATTGTGTGCGATCCGAAGGAGAACTTTTGGATAAGCCGCTCTCCAAAGAAAACCCATAGCGTTGATGCGGTGAAACTGGCCAGGCTTCTTCTTATGGGAGAATATCGCCGTGTGTGGCATCCCGACCAGAAGAATGACCGCGCGTTATTTGCGGCGGCAGCGGCTCATTACATAACGATGAGGCGCGAACAGGTATGCCTCAAACACCAGATCAAGAGCCGGTTCAGGCGATGGGGTGTCATCGACGTTTCCGGCGAGACAGTCTACAGCACCCAGGGCGTTTATTTGGATCAATTGACGGACGGGTGCATACACACACAAATTGTAACGCTGTTTACCCTTTTAGACGACACTGTAGACGCCCAGGCCGATGCCAAGCGAGAGTTGCTGCGCCTCGGCAGGGACTATGAGGAGATCACGGAGTTCCAAAAGATGCCGGGCATAGGTCCGATTCCGGCCCATTTATTCAGCTCGATCGTCCAAACGACTCATCGATTCGCCACAATCCAGAAGCTATGGCGTTGGAGCGGCCTGGGAATCACCAATCGCAGCAGTAACGGCAAACCGCTTCGGGTGCCGGGGAAAGCTCACGCCGCAGGCTAGTCTCTCCAGTTTCGGCTGGGATAGACTCAAGTGATGGATAGCTTCCCTGGCTGATATTCCCAATATTACCTTAGTCGCTGCCGGTAGGACAGCTATACTACATAGCCGGCCGGCAGCAGACTCATATACGTGCCTGGTAACAACTCCCAGAACGGTTAACTAAAAGCGACCACTTGTTGCATGAACGCAGTGTCGGTTAACATAAGAAGTGGTTGTAACGAGCCTTTAAGCGGGTGTCCCGGTTAAAGGCAAAAAAGCGATTCATCGCTTCATGGAAATGGTATATTTTCTTGACTTTAATTTTCATACATGCCCGCGGCGAGAAAAGGGGGAAGCAGGGGGGATGCTCATCAGTATTTTGAAAAAACCCATGAACACCCCCTCTCACCGAAGGCATCCCCTGGGGAAAATCTCTCCGTCAGCTGACGGAGAGAATCGCATACGCTCGGAGCTCCTTTTTAGGGGAGACTTCTGTAATCATTTTTCGGATCTACAGGAAAATTTGTGGGTAAGTAGATGAGGTTGTTCGTTCAGCGACCTGGCAGGAACTTCGCTCCGCTATGTACTCTACCAGGTTGTTTTGTTCAGCACCATGTTACATTTTTAATAAGATTCAACAGGGTAAATCCACTACAAAGGGGATCGCTAACCATTGAGGTTTTTCGAACTACTATTCTGTTTTTCTTTTGAAAATTAGACCTCTACCCACAAACTTTCCTGTAGAACCCTTTTTTTAAAACCTAACTCAGGTAATTAGGTATTTTTCCAAAAGACCCGGGGACATAGGGGATGGGATTTCGTTGTTTTATCTGCCAGCTTAAATTCATTTTTTCCAATTTTGAGTGCTTGTCCCAATAAATGGCAGCGGTTTTGCATATGCCTTGTGGTAGTTATCGGAGCACTTTTGTGTCTACCAGAGACGAACAAAGCTAAGAACTGAAAATCTTAAATGTAGCGTTTAAACCACCATAATCTATTAGCTATGTCGTATCACGTTTTTAACTTTCCCCAGTCGTTAGTCTTTGTTCAGTTAGTACTTTAGTCGCTTCTTTAAACAATTTGAGCCACTCCGAGCTTCCATTTTCAATGTTCTCCATTCTATATTGAGCATAGAAAATTACATTATTGGTTAGGAAATAAAATTTCACACAGTCCTTAGCGGGCGATCATCGGGCACAGTGCGCATTAAGCTGAGCATGCACTCCGTCGGATTCACCGTTCAACACGCGTAGCGCTACTCACTCATGGTGCCTCCTCATTAGGCGTAAACAGTTGCATTAATACGATGGAATAGCGTTAGCAAAAATATGCCGTATCAATATAATCGTTGATGAAGCAAAACTTTTCGGAGGACTGTCTGCCAGGAAACGCTTTGTCATTTCCCTGGTTGGTATTAAAAGGTCTTTAGTCTGCATTGTTTGTCATAAATCGTATTACGTCAAAATACCTGTTCTGATGATGTATAGAGAAATGAATATCACCTATTCTAAACTGAGCCAATCATCGTATTACCTGAAATTGGGTAATCAGAGTCAGACCTTTTATTCATATATAGTTGTCTGCTTAATAAATAGAATATGCATTTACAGAATCTCAATTCAGCTTCGGCAAACAGATTATTCATGCCCCCGATTGATGAATCATCTGTATATGGAGATTATTTCAAAACCCTAATAGAAAAAAGTCGCGATATTATCATAGAACTGAATCTTGATGGTATCATACTATATGTTAGCCCGTCTATAAAGACTATTTTAGGATATAATTCAAAGATCATGATTGGGACTTCTATATTTGATTATATCCACCAGGACCATTGTAAGAAGATAAAAATTCTATTAAATCAGGCTCAAAATAAAATGAAAGGTGTTTCTACCACCAGATTTAGATTCAAGCATATTGATGGTCAATATCGAGTTATGGAAAGCAATGCTAAGACAGTAAACTTCCGGGAAGATGAAACCACAATAATTGTAAACTCAAGAGACATAACAAAACAAAAAAATGGTCAGGATGATAACAACAGTATCTTGAGACACCTAACCAAAGTTCACAAAATAGCAGGGATTGGATATTGGGAATGGAATATAAAAAAGGATTCCTTGAGATGGTCAAGGGAATTATGCGCTATTTATGGAATTGAATATGATCTTTCTCCCTCTTCTATTAATGAGTGGAATACGTTCATTCATCCCGACGATCTCGAGAAGACAGGGAGTCTTTTGGATGAAATATTGATTCAGAAGTCAAAGATCAAATATGAACATCGTATCCGCAGGCCTGATGGAGATGAGAAAATAATTCTAACCCATGCTGAACCAATCATCAACAGCCGTGGAATCTGTGATAATATTGTTGGTGTTTCCCAGGATATAACCGAGATCAGAAATAAAAAATTAATGTTAAGTGAACTCAATGATAAACTGAGAATCCTGGCTGTGACCAAGGAATTGAAACTGGAAGAAGAACGAAATGTAATTGCCCATCTAATTGACGATGAAATATGCCAGTCAATGGCTTTTCTGAAAGTTGAACTTAATGAACTTACAGATAAATTAATGAACAATTTTAATAGCTTTCAGGCCACCGATATCTCAAACGATATCATGAGAATGAATAAAATGATTGATACGTCTATTAATTCTGGAATACAGCTTACATCATTTCTTAAACCGGCTATAATGGACGTGTTCGGATTGAGTGAAGCTGTTGAATGGCGTTGCAAATATTTTAGCAGAATGACTGGAATATCTTGCACCTTTTATCATGACAATCGAGTAAATATACCCGATACCAATGAGCGATTATCCGCAATCTGTCGTATTCTGGAAGAAATTTTTCCCATGATAAAAGCCCATTCAGATGCCACCGAAGTTCAGGTCTCTTTAATTCAAAATAACCAGTCAATTCTTCTGAAAGTATTCGAGAATGGGGCTGGATTGCCGAAAGATGATTTACCACTTAGCTATGCTGTAGGGTTATTCAGTATTCATGAGCGATGCAAGAATTTAGAAGGCGCATTTTATTTTGAAATCATACCATCACATGGGACGACATTTAGTATAAAAGTGCCGGCCAAACAGGTTGGAAAAGACGTACTAAATGTCAATAAATTTTTGTAAAATAGTATAAGCGGGTAAATATCTCTATAAATTAATTCAGGGGTTCTCAATGATTAATGTAATTGTTGTCGATGATCATCCGCTTGTTAGGGAAGGTTTGAAAAAAATACTTACGAATGAAACTCTTGGAATCGAGGTGGTGGCTGAGGCATCCAATGCCATTGATTTAATGGAAAAACTTGAAACAATCGTGCCTGATGTTGTGATTCTTGATATCTCTATGCCGGGTAAAACTGGCTTGGACATCATAAAGGATCTTAAGCAGACACACCCCAACCTTCCAATTCTGATCCTGAGTATGCACCCTGAGGAACGTTTTGCTGTAAGAGTGTTGAAAGCAGGTGCTTCAGGTTATATTAATAAAAACAGCGTTAACGAAGAGCTCACTAAAGCAATACGTGTTGTTGTGACTGAAAAAAGGCGATTTATCAGCCAGGCGGTAGGTGATCAATTGGCAGATTTTGTCTTGTCTGATGAGCATCCAACACTACATGAATCACTATCAGACCGGGAGTATCAGGTTTTATGCATGATTGCCACAGGGAAAAAAATTGGAGCAATTGCCGAAGAACTCTCTCTTAGTGCGCAGACCATTCACACGTACAGGGCACGGCTTAAAGAGAAGATGAATATGAAATCAAATGCAGAAATGATTCGCTACGCGATTGACCAAAACCTTGTGGATTAAGTCGTTTCGGGTTCTTCAGGAAATCTTGCGGGTCACGTGTTTCAATCGTCATGCCACTATCCCCCCCCACGGCATCTCTGCGGTAGATGCGGCATCTCCATAATTTTCATTACGCCCGGTCTTTAGCAAGGTTTGGAGATTTCGCTTCGCGTTCAAAAAATGAACGGCTCAACGCCCGGAATGACTTTTTCTGAGCCTCATACCCACAAGAATTCCAGTAGAACCGGAAAATTAGACCTCTGCCCACAAACTTTCCTGTGGATCCCTTAATCTTTCGGATAGCCTAAGAAGGCCAGATATCGCTATTGTGGATGTATCTGATCGTGATGTGGCAACCTATATGGAGAATAACCCGACCTTATCTGAGCCGAAAGCCTGTTGATTTCGTAACTGGCTGTGTACCTGAAATGGAACCTGACTTCATCAGGCGATAACAGAAATCCCAACTTGACCCTGTCTCAATGTATCACTGCTATCACAACAGTAACTTGTAGTTATACCTTCTTCAAAATCAATTGCCAACAGTCAGAATTCTACAGCATTGTTTGATTTTTAACTACAACACATTCCAAGTTCGTCTTATACGTACTATTCTCCCTAATAGATAAAATGTAATGTGAGCCATTACATACCAATGGCTTAGTTTTTACAGGGTATAAATAAATCAGTGAATTTGTGGCGAAATCCATATTGACACTTTTAACAAATTTCAAAGGGTTATATCATTATGATGAAAAATCTCGAAAATGATCAAACGACCATCCAGGGGCCGGCAAAAAAGGGTATTGACAGAAGAAAGTTTCTGAAAATTGGTGGATTAGCGGTCGCAGGTACTGGCCTGATCTCCTATTCATGTGAAAATGCAGATTTAAGCCTGTCCTCTGACTTAGGCGAATCTTCTGAGGATTTGCGTTTACAAAATAACCGGGGAAGGCGAGTTTACAACCTCGGAAAAGGTGACTTGGGAATTCTTAGATTTGCATATGTTCTTGAGCAACTCGAGGCAGCATTCTACCAAAATGTTGAAGATGGTGATTATTTTAAGAATGCCAATGCCGAAGAAAAATTGGTTTTTGAGGACATCTATGAACATGAAGAAATCCATAGAGATTGGTTTGAGCAGGTCTTGAAGCCATTTAATAATGGAAATTCAGAAAACGTTTTGCCACCACTTGAATTCGATTTTAGCTCTATAAATTTCAATGATAGAGACTCAGTGATACAAACAGCAATTTTACTAGAGGATACAGGTGTGTCTGCTTATAATGGTGCTGGGCCATTACTGGTGAATACGGATTATTTATTGTTAGCCGGAAAAATTGTGTCTGTAGAAGCTAGACATGCTTCTACACTTAGATCATTGTACCGGGATAACAAAGATTTTGCTGGAGATGATGTAGTAGACGAAAATGGACTTGACCTTTTTAAGACACCTGATCAAGTACTTTCAGCTGCCTCAGGATTTATTGTTACAAAAATAAATGCGCACCAATTACCGTCTTATTAAATAATCATCAGAAAAAATATACATTATGAATATTATAAAATTTTTAGACCAGTTCTCAAATATTGACCTAAACAATACTTCATCAACAAGAAGAGAAATGTTTAGCCAATTAGGGTCTTATGGTAAAAAGGCAGCGTTGGCTGCAATTCCATTTGGATTAGCGGTGAGTAAATCGAACGCTGCAAGTATGGCTTACTCTAATCATGTGGGGCCATTAAATTTGGCATTAACTTTAGAATACCTGGAAGCAGATTTTTATAACCAGGCCTTAGCGTCTAACGTGCTTCCTTCAGGTCGAGCACAAGACGTCTATGAGCAGATCGCAAAACACGAAAATGCCCACGTTGCATTGTTAGCAGGCGCTTTAGGAGATGCCGCGGTTACAGAGCCAGAATTTGATTTCACGTTGGGTGGTACATTTGCTCCATTTGATACAGCTAATCCGGAGGCTTACGATCAATTATTAACTTTGGCACAAGCCTTTGAAGATACGGGTGTTCGCGCCTATAAAGGACAAGCAGGATTCCTGCAGGGCACACCGTTTTTAGCTACTGCATTGAGAATTCACTCTGTAGAGGCGAGACATGCAGCTGAGGTAAGGAGACTTAGATCTGCTTATTTCGATATGGAGTTAGATGATGACGGACTTGGTTGGATAACCTTGAGCAAACAACTTACTGTAGATCCAATGGTTCCTGCTGCAGTTTATGCAGGTGAGGAATTGACAGTTCAGGCAGGTATAGATCTTACAAGTTTAGGAAGTGGTTATTCTGCAGAATCTGCTTCTCAATCGTTTGATGAGCCGATTACCGCTGAGGAAGCTGTTGCAATAGCAACTCCATTTTTCGCTTAAAAGACAGTATTGCCAGTTTCCAGTAAATTTAATTGCTCCTGATTAATTTATTGAAAATAGACAGTAATTGATATCAGGAGAGCTTTGCAGAACAACCAGTGCTTTTGTCATAGTTCAATGTCACGCACCGAGCGCAGTGATTCCCAGGCAGTGATGATGACGAAATCTGGCATAAGCACGGTTTTGCGCCGAATGCATCCAGATGGGAAAAAACCTTATATCTAATACTTTCAACAATCATCAAAGGAATACCCATTATGAAAATGCATATCAAACCGATTGCAGTTATAATTTTACTGAGTCTTGTACTTCTCTTTTTCGGTTGCAAAAACATGAGTAAAACCACAAGCGGAACAGCTGTGGGTGCCGGAGCAGGTGCTGCAGCCGGAGCACTAATCGGCAAAGCACTTGGGGAAACTGTTAAAGGTACGCTGATTGGCGCGGTGGTTGGCGGAGCGGCAGGAAATATTATCGGGAATCAAATGGACAAGCAGGCTGAAGAACTCGAGAAAAACTTGCAAAATGCCGAAATAGAAAGAGTAGGGGAAGGAATTGCCATAACCTTTGAATCCGGGCTTCTTTTTGCATTTGACTCATCCGAAATTCAACCCGCTGCCAGGCAAAATTTGACACAGTTGGCAAACAGCCTGAAAGAGTACCCCGACTCGAAGGTGTTAATTGTGGGCCATACTGACAGCAGTGGGAGCGAAGAATATAATCTGGAACTTTCCAATCGCAGATCTCAGTCAGCCAAAACATTTCTTGTTTCCCGGGGGTTGGATTCAAATCGAATTGAATCACAAGGGCGCGGGGAAAGTGAACCTATTGCTGACAACGCTACAGAAACCGGAAGAGATCTGAACCGGAGAGTTGAAGTAGCCATTTTTGCCAGTGAAGAGTATGTGGAGCTTATTCAAGCTCAAAATCAATAATCAAAATTCCTTAAATATGTTGAAGATAGAATATAAGTGACGAAAGGAGATAGCTATAAAAATCAATGATGGCCACTCCTTTTATTACCAAAAACGGATCTGCATCTGCATCGCTTTTATTCTGAATGGCTGTATCATAAACTCCGGAAATGAATAAAAAGGTCGAAGTTTATTTTTAATCGTAGCAGAGTCAATCCAAAACTAAAACAACTAAATAACAGAAAGAAATGAATAGAACAATTGGCGGAATTTTAAGCATCGTAGGGTTTATTGGCGTACTCGTTTTCGGGTACCAGTATCTTCAGGATTCTGAATCATTCAGCGTCTTTGGTGCGGATATAGCCATGAGCACAGGCGACTATGTACCCATAATTATATCGGCAATTGTTATGGTCGTGGGAATATTTGTTGCACGGAGCGGTAAAACCTAAACTTTTACAAACACTCTGGGGAAAAGAAAAAACCCATTTTATAAAGAAACTTTTTACGCAACAATGAGCCACAGATCATACTAATAAATAACAATCTAAACCGTACTCTCATGAAATCACTAAAACTATTGATGCTCTTTGCAATACTGCTGTTTGTCACTCAGCCAGTTGCCTTTTCACAAAGCAATGTAACAGAAACGTTCAAAGAGCATTTTAGTGAAACCGTTCAGCAGGTGAAAGCAGCTAATGTTGCTGATGATAAACGGGAAATTTTAAACACCTCTTTCGATAAAATGATCAGAGCGACAGAGCGAATCGAATCATTGGGCAATCTCTCCAGTCAGGATCTCGAAAAAATGGCATCACTTAGAAGCGATATATCAGAGAAATTGGATGAATTAAACGGGTTGAACGGATTTGACGAGATACTCGATGAAGATCTTGATGATTTCTCCAATTATTCTCAGCAGGCTATGGAACAAGCCCTGGACCGGACAATTAGTATTGGGCTTGGTACCGCAATCTTAGTTGTTCTGATCTTGCTTTTATTATAAAGAGGCTGTAATCAGGGAATTCTCTTATGGTCAAAATCGAGATGATATCATGTCACACCTTCAGGTAAACGCACCTGTTAGAGGGGCAAGACTTGACGGCACTCAGTAAACGGTTTACTCGATGTAATGCAGGGCATAAATACTAAGTTTTATGCCCTGTGTATTTGATAAGAGCTATATCATGGAAAAAGTCTTTGAAATTTCACCTGATTAAATACCAAAGAACTGTAAAGTGATAGTTATCGAAATGGAGTTCCTCACAACATTTCACGAAACTCGTTTTATTAAACTGTGATGGCACAAGCATAACGCATATGCCATTTTAATTTTTGCCTCTTATTACCCAATGTTTGCCATCTGTTCAGCAGGCGAGTACTACAGCCATTAAGAAAACTATCTACAAGTTTTTCCTATTTGCTGTAGCGCTTTTTAGGGATAGGTTGTATGAACAAACATTATGGAGAATCAACGAAAAGACACCAAAAATTAGGATCAGAAGAAAAGGGATGAAATGAAAGACAACTCAGATAAAAAACCCAAGTACAGCAAAAACGATCCATAAAAAGAACATAAAAAGTACCCAATAGCGGTTATTCAAGTTGCCCTGATCTAAAAGGGGTATTCAGATATTAAAAATTCCAATGTGTGCAGGCTTTCAACAAGTCTGCACATTTCTAATGAATATTTAAACATAAGTCAAAAAAACATGAGAAAAGCAAAAATCACCAATCGTCTACTATTTACTATCTCAACAATTGCCATTGCCAGTGCCGCTGTTGCAATCTTATTTACCCCGGATTCGGGAAAAAAAACCAGGCAGAAGGTTGCCAACGGGGCAAGAGAACTAAGTAAAGATTTGTCCAAACGAATGAAAAACGGGTCAAATATGATCCTGGCAAAAACCGAAGAACTTGAAGATGTCGCAGAAGAAAAATATGATGAAGTAAAAAAGGGCATTAAGAAAAAAACTAAGGCTTTGGAAAAAAAATAAGGGATGCTTTGCAAAGCTTTCTGAAATGTCCATGATAATTTTAAAAAACTACTATAATGAAAGTAACAGACGTTTTGCTATTAACTCATGGAATAGGAATAAGTGTTTATACAGCTGCAAAACTTGCAACTCAAAGAAACGGACACCATTCCAAAAATAATAAAGTCCATGATAAGAAGATTCATTTTTATAACAGAACATCCGTTTGGGCTGCCCTTGCAGTAGGGCTGGGTAGTGTGGTGTTGTGGAAAATCGCGCACAAATAATCCGTTTACAAGGAGGATGGCTTAGCAAAAGAACTACACTAAAGTGATTATGAAATCACCCACTGTATAGTTAAAGCCAGCTCTAAATTGGTGAACTGAAAGAGAAGATGAAAAATGATGGGCTCCGGACCAGCCTTCATTATTACATACAAGAGAGCCGGGTTAAACGGGAAACGTTCAAAGCAGATTTTAACAGATCTATGGATAAACTTCAAAATTTAGTTGTTGCTCTGTTTGAGTGAAACACCCGAAAACCCTCCGGCTTTTAAATATGAGTACAAGGAGTATCCCTCAACGGGCATGCTCCTTTTTTATGTTTTTGCCCCCTAAAAGTAACCATTTAAAAGCCCTCTCTTAGAATATGTGATGGGCCCATGAGGCAATTTATACTACACAATTTTCAATGATTCTACTATTTCTGGTTGCATACCTATTGTTTAGATTTTAGCAGAGTTAAGAAACTCATATGGATTAAAAGCCATTTAGATAAAATGCTGGCTCCGATTGTTAAATTCCATTATCAATTCCGGATATATTATTTAAATACGTAGTTAATTCAGGGTTTTGTTAGAGAGAAAATCTAAAATTTTAAACCAATACTATTATGGGAAATCTACTTTATGTTTTAGCAGTCATATTGATAATTGCGTGGTTAGTAGGCTTTGTGGGATACGCAGCCGGCGGGCTTATTCATATTCTTCTGGTTATTGCTGTCATAGCCATCCTGTTTAATGTAATCAGCGGCGGAAGAAGTACTGTTTGAGAGAAACAGATACGCTTCTCCATCTGATAGCAAAAAACCGACCTTATGGAAAAAAAGATAACAATACCCGAAGATATAGAAAACCGAATCGGTTTATATGTGAACGGCCAACTGGAAGGAAATGAAATTGATGAATTATGGACAGATTTAATTCAGAATGGCGACTATCTCAATTATTTGAAAACAGTGGTGGCTATCAAGTTTCTCAGGAGCCCGTCTGTTACAACCGGTACCTACTTAACGGCAAATTTATCCGATCATAAATTAACGCCGAAAAAAATCGTGCGGGGTTGATATTAGGTAGAACGTAATTTAGAGGAAAAAAAGAAAAGCCACTCTGATTCGACCAAAACGGGCAGAGTGGCTTTTTTATTTTCAGGTTTAAACCAACACATGCTGCCTTTGCAATTAAATCGGTTACCTGCTCTGTTTCGTCGAATCTACTGGGTGATCTGTGGGAATTGATAATTTAATTTTGGTGCCCCTGCCCGGTGCCGTATCAATTTCAAATTCTCCACCGAGCAGCTCTATCCGATGGCGAATGTTTTTTAAACCGTAACATTCTGATACCTCAGCGAATGTTCCATTTATTTTTTTATCGAACCCTGAACCTTTATCTTCAACATTTAATCTGAGGTCACCTTTTACAGAATCGATTTTTATTCGTGCTCGATCCACACCAGCATGCTTAACTACATTAAAAAGTAGCTCTCTCAGCATCTGAATAAGCATATGAATGAGATTTTCTCCGGGCCATTGAATTGTTTTTTTTATATCCAGTTTTACATCCTGGTCATAGGTCTCTTTCATATGGAGGGCAAGCCATTCAACAGCCTCATTCAGGGTAATGTCCCCAGGGAAAGGCGGGCTGAGATCAAGAGCTAAATCTTTTGTCAGAATCAGGCTTTTTTTCAAAATAGACTCCCACTCTGTAAGCTGACTTATGAATTCTGTATCAGCCTTCGAATCCAACATGTCTCGGGAATGATTTAAATCCATCTTTAGTACGTACAATTGCTGCTGAAGATCCTCATGGAGCATATGAGCAATTCGCCGTCTTTCTTCATTTTCAGCATGCAGAAGCTCAGCTGCAAGTTTACGAACCTTCTTTGTTCTCTCCTTTACCTTTTGATCCAATGACAAATTGATGGTTTTAAGATTTATTTCATAATTTTTTGCCTTTGTGATGTCTATAAAAGCAATCACAACACCCTCAATTTTATCATCCACAGAACGATAAGGTCTCATGCGAACCATATACCACTCTTTGGTTTTTTTATTTTTAGCTTCTCTCTCAAGCATTATGGCTTTGTTGTAAACCTTTTCCGCATCAGTAATCAGGTTATCATAATCCAGATGATGATTCAGATCAGAAATAAACCTGCCAACGTCACTCTCAATAACACTAAACAACTTATTAACAGGTGGTGTATACCGCTTGATCCGCAATTTTCGATCCAAAAAGATGGTTGGAATCTCTGTAGCTGAAATCAGGTTTTGCAAATCACTGTTGATTTGCCGGCTCTCCTCAATCTTATTATTCAGTTCCTGGTTCAGTGTCATCAACTCCTCATTCATAGACTGCAGCTCCTCTTTAGAGGTTTCGAGCTCCTCTGTAGTTGACATGAGCTCTTCATTCATGGACAGTTGCTCTTCATTCGCAGCCCTTAACTCTTCTATGGCAGTTTCATTCTCTTTGGTTGTCGTATAGAGCAAATCATTCAAATTGGCCACCTCCTCTTCAAGCTGGCCAATCACATTTTTTGCTTCCTCGAGATCTCCGGGCCACCCCTCGTCATCAATGAGCTCGGTTTTTTCCTTTTTGTTGCTTCTCTTGGGCACTTTATCCACAGAAAACCGGGGTTGCATATTCTCTTCCAGAAAAAGGATGTGTACATGGTCGCCCTCAAATTCTGTGTCATTCACCGGTTCTACCAGCATTTCAACGACTCGCGGTTCACCCTCAATCTTAACTGTTACTGGTTTTGAGCGTACGCTATTCCTATCATTAAATGCGGTCTTAAGGGCCGATCGAAGTTCAAACCGCAGCTCCTTGCGAACCACTTTAAATATATCCTGGGTTGGCCGGCCGGCAACAAATGTAAGATACTCCTCTCCACCACCCAATGTATGCTCTACGCTGTACTCCGAATTAACGATAACACTTGGAGGCAGCCAGGGAGCAATAAACTTCCGGTGAACTTCTTCAATATTGGGGAGTTGACGGATATCTCGTTTTGAAGGTTCAGAAAACGTTCGCTTTACACCGGAAGAACGAAATGGAAGCCTGGGAAACCCCTTATTTATGAGCTTACTTTCAGTTTTTTTGTAAATACTTTTCTTCTTATCTATAGCCTCAAACAGATCAGAGGAATCGATTGACTCGGAGCTCCCCAAAAAGAGATAGCCACCGGGATTCAGGGCATAATGGAAAAGTTCGATAACATGTTTTTGCAAGTCCCTGTCGAGATAGATGAGCAGGTTCCGGCATGTAATGAGGTCAAGTTTTGCAAATGGAGGATCTCTCAGCACATTGTGAAGTGAAAATATGATAGTATCACGAAGCTCATCATTTACATTATAATCATCACCATCTGTTACAAAAAAACGATTGATCCGCTCCTTGTTTACATCACTTAAAATACTTTTAGGAAAAACTCCGCCCCGTGCTTTTTTCAGCGATATTTCCGATATATCAGTTGCAAAAATCTGCAACTCCCTGTTCTGTTCATTCTTCTCATTTTGCTCTTTGAGAAGAATGGCCAGTGAGTAAGCTTCTTCTCCTGTAGCACACCCCGCACACCATACACGGATAGGTTCATTATAATCTTTTCTATTAAAGATTTCCGGAATTATCGTTTTTTCAAGCTTATCAAATGTCTTTTTATCGCGAAAAAAACTCGTTACCGTAAGGAGGAAATCTTTATATAATTTCTTTATTTCTTCCTCATCATTCTTTAAAAACGAATAGTAAGAGGATAAATCTGCCGATTCGGACAGGAGAATCCTCCGGGAAATTCTCCTCAAAATGGTAGGCCGTTTATATTGAGTAAACGTATTTCCGCTCTGCTTTTTCACAAGGTCAAGAATGTTCAGATAAATCTCATTTTCCTCATCAGTCAGCTCTTCTGCTTGCCTGAAGTATGGAAAATTTCCCCTTTTTATTCCATAATCCCGCAATTCATTAACCATCTCCAGAACCGGTGAAGTAATATCCACATGGCCGGTCGAAATGGCATTCAACGGCATGTCATCATATTCAGCTTCATCAGGCAATTGTGCAACGGTAAGGCCTCCGAACTCTTTTATTTTTAATGTTCCATTGGTTCCGTCGTTTCCGGTTCCGGAAAGAATAACAGATACCGCTCTTTCCTTATATGATTCAGCAAGTGATTGCAGAAATATATCGATAGGGGATTGAACTCCTTTCTTCGATGTGCGCTTGGTCAGATGAAGTATCTGGTTTTCAATCGTCAGATTTTTGTTGGGAGGGATAATGTATGCATGATCTTTTTTTACCTCTACTTGATCTGTTACCTGAACAATTGGTATAGAAGAATTTTTTTGTAAAAGATCTGCCAGATAACTTTCATGTTCAGGTGACAGATGAACAACCACAACATAAGCCATCCCTGTTTTGGCAGGGAGTTCCTTAAAAAAGCTTTGCAGTGCCTGTATGCCGCCTGCCGAAGCGCCTATACCTACTACAATTGGTAGATCGGATCCACCTTCATCAATTTGTTTAGTTTTAAGAGATTTTTCCATAAAATTGTACGGATCAAATTAACGTCCTGGTATTTAAGCGGCGCGACAAAGTACTTAAATGCAAGCAACTAAACGCAAACGCGTATGCTTGATTTACATTGTTAGTGTTCGATTCTATTGGGCAAACATTTCCTGCAAAGTGTTTAACATTTTTTCGCTGGTTGCAGGACTGATAACGCCAAGTCATCTTTACGATAAGTTTTTGCTCATCAACCGTTACACTTTGACCACAATGTGCGCAAAAATTTCCATCAACCGGTTGGCCACAGTTCGTACAGATCATTGACATTATTTCCATTACGCAGCATCAGAATGGCACCCACATTTTTATAAGTCGATTGTTAATCTTTTTCCGCTTTGACCTTCTCAGTCGCTTCTTTTTGCATATATCCAAGCGCCCAAATAGAGAGTCCCAGCCAAAATACAATTTGGGCGTATTCATACATCACAACTACTGATTCAATAACGAACATCTTTTCAGATATCCAGAAAATAGCTCCAATCAGCAAAAGAGCGAATCCGATGATTTCAAGTTTGTTGTATTTATTCATTCAGGGAAGTAGTTAGAAAGTTCGTTTGGCAAGATTCATCTTTCTGAAAATGCTTCTTTGAAATATTTATTAAACAGCATCGGTTTACCATTAACGATAGTCATGCTATCATCAAAATAATCATGATAATATCCACTAAACGGATTTAAGATCAAAGCACGACCATCGCCTTGTCATAAAGAATGAGCGTGATTGAACCCTGCGCACCAACCTGAATGCGGGAGCATTTTTGGTCACTGTTTGATTCTCAGACTAATCGCATTTAACTAGCGTTGCCTTTTTTTGATGCATTATAAATGACTGCATTTTGTAAGCCAGCTGCGACAATCAGAATGCCGAAGAGGTATTCGTAATTTTCTGCACCTCTAAATAAATAGGAGGCTAAAAGTATTACTACTGCCCAAATAACAGCATTTTTAATGAGTATATTTTTCAGGTGTTATTCTCCTTATTCTAAACTTTACTATTCTTGTTCATCGTGTAAAGATCAGTATAATATCAACTAAACTAATTTAACATCTAAAAAACGATCATGGCCTTTTCCTAAAGAATCAGAGTGATATCACCCCGCACTCCTCTATGAGAAGGTTGACTATTTCGGCAGAATCTCCGGTGCCATAGACCATCTGCTGGGCGTTGGATTCAACAACAGTCTATTCACTCTCTTGCTGAACACAACTTTGAAGGGTAACCATAAAAGCACAAGAGATCAGCAGTAGTGTTAGTGTGTAGATTGGTCGGTTCATAAGGGTTGGTGAGTATTTTTTCTGCCTACGTTAATCGGCTTTCGGCACTTCCGTTTTCGAATATTCTCTCTTTTCACGGTAAGATTTTCCACTAACCAGACCGTTTGATGCTGAGGTACACAGCATGTGTGCCAAACCATCTCAGATCATCTTATCCACGCAGCGCAGGGAGAGTTTATTCATGGTTTAATAAGATAGTGATATTCATATCTGTCAAACCGATTTAATGTCAAAAAACGATCATTGTCTCGCCCTAAAGAAATAGAGTATTCACACGGCGTATGCCCGCCTGATTTTTGGGATATGTTTGTGGTGATTGAAAGGCACATAAAATGTTAATCGTCTCACCAAACCATATCGGCCGGGTATGTCAGGTCGTGCAAAGAGGGAAAGTCGTCTGACGTCCAAATGTTTAGCCTTGACTAAATAAAAGATTAAGGTTAGTTTATAATTAATCCCGGGATATAACTCCATTAATTATGAAACCAGTTTTTACAGTACTCCTATCATTAATACTCTGTATATCGTTTGCCACGCTAAGTGTAGCGCAATCAAATAACGGAACTATTCGGGGCACCGTTACCCACAAAGGCGAATCTATGCCGGGCGTGACAATCAAGGTTTCAGAAATTCAGCGAGGCGCTTCTGCAAATGCCGATGGATTTTATGAAATCACCAACGTCCCGGAAGGAACCTACGGGCTCACTGCATCCTATGTGGGCTTCAAGAATCTAACCAGAGACATTGATGTGTCTGCCGGAGCAACGATTACGGTTAACTTTGCCATGGAAGAGACCCTTTCCGAGCTGGGTGAAGTGGTCGTTACGGGAACCATGAGGGAAACCTATGTGAAAGACTCCCCGGTGAAAGTGGAAGTAGTAAACGTGCAACGGCTCAGCCGGGGGAAAATCAGCTCCAATTTTATGGATCTGATCGGCAGCGTTAACGGACTTTCCACCCAGTTAAATTGTGGCGTTTGCGGTACCAACGCCATTCGGATCAACGGTGTGGAAGGCCCGAATACCGCCGTTCTCATTGACGGTATGCCTATACAAGGCGCGCTGGCCTCCGTGTATGGGCTGAATGGGATCAGCCCTTCCATCATTGACCAGATAGAGGTGATTAAAGGGCCACAATCTACACTTTATGGCACGCAGGCGCTGGGTGGCGTGGTTAACATTATTACCAAAGACCCGTCAATAACGCCCACTTTTGTGGCAGAGGTTTATGGTAGAACTGTCACTCAGGAAGGGAGTGTCAACCTTGCGGTTTCGCCGAAAATTGGCCGTTTTAAAGGATTTGTGAGCGGGAACCTCAACCGAAGCGAAAACTACTTTGACAAAAACGGAGACGGTTTTAATGATCAACCCAAGCAGACACGAGTGGCCATTTTTGGGAAAGGGGTGTTAGAGGGGGAGAATGGCGAGCAGCGTTTGAATATTGCGGCGAAATATTTAAATGAAGACCGAACCGGTGGTGTGCCCGGATATTCAGATAAGCTGCGCGGTTCAAGTAAAGTCTACGGAGAGTCTATTTATACACGCCGCGCTGAGCTGCTTACGGAATTTCGTCCGGCCGGCATGGATGAGCGCATGCGCATTAACTCCGCGTTGACCTACCATTCGCAGGACAGTTTTTACGGTGATGAAGCTTATGATGCCACACAAAACATTGCCTTCGGGCAGGTGACGTGGGATCAGCCGCTGTCCGATCAGTTCCGAATTTTAACCGGTAGCACCCTTCGTTTTGAAACGTACGACGACAATACACCGGCTACCTCCGGCGGTGCAGATCTTCGATTCATTCCGGGTGTTTTTACTCAGGCTGAACTCAGCATGGCTGACGTTACGCTGCTCGGTGGACTTCGTGTCGATCACCATACAGAGCACGGGTTTGTTATAGCTCCCCGGCTATCGGCTAAATACAGCCCATCCGAGCTGACCACAATTCGCGCCAGTGGAGGCACAGGATTTCGGGTGGTGAATGTCTTTACCGAAGATCATGCTGCCCTTACCGGATCACGCGAGGTGGTCTTCAATGAAAACCTCGAGCCGGAAGAGTCGCGAAGTATTACCGCAGGTCTGGAGCAAATCATCCCGTTCGGAGTGAATCCAATGACGGTAAGCGTAGATGGATTTTACACGCGGTTTTCTAATCAGATTATCCCCGATTATGATGAGAACCCGAACCTGATTGTCTACGAAAACCTGGATGGTTTTTCCGTAACGCAGGGGTTCTCACTGGGACTGGATCAAAATTTCACGGCATTCCCATTGAGTTAC
>Ga0306912_1000065_pt1 | contig 63539 bp, 52 predicted proteins | sample AntRauFillE10628_FD_190443 | JGI IMG/M metagenome (GOLD analysis project Ga0306912, IMG submission 190443) | Saline lake microbial communities from Rauer Islands, Antarctica - Metagenome Filla E10 #628 (v2) (version 2) | ecosystem: Environmental > Aquatic > Non-marine Saline and Alkaline >...
ATGCAGATTTAAGCGACAGCCATAATGTTGCAGTGGACTTTAATCAAAGTACTCATGCGCAACAATTAGGTCAAATGGTGGCCAGTATTGATAAAGCAGCTACCGGTGGCGAAGTGGGTGAAATTAATTGGACTTATACGCTGGATAATCAATCAGTGCAGTTTTTAGCGAACGGCGAGTCCATTGAAGAAATTTATAAAGTGACCATTATTGATAACAATGGTGGTGAAGTTGAGCGAGAAGTTGCAGTGACTATTGAAGGGAGCAATGATGCACCAATGATTACCACTGAAGTACTCAGTGCACAGCTGGCCGAAGATGCAAACGTTAGCAATAACTTACTTGAAAGTAGTGGTTTAATAACCTTTACTGATGTCGATTTAAGTGACAGCCATAGTGTTGCAGTGAACTTTAATCAAAGCACGCATGCACAACAATTAGGTCAACTGGTGGCCAGCATTGATAAAGCCGCCACCGGTGGAGAAATTGGTGAAGTTAAGTGGAATTATACGCTTGATAATCAATCAGTGCAGTTTTTAGCCCAAGGCGAGTCTATTGAAGAAATTTATAAAGTGACCATTATTGATAACAATGGTGGTGAAGTTGAGCGAGAAGTTGCAGTGACTATTGAAGGGAGCAATGATGCACCAATGATTACCACTGAAGTACTCAGTGCACAGCTGGCCGAAGATGCAAACGTTAGCAATAACTTACTTGAAAGTAGTGGTTTAATAACCTTTACTGATGTCGATTTAAGTGACAGCCATAGTGTTGCAGTGAACTTTAATCAAAGCACGCATGCACAACAATTAGGTCAACTGGTGGCCAGCATTGATAAAGCCGCCACCGGTGGAGAAATTGGTGAAGTTAAGTGGAATTATACGCTTGATAATCAATCAGTGCAGTTTTTAGCCCAAGGCGAGTCTATTGAAGAAATTTATAAAGTGACCCTCAGTGATGGTCAAGGCGCTGAAGTTGAGCGAGAAATTACAGTGACTATTCAAGGGACTAATGACGCTCCTACATTAGAAAGTGACTTTAGAGAAGTTAGGGCAAAAAATGGTATTGATCCGCAAACGACTGGAACGCTATTGTTTGATGATGTTGATGCCAGTGACATTAATACTTTATCTGTAACCAGCGCTGATGGCTCGGTGGTAGAAACCATTCAAGATAAAGCTGATGGCAGTAAAAATACCAATGAAACGGTGATGGTGAATGGGCAATACGGGGCCTTAACCTTGTATGGAAGTGGTAGTTGGACTTATACCGTAGACAGTGAACATCAAGATGTACAAGCATTAACTTTAGGTGAGAGTTTAATTGAAGAATTTTCAGTGAGTTACAGTGATGGTGCTAACGTTAGTAACGCAGAAGCACCAGCACAAGGAAAAATTGAAGTGACTATTTTAAATCCATTAGAGCCAACCATATTTAGCGATGAAAATAATCTTGCTGGATTTGATTTTACATATAATACTCTATCAGATGCATATAATGATGCAATAAATAACGGAAATGGTTTGTCGTTACGTGAAGCGGTGATCTTATCTAACAATTATGACTTAGAGGTAGCTAACACCCTTTATTTATCAGAAGGTACTTATACTTTATCGCTGGCAGGTACTGATGAAGCGCTTGCGCAAACTGGGGATTTAGATATTTTATCTAATTTAAATATTCAAGGCGCAGGAGTAGGTAAAACCACTATCGATGGTGGCGGCATTGATAGAGTGTTTGATTTAGATGGTATTGACGCCCAATTAAATTTAAATGATTTAACCCTTACCGGTGGTAAGGTAACTCAACAAAATAATGATGATGACCCTTATGCTCAATATGGTGGGGGCATTCGTGCATCTAATCAAGCAACGTTAAATTTAGAAAATACAGAGGTAGTAGGCAATGACGCTAAGTTTGGTGGTGGGATTAATGGAAATATCAGCGCTGAAATTAATATAAATAATAGCTCTATTGCTAATAACTTGGCATCGCAGCGCGGCGGGGGATTTCATGTCGCCAATAGCAGTGATTTAACCATAAATAATAGTACTATTGCCAATAATGAGGCTTTTGTATCAGGCGGAGGAATTCATGCTTTGGTGCCAGGGGATATCACTATCAATCAATCCACTATTTCAGGTAATATTGCGACAATTGATGATATTATTGGTGTTGGTGGTGGTTTTTATGCTAAGTATACCAATATTACACGTGAATTAGAGATAACGAACAGTACTTTTTTTAATAATGAAGCAAATACAAATAGTGCGCTTTATCTTTTAAATGGTATTAGTGATACAACCTTAGAAATGGGTGGAACCCTTGTCACTGGAAATATTAATCGCAGTAGTGGTAGTGAAATTTTTTCTCAAGTTCTTGTGGACTCTAAAGGGTATAATTTAATTGATGCAACATTAAATTTTATAGGTGCGTTTGATGGAACTGGTGATATGCTTGCCACATCAGAAAACCCGATTGAGGTAAACCTAGGCGCATTGCAAGATAATGGCGGACCGACCTTAACTCATGCCTTATTAAGTGGCAGTGCCGCCATTGATGCAGGTAACCCTAATAATTTAGAGGCTGACCAACGTGGCGCAGAAGTTTTTGGCGATACTCGAGATATTGGGGCTTTTGAAGTTAATCCTGAATTTTTAGCACCGATTATTATGGATCTAGATGGGCAAGGCGTGGATATTGCCACTTTTGCTCCAACAGAATTAGGGTTTGATGCCAATCAAAATGGGATCACTGATTCTATGTTAAGTTGGGCCGGAGTGGGCAGTGGCTTTTTGGTGTATGACTACACTGGAACAGGTTTGGTCACTAATGCCGATCAACTGGCTTTTGTCAACTATGCTGAAGGCGCGCAAACTGATTTAGAAGGCTTGCAAATGGCTTTTGACACTAATAATGATAAGATCTTTAATGCTGAAGATGAGTTATTCTCTAAATTTGGGATCTGGGAAGATAAAAGTCAAAATGCTGTAACAGATGCAGGTGAATTTTCAAATTTAACTGAGGTAGGCATTGAAGCAATTTCATTAGTCAGTGATGGCGAAAAGACAGTCTACGATAGCCATATTGTATTTGGTTATGGGGATTATTTACTGAGTGATGGCACAATACGCAATTTTGCCGATACTGCATTAGGCTACCTTGAAGGGCAAGAAGATAAGCCAAAAGTTGAGGTTAGCGAAGCGCTAATCGTCAATAACGAGTATAGTCTCAATGATGATGCTGAGCTGATTGAAACTGCAGATGTTATGCACGATGAATCAGCTGAAAATTTAGACTTATGGTTAGAGCAATTAGGTGCTTTGGGCTTAGATGAACAAACCTATGAACAACAAATTAATGCCTTTGAAGAACGTAGGCTTGATGTTGATGACGAGCCAGGTGGTGCATGGGTATCCTCTACTGATTTAGAAGGGTTAGATGTGAAAGTCGATATAGATTCACTGGGTTAAATGAGAGCAAAACATTAAATTATTTATTAATTATAATATATAAATGAATTTAATTAATTGAGTTCACGGTTACAATTTTATTGCTGTTATTTTAATAAAATATTTAATATTATTTATAATTCAATGTCTTTTATTAATACTATATTAATTGCTGCGCCCTAAAAATAAAGTTAATCATAAAAAATTTATTTTACTATATGCTAACCTTTTTTAATGGTTTCCCATTGGATTAAGTTATGCAAAGCCAACTTCCTGAAAAAAATTATGAAAAAGCATATAGTCAACATAAAAAATTTGTGAATGCACGCGTTCCTATTCATAGTTTTATCTCAAATAAAAGTTCTCCTTTATTGCATAATATGGCCAGTAATGGAAATTTAAAAGCTGTGGCAATATTAATCAACGCCAAAGCCGACATTAAAGCTAGAGATAAAGCACAAGCTACGGCTTTGCATCTGGCAGCTAAAAATAATCACCTTCAAATCATTCAACGCTTAATTGCAGCAGGGGCTGATATTAATGCTCGCGATAAGCTGGGAAAGACACCTTTAGATATAGCGGTAGAGTATAAAAGAATTAGGGTGGCTAAGTATTTAGTAGAGAAATCAAAGTTAATTACTGATTACGACAAACATTATCCATTATTTTTACCTAATAATATTACAGCAATATCTAAAAAAATAAAAAAAAATTTAGATAGTAATTTATCTATCTATAATAATTTACAAAATCAACAAGATTTAATCACAATTAATCAGGTAAATATTAGTAAACCTAATAAAAAAAACAGGTTAAATAATGCTGCTATAGTTGGTGATACCAAAGTGGTGCAAAATTTAATTGAAGCTGAAGTAGATCTTGAAATCCCTGATAATCATCAGTGTACTGCGTTATATAACGCAGGCAGCAAAGGTCATCTTAAAATAGTAAGAATTTTAACTCAAGCTGGTGCTAATGTTCATGCGCGCAATGAGTATCAATATACCCCGTTACATAAGGCCGCGTTTAATGGCCATGTTAAAGTCGTAACTATGCTAACTCAAGCTGGTGCAGATATTGAAGCACGTAATCAGTTTGCGCATACCCCATTGTATAGCGCAGCAAGTTGTGGGCATTTAACTGTGGTTAAAAAATTAATTAAGTCTAAAAAAAACATTGATCTTAATGCAAGAGACGATTTACAAAGTACCCCGTTGCATCAGGCAGCTAAAAATGGCTATCTATCAGTAGTTAAACTATTAATAAAAAGTGGCGCGCAAGTTAATGCTATGGATGATTTTAATAATACGCCTTTACATGAAGCTGCAGGTAATGGGCAATTAGTTATCCTTAAATTATTACTTCGCAATGGCGCCAATCTTTATGTGCGTAATAAGTTAAATCATGAAGCTTTAGATAAAGCCATTAGAGGAGAGCACTTTACAACTGCCAAATTTTTGATTTGGCAAGATGTATTTAATGACGCGCAACTTAATAACTTGCAAAAAACCACAAAGATCTATAATAAAAAATTGATTGAGTTATTATCTAGATATAAAGGCAGTTATAGGTTTAAATGTGCTTTACAATCATTTGTGGATAAAGAAAAAATAAACAATAGTCTAAATTATGGTTTATTTGTGTTTAAAGTTAACAATGCATTAAAGAAATTATTATCTCGCTTATTATAGGGGTAAAGCCATTAAAATATGGGTTAACTTAAAAAATTAATTAAGCAGGCAGTTAAGCTAAAAATAAAAATTAAAATAATTTTTTATTAAAATTAGAACTTATTTATAAAAAATGAGTCATATTATATATATGTTTTACGGAACTAAATTTATGACTCATCATGCTGGCGCTAAAATTCAAACTTGGGGAACTGTTGATCAAGAAAATAATGGCCTAATTCATTTTCTTGATAGTGAACTATTTGGGGGAAATGTTGGTCATGCAGCCATAGAATTAACTTTCCCTAAAGATACCAAAGGAGAGCAATTAATAGAAGATTATTGTAAGAACAGCAATACTAATAAAAATAAAGAAATTCCATTTCACACTAAGCAATTAATTGAGCCTAATGGAGTATATCAAGAATATTATATAGTGCGTTTTAGTGCTTGGCCTGGTGAAGATGGCATGTTTATAGAAGGCGAACAAAATAAAGATAATCTAGATGAAAGATTAGGGGTTAACTTTAACTATAACCCACGTTTTAAAAATTTAATTCAAGAACAAAGAAAAATCAAAGGTGAGTTAGGTGAAAAAGTAATCACTTTGGCTCCATTTAGTATGTCACATTTAGAATCGCTCAATGAATCACCTTTACATAAAAAAGTAATTGAAGCAAAGGAAGAAGTGAAGCGATTAGTTGATAGAAATAATTTTTTAAAAAAATTAGAAGATAAATTAAATAAAAACAAAGATAAACCTTTCTCGATTACTGAGAAGCTAATGCTTACCAATTGGATGGGTGAAGATGTAGTTGATGAAAAAAATTACAAAAATAAAGCTGAACTTGTGTGGTTAGTTGAAAATGAATATAATAAAAATAATAAAAATATATCTGAAAAACAAAAAGAGATTGAAGAAAACTTCAAAAGTATTAAAAATAAAGCTCAAAAAGATAAAAAAACTTTATCTCAAGAATTTGTTAAAATTCAAAAAAATAATTATGTAAAGGGTAAAAATGTTAGCTTGGTTAACCCTGAAATAATTCAATTATTAAACAATATTGTTGAGCAGAAAAGCAAAGGATTTTCGATTAATGCCTCTATAATTGAAAAAATTGAAAAAGATGAGATGAGTCAAAAAAATTTACAGCAACTAGCACCAAATTGGAAAGAAAAACTAACTGCAATGATTGAAGATAAAGATGGTTGCATTAAGGATATAACCTCGATAATTGATTTATTAAAACAAAAAAATATGGAACTAAAAGAAGATATTGAGAAAAAGCAAGTAGCTATAAGTCGTGCCGAAATAGAGAGTGATTTTGCAAATTACTTAGAAGATTATTTAACTTTGGGCACTCCACCTAATCATCAAGTTGACCTTAAAGTCTCGCATGAAGTTGATTCTAATAACAGTTTAGCAATTGCACCTATGTTAGAGAAAATGCAAGAAATTTTCAGAAAAGGCAATTTTAATTTATATTCAGAAAATTGCTCTGAAACTGTCAGTAAAATTCTACAAGCAGGTTGCACTAATTCACAGCTAAAGCGTATTGCAAGTTTACGGGTTATGGGAGAATTTGCTAATCCTCAACAAGTTTTGGCTAATGCTAATAAAATTAATATCTACCTTAATCATGGCACTACTCCTAAAATTAATTTTTTAGTAAAATTACTTAACTTTGATCCAATTTCTAATATGGCAGGTTATAATATAAAGCGGATTAATGAAATTTTAGATGATGACATTAATTCAAATAAAAGCATTTTTGAAATATTAACTAGATTATTGCTTTTGATCCCAATTGGAGTATTAGCGCTTACCCAATTTTTAGTGAAAGCACCATTTAATCCAGAACGCGCGTTCGATTCGGCAAATGCCGTGCTTAAGTTGGCATTTAATAATAATTCTATAGCATTTAAAGTTATTACTGCAATGACTGTCGGTCCAGTTGTCGGTATACTTGCAGGACCGGCATATTTACAAAAAGGATTGAAAAGTACTTTTTCTAAATTATCAAATTGGTATCGTGCCAAATTTACAACTACTTCAGATAATATAGATCGTGAAATGCTGCAGCAGCAATACGGTGCTGCACAAGTTAAAGCTAATGATGAACAGTTAACCCAAACTTCACAAAAAATAAACCAAAACGCGTGTGAAATTAATGCCCAACAAACCGTGACTGAGACTATGATTAAGTTTTTAGATAAATTAGTTTATGATCAAAAAAATATTCCTTTTTTTGATCATAAAGCCATTACTCAAATTAATAAATTTAATCATGCCAGTTTGGAGGCACAACAGCAAGTTGCAGAAAAATTAGCTGCTTGGGCCAGAAGTTTGAAAGAAAAAGAGCTAGAAAAATATCAACGAACCGGTTTGCCGAATAACCCCGCTGAGATAAAAAATTGGAAACCTAGTGAAATATTAAGTGCACTTAGCGAGCAATCTCTAGCACGAATTGATAAAATTCAAGCTAATGAGCTATTAGCTGCGACTAACCCAAAACCTGAGAATACAGAATTGGCATCAGTAAAAAATAGAGCTAACAATCGAAGAAAAGACTTATTTTTTGATGCCCCTACAAAGATAAAAGATGATAAAACCCCTGCAACTCAAGCACCTGAGGTTACTTTAAAAGAAGATGAGAAAACCCAAAGTAAGCCAGATTGAGTATTAATAGTTGCTAAAAATATTTGCTAAATTTATAGCCGGTTTTTTAAGAAAGTGCCTCTACTGTAACTAGCATGCCTAAAATTGGATGGTCAAATAATACCACTTCTTTATTTTTTAATTTACGCTTAAACTGCAAATGGAATGCGGTTAAGTTGGCATTAGGGATTTGCTGCCAATGCTTAAGCTCATGCGGGATTAATGTTTGGGGTTCATTCTCGGGTGGCGTCAACATAGGTTTATGTAAAATAAATTCTGCATTAAATTGTACTTGTTGCGCCAAACGTAAGCCAATGGTCCCCACTAATTCAAAAAGATTAATGGCATGCTCGGCATCAGCCAGTGGCCCATCTTGATGTTTAAATTCAAAGTTTTGTTCACCGTTAAGTTGTACTAATGTTGCAGGGGCTCCCTTAGCTAAAGATTGTTGCCAAGCTTGATGTAATAAAATTCGTGAACGATTGCGTTTGATTAAACGTTGTTTGGCATCCTTGAGGCGTAGTTCACTATCGGGCAATTGGGTAAATTCAGCAGGGGCCTCTAACTCAACGCTGTCTGGCGGCGCTACTGAAGCGGGAGCCAATTTGGTGGCTTGTGCTAAGTCTAGCCCGGTATTAACCACTGGCCAGGTTTCTTGGGTTACACTACTTAAATCAGCATGTTCAAAAATTAGCACTTCTATTTGATACCATTTTTCATGGCTATTAGCAGCTGCAGCTAAACTCAACAGTCCTAGTCCCATGATAAGCCATGGTTGCCAATAAGATATTTTAATAATAGGCATAGCCATTCCTTGTGTTAGTTAGTGCAGCGCTTCTGGTTTGGCGATGGTCTCTAGCAATTGCTCAATAATCTTAAAACGCATATCACTGTCAGGCATTTCAAAATAAAATTTTAATTGGGAAGCCCCATTAAGCTTGTAATGCTTAGGTTGGCTACGGATTAGTTTAATAACTGCTTCCGGATTTAGCATGGGTTGCTCACCAAATTCTATTTTGCCTTGTTTGCTATTAAGCTCAATTTTTTTGATCCCTAAACGTTGCGCTAATAGGCGTAACGCAGTTAAACGAAATAAGTTTTTGGTCACCGCTGGCAATGCCCCAAAACGGTCAATCATTTCGCGCTGCAATGCGCCAAATTCAGTGCTAAGTTTAACATTCGCAATGCGCTTATATAAAACTAAACGCGCCTGGACATCCGGGAGATAGTCTTCAGGGATCAGTGCCGGTAGATTTAACTCAATTTCGCTACCTTGATTTAAACTCTCTAAAGAAGGTAAGGCTTGATTGGATTTTAATGCTTCAATTGCCCGTTGCAGTAATTCCATATATAAAGAAAAACCAATGGCTTGTAAATTACCACTTTGCTCATCACCCAGAAATTCCCCGGCGCCACGGATTTCTAAATCATGAGTGGCTAAGTTAAAGCCCGAGCCTAATTCATCTAAGGCCTCAATGGCCGCTAAGCGTTTTTGTGCATCTGCATTAAGTTGTTTACGCGGTGGGGTTAGGCAATAGGCATAGGCTTGGTGGTGCGAGCGGCCAACTCGTCCGCGCAATTGATGCAGTTGAGCCAAGCCTAATTTATCGGCGCGGGCAATAATAATGGTATTGGCAGAAGGGATATCAATGCCAGTTTCAATAATTGTGGTACACACTAATACATTAAATTGTTGATGATAAAAACTAGACATAACCCGTTCTAACTCTCGTTCTGGCATCTGGCCATGGGCAATTCCCACTCGGGCGTTGGGAATTAACTCACTTAATTTAGCGGCAGTAGGCTCAATGGTTTGTACATCATTATGCAAATAATAGACTTGTCCCCCGCGCATTAGCTCACGCAAAATGGATTCTTCAATTAATGTATTATTGGCTTCACTGACAAAAGTTTTAATGGCGCGACGTTTTGCCGGTGGCGTTGCAATAATGGAAAGATCACGTATGGAAGCCATGGCCATATTTAAAGTGCGCGGAATTGGGGTTGCCGTTAAGGTTAAAATATCCACTTCACTGCGCAATGCTTTTAGGCGCTCTTTTTGCTTAACCCCAAAGCGGTGCTCTTCATCAATAACCACCAAGCCCAGCGCTTTAAACTTTAACTGCTCTTGGATCAGTTTATGGGTACCAATGACAATATCAATTTGTCCTTGTTGACAGGCTTCAAGGATCTGTAATTGCTCTTTTTTGTTTTTAAACCGGGATAATACTTCAATTTTAACTGGCCAATCGGCGAAACGGTCATTAAAGGTGGTAAAATGTTGTTGCGCCAATAAGGTGGTAGGCACTAATACCGCAACTTGTTTATTATTTTGAATGGCTAAAAAAATGGCACGTAGCGCCACTTCAGTTTTACCAAATCCCACATCACCACACACCAAACGGTCCATGGGCCGCGCTTGGGTAAGATCATGCAATACTGCAGCAATGGCTTTAGCCTGATCGGGGGTTTCTTCAAAAGCAAATTGATTGGCAAATAATTGATAGTCCTCATCAGGGGGGGCAAAAGCAAAGCCTGGTTGTGCTTCGCGTTGCGCATAAACATCTAATAATTCAGCCGCTACATCCGCCACTTTTTCATGGGCTTGGGCTTTGGCTTTGTCCCATTGTTCGCTGCCTAAGCGATTCAGTGGGGCATGTTCATTGGAGGCCCCACGGTATTGAGAAATTAAATGTAGTGCGGAAACTGGGACATAGAGTTTATCTCCTGCCGCATATTCCAGGGTTAAAAATTCCGCTGGGCGTTCGCCCACTGTTAAATGGATGAGCCCTTGGTAGCGTCCTACGCCATGTTGCAAATGCACCACCGCTGAACCTGGGGTTAATTCCGCCAGGCTACGAATACTCAGTTCTTGAGATTCATTTTTTTTTCGATGGCGGCGCTGCATCACTTGTTGGCCATATAGTTGTGCTTCGGCAATAATCACCATGGCCGGTGATTGTAGCCAAGCCCCCTCATCAATAGGGGCAACCATTAAATTTAACCGATGGGGACTGTCTAGAAAATGCTGCCAATGTTCACAAATATGTAAAGTCAGAGATTGACGTTGAAATAACTCGATTAAGGCTTCGCGTCGACCTGGGGTTTCCGCGCACAGTAAAATTTTTGCTGGCGCAACCGATTCCATAAATGTTATCAATGCCGCCAGAGGTTGCTCTGTATCAGCAGATAAGGTTAATGTTGGGAATGGCTTGAGCGCAAAATTTTTATTGACTATGGCCTCAGTACATTGTGTTTCATGGAGTACAATCTGTGAAAAATTTTTTAAAGATTGAAATAATTCTGGAACAGGGGTAAATACCTGATTAGGTGGCAAAAGAGGGCGACATCTATCATGCCCGTATTGCTCATAGCGCTGCTGAATATTTTGCCAAAATTGCTGACTTGCCGCTTCAATATTATGCCAACGAACTATGGTACTGTTAGGGGGTAAATAATCCAATAAAACTTGGGGGGTTGCAAAAAAAAGCGGTAAATAATATTCAATCCCTGGTGGGGCCATCTTTTGGCTAATATCTTGATAGAGTGGGCATTCACTAGGGAGCCCCTCAAATTGGCGACGCCAGGCTTGTCTAAATTGCTTGACGGCGGCATCGGTTAAAGGATATTCACGTGCTGGCAATAGTTCTAGTTGGGTGACTTTAGCCTGTGAGAGTTGAGTGTCTGGGTTAAAAAAGCGTAGACTTTCAATTTCATCGGCAAATAACTCAATTCTTAAGGGTTGCGCTTGTCCCATCGGGAATAAATCAAGAATCGCCCCACGTATCGCAAATTCGCCATGAGTTCTAACCTCTGAGACATAACGATAACCATTGGCCACTAATTGCTGACGCATTAAAGTTAAATCTAACTCATCTCCTACTTTTACCACTAAACTATGGGTTCGTACATAATCAGTGGGAGCAATGCGATGCATTAAGGTAGTGACCGGTACAATGACTAACCCTTGGGTTAATTGTGGCAATTGATTGAGTACCAATAAGCGATCAGAAATAATATCTTGATGAGGGGAAAAATGATCATAAGGGAGCGTTTCCCAATCTGGAAACGCCAATACGTTAAGGGCCAGAGCTTGCGCAAAGACTTTAATTTCGCGTTCTAGTTTTGCCGCAGTCAAAGGATCGGGCGTAATAACCAGCATTGGTCCAGCACTGGTTTTGGCCGCATAAGTTAACGCCAGTGCTGCGCTACAGCCTGAGAGATTTCCCCAATGTAAGCGTTGCTGCAAATTGGGTAACGGGGGGTGTAAAAGGTTTAAACTTGACATAGCAAACTTAGCCTATCTGGGCAGCGTAGGTTGATGCCAATGCCACGCGCTTTAAATAAGTGGCTCTGGCTAAAGCAACATCTTCTAGATACCAATTTAATTGGTCTATATGAATGGCTTGGCGGGCATCTACTGCGGCTTGAGTTGGGGTGGGATGAAAATCGACCAATAACATATTGGCCCCAGCAATAACCCCTTGAGCACTGGCATGAAAAATATCATTGAGGTGATCGCCCCCAGCCTCTAAACTTCCCACTGAATGTGAAGGATCTATGCACACCGGCATTTTAGTCATGCGTTTTATTGCACCAACATGGGTAAAATCCACTAAATTGCGATGTGGTGCAGCTGCCAAAGATTTAATGCCACGTAAACAAAAAATTACATTGGGATTACCCGCATTGATTAAATATTCGGCGGCATTTAATGACTCTTCTAAGGTGATCCCAAAACCACGTTTATATAAAATCGGAAAAGTTTTTTGCTCACCTAAAGCGCGTAATAATTCAAAATTTTGCGCATTACGTGTTCCCACTTGTAACATTACGCCAGTGGGGTGATTGAGTCGTTCCATAATTTCTTGAATTTCAAGCAGTTGCCGTTCATGAGTGACTTCCATGGCAATTACTTTAATGCCATATTCGCCAGCCAATTCAAATAAATAAGGCAAACATAGTTTACCTAACCCTTGAAACGCATAGGGACTGGTACGCGGTTTATAGACGCCCATTCTAGTGCAACATAACCCCTGCTGCTGTAAGGCATGCATCATGGCTTTGGCACTGGCTTTACTCTCTACAGCGCAAAGTCCAGCAAAAATATGGAAATGTTGTTGGGAAAAAGTTAATCCTTGATATTGAAATTCAAATCCAGCCTCTTGTGCTGAAGATTTAAGTAATTGTTGAGTACAAGGAGAGATACGAACCACACGGGCGACCCCGGGTAAAGCTTCAATACTTTCCATTGACCAATGAAGGCTCTCGCCTAATAAATGCACTTGGGTTACCGATTGTTTGGTCCCTTCGGTGGTATGCACCTGAATGGTAACATTGGGCAAGTTACTTAACGTTGCAAGGGTTTCTTGATAAGCCTTTGTATTAGGCGTTAGTGTTGGTTTTAAAATAACAATCATGGTATTTTTAAGTTCTCCTTTAACCCATCTCTATCCATCATTTATGCCGCTTAGGCTTGGTCAATAAAGAGCTTAGTTAACTCCTGATACCATTCAACTCTACGGTCGCGTAAAAAAGGCCAAGCTTGGCGTACCTGCTCAATATTTTTTCTGTCTAATTGCTGAGTTAATAGCGTACTTTGGCTAGCATTGGCGTGCACTAAAATTTCACCTTGTGGCCCTGCAATAAAACTGTTACCCCAAAATTGACTGCCTTGGTTGGATTGATATGGGGCCGGATGGCGTTCAAAACCCCAGCGATTACAAGCGGCTAAGGGCAAGCCATTAGCAATGGCATGGCTTCTTTGAACCGTAATCCAAGCATCGAGTTGCTTTTGTTGCTCTGCATTGTCATCTTGCAGATCCCAGCCAATGGCAGTGGGGTATAATAAAATTTCCGCTCCTTGTAATGCCATCAGTCGTGCTGCTTCAGGGAACCATTGATCCCAGCAAACTAATACGCCAAGTTTTCCAACTGAAGTGTTTATCGGGCGAAAGCCCAAATCACCTGGGGTAAAATAATATTTCTCGTAATACCCTGGATCATCGGGAATATGCATTTTGCGATAGATCCCAGCTAACGCACCAGTTTTTTCAAAAACCAATGCACTATTGTGGTATAAGCCAGGGGCGCGCCGCTCAAAAATTGATCCTACAATAACCATTTGAAATTGCTGGGCTAATTCACTTAAAGATTGTGCGGTGGGCCCGTCTATAGGCTCTGCTAGGGAAAAATAGCCCGGATCCTCAATTTGAGGAAAATAAGGCGTGGCATGTAGCTCAGGTAACAGTAATAAATTGGTACCACGGGTTGCCGCTTCAGCCACAACTTCCTTTAGATAAGTATAACTGTCAGTTTTGCTACTAAAGCCTGGCTGTTGAACACAACTAATAGTTAAGGTAGCTAATTTACTCATATTTGCCTCGGCAACGGTTCCGCTTGAAAGGCAAATTGTAGGGGAACTTGCTAATTATAGAAAGGCTTGAATGCGGTTTTTCACCAGAACCCTGATTTATGGGGCAGGGATCTGCATACTAATGCAATGCAAACTGCCATGTTGGGCAATGACTATGTTGGCGTTGATTCCAATCACTACTCGTTCTGGAAAATAAGTTTGTAAGCGGCGCAAGATGACTGCATCTAAGGGATCGGCATAAAGTGGGACAATAACGTATTGGTTGCTAATAATAAAATTGGCATAAGTGGCGGGTAATCGTTCACCCTGTGCATAAATGGGTTGGGGTAAGGGCAAAGGCACTAAAGTATAGGGCTGGCCATTTAAGGTTCTAAATTGAGTTAGGGCCTGGTACATGGCCTGCAAACTGGGGTAGTGTGGATCTTGGGGATCTTCACACTGGACATAGGCTAAGGTCGTGGGATTGATAAAACGAACTAAGGTATCAATATGTCCATCAGTATCATCACCCGCCAATTGTACCGGGGGTAACCATAATACGCGGGTAATTCCAAGCTGTTCTTGTAAAATGTGAGTGCTTTGACTTTGGGTTAACGGCCCATTGCGATTGGGATTTAATAGGCATTGGCTGCTGGTCAATAAAGTTCCTTGACCATCACATTCGATGCTACCACCTTCTAATACCCAATCGATACTACGATATTGATGGGCGCGAAATAAGGGTAATTGCGCCAATTGTTTGCATAATTGATTGTCTAAGGCATATGGATATTTTTGGCCCCAACCATTAAATTGAAAATCTAATAAACAAAGTTTATGCCCAGCCCAAACGGTAATCGGCCCATAATCTCGGGTCCAAACATCATTACTAGGGGCCAATAGCCATTCTATAGGGGCATGGCTTAACCCTTTGGCCATAAGCAGGGCTTGGACATGACGTTGGTGGCTAAGATCTTGGACTTGCAAGATCACCGTTTGCTGTTCGCTGATGGCCTCAACCAATTGTAAATACACATTATCCATTTGCGCGGTATCTTCGCCCCAAGCATGCTTGGGATGGGGCCAACTAAGAAAAATAGCGGCTTGAGGCTCCCATTCTGCGGGAAGTCGGAGTTTTGGCATTGGGCTTTAGATCTGCTTTGTTAAAAATGGGGCCTAATTTTAGCAAGAACTAACGCTTTTGTCTTGATGAAACGCTTCATTCGTGGCTTTAGCAAAAAGATAATTCAAATCATTAATCATGGTAGCACTCTGGCTAAAGTGCTGGGCTTGAGCTAATTGACTGGCAGTACAGCCATCCACATTCAGTAAACGGTTATTGGCCCCGGCTTTAAGCAATAATTGCACAATAGGTGCTTGGCCCGCGTAAGCGGCAAAATGCAATGCAGTTTCTTGGAATTGACATTGGGCATTTACTGTGGCCCCAGCCGATAATAATAATTGTAATGTTTCAAGATGCCCATAAAATGCCGCATACATCAGTGCAACTTGAGCTTGTGGATCTGGGGTATTAGGGAGCGCGCCAGCTTGCAATAAAAGCTGGGTGAGCTTAACTCGGCCATAGTAGGCTGCATAGTGCAACGTGGGCCGGTGTTGGAGATCGCAACTATTGGGATCTGCCCCTGCTAACAATAATTGTTCCGCCATATTGGGTAAGTTTTTTACGATGGCCCATTGTAACGGCGTTAACCCATTGCAATGCGCATCCAGATTGACTCCACAGTGGACTAATTGTAATAGCGGAGCTAACTGCGTGCTTTGCGCCGCCGGGATCAGCAAATCTTGCAGCCAAGCTTGAGGCAAGCGTGAATAAAGTCGCAGCGGAATGATTTTAAATAATAAATGGCGCCATAAAAACATAAGCTCTCCGAGGCGGGGTTAGGACCGTTAAAGCGTTAGATTGAGTATGTTATGGAAGAAAAGGGGTTAAAATGCAAGTGCAGCATCGATAAATCAGGATAAACTGGGCTTCAGGGCTGACAAGGTGCAATTTGCAGCGTACAATCACAGAATGTTTAAGCCCTTTGCTCTCTACATTGGTACTCGCTATACCAACTTAAAACAACGCGACCATTTCATCAGTTTTATCTCACTGGTGTCGATGTTGGGCATTGCATTAAGTATTACTGTGCTGATCACGGTCTTATCGGTGATGAATGGGTTTTCTGAGGAAGTACGCGCCAAAATTTTAAGTATTACCCCGCATCTTACTGTGAGCAATTGGAATAAAGTCCCCTTACAAGATTGGCAAGAGCTACGTCAAACCTTACTTAAGCGCACCGAAGTATTAGAAGCTGGCCCTTTTATTGAAGGCCAAGGGATGCTCAGTACCCGAGCTCAAGCCACTGGGATCTTAATTCGAGGAATTTTGCCAGATTATGCTCAGGCTTTATTTCCAATGCAAACTCATATGTTGGCCGGCTCGGTAAAGGCATTAAAGGCCAATCAATTTGGGGCCATTATTGGGCTTAAATTGGCGCAAGCGCTCAATCTTGAGGTGGGGGATACCATGACCTTGGTGATCCCTGAAGTCAATGTGAGTATTGCTGGGGTGGCCCCACGCATTAAACGTTTAAAAGTGGTAGGGATTTTTGATGTAGGGTATGCTTTTGATAGCATGTATTTATTTATCCATTATCAAGATGCCAGCAAATTATTTAAAACTCAAGGCGGGGCTACAGGCGTTCAAGCCCAATTACGTGATCCCTTTCAATCCCCTAGCTTAGTTAGAAAAATGCATAGTGTATTAAAACATCAGTATTCGGTGTTGGATTGGACGGCGATGAATCAAGCGTATTTTAGTGCGGTCAAAATGGAAAAAACCATGATGTTTTTTATTTTGCTGTTAATTTTAGCCATTGCGGTCTTTAACTTAATTTCAACTTTAGTAATGGTGGTGACCGATAAACGTGCCGATATTGCTATTTTGCGTACTTTAGGGGCCTCTAGAGGCACTATTATGCAAATTTTTATGACGCAAGGGGCCATTATTGGGTTTATTGGGACGCTACTAGGGGTATTATTTGGCGTGTTATTGGCGCTTAATGTGACCGATTTGGTTAATATTATTCAACAAACCTTTAATGTAGAGTTTATTAATCAAGATATTTATTTAATTAATTTCTTACCGGCTAAATTGCTATGGCGTGATGTGTTATTGGTGGCCAGTTGTGGTTTTGGATTAAGTTTATTGGCAACGATTCATCCTGCATGGCGCGCCTCTAATATTCAACCGGCAGAGGCGTTGCGTTATGAAAAATAAGTCCAATTCGCCAATTTTAATTTGCCGGCGTTTACAAAAAATTTATCAAGATGGCAGCAAATTGGTACCGGTATTAGAAGAAGTCAATTTAACCGTTGAGTTAGGCACCACCTTAGCCATTGTAGGGCGTTCTGGTTCCGGGAAAACGACCTTAATTAATTTATTAGGTGGTTTGGAATTACCCACTACGGGCGAGGTAGAGCTTAATGGCTTTAATTTACTGCGGTTAAATGACCAACAGCGTGGCACAGTGCGTAATCAGGCATTAGGCTTTATTTTTCAATTTCACCATCTGCTCCCTGAATTTAGTGCCTTAGAAAATATTTGTATGCCATTATTAATTCGGGGGATGGCCCCTAGTGCGGCGCAGCAATTAGGGTACCATTACTTAGAGCAAGTATCATTGCAGCATCGAGCAACCCATCGGCCGGGGAAGCTTTCAGGTGGAGAGCGCCAGCGTGTGGCGATTGCCAGAGCATTAGTCACTCAACCACAATGTATTTTGGCCGATGAGCCAACTGGCAATTTAGATCCGGACAGTGCTGAACAAATTTACCAATTATTAATGGGGTTAGTAAAAGCACAAGGCAGTAGTTTAATTGTGGTGACCCATGATTATCAATTAGCCAATAGAATGGACCGGATTGTGCAACTAGAAAAGGGATTATTAACTCAAATTGAACAATTAAATTAATTTTTACGTGACTTGCTTTATCTTAAAGCAAGTTTTTTTTAAAGTAATCGCTTACGTCTATCTCGTCGCGCTTGCCAATTTTTAATAACCGAATAGCGCCATAATAATCGGATCAGCAAATTACTGAGTAGGGCACATATGGTGCCACATACCAAGCAACCCAGCAGAAAAGGGGCCCAAATCAATTGTAAGCCATGGGTTAACCAGCTAAAAGACAACTCAAAATTAAAGCCTTGCGGCTCCCGCCCCAAAATAAAGGCCCCCACCTGAAAAGCAAAATAAAAAATGGGCGGCATAGTAATCGGGTTAGTCAACCAAACTAATGCCACCGAAATGGGTAAATTGGCTCGGACCCAAATAGCGAGTGCTGCGGCAATAAACATTTGAAAGGGCAGTGGAATAAAGGCAAAAAAAGTGCCAATGCTAAATGCTGTGGCCACCGAATAGCGATTTAAATGCCATAAATTAGGCTCATTTAACACTTTACCAAACATTTGTAAGTGTTTGTGACTCTTGATTTTTTTAAGATTAGGGAATAATTTTTTAATTAGTTTTTTATTCATATAAGGCCATTATGTTTGGTCTATCAACTTAAAATCCAGTTGTGTTATCCCATTGCAATAGGCTTGCTTTTGGGTTGTTTTGGGTTGCTGCATTGTGCACAACTGCCCTCGGTGATGTTTATTATAACCCTTAGTGGTGCTGCTTTGCTGATCCATAGTGTCGCGATTTGGCGCAACAATATGGGCGCAGAGTATGGGTGGACCTGGCTATTGTTAGCCGTTAGTTTAGGTTTTAGTTGGTGCTACGTCCATAGCCAGCATATTTTATCTTGGCAATTACCCGCTATTGTGGTCAATCAACCGGTAAAAATTGTGGGCACCGTCCATCACTTGCCTATATTGGAACATGGCAGCTACCAGCTTACCTTGCGATTAACTGAGCTTTGTGCGCCCCAACTCAAAGATTGGGTCACCCAGCCGACATTGGTGAAATTATCCGGGATCCATTCCCAGCAGCCATTACAACCAGGCGATAGCTTAACCATGATAGCAAAATTAAAGCCACCGCATGGGTTAAGCAATCCTGGTACCTTTGACTTGGAACAATATTATTTTTTGCAACGGATCCGTGCCATAGGGCGAGTACAGCAAGTATTGGTGCACGTTCCAAGCAGCAAATCATTGCGTTATCAATTATGGCAAGTGGTCCAAGCAACATTGCAAGAGGCTCCATTTCAAGGCATCTTAACTGCATTAATTATGGGGCACAATAGTGATATTTCTGCAGCGCAATGGGCGGTATTACGTGCGACCGGGACCAGTCATTTGGTGGCCATTTCGGGGTTACATGTGGGGGCCGTGGCAATGCTGGCTTATTGTATCGGGAGTTGGGTATGGACGCGTTCCTATCGTGCGCTACATTACTTAGCGACTCCCTATATTGGGGCGCTTTGTGGGGTGAGCAGTGCGTGCTGTTATGCGCATCTTGCAGGTTGGTCAATTCCAACTCTAAGGGCCGCTGTGATGGTCAGTGTCCACTTATTGGGCGTGGCGCTGCCCTTTCGGATCAGTGCTCCGCAAAGATGGCTGTGGGCCTTAACTGCAGTATTGCTGCTCGATCCGCTGGCACCTTGTAGTGCTGGATTTTGGTTGTCTTTTATTGCAGTAGGGATCTTATTGGCGGCGGTCAATACCTCCCATCGAGGTTGGCGGCAATGGTTGTGGCCGCAATGGGTGATGTTTATTGGTTTAGCCCCGTTGACTTTGATTTTTTTTCAACAACTGAGTTTTATCAGTCCATTAGCCAATGCAGTTGCCATCCCGTGGCTAAGTTTTATGGTAATGCCGTTAGCGTTAATTGGGGGGCTATTTAGTTTAATTTGCCCACCCTTGGGGGCCATTGGGTTAAAAGCAGCGCATGGCGCTTTTGCTATATTATGGCCAGGTTTATGCTGGTTAGCACAAAATCCATGGAGTCAGTGGCAAAGTGGCCCTTTAAATTATGGGTTGCTGGGGCTAATGGGGTTAGGCAGTGGTATATTGTTATTGCCTAAAGGGGTCCCTGGGCGCTATATAGGTTGGTGTGGTTGGCTACCGTTAGTGCTGAATCTAACTCCGCCAATGCCTGCTTGGGGCCACTTACAGTTAACGTTATTAGATGTGGGGCAAGGCTTAGCAGTTATAGTGAAAACTCAAACCCATCAGCTATTGTATGATACTGGGCCGCGTTATGGTCCACAGCATGATGCTGGGCAACGCGTCATTGTTCCTTATTTAAAACAGCAATCGATTGCTGCCCTGGATAAGGTGATTATCAGCCATTTGGACTTAGATCACCGTGGTGGTCTAGCGTCATTAGCTGCAAGCTATCCCGTACAACAATTTGTGGCTTGCGATCCGTTAGCTGAAACGCCCATCACCGAGCTGTGTCGAGCGGGACAAAGTTGGGAATGGGATGGGGTTTATTTTACTTTTTTATCCCCAACGCCCCCTTTAGCAGCACAACGTAATAATCGTTCTTGTGTCTTAAAAATTCGCACGGCAGCAGTTGAAATCTTATTGGTTGGCGATATTGAAAAAAAAATAGAGCAATGTTTGGTGGCAGAACAGCCTCAGGCATTACGTTCGCATATTTTGGTGGTACCGCATCATGGCAGTCGTAGCGCTTCAAGTGCTGAATTTGTACAAGCAGTGGCGCCTGAGTATGCGTTATTTTCCCTAGGCGCTAATAACGGTTACCATTTTCCCCATTTTGAGATCATAACGCGTTATCAACAAAGCGGCGCTAAACTATTACGCACTGACCAAATGGGCGCTATCACCTTTTTTAATTTAGGTCATACCTTGCCCTCACCCCAACTCTGGCGTTTGAGCACGCAACGTTTTTGGCATGCCACTTAAGTGGGCCATGGTAGCGAGCTTCAGTTTATTGTATGCTTTTAAGCTCATTTGACACAATTAAGATCAAAGGAGTGATCCAATGTGGGAATTTATACAACAGGGCGGCCCATTAATGTTAATTATTTTAGGCTGTTCTATTTTGGCATTGGGGATTATTCTAGAAAAAGCGTGGTATTTACAAAATCAGAAAGTCTCGCCTAAAAGTTTAAGAATCAATTTACTACATGCTTTGCAGCATCAACATTTAAACCAACCTTATTTGCACTCTCTAGCCCGACAAGGCCCGTTAGGGAAAATTTTGGCCAAAGGCGTGCAGGCTTTGCCAGATGGACCAGAGCAGATGCAACGCCGTATGGAAGAGTGGGGGCGTTATGTGATAATTGAGCTAGAGCGCTACCTTAACAGTTTAGGCACCATTGCATTAATTACGCCATTATTAGGGTTATTAGGCACCGTGGTAGGTATGATCCAAGTGTTTATGGTACTGACCCTAAATGCCAGCCCCGATCCTGAAGCATTGTCTGGGGGCATTGCCAAAGCGTTACTGACTACGGCATTTGGTTTGGGAGTGGCCATTCCTAGTTTAATTTTTCATCGCTATTTCCAACGTCGCATTGATGAACTTACCACCTTATTAGAACAAGAAAGTGCGCAATTTATTGAAGATATAAGCAAATCAAATAACTTTAATAAAAACCAAGATTAACTAACTAAATTTTACAATCTGCCCCCACAACAGGTAATATAATGCGTTTTCGAGTGCAACAAAAAGAAGCAATTCAACTTAATTTAACGCCATTGATTGATGTGGTGTTTTTGCTATTAATTTTTTTTATGCTGACCACGACCTTTAAGCCACCCAATACCTTAGAGATTGCGTTGCCTAAAGCCAGCGGCGCCAAAGCCAATGAAGCGGTGCTGCCGATTCAAATTGGGGTGGATAAAATGGGACGCTATTCTTTTAAGCAACAAGACTTAGGAACTGATTTAATGCGTTTAAAAATGTTGCTTGAACAAAGCTTAACCCAAACTGGTCTCAATACTCCCATTTGGGTAGTGGGAGATCAACAAGCCCCTCATCAAGCGGTAGTATCAGTATTAGAATTGGCCAATCAATTGGAGATCACTCAACTTAAAATTCTAACTGCTACCTAGCTAGATAAAATAATAAGAGGTTTTTAAAAATAAATGAACTATCCCCCCAAATATCGTAGTTTCAATGTTTATAAACGCCTCTTAAGTTATGTACGGCCCTATAAAATGGCATTTTTATTAGCCATTTTAGGTAATCTCTTATATGGCTTAGTTGATGCGGGATTTATTAAAATTTTTGAACCGCTGTTAGATAAAGGCTTTGTCGCCAAAGATCCGGTATTTATTGCTTGGATCCCTTATGGCATTGTTGCAATTTTTATATTACGTGGCGTGGCGAATTTTATTTCCACTTATTTTATGGGGTGGATTGGACGTCATGTGGTGATGACTTTTAGGCAACAAATTTTTGGTCATTTCTTAAAATTGCCCACGCCTTATTATGACCACACCACTTCCGGTGAGCTGTTGGCCAAAATTACTTATAATGTGGAACAAGTGGCCAATGCCAGTACCGATGCCATTACGGTATTAGTGCGCGAGACATTTACCGTGTTATGCCTACTTGGGGTAATGTTATCGATCAGTTGGCGTTTAACTTTATTATTTATTTTTATGTTACCTGTAATGGCAGGGTTAATGCATATTATGAGTAAAAAACTGCGTGCAGTCAGTACGGATATTCAACACTCAGTAGGACAGGTCACCCATGTTGCAGAAGAGGCCATTGAAGGACAAAAAATTATTAAAGCGTTTGGTGGACAAGCGTATGAGACGCAGCAATTTGAACGAGTTACTGAAAAAAACCGCCGCTATGAAATGAAATTAATTGCCACCAGTGCCTTAAGTATTCCGCTGATCCAAGTGATTGGTTCGGTGGTGTTAGCCATCACCATCTATTTAGCGACGGTGCATCCCACCCACGCGTTAGGCACTGCCATTACCCCTGGCGCTTTTACCGCTATGATGACCGCCATGATTGCTATTTTAAAACCAATTAAACAACTTACTAAAATTAACGGTAATATTCAAAAAGGGATTGCTGGCGCAGCAGGGATCTTTGCGTTGTTGGATGAGCCCGGTGAGGCCGATCGAGGGCAAATATGCTTACCCCATACTTTGCAAGGTGGGCTCACCTATCAAGCGGTTAGCTTATATTATCAAGCGGATAACTCAGCCAGGCCGGTATTAAATAACATTTCCTTTGATGTGCAACCTGGGGAAAAGATTGCCATTGTGGGGCGCTCTGGAGCGGGAAAATCCAGTTTGGTTAATTTATTGCCCCGATTGTATGAATACCAAGGTAATATCTTAATAGATGGCATTAATATTAAAGATTTACCTTTATCCGTATTGCGCCAACAAATTGCAATGGTTTCTCAACAAGTCACTTTATTTAACGATACCGTATTTGCCAATATTGCTTATGGTCAAGACAATGCCAAATTGGAAGAGGTAACTCAAGCGGCAACTTCAGCACATGCTTTAGAATTTATTTTGCAATTGCCACAAGGCTTTAATACGATGATTGGAGAAAATGGGATCCGGCTTTCTGGAGGACAACGTCAACGGCTTGCCATTGCACGTGCTATTTTAAAAAATGCCCCGATTTTAATTTTAGATGAAGCCACCTCTGCTTTAGATACCGAATCAGAGCGCTCAATTCAAGCTGCATTAGAAGCATTAATGGCACGTTGTACTACTTTAATTATTGCGCATCGCCTATCAACCATAGAACAAGCAGACCGGATTATGGTCTTGGACCAAGGTAGGATCATTGAAATGGGGACCCACCATGAATTAATGCATAGCCAAGGGCTTTATGCAGCATTACGCGTTATGCAATATCAACAAGCAGGATAAGGCAATGGGTTGGCGTGCAAAGTTAACTTGCTATTTAAGCGCCCTTTGGTATCGGCAACCCATGCCATGGGGACTAAAATTATTGCTCCCATTGGCGATACTATTTCAGCAAGGGGTGCGGTTACGGCGCCAATACTATCGTTGGCTAGCCCCTGCACCATTGCCGGTTCCAGTGATTGTGGTAGGCAATTTGACGGTAGGGGGCACGGGTAAAACCCCCATTGTGGCGACCTTAGCCACTCAGTTAACCCAACAAGGGTATCAAGTCGGGATCTTAAGTCGCGGTTATAGCGGAAGTTATTCTACAGCTCAACCCTATTTAGTTAAAACCCATAATACGGCCCAAGAAGTGGGGGAAGAGCCACTTTGGTTGGCTCAAACCACGGCTTGTCCAGTCATGATAGGTCGTAAACGTGCTAAAGCAGGTAGGGAATTAATAAAGCTGTTCCCACAACTTCAATTATTGATTGCCGATGATGGGTTACAGCATTATGCATTGGCAAGGCAATGTGAAATTTTAGTGTTGGATGGGCAACGACGTTTAGGCAACGGTTGCTGTCTACCGGCAGGCCCATTACGTGAACCAAGTCGCCGGGCGCAATATGCTGAGTTTATTTTATGTCATAATGGGCCTGCCAAAGCAGGAGAAATGGCAGTAATGAGTCAATTAGCCACTTATGCCTATCAACTCAATCAACCCAGTGAACAACGCCGGCTAATAGAATTTCACTCCCAACCCGTGGTGGCAATGGCCGGGATTGCTCAGCCCCAACGTTATTTTTCTATGTTACGCCAAGCAGGATTTACGGTGATCCCTTGCCCATTGGCAGATCACCATAAGTTCCAAGCACAAGATTTTATCCCATTTAAACAGCAGTTAATTATGATGACCGAAAAAGATGCCATTAAATGCCAAGCTTTTAACTTACCTAACGCCTGGGTGATTCCTTTAGTTTTGGATCTCCCACCCTTATTGCTCCCGAAATTAATGGAGAAGATAAATGGACCGTAAATTACTTGATATTCTTGCCTGTCCAATTTGCAAACAGCCGCTAATATATAAGGCTGCACAGCAAGAACTAATTTGTAAATTAGACCGCTTGGCCTATCCTATTCAAGAGGATATCCCGGTTATGTTAGAAGAAGCCGCGCGACGTCTAACTACCGATGAAGTGATTTAGGGATTACCATGATTAAAGTGTTATTAGTATGCATGGGCAATATTTGTCGCTCCCCCACGGCACAGGTACTATTGCAACAATGTATTGATCGCCAACAGCTGCAAGCGCAATTTAGAGTGGATTCTGCAGGCACTCATGCTTATCATGTTGGGCATGCCCCAGATCCACGTTCGCAGCACACCGCTATGAAACATGGGTTAGATTTAAGCCAATTAAAGGCTAGGCAAATCCAAGTGCAAGATTTTATTGAGTTTGATTATATTGTGGCCATGGATAAAGCCAATTTATCGGCGTTAACCGCCCAATGCCCAGCTGCTTTGCAATATAAATTATCACGGTTATTAAAATATGCCCCGCAATTAGCAGATACCGAGGTAATGGATCCCTATCGTGGTGGGCCACAAGGTTTTGAAACGGTGTTAGCGGTGATTGAACAAGGCGTGACGGGGTTATTCCATCAAATTTGTATAAGCCACCAATTGCCACTTAAAGTGCCTTTTAGCTAAAAAATAATCATCGTTATTGCTAAATTAAACCAAAAATGACGGTAAATAACTTAATGGTGAACAGGCAGATCTAATTCAATACTATGCTGGTTATCGCGATAGATCGTTCGGTCTTGATGAGTACTGCCTTGATGATGACAAAGGTATAATACATTGGTTGGGTGATTTGTATAGCGCAAGGGTAGGCTCATACAATGAGGAAAAACTGAACGCAGGGTATAATCCAGGCGTTGGTCATAAGCACTGTTTAAAGTGGGATTTAATATTAAATTAAAAATCGCATAGCCGCCAATTTTCAAATGTTGTTGTATGGCTTGAAAATATTCTTGGGTGAGTAGATGACTGGGTACTTGAAAACGGTTGCTATAAGTGTCGCCAATAATCACATCATAGGTTTTTGGGGTTTGGTTTAAAAATTGTCGAGCATCTTGGGTGATAATATTGGGGGGCAAAGGACTAAGAAAATGCTTAGCTACCACCTTAGCTAAATCAGGATCAATATCTACATAAGTAAAATGATTATTATAAGTGCCTTGCGCGGTTAAGGAAAATCCACCTGCACCCAGGACTAAAATCTGTTGATGAGTTAATTTTAACTCATCAAATAACCAACTTTTTATTTTTTCTATATACGGAAAAGCTTGGTTGGTTTCACTTAAAAAAGAGCTATAAGAGTCATTAATGATTAAAGCTTTGCCAGGGGCGGCAAATTGGTCCACTTTAGCTAGGGCATAATTGGCATAACTGTTGGTTTTAACAAAAAAATTACGCTCAAAAGCAATATTAAACTGGTACACCACGCCACTTAGTAGCGCTAACATCAATATTGGCCAGGTCCAAAGTTGCTGTTGAGTATAAGAAATAAATACTATTAGCAATACCAAAATAAGAAAATTTAAATAAAGTGTCCAGGCAACCCCTAAATAGGTAAACAGTAACATTGAGGTTAATACGGCACCACAAAAAGAGCCCAAAGTACTGATATGTAAAATACGTCCACCAATGGCACCGGTGGGGCCCACCAGTTGGATTAAATTCATGGTAATAGGTAAGGTTTGGCCCAAGAGATAAACTAAGGGGGCCAATACCAGCAATAGATAAAGCGCTACCATGCCTAGCATGGGTAATTGCTGCAAGATAAGAAAATGATTAAAGTAAATATACAGCGCCGGGTAAGAGAGGCCGATCCCAATTAATGGCGTGGCCAGTAAAAAATTAGTGCGTAATTTTAACCAATGATTGATCTGGACTTGGCCACCTTGGCGGTAGCCATAAGCCAAGAACAATAAAAAGCACCCAATAATTAAGCTGGTTACCGTGACATTGTTGCCCACAAAAGGCATAAATTGGCGGATCGCCAAGATTTCTAATGAAATCATGACGAAGCCTTCCATTAAGACAATCAACCATAACAAATGGTTTTGACCAGATTGCACTAATTTTTGAGATCCTTCCCTGGTAGCAGTATTTATTCCTGTTCTCCCTCTTTAGTAGTTGTAAACAGCTCATTGGCATGTCCACTCATGGCTTTAGAATGTGCCAGCTCTGGCGTCAGTGATTTATATTTGCCGTCAGGATCGGGTTTACAGATCACTTGTTGTAACGGTTGCGCTTTTACCTGAGGTTGGGCAGGTACTGCTTCGATAAACTGAGCTTGTACTTGCGCTTGGGTTAACTTAATAAAACGAATTTGATTCTTTTTAAGCGGGTTCGAGGTTACTTTGCTAACCGCCTCTACCACAGTTGGTGATGGCATCGGTGCCGGGGTTGATGCCGTTTTTGATGCCACTGTTGATGCTGTTTTTGATGCCGGGGTCGATGCCGTTTTTGGTGTTGCTGTTGATGCTGTTTTTGGTGCCGATTCCGTTGATGCCGGCTCCGCAGTGGTTGGGGGTGTCGGCGCAACAGGGGCGGCATCATGGGTGGTTGCTTTTTTTACTGCTGTTTTTTCTGCTGCCCGCGACGTAGTAGTTTTAGAGGAGGCACGTCGTGTTTTAGTTCGTGGCGCGCGTGGTGGCGGCGTATCGGTTGAGGTCACGGCAGTCTCAGTAGGAGGCGTTGCGGGGGGGACCGCTGTAGTGGCTTCTTCTTTTTCTACTTTGGGCAGATGTTGCGGATGGGTGGCCGACTTATTGGCTACAGGTTGGTCTTTTTTGCGTGAGGATAAATGACGCTGTTGGCGTCGGTTATTGCGCCGAGGTGGGGTTCCTTGCGTAGAATTGGCGCTACTGCGAGATGATTCTGAAGTAGGCGCCTCTTTTTCCTTTTCAACTGTCCCCACGGTAGATGGTTCAGCCTGGATTGGACTGAGCTGCGAGGGAGAATTAGGTTCAGACGGTAATGTACTTGGGGTTTTATTGGTAGAGCCAAATACTGCCGACCAAAGACGACGAATTAAGCCAGTTTCTTTAGAAAGCGGCATCGGGGCCGGCGTTGCCGGTAAAGCACTTTTTATGGCGGGTTCGGTTAAGCTAGTGCTTTGCGCTTTGGTAGGGCGTTCTGCCTCATTGCGTTCTGCTTGATTAACATACGTATAACTGGCCGGTTGTAGAGCACTAATTTCTTCTGCTTTAATTCGAGTCACTTCATAGTGCGGGGTCAGTAAATGTACATTGGGTACCACTAAGATCTGAATATGATGTAAGCGCTCTAATTTAAGAATGGCATCTCGCTTTTCATTCATTAAATAGGTTGCCACTTCAATCGGTACTTGCAGGCGAACTTGTCCAGTATGCGGTTTAAGCCCTTGTTCTTCTATTACCCGTAAAATCGATAATGCCAAAGATTGTACGCCACGAATGGTCCCTTGTCCTTCACATCTGGGACAGGTCATTTGGCTGGCATCGCCTAAGGGAGGACGTAACCGTTGGCGTGACATTTCCAATAATCCAAAGCGTGAAATTCGGCCCATTTGCACACGAGCACGGTCGGATTTTAATTCTTCACGGAGACAATTTTCGACCATGCGCTGATTTTTGGGCGCCGACATATCAATAAAATCAATAACAATTAAGCCACCAATATCTCTTAAACGTAATTGCCGTGCCACTTCTTTGGCCGCTGCCATATTAATTCGCAGAGCGGTATCTTCAATATCACTGCCTTCTGTGCCTTTGGCCGAATTGACATCAATGGCAATGAGTGCTTCTGAATGATCAATAACAATTGAACCACCATTATCTAAAGCCACAGCACGTTGAAAAGCAGATTCAATCTGGCTTTCTATTTGATAGCGGGTAAATAAAGGAATGGCATCTTCATAAAATTTAATCCGCTCTACAAAATCAGGACGGATATGTTGAATATGTTCTCGTGCATCGGCATAAGCAATTTGTGAATCCACTAAAATTTCATCAATATCTGGCCGTAAATGATCACGCAGTGCCCGAATAATCACATTACTTTCTTGATAAATTAAAAACGGGGCAGGACGTTGCTCTGCCGCTTCTTGAATGGCGTTCCATTGACTGAGTAATACATCTAAATCCCATTTTAAATCTTCAATATTTTTACCCAAGCCTGCAGTACGCACAATTAAACTCATGCCATGGGGTAATGATAATTGATTAAGCACTTGCTTGATTTCTTCGCGTTCTTCGCCTTCAATGCGTCGAGAAATTCCACCCCCGCGTGGATTATTGGGCATTAATACCAAATAACATCCAGCAAGACTGATAAAAGTGGTAAGCGCCGCACCTTTGGTGCCGCGTTCTTCTTTATCCACTTGTACAATCACTTCTTGCCCAGATTTTAAGGCATGGCGAATATTGGGTTTGATACCAGATTCATGATGATAGCTGCTTTTAAAATAGTCGCGTGACACTTCTTTTAATGGCAAAAAGCCATGTCGGTCACCGCCATAGTCAACAAAAGCTGCCTCTAAACTTGGTTCGAGTCGGGTGATCTTTCCTTTATGGATATTGGCCTTTTTTTGTCCGTGGCCTGCGCGCTCAATATCGATATTGATGAGTAATTGTCCCTTAGTAATTGCAACGCGCGACTCTTCTTTTTGTGTGGTATTAATTAGCATTCTCTTTGTCATAGTAATCCAAATTTTTTTTTAATCGTATTATATGTCTAATTTTTTGCGGTATATGGCGGTTAATTCACAATGGTTTAGCACAGATTAAATGATTAGCGGTTATCTAACGTCTAACGAATAGATAGGACAGATAGGGAGTGCGTTGACGGTCTCAAGGACTAAAATTTAAGATCCCTTTTATTTAAGGAACAGCACTTTCCCTCGGCTAATTATTATAAGCTATGTAAATTACTTCATAATCTTATTTTTTTGGTAACTAACTTATGTTATTCTACCTATAATTTGCTTTTCACTGATATTTTATCAACTTTTCTTCAAGTGAACTAGTAGCAGGCATGGAACAGCCATCAGGGGGAGACAGCATTGTGAATTCTAGATATAATCGATCAATGAAAACTGAAAACCATATTGCGGCAAAATCGCCGATGCCCCAAGGTTACCTAGCGCAAGTCAATGATGCCGGACAACGTTTAGATAATTTATTATTACGTTTGCTTAAAGGGGTGCCTAAAAGTCGAATTTATTTACTGGTTCGCCAAGGACAAGTGAGAGTTAATAAAAAAAGAAAGCCAGTCAGCTATAGAATTGAGTCAGGAGACTTGATTCGTATCCCACCAGTGCGGATCGCAGAGCTTAGCCCAACGCCTAAAGTAACGCCAGCGGTGCGTACCCTAGCGCAGCAATTGGTCTATGAAGATACCCAACTGTTGGTATTAAATAAGCCTTCTGGCTGGGCGGTGCATGGCGGCAGTGGCTTAAGTTTTGGCGTCATTGAAGCAATGCGCGCATTGCGTACCCAAGACCGTTATCTAGAATTGGTACATCGACTCGATCGTGAAACTTCAGGTTGTTTATTATTGGCTAAAACTCGAGCGGCGCTAAAAGCGCTACATCAACAGTTTAGTGCCGATACGGTACAAAAATATTACTTGGCTTTTGTGGCAGGGACCTGGAGAGGCCCCAATAAAATTGATGCCCCATTACAAAAAAATACCTTATGCTCTGGAGAGCGCATGGTAAAAGTTGAGGCCACTGGAAAGCCTGCCTTGACCTATGTTAAAGCCATTCACTCTTTTAAAGGCGGGACTTTGGTTTGGGTAAAGCCCATTAGCGGTCGAACCCATCAAATTCGCGTACACTTACAGTTTATGGGACATCCCATTGCTGGGGATGATAAATATGGAGATAAAGGGTTTAATCAAGCCTGTAAAGCCATAGGGTTAAATCGCTTATTTTTACATGCAGCTGAAATCGAGTTACGCTTACCGCAAAGTGAACAAACTATTGTAGTGCATAGCCCCTTAGATGAAACCCTACAAACTTTTGTGGGCACCGAAATTATGAGCTTATTATCAACAAGGAAATTTATATATGACCAAACAAGATAACACAGCAACAGAAGATTGGCAGTTAACTGCCTTGGAAAAAGCATTATTGGGCTCGGTCACGGAGCAAAAACGTGCTCGCCGCTGGGGGATATTTTTTAAACTATTAATTTTAAGTTATTTTTTTATATTGCTCTATGCGTTTTGGCCTAGTTCAGGTCCCCGCCCGATAATGCAAGCCCATACCGCATTGGTGGAGATTAATGGGCCCATTGGGGCAGGGCAAGATGCTGATGCCGACCGGATTTCCACCAGTTTACGTAAAGCTTTTGAAGCTGAAAATTCTAAAGCGGTGCTATTGCGCATTAACTCGCCAGGAGGGAGCCCGGTACAAGCAGGCTATATGTATGATGAAATCAAACGGTTACGTAATTTATATCCTGAGAAAAAAATCTATTCAGTGATTATGGATATTGGTGCTTCAGCAGGATACTATGTGGCTGCAGCCACCGATCATATTTATGCTAATCAAGCCAGTATTGTGGGCTCTATCGGGGTGATTATGCCTGGCTTTGGCATGGTAGAGACCATTGAGAAATTAGGGATGGAAGACCGTACTCTTTCTGCCGGGAAAAATAAGGAATTACTGAATCCATTTAAACCATTAAACCCTGAACATGTTGCTCATGCTAAGGCATTGCTTAATGGAGTGCATCAGCAATTTATTGAGGCAGTAAAGCTAGGTCGTGGTGATCGCCTAAAAACCAATGATACGATTTTTACTGGTTTATTTTGGTCTGGTAAAGAAGCGTTAGAATTAGGCGTGATTGATGGTTTAGGTAGTGCCGGTTTTGTGGCACGGGAAATTGTGGGAGAAGCCAATATTGTGGATTACACCACACCACACACTTTCTTAGACCGACTATCACGACAAATGGGCACTGAGATGAGCAAACAATTTTCTAGTGCGCTAAATCTTCGGCCACTTAGTTTACAATAATTGATGGTTGAGCCCCACTGCTTGCTAAGTGGGGCGCTAGCTATGGCTTAATAATGATTGGGTGCCGACTTATCCTAAAAGCGGGATGCCTTGGGCGATTAACATCTGGCATAGGCGTATCATGGGTAAGCCAATAATGGCGCTAGGATCATCACTACGGCAATATTCAATTAATGCTGAGCCTAAGGTTTCAGATTGAAAACTGGCCGCGCATTGATAGGGTTGTAGTTTTTGTAAATAGTGTTCAATTTGAGCGCTATTTAACTGCTTAAATTTTACTTCGGTGGTTGCTAGATGGTAATCAATATATTGGGTTAAGGGATGATACACGCAAACCCCAGTATAAAAATATAGTACTTGTCCGCTTTGCGCGTGTAGTTGCATTACGGCATTGGCATGGGTTAAAGGTTTGCCTAAAATACGTTGGTTAAGGCAAGCCACCTCATCTGAGCCAATACATAGGTGTTGCGGGTATTTAAGGCCTGCATATTGCGCCTTTTTTATAGATAATCTTTTGACTAATTCTGGGGGCGATTCTCCAGGGTGGGGGGTTTCATCCACTTCAGGGCTAAAAGTGATAAAGGGCCAGTTTAACCTTTCGAGCAATGCTTTGCGATAGGGCGAGCTGGAAGCAAGTAACATATCTTTAATCATAATAAAAGCTCCTAATTTTAAGCAGCCATAGCATAACAGCATCTTGGCTTTTGACTCTATGTCAATGACACGCTATGATTTGCAACCTATGTTATACCAGAAACTACCTAAATCAATTGATGCCCTTACACTTTGTCGCCAAGGCGGTAAACCAGGAAAGGTTATAAGTGGAAAATTAGATGTCATCAAACTAGATAATGTTAAGCAGCTTATTTTGGATGATGGCACTGTGCCGTTATGGGCAAAATTGTGTTTTGCCCAAGATGAAGCAGGCTATGCCTATATTCAAGGGTCGCTAGAGGTCACGTTAACTTTGACATGTCAACGTTGTTTAACTCCCTTAGAATATCCTTTACATAGTACGTTTTTGCTTTCGCCCATTAGTGATGATGCGCAAGCCAAACATTTGCCTCAAGCGTATGAACCAGCTCGGTTAATAGATGAGCGCTGGTCTATTGTGGAGTTTATTAGTGAAGAAATTATTTTAAATTTGCCGTTGGTGCCCAAACATCTTGAATTTAATTGCAAGATTAAGTTAGATGAATTAAATCAGGTTGAGCCAACGGTTGCGCCCCGAGAAAACCCTTTTATTCAGTTACCACAGAAACTGAATAAAAAATGAAGCAACTTAGGTTGCATTACCATAAGACTGAGTGAAGGAGTAGGAAACTGCCATGGCTGTCCAACAAAATCGAAAAACGCGTTCCAAACGAGATAAACGCCGTACGCATGATAAAATCAGTAATCCAACCTTAGCGGTTGACCAAGAAACCGGTGAAACGCATCGTCGCCACCATATGACTGCTGATGGCTACTATCGTGGTCGGCAAGTACTGCAAGTTAGTGCCAAAGTAGAAGAAGAGTAATATTTTGAACACGATTTGCATCGCTTTGGATGCAATGGGCGGGGATTATGGGCCTAAAGTGGTCGTTCCAGCCGCATTGGATGCATTACAAAACTATCCGCAGTTAGAAATTATCTTAGTGGGGGATCAACAAGCAATGGCTCGGCAGTTGCAAGACTTGCCGGCACCCCCTGCGTCTCGGTTGCATCTGCAGCCTACTTCACAAACGGTGGCGATGGATGAATCGCCTTCTAGTGCTTTGCGAGGTAAAAAAGATTCTTCGATGCGGGTTGCGGTGAATTTGGTGAAACAGCAGCAAGCGCATGCTTGTGTTAGCGCGGGCAATACTGGGGCATTGATGGCCATGGCCAAATTTGTGCTAAAAACCCTCCCTGGTATTGACCGGCCAGCCATTATTTATCCTATGCCTACAGATACTGGGCAGGCGCAATTTGGTTGTATTCGCATGTTAGATCTAGGGGCCAATGTAGATTGTAATGAAGATCATTTATTTCAATTTTCAGTGATGGGCTCGGTTTTAGCCAAAGCTTTAGATCAAAAAGCCACCCCGCGGATTGGTTTGTTAAATATTGGCTCAGAAGCCATTAAAGGAAGTGAAGTTGTCAAACGGACTGCACTGAAATTAACCCATACCAGCGCTTTAAATTATATTGGGTTTATTGAAGGCACAGATATTTTCCAAAATAAAGCGGATGTGGTGGTTTGTGATGGCTTTGTGGGTAATGTGGCGCTTAAATCCAGTGAAGGCGTTGCTAATATGTTACTCAATTGTATGAAGCGTGAATTTACCAAAAATTGGCGAACTAAAATGATTGCGCTGTTAGCGCGCCCGGTATTAAAAGGCTTACATCAAAAATTTGATCCAACGCGTTATAATGGCGCAACCTTGATTGGGTTAAATGGCATTGTGATTAAAAGTCATGGTAATGCCACCACTAAAAGTTTTTATAAAGCTATTACTGAGGCGATTAATGAAGCGGAACAAAATATCCCAGCTTTGATCCGCAGTGAAGTGGCTTTATACCTAGGAGATCCAAAAGTCCCATGATCTATTCCAAAATTTTGGGCACGGGTAGCTATTTGCCACCACAGAGGGTGACCAATGCAGATTGGGCAAAAAGTGTGGAAACCACGGATGCTTGGATTTTTGAGCGCACTGGCATCAAATCTCGACATTTTGCGCCGCAAGATGAAACTGCGGCAGGGATGGCCTTTAAAGCTGCACAGGCAGCATTAGCCATGGCAGGCAAAGCCGCTGCGGATATTGGGATGATTATTGTGGCTACCGGCACGCCAGATAAAATTTTCCCTTCTACCGCTTGTATTGTCCAAAAAAAATTACAGGCGCCCATTGGTCCGGCATTTGATATTCAAGCTGCCTGTAGTGGCTTTATCTATGCCTTAAGTATTGCCGATCAATTTATTAAGTCCGGGCAAATTCAAACCGCGTTAGTGATTGGCAGTGAAATGATGAGCCGCTTAATCGATTGGTCTGACCGAGGCACTTGCGTATTATTTGGGGATGGTGCTGGTGCCGTGCTGTTAGGCGCCAGTGATAAGCCGGGTATTTTTTCCACCAAAATAGTGGCGGATGGAAAACTAGGCGATTTATTAACCGTGGATAATATGCAGCTTGGGGACCATTCGCAACATTTAGCCCATTTAACCACCACTGAAAACTTAAATTCAGAGTTAAATAGCTTAAACCCTTATGTTAAAATGAATGGTCGTCAAGTCTTTAAAAATGCAGTACATCGCTTAGAAGCCTTGGCCCGCGAAGTACAAAATGAATCGCAGCGGCGTAATGAACCCATTGATTGGTTGGTGCCACATCAAGCCAATATTCGAATTATTCAGGCAATGGCGGATAAATTGGGTTTATCCATGGAAAAAGTCATTTGTACCGTTGAAACGCATAGCAATACCTCAAGTGCCTCTATTCCGCTTGCACTAGATACAGCAATTCGTGCAGGAAAAATTAAGCGCGGGCAAAATTTATTGTTTGAAGCATTTGGTGGTGGACTTACTTGGGGCTCTGCGTTTTTAAAATTTTAAGGGTCAACTATGACGATAGATCACACATTAGGCTTTGTATTTCCAGGACAAGGATCACAAACGGTTGGTATGTTGCAGGCATTGGCCAGTCAATACCCATTAATTGAACAAACCTTTGAACAGGCCTCAACATGTTTGGGGTATGATTTGTGGGCATTGATTCAGCAAGGTCCGGCTGAGCAATTACAGCAAACAGTGGTGACGCAACCGGCCTTATTGGCCGCCAGTGTCAGTATATGGCGGGTATGGGTGCAACATATGGCGGTACGCCCAGCTTGGCTAGCCGGTCATAGTTTAGGGGAATATAGTGCATTAGTGTGCGCTAAAGCACTGGCTTTTACCGATGCCATTCAATTAGTGGCAGAGCGCGGCCGATTGATGCAAGCGGCAGTTCCTGCTGGCACTGGGGCGATGGCAGCGTTGCTTGGTTTAACCGAGGCTGAGGTTCAAAAAGTATGTGATATAGCAGCAGAGCAACACATTGTCACCTTGGCGAATGATAACGCACCAGGCCAAATTGTGATTGCAGGTGAGTTAGCAGCAGTAGAACGTGCCATCGTTGTGGCCCGCAAGCTGGGGGCCAAACGTGCCATTATCTTACCAGTGAGTATTGCCTCGCATTGTCCTTTGATGCAACCGGCTGCCACACAATTGGCGCAGTATTTGCAAGACGTTCAGTTTACCCAACCGACCATTCCCATTTTACATAATGCCGATGTGCAAACCCATCAAAGCCCTGATGCCATTAAAAAGATTTTGGCGCAACAACTCTTTATGCCAGTGCGTTGGGTTGATACGATACAGGCTTTGGCCAAGCTTGGGATCCAAGTTGTAGTTGAATGTGGACCAGGCAAGGTATTAAGTGGTTTAACCAAACGTATTGATCCTAAGTTGCAACCGTTGCCTTTGGATACGCCAAGTTTTTTAGCTAGCGCCATGCAAAAGATCGCAGGTTAACCTTTTTTTAAAAAGTGAGAAATACATGCAGATTGGATTAGAACAAAAAGTCGCTTTAGTGACCGGTGCCACCCGTGGCATTGGACAGGCCATTGCGCAACGTTTAGCCAAGATGGGCGCCATCGTCATTGGCACTGCTACCACTGAGCAAGGGGCGACTCAAATTAGTGAGCAGTTGCAACAGCTTAAGGTTCAAGGTCAAGGTATGGTCTTAGATATTAGTGATCCCAATGCCATTACTGAGATCTACCAAGCCATTGGTGATACCTATGGGGCTCCAGCAATTATCGTTAATAATGCTGGAATTACGCAAGATAATTTATTATTGCGGATGCAAACCGCGCAATGGGAACAATGTATCCAAACCAATTTAACTGGGGCCTTTCATATTTGTCGCGCTGGGGTCAAAGCGATGCTTAAGGCGCGTTGGGGCAGGATTATTAATATCAGTTCAGTGGTTGGAATCACTGGTAATGCTGGGCAAGCCAATTATGCGGCGACCAAAGCTGGATTAATTGGTTTTTCTAAGTCTTTAGCACAAGAGCTAGGGACTCGAGGGATCACGGTTAATGTAATTGCGCCAGGATTTATCGATACCCAAATGACGCAAAGCTTACCAGCAACGCAACGTCAAAAATTATTAGACAATATTCCGTTAGGGCGTTTAGGACAAGTTGAAGATATTGCCTCAGCAGTCGCCTTTTTGGCGTCTAATGAGGCCAATTATATTACGGGTCAAACCTTACAAGTCAATGGTGGGCTAAATATGTCCTAGTTGAATAACTTTTATGCGCTGCTAGCACTGGATAAGCCATCAAAATTCTGCTAGCATTTGCGCTCAGCATAGAGTTTAGGTGTAGTAATTCAATCACCTATCTTTAATTAATCGATTAAATATGGAGCGTCGTTGATCCAATGACCGAGGAAAAAGTGGTTATGAATAGTGTTGAAGAACGGGTTACAGATATTGTCGTTGAGCAATTGGGTTTAGAAAGAGACAAAGTTCAACCCGAATCTAAATTTATTGAAGATTTAGGGGCAGATTCTCTGGATAACGTAGAGTTGGTGATGGCGTTAGAAGATGAATTTGAAGTTGAAATTCCTGATGACGAAGCAGAAAAAATCACGACGCTTAAAGAAGCCATTGCCTATGTTGAAGCGCACGCCAAACAATAATATTAAGCCATCATTGCAGATGATATTCTCCCTGACTGTCCGTGATGGGAGGTAAAGGGGAGTTTATGAGCGAAAAGCAACGGGTGGTCATTACTGGTTTAGGCCTCATTTCTCCAGTTGGAAATGAGGTCAGCACAGCTTGGCAAAATATTTTGGCAGGAAAAAGTGGGGTTGGTCCCATCAATACTTTTGATGTGAGCGCTTATACCACGCGTATTGCCGCATTGATTAAAGATTTTGATCCCAATCTTTTTGGTTTATCTTCTAAAGACAGCAAAAAAATGGATCCCTTTGTCCAATATGGCGTGGCAGCGGCGATCAAAGCATTGGCCGATGCCGGCTTAACCCCGCATCCCAATAACCCAACTCGTTATGGCGTCTCTATTGGCTCGGGGATCGGTGGCTTAGAATTTATTGAGCGCAATCATCATTCTATGCTAAATGCTGGGCCGCGTCGGGTCTCACCGTTTTTTATCCCGGGTGCGATTATCAATATGATTTCAGGCTATGTATCCATTCATTATGGCTACCAAGGGCCTAATTTAGCCTTTGCAACGGCATGTACCACGGGGTGCCATAGTATTGGTATGGCGGCGCGTACCATTAGTTATGGTGATGCAGATGTGATGGTAGCTGGCGGCGCTGAAAAAGCCAGCACCCCACTTGGTTTAGCAGGTTTTGCTTCAGCTAGGGCATTATCGATGAACAATGAGGCACCAGAACAAGCAAGTCGGCCATTTGACCAAAATCGCGATGGCTTTGTATTAGGAGATGGCGCTGGGGTTGTGGTATTGGAATCCTATGCCCATGCCAAAAAGCGCGGTGCACCGATTTATGCTGAACTGGTTGGTTTTGGCATGAGTGGCGATGCGCATCATATTACCCAGCCCTCGCATGGCGGCGTTGGGGCGGCGCATTGTATGCAAAGTGCTTTAAATGATGCTAAGTGCTCTCCCAGTGATATCAGCTATATCAATGCCCATGGCACCTCTACCAAAATGAATGATTTAACCGAGACCTTAGCCATTAAATTGGCTTTTGCCGAACATGCTCAACAATTGGCAGTGAGTTCCACTAAATCTATGACCGGCCATTTATTAGGCGCAGCAGGGGCCATTGAAGCCATTTTTTGTGTTTTGGCGTTACGCGACCAAGTCATTCCGCCAACCATTAATTTTCAAACCCCTGATCCGGAATGCGATCTTGATTATGTACCCAATGAGCCACGTGCATTGCAGTTTAAACGCTGCATGTCCAATTCTTTTGGCTTTGGAGGCACTAACGGTGCTTTGATTTTTAGCCAGCTCTAGAGTAAGTTAATGCTCAAGCTTGCGTTTAGCATTTCTTGATTAAATAGAGGTTTGCATAATGGCGATGGCTTAATCATCGCCATTAACCATTCTAAATCTGCTACCTTTATGCTTTTTAAGGTTGGCCTTGTCTGTTGCCTACAGTTATTCATGCCCAGTGCAGCCTTGTTGCGTGAAGCGTTGGGACAATTGTCTTAATTGCCTACTGTATTGCCAAATTAATTCTCACGCGCGCCAGTGCGAGCCACGGTTATGCAGCGCCCGAGGCTCTTGATGCAACGGAGCTTATTGGCTTATCCTTGATAAGTTCAATTTTTTCGCCAAGGGGGCAAGCTTACCTGGTTATTAGATCATTTGCTGCACTATGCTATCCCGGTAATGCAACCTCCAATAATTAGAACAAGCGCAACTGAATTATTTTTATGTAATAGTATGCTTGGAGGTTGACCTATTACACAATGGGCAACCACCGGTTATCCCGTGGGGCAGATTATCCAACAATTGATGCAGCTGCTGCAAAGGCTGCCCCCAGCTTTAAGGAGCCTTGATGCAAAATGGGTTAAAAAAAATATTAGGGCTATTAGGCTTATTTATTTTAGGCAGTTCAGCTTACCTTTATCATCAATTTTGGGTAAAGCCTTTAGTGTTGCCGGTTGAGGGAATAGAATGGGTAGTAAGTCCTGGTACCTCACTACGTCAGCTATTAACGACTTTGCAGCAAAACCCGCAGCTTGAACCTTATTCGGTGCGCGGATTTGAATGGTTAGTGCGGATCCAAGGATTACAGCACCAGTTAAAAACGGGCGAATACCATTTTCCGCAAGGCAGCACCGGGCAGCAAATGTTGACTAAAATGGTGCGCGGTGAAGTTCAACAATATGCCATCACTTTAGTAGAAGGTTGGACCTTTGAACAAGTGCTCCAAGCGCTAGCGATGCATCCAAAATTAAAACATAGCCTTTCAGGGTTACCCCTGCCTGAAATGCTTAATAATTTAAAGTTACCTTATTCCCATCCAGAGGGCCTCTTTTTCCCGGATACCTATTATTTTGTGTCACAGACCCTGGATGTGGCGATCTTAAATCGCGCCTTGGCAACGATGCAGCAACATTTATATGCTTTATGGGGGGCACGCTCTCATGTTTCCGTCATTACTAGCCCCTATCAAGCTTTGATTTTGGCATCAATTATTGAAAAAGAAACCGCTTTAGAAACGGAAAAAGCAATTATGAGTGGGGTATTTTATAATCGTTTAGCCTTAAATATGCCGCTACAAGCCGATCCAACTGTGGTCTATGGTTTGGGGGCGGATTTTAAAGGTCCTTTGAAAAAGGTTCACCTTAGTCAAGATGGGCCTTATAATACGTATACCCGGCGTGGGTTACCCCCAAGTCCGATTGCATTGCCTAGTTTTAGTTCGCTGCAGGCGGCAATCTATCCGTTGCCGGTAGAATTTAAATATTTTGTGGCCAAAGGCGATGGCTCACATTACTTTTCAATAGATCTAGCCGCGCATAATCAAGCGGTTCGAACATTTTTATTAAGGCCAGCACTATGACACAGCGCATTCAAACCTATCCATTGATTAGCTTTGAAGGGATAGAAGGAATGGGCAAAACCACTAATATCCAGTGGGTCGCCCAATATTTGCGTCAAGCCCAGCATCAGGTAATAGTGACCCGTGAGCCAGGGGGGACCCCGTTAGCAGAGCAAATCCGTAACGTATTATTGGCAGAATACCAAGAGCTAGTGATGCGTGATACGGAGTTATTGCTGCTTTATGCCGCTCGCTTACAACATCTCAATCAATTGATCCAACCAGCCCGTAATCAAGGTCAATGGGTATTGTGTGACCGATTTAGCGATGCCACTTTTGCTTATCAAGGCGGGGGACGTGCCGTGCCCAAAGAGCGGATTGAGGCCTTACACCAGTGGGCCATGGGGACCTTGGCTCCCGATTATACCTTTTTATTTGATGGTCCAGTTGCTCAAGGTTTAGCACGGATTAAAGATCGTTCTGCCTTAGACCGATTTGAGCAAGAACCAACAGCTTTTTTTGAACGGGTTCGCCAAACTTATTTGGATTTAGCCGCAAGTGATCCGAAGCGGTATAAAATCATTGATGCCAGTCAACCGTTAGAAAATGTTCAGCAACAATTAACGGCACAGTTGACAATAATTTTAGATAATCTTACCCCTTGAGTCATACTGCGCACGTCCCTTATTTTTGGCAAACTGAGCTTTGGCAACGTTGTCATAGCTGGCAACAACAACAGCGCTTGCCCCATGCTTTATTGCTTTCAGGTCCAGCAGGGTTGGCCAAACAAGTCTTTGCAAAGCATTTGATCCAAAGTTGGATTTGCGAGCAGCCAAATGCTACTTGTGAGCCATGTCAGCAGTGTCGTAGTTGTGGTTGGTGGCAACAAGAAAATCATCCCGATGTTTGCTTAATTCAAGCCACTGAAGCCACAATTCCTATTGCCAAAGTCCGTGAGCTTGAAGCGTGGTTAAGTTTAAAACCACAGCACAGCGTAAAACGGATTGGCCTGATTTTACAGCCGCAATATATGACTCGTAGCGCCAGTCATGCTTTATTAAAAACTTTAGAAGCCCCACCAGCACACGGTTTATTTATTTTAGTCAGTGATGCTAAGCCCTTACTATTGCCCACGGTACGCAGTCGTTGTGTCAACTTAGATTTTGTCTGTCCCACTATTGCGCACAGTGTCAATTGGTTAAATAGCCAGTATCAATATTTGCCCAGTGACTGCGAAATGGCCCTAAAGTACGCTTATGGCGCCCCGATGCGGGCTAAGCAAGATTTAGACAGCGGCCATATGAAGCAGGTTGCGCAATGTATTGGCGAGCTACTAAGTGCCATAGAAGGAAAAAAGTCACTCCCTAAACTTATTGAGCAATTCATCAAATTGTCGGCGCAAAGTGGTTTATACTATATCTATGATTGTCTTAAAGATTTAGCGTGGTTGGTAATAGGGCAAACCCAAGCGCCAGTGATGCATCGCCATAAGCTGCATACATTGCAGCATATGGCGCACTCTTTAAGTGGGGCACAAATTGTAGCGTTGTTGGACCAATGGCATCAATTGCAATATGAATTGCTGGAGTTTCCAGGTAAAAATATTACTTTGGGCTTAGAAAGCTTATTGTTGAATTGGCAAGCTGCATTAAAAAGATAGGGGCGTAATATGAGCAATGAACCTAAAAAAGCGACTGCGGACAACTCGTCGCCTCCTTTAAATAAAAAACCTGGTATTTTATCGCTTACCATACGCGATAAATCGGTGTTATATGCAGCTTATATGCCTTTTATTAAATATGGGGGGTTATTTATTCCCACCAATAAAACTTATGGCTTAGGAGATGAAGTTTTTTTATTATTAAATTTAATGGAAGAACAAGAAAAATTACCTGCTTCTGGTTATGTGGTGTGGATAACCCCAGCTGGTGCACAAGGCAATCGAATTGCAGGGATTGGAGTACAATTTTCAGAGCAAGAAGGGACACAAGCTCGAGATAAAATTGAAACCTACTTAGCAGGTGCGTTAAAATCAGAGCGTCCAACCCACACCATGTAACGTTGTATTAAATTATGTTAGTTGATTCGCATTGCCATTTACATTTGCTAGATTTACCCCCTACCCACGAGCATTTAGCGCCAATATTGCAGCGCGCTAAAGCCAATGGCGTAGAGCATATGCTTTGCGTGGCCACAGCACTAGAAGAATATGCAGTGCTCACTGAATTAGCCGCTCGTTACTCACAACTGAGTCTTTCCATCGGTATTCATCCCACCCATGCCCCAGCGCAAGTATTTAGCCAACAACAGTTGTTATCGCTTGCTCGCCACCCTAAAGTAGTGGCCATTGGCGAAACTGGATTAGATTATTTTCGCAGCAACGAAGCCTTAACTTGGCAACAAGCGCGGTTTGCAATGCATATCGAGGTGGCACAGCATTGTCAAAAACCACTGATTATTCATAGTAGAGCCGCCAAACAAGACACTTTGCATTTTTTAAATCAAGCCTATCATGCCAATGTGAATGGCGTTATGCATTGTTTTACTGAAGATTGGGCCATGGCCAAACAGGCAATAGATAAAGGTTTTTTAATTTCGTTTTCTGGTATTGTAACTTTTAAAAATGCCACCACGGTTCAAGAAGTGGCACGTAAGATCCCACTGTCACAAATGTTAGTAGAAACCGATTCTCCTTATTTGGCCCCGGTGCCATGGCGCGGCAAACCTAATGAACCTGCTTATGTTCGACTGGTAGCACAATCAATTGCACAACTAAGAAATGAATCCTTAGATAACATTATTGCGCAAACCGGGCAAAACTTTTTGCGCTTATTTTTTCAAGGGGCGCCCCTTCCAGTTTAATCGTTGTGGTTGCCTGAATCATATGGTCTGGGTGAATGGGGGAGAATAAAATGAAATTGAATTTAGCAATTGCACCATTATGCATTATCAGTTTTAATTACTCGATGAATGACTTTTTATTAAACTAAAGGGGTAGTTATGCGTAATTTAAGCAATAAAGAACTAAGCCATATTGCAGGTGGCCAAGACAAAGTGATGACAGCAGCTGAAAATTTATATCAAAGCGTAGAGCCGGTCTCAATGGGCTTAGGGCTAATGACTGGCGCGGCAATTCAAACCATAACCCAAGGACAAGGTTATGCGGCCTTATTTAATGCCACATTAGGCTTGGGGCTGATTGGTTATCAATACTTGAGTGAACAAGCATATAGTTTATATGAGTTTCATTACCGCGCAGCAATAGATACAGCCATAGAATAAGTGGCAAAGTATATCAAGCGTAAAAGACCAAGGCCCCTAAAATAGGGGCCTTTTTACTTAGGGTTAAGCTTTAGGCTTTACTGCAAAAGTTGTTGGGGCAAGTAAGGACATTTCTTTGGCCAATTGGGCTTCACATTCTTTCCATGCCGAAGTCCATGGGGTGGCCAGTTGAATTTGGTCTGGAAAATGTGCAGTTAAATTTTTTAACGATTCTTCCACAAAATGGTTAAAACCAGGTACGTACATACTTCAACTTACCTATTGAGTTAGTTAATAATCTTTATTGTTGGGTGATTAGCATAGATTATACTAAATATTTCATTAGATGCCAGCTATATGGTGTTTTAAAGTCACTTTGAGCGATGAATGGTAGAAGTATGGTAATTTCAGTCATATAAATTAGCCAATTCGCGGGTGGTTAGTACCACGAAAAGTCGAGCTATTTAAGGTTTGCTCTACTTGTTCGAGCTGCGCTTGGGCCGCTAAGTATAAGTCAATAGGGCGAGGCAGGTAACAGCGATCTGGAATTTGAACTTTAGCTTGTGCTTGCTCAATTGCCCTATTATCCATGCGCTCTGGTTGCTGAGCAAGGCGCTCGAAAAGATTGGTTAGCTGCGTAATAGATGATTTCTCATTAGATTTTAAATTAAAAAATAAACCTTTACTCACTTTTATAACTCCGCCACGCTTTTCAATTGAAATTTATGATATACAAAGCGGCTTATAATTAATATCCTCTTTGCGGTAAAATGAGCAAATTTTTAGAGATTTGAGTAACTGTTTACCGGATAGCAAAATTTGTAGATTGGTAAAATATCAAGGCCGGCGTGATTTAGGGGGGGCTTGGGGATTAGATAAAGCACGTTCTAGGGCCTGATTACTGGCTAAAATAGTGGGACTGGCTTGATCTAAGTGTTGATTATCTCTTTTTATTTGGTCAGGACAGCCGGTAATACCTGCTTGTTTGAACAACTCTTGGTTTAGTGGGAGGGCGCGCACTTTTTTAACTTGTGCAATTAGGGCTTGTTCTTCTTTGGAACGGTTATTTTTTGGATAATGCATGAACACCACTTTAATCTTGCTTCAATGTAGCTAATTAACTTACTTAAAGTATGGCATAATTAAGCCCAGATCACAACTTTAGACTTAAGTGGTATTGCACCTTTGGGATAAGCTTATTGCCTTAACGTCTGCGCTCTTCATTAATTGGCTCATAAGGAAAAATTCCTTCTTGCTCATAGAGCCTGCCACTGGAAACCCCTTGTTCATAAAGGGCTTTAAATTTGAGCACCAATAAATCTAAAGAAGGTTGGCGTTGTCCTTGTTTTAAGCGGGCTTCAATAATGCGTAACATTTGCTCCGCTTGAGCACGAAAATCTAGCACATTTTTATCTAACATTTAGAATTCTCCGGTACCACGGTTTAATGATACCTATTGCCAACTTATTAATAGGGTATGATTTGTGCAAACTGCTAGGCCTATATATTTTCAGACAGTATAGCAAAGGTTTAAGGATGCAGGAACGTCTCTGAAAAAGGGATTTATAAGTTGCTTATCTTATTGTAAGCTATAAACCATCGGTGATCTTGCCATCAAGTAAAAAAAGGAAAAATATGAGTGTAACAACTGAATTGCCAATTAATATACATATTACTAGCGCTGCCAATGCTCATTTTAAACAGTTAATTGACCAAGAAGATGTGCCAGGTATGGGATTGCGAATTTTTTTGGACCGTCCTGGATTGGCCAATGCAGAAGTGGGGATCAGTTTTTGTCCCCCCGGAGAGCAAAGAACCCAAGATGTGGCCTTGTCTATGAATGGTTTTCAACTATTTGTTGATCAAAAAAGTGCAGAGTATCTAGAGGCAGCAAATATCGATTATCAAACAGATAAGCTAGGTGGTCAACTTGCTATTACCGCGCCTAACTTACGTGGCCAAGCCCCCAGTGAAGATGCTACCTTGTTAGAGAAAGTCAATTATTTTCTAGAACATGAAGTGAACCCACAATTAGCCACTCATGGAGGGCAAGTTGCATTAGTGGAAGTAACCCCTAAAAATGAAGTAATTTTGCAATTCGGTGGAGGATGTCATGGTTGCGGTATGGTCAGCGTTACGTTAAGAGAAGGCATTGAGCGTAATCTTAAAGAGCAGATCCCACAAGTGAGCGCGGTCATTGATATGACAGATCATAGCCAAGGCGATAACCCTTATTATTAACCTATATCTATATGGAGTTGCTGCTAACTCATGAAGCTATTTAAAAAATTTGCTAAAGCCAAAGCATTTCAAAGTGATATTGATTGGTTTTTTCATGAATTTGATATTGGGCGCAAAACCTTGCCAAAATCGCGGCTTGATGCCCAGCAATATTATGCGAAGTTATTTCATCAACGAGATCACCCAACGGTGACGCCAGATGATTCATTATGGTCTGAGTTTTAATGGCTATCTAGGAATAAATAGAGTTAATCCCTATCTGCGTTGTGATTTAGGGGCCCTGATTGGGTGAATAACATTAAAAGTATCAATTGGGATTGCAAGGGCAGGGGATGTTCATGGATGCTGAATTAGCTTTACCAAACAATAAGCTATTGAATTATTGGCGACAAGCAGATTTTTATGCAAAGTTAAATCAGCCCGACTTGATGCCACAAGATTGGCATAGTGTATCGATTAACCGTGATACGGTTGCCAATGGCGCATTCAGCTCAGCAGCTTTGCAAGCATTAAACTTGGTTTTTATCAGCTGCCCTGAGTTAGACCGAGAAATTATGGTGGCGCCGATTTGGTATACTGCGCCTTCAGGTAACGGATTTGCCCCGTTTTGGCTTAGGGCGAGAGTTTCAATGGAGGGCCAATTGCAACCGCTTAGCAATTTTGCCATTCCTTGGATCCCACCGGTATTATTTGATAGCGTTGTGGCTTCACATTATGCGGCAAATCCCACCTTAGCCGATCATTTAATTCAAGAATATTTGCTGGAGCAATCGCCTAATACACTGCAAGATTGGCCAACTTACTATGCCCTGTGTTGCCAGGCAATGAAAGAAATTTTAGGAATTGATTTAGCGCGAAGCTACCCTGAGTATGTGGCACAAGATGGCTTATTATTAATGGCTGAGCCAACTGCTCAATGCCAACGCACAGTGCCCAGCCAACCCTGCTCCAAACTTTTAAACACTTATATGCAAGTTGATGTCGTTGCGCCCGTTGCCTCTAAAGATGAGTTTGATGATTATTGTGCGCATTGGCCGCATCAAGCCGTATTAAAAGGCCAAGCATTGCAGGCGCTAAAAGCGGCGTTAGATTTAACCCAAGGGGCATTAACCCCGTTAATCACGCCACCAGGAACCAATTATTACCAAATTATTAAAGAATATATGGCCTGCAAATTGGTAGATGCCGCCGTTAAGCAGTATCCCATGCCGTTAATTGGGGTAATAGCGCCGCAACCTTTAATGCTAACTTTACTAGAAGATCTTCAAGGGTCGCGCTATCTTGCTGCTAATATCGATGCGCTATCACCTTATCGTGAGCCCAGTTTTATTTCCCACTTTATTAAGCAATGCCAACCTAGCGATGTTCAATTGGATAATTTACCCCAGTTATTAGCCTGGCAACAACAACAGTTAACCCAACAATACAGTACTTTAAAGCATGGCTTTAAAGTAAGACGGCACTATCAGCATAAATATCAAGAGATCCAACAACATTATGGTAGCCCAGAGCAGTTAGAATTAAAAATTAAACAACTGCAAGATGCAGATTCTAAACTTGACCAATCTTATCAGCACTATAGCGAAGCATTAGCTAATTGGAAAAAAACACAACAGCATGGCATGGTTGGGCTGTTAAAACAGCTATTGCCTGGTGCCCAACAGCGTGCGCAGCGCCAAATCGAAGGGTTTATGGTTCAACATCAATTAACCCTTGACCCCCAACAGGCGCCATTACCTTTTGCAGAACGGTTGGCGCAACAGCTGCGTCATTTAAAAGTAAAGCGCGCTAAGTTACATAATCAATTGGTAGATTTATGTGATGCCATGACGACCTTAAATGGCGCCAAGCAGCAATGGTTGGGCTGGCTAAATGCGCAGCATCTCAATCATAGTGCATTGCATAGCTGGGATTCGATGGAGAAGTGCTTAGAGGAAATGTTGGGCGATTTGGGAGAAAAATTGCTGCATAGCGCATTACATTATTGGGAAACCCAATTTTTGCTTGCGCTTGAACACTATCCAAAGATTACGCAATTTGAGGCGCTTCCTTTGGAAGTTCAAGCGATGCACCGTTTAGTATTTACTATTACCCCAGCCTCTGGTTTGCTGCAAAATTTAGTATCATCCCAATTAATGCTTGAAACATTAATCGTAGCAAAGGCCAATGAAATTTTACCGATGAATTTATTACCTTGGTTAAATTATAGCCAAAAAGCTTGGGTAATGGGTGATTTGAAATTATTGCCGCCGCCAATGGTATGTTCTTCACTGTATGACAGCATTTTAGCTATGCATCATGGCTTAGCTCAAGATGACAATGATTTAGAGCATTTATATTATCAAGGTTATTTACTGTCTAGTGGCAATGTATTGGCTGTGGCATTAGGCGTGGCTGCGGCTCAAACTGATAGCTACGATCCGCCAATGATGCTTAATATGGTAGGGCATAATGCTAAAATTTATGAATATAGCCAAAAGTATATCTACGCCAATCAATTAATCTTTACCCAAAAAAATGTGGAAACCGGTTTTTTTCCTAGTTTGGCCTATATTCACGTACGGGGCAGCAGTACTGCCTCGGTTGATGGATTATCTAATTTGCTAGAAGCCCAAACCATCATTGAATGGTTAAAGCTCAATAAACCTTATGCGCATAATCGTTCCATTGCCATTATTACGTTATATCAGGCACAAAAAAATCTGTTACAAACCTTAGTGGCGCGCGAAGCACTGAGTGCACAAGTATTTTGCTTAAATCAAACCTCACAGCTCCAGGCCGATATTGTATTATTTTGCCCAGTATATACCAGTACCGATGCCAAGCCCTATTTATTAGATGAAGGGGAGCAATGGTTAAATTTGGCGTTAACTCGCGCCACCGAGTCATTTTTAATGATTGCAGATATGGGGATCTTTAATGCAACAACGCACTCTCCTTCGGGTAACTTAGCTAAATTATTATTTAAAAGCGCACAACAACGCGTCTTACAGATACCCGCTCAAGCCCAAAGTCCGCAACTAAGTCCACCATCTCAACGCTTAGTAGGGTTAGCCGCACATCAGCAAATGGCTAAAGAGATGTTAGAGAAAGTGCAGCACTCATTGACTGTGGTGTCCTCTATTGTGGTAGCACAATGTTTAGAAAAGTTAATTACCGCGTTAAGTGTGTTGCAGCAAAAAGGAGTGAGTTGCGATTTATACTTTAGTGATATTGCCATTTCTGGCTATCATTGGAAAAACAGTGAAACCAGTAAGTTGATTGACCGCTTAATTCAGCTTGGCGTTACCATTCATATTGTGCAAGGTTTGCATAGCAATGCGCTTTGGTATGATGAACAATGTTTTATTGAAGGAACTTGTCCTTGGCTTGCCATGTGTGAACCGTTTGATGATACCCATGGTGAATCGATATCGTTAAGTTATAGGCAACCGATTGCAGCCGGCTATATTGCAGAATTTTTAAGTCAATTAAAAATTCACCAGCGTCGAACTTTAAGTAGCACTGCATCTCCTTTGGAGGCTATCACTTGTGAGTCGTGATTGGTGGGGTTAAATTGTGCGCTAAGGCATAGCTTTGTAAATAGTCCAGTAATTGCTGATGATCGGTGGATTTAATTAAATAATCATTAATTCCAGCCTCTTTACAGGTTTGAATGTCTTGAGCTAGTTGACTAGAGCTATAGGCTAGCAAATGTACCTTAGCATAGGCGGCATCACTATTGCGTAAATTTTTGGCCAATTCATAGCCATTCATACTTGGCATAAAAACATCTAAGATAATTAAGTCTACAAGCTCAGTGCTTAAGTATTCAAAGGCTTCAGCAGCACTGCTCACTGCAGTGATGCAATAACCGGCTTGTGAAATTTTTTGGGTTAATAAGGCGCGGACGGTGCGGCTATTTTCTACCAGTAAAATATTCATAGCATTCCTTTGCAAAGTAAACTGGATCCAAAATTTGATTAAGTTCCATGCTATAATCAAACGCAACTTTTAAAAACAATTGTTGTCTTAGTGTAGCGGATCTTAAAGGACAATAGCTAAATTTTAGGCTGACTATTTATGCGCTTAACCAAAATAAAAATAGCCGGGTTTAAAACCTTTGTTGATCCCACTGTGATCCCAATCCAAAGTAATCTAGCGGCGATTGTGGGGCCCAATGGTTGTGGTAAATCTAATGTGATTGATGCTGTGCGTTGGGTGATGGGGGAATCTTCAGCTAAGAACTTACGGGGTGGACAACTTAGTGATGTGATTTTTAATGGATCTACTTCACGCAAACCCTTAGGCCAAGCTACAGTAGAATTGCATTTTGATAATAGCAATAATCGATTAGGCGGTGAATATGCGCAATATAGTGAAATTGCTATTCGCCGCCAAGTAACTCGAGACAGTCAATCTAATTACTTTCTTAATGGAACCCGTTGTCGTCGTCGAGATATTACTGATATTTTTATGGGCACTGGCCTGGGGCCACGCAGTTATGCCATTATTGAACAAGGCATGATTTCGCGAGTGATTGAATCTAAGCCAGAAGAGTTACGGATTTTTATTGAAGAAGCCGCAGGAATTTCCAAATATAAAGAACGGCGCAAAGAAACCGAAACTCGTATTCAGCATGCGCGAGATAATTTAGCCAGATTAATGGATTTGCGGGAAGAATTAGATAAGCAATTAAAGCATTTACATACTCAAGCAGAGTCTGCAGCGAAATTTAAAGTACTAAAGCAAACCGAGCGAACGTTAGACACAGAATTAAAAACCTTGCAATGGCAGCGCTTTGATAACCAACTGCAAACCAAAGCGCAGGCCATTAGTCAATTGACGGTCGCGTTAGAAGGCATTCAAACTCAATATCAACAGCAGCAAACTCAGCTAGAAGCACAGCGCACGCAATTACATGCCGCGCAAACTAAACATAGTACTGTGCAAGAGCATTTTTATGCTTTAGGCAGTGAAATTGCTCGGTTAGAGCAGCGGGTTACGCACCATCGGCAACGCCGCACGCAACTTAAAACAGAGAGTCAACAACTTCAAAGCAGTATTGAAGAGCAAGCGCATCAATTTAATCAAGACCAACAACGGGTGACCCATCTAACCAGTGCCTTAGCAGAGCTCGCACCGGAATATACCTTGGTTGCCGCGCAAGCCCAAGAAATGGCACAAAGCCAACTTGAAGCTGAACAACAATTAGAAGCATGGCGTGCCCAATGGGAGACGGTTCAAAATGAGGCCAGTCGCGCGAGTCAATCTGCAGAAGTAGAAAAAACGAAAATTAGTGGTTTAGAACGTCAAGTTCATCAAGCAGAGCCCAGGCAGCAGCGATTACAAAGCGAGTACCAAACACTAACTGCAGAAGCTAAAGCAATTAGTTGGCAACATTTAGACACTGAGTTGCAATATTTAACTCAAACCTTAGCTGAAAAAGACAGGGTAATCACTCAGCAGCAACAAGCCAAAAAAGATACCCTGGCACAACGAGACAATATCCGTCAACAATTAATGCATCAGCAAGCAACAGTTCAAGAACAACAGACCCAATTGGCATCTTTACAAGCAGTACAAGATGCCGCTTTAGGCAAACAATCTACTGAAAATAACGCTTGGTTAACGCGCAATGGCTTGGCCGAACACCAACGCTTGGCTGAGGTAATTATCGTAGATAAGCCATGGCAATTGGCGGTTGAAACAGTGTTGGGGGATACCTTAGAGGCCATTATATTGACCGCGCAAGATACCCCTTTAGCCACGTTACCAGATGCCTTAATGACTTTAGATAATGGCAATCTTAGTTTTTTTGAACCTTGTGAAGCCGCTGATTTAACTGAGAAATTGCCAGGCTTGAATCAGCTTAATGTGTTGCTTGACTATGTAAGCTTTAAAAGCGAATCAGCGATACCAGGCTTGGGCTTACATCAAATTTATGCGGTTGATACGCTAGCGCAAGCTATGAGCTTGCGTTTTGAGTTAGACGCCATGGGATCGATGATTACTCAATCAGGTATTTGGTTAGGTCGTAACTGGTTAAGAGTTAAAAAAGGCAAAGCTGAAGATCACAGTGGAATTTTAGAGCGTGACCAAACTATTAAAGCGCTGACTCAATCATTGGCTAGTAACAGCGCTGAATTAGAAAGTTTGCAAGGACATTATCAACAAATTGAAGCCACTATTGAAGATTTGGTGATACAACTTGAATCGGCACAAGCTGAAAAAAATCAACTAACCCAACAATTAAGTGAGTTAACAGCGCAATTGGGTGCAAAAAAAGACCGCTTACATCGTTTAGAGCAACGCCAAGACCAAATTCAACAAGAGTTGCACGAGCTCAATGACCAATGCCAAACTTGGCAGGCGGAAATTAATGCTTCTCGCCAGCAATTAGATCAGGCACTGGAAAAAATGAATGCTACTAATCAAAGTCGGCAAGATCTAACCACAGCTAAAGCTGCAATCGTACAGCAGCTAGAGCAAACTCGTGCCCAGGCCACTAGCTATCAACAAACTGAACATAATTTGGCGTTAAAACGCCAAAAAATGCAATCTGAGCAAGATTCTACTACAGAAAATATGTATCGTTTAGAACGTCAACAACAAGTTCTGACAGATCGCTTAGCACTAACTATGCAAGATATTCAAGATAATGAACTGCCCATCGCAGACTTAGAAAAGCAATGGGCCCAATTATTAGAACAACGGCTTGATTTAGAAGGCAGCTTAACCACCGCCAAAGAAGCGCTGAGTGAAATTGAATCGTCGATTCATGTGCTCAATCAACAATGCCTTGATTTAGCCCGCCAATTAGAGCAACAACGTGAACAATTACAAAAGCATAAAATGGAATGGCAAGCATTAAGTATACATCGCCAAAATATTGAAGCGCAGTTCAATGAGCCCAATTCCGATTTTGCAGCATTAGTTCAGGCATTGCCTCAAGAGGCCACAGAGCAAAAATGGTCCAATCGGCTTAAACAACTGGCGCAGCAAATTCAAAGTTTGGGGGCGATTAATTTGGCGGCGATTGAAGAATATCAAAGCCAATTACAAAGAAAGCAATATTTAGATACGCAAGATCAAGATTTACAGCAAGCCTTATCAATTTTAGAAACGGCAATCAATAAAATTGATCAAGAAACCCGAGCGCGTTTTAAAGAGACGTTTAATAGCATTAATCAAAATTTCAAAGGGTTATTCCCACGCTTATTTGGTGGGGGAGAAGCCAAACTGGTTTTAACCGGAGATGAACTGCTCGATGCGGGCATTAATGTGATTGCTAAACCTCCAGGTAAGAAAAACAGTAGTATTCATTTGCTCTCAGGAGGGGAAAAAGCATTAACTGCAGTGGCTTTAGTTTTTGCAATTTTTGAGTTAAATCCGGCGCCATTTTGTATTTTGGATGAAGTGGATGCGCCTTTAGATGACAGTAATGTGCGCCGTTTTTGCCATTTGGTAAAAAGTATGTCACAAAATGTCCAATTTATTTATATTAGCCATAATAAATTGGCCATGGAAATGGCCGAGCAATTGCAAGGTGTCACCATGAAAGAGCCAGGGGTTTCACGCATTGTGACCGTGGATATGGAACAAGCAACAACAATGGCTCAAGCCTAGTAAGGAGCATCAATTATGCCAAGTTATTTGCGTATTTTATTTTTAGTGATTGCACTGTGTGTCATAATAGGAATTATTGGTTGGGATATATTTCGGCGCAAGTCAGGCGTTAATCCTTTGACTAAAGACAAGTTCAAGTCCTCATTTACAGATTTGGTGTTGAGTGTACTCCCCCAAAAAGATGAGCAAAGAAGTGCTATAACTCAACCAACTCAAGATGACTTTAAAGATCCCATGCCCAAGCCACGATCGGTTAATCCAGTGACTGAAAAAGTCATTGCGATTCGAATTATGCCTTATCAGCGGTCAATGTTTAGTGGACGTGCTTTAGCTACCACTTTGTTGAATGCTCAATTTCGTTTGAGTGCTCAAAATATTTATCATCGTTACACCACCATTGATGAAAAAAGTCCTATTTTATTTACGCTGACCTCGTTAGTGGAGCCAGGTACCTTTGATCCTAAAACCATCAAAGACCGCTATTATCCAGGCTTTTTATTATTTATGCTTGCCTCACCAACCAAAGATTCTATTGCCATATTTGAGCAAATGCTCACCGCATCACGCCAAATTGCCCATGCATTAAATGGCCAATTATGTGACAGTGAAGGGCATAGTTTAACTTTAAAAACCATAGAAACTTTGCGTCAACAAATCGATCAACTGAGTGTCCATCCTGCTTATCCATCGGCTGAGATAACGACTTATTAATGTTTTTTAGGAACAGTCATGGCATCAATTCCCCAGGAAATATTGACTCGTATTGAGCAACTGCGTCAAGAAATTGAAAACTATAATTACCATTATCATGTGTTAGATGCGCCATTGGTTGCAGATGCGGTGTTTGATCAACAATGGCAAGCTTTAATTGCGCTTGAAGCGCAATATCCAACTTTGGTAACGCCTAATTCCCCCACGCAACGGGTTGGGGCAAAGCCAATGACTGGATTTAAGCCTATTGCCCATCAAATTCCTATGTTGTCATTAGATAACGCATTTAGCGAAGCTGAGCTTAACCAATTTTTAAAAAGAGTATATCAAAGTTTAGGTACTGAACAGTTAGATTGGGTTTGTGAGCCTAAATTTGATGGTTTGGCCATTAGTTTGTTTTATGTGGCGGGGGAATTGAGCTATGCTGCAACGCGTGGCGATGGCATTATGGGTGAAGACATTACCCAAAATGCCAGGACTGTGCGTAGTATTCCTTTAAAGCTGCGAGGTGAAGTGCCGCCTCAATTGGAAGTGCGCGGCGAAGTCTATATGCCTAAAGCGGGTTTTAATCAATTAAATTTTTTAGCCCAAAAAAATAATGAAAAACTTTTTGCAAACCCACGTAATGCTGCAGCAGGCAGTATGCGTCAATTAGATCCTAGTATTACAGCGCGTAGAGCGTTAGATTTTTTTTGTTATGCAGCACATGAATACCAAAGTCACTTATTAAAAAGTACCCATCTTGAGGTGTTAGGGCAACTGCAACAATGGGGGTTGCGGGTTTGCCCGCATATTACAAAAGTCAGTGATAAAGCAGCTATTTTTAAAGTTTACCAGCAACTATTAGCGCAACGAGCAGAACTTCCTTATGAAATTGATGGCTTGGTGGTTAAAGTTAACCCCTTTAAATTACAAGAGCAATTAGGGTTTGTGGCTCGAGCCCCACGGTGGGCAATTGCCTATAAATTTCCAGCTCAAGAAGTGATGACTACATTACAAGCTGTTGATTTTCAAGTAAGTCGAACGGGGATCTTAACGCCAGTTGCCCGCTTAACCCCGGTTACGGTCAGTGGGGTAACCGTTAGCAATGCCACGCTACATAATATGGATGAAATTGCGCGTAAAGACATTCAAATTGGAGATAAAGTAATTGTTCGACGAGCGGGAGATGTGATCCCGGAAGTGATTAAATCTATGCCAGCGCAACGCAATGGACAAACCTTTGCTATTTATTTGCCAGCGCATTGTCCAGTATGTGGCGCCGATATTATTAAACCTGAAGCACTGGCTGCGGCACGTTGTACCGGCGGTTTAAGTTGTCAGGCGCAACTGACCGAACAAATCAAATATTTTGTTTCGCGCCGCGCGATGGATATTGAAGGTTTAGGCGCCAAGCTGGTTGAGCAATTGGTTTTAAATAAAATGATTACCAATGTTGCAGATATCTACAGTTTAGATGAAGCGACTTTACTGTCTTTAGACCGAATGGGCAAAAAATCAGTTCAAAATTTATTGGCTGCTATCGAGCACAGTAAACAAACCAGCTTAGCGCGGTTTTTATTGGCCCTGGGGATTAAAGATGTAGGGGAAGTGACAGCTCAAACCTTAGCCACTGCTTTTGGTAGCTTAGCGCAGTTAATGAATGCCTCAACCCAAGCATTGCAAGCTTTACCTGATATTGGTGAGGTGGTTGCAACCAATGTGGTCAGTTTTTTTGCTCAACCCAATAATTTAACCACCATTACTCGATTACGTGAAGCTGGGATCTATTGGCCAGAAAGTCCTAAAATAGCAGATCAAAACCTTGTTTTACCCTTAAGTGGGCAAACCTATGTATTGACCGGTACGTTGAATTTACCGCGCGAGCAAATCAAAACTCAATTACAACAACTAGGGGCCAAAATTACTAATACTGTATCTGGGCAAACTACTGCAGTTTTAGCGGGAGAAAAAGCGGGCTCTAAAATAATGCAAGCGCAAGCTTTGGAGATCCCTATTTATCATTGGGCGCAAATTCAGGCTTTGCTTAACAGTAAGTGAGCTAAAGCGGTACTAATTTAATTAAATGAGATTGGAGCCATTAATCATTTCTGATTAATTTAGCGCATCAATCACTGACTTTAATTTAAGCGTTGAAATTAAGTATCACTAGAATGGGCTTGTTTTCTATTCTCAATAGATGATTGTGTCTATCAATAATTCTTTAATATGTGCCGCTACTTCGTTTTGTTGAAGTAAATCACTTTTTATGAGTAAGTACGAAAACTATAATAAGCGCTGTTGCTAATTTGCATAACTTGACCCGATCAACGTGCTGAGTAAGCCGACTTTATCAGTTAGGTAAACTCAATTTTTACTGTTGTTCTTGTGCGAAGAAAGTTGCTTTTTAAAATATCACGCACCATTGCAATGTGTGTTAGCGCTTTTAGAAGTTGAATTAACCCTTCTTTTTCTGAAAAAATAATCTAATTAACTAATATAAGGCTGCATGTCTTGTTTGAGTACCGTAGAAATCGCCTTTCTTTAGCTGGAAAGCGAAAAAGCAGCGTTGTGCATTGCTTAAAGAGTGCATTATATCCTAGATAACTTACTAATTATTCGCTACGCTTGGTATAGCGTTATTTGCAAAGGGATCTTATTATGAAAAAGAATGATGACTCGGCTAAATCACAGTTACCTTTGGCGACTCAATTGTTGCAAAAACCCATGGCAGATCTCAATTTACCTAAATTTGGCCCACAATGTCGGGCACGTTTAACGATTAAAAAAAGGGTACGACTAAGAAAAAATTGGGCTTATGCGCTATTTACCTTAGGCCTATTGAGTTTAATGGGCGCTGTGCTACCTTGGTATGCGGGGGCTGGCGCAATGAGCATATTATTGTGCGTAAGTTTGGGATTCAATGCAGTAGCTGGGTATTTGCAATACAGTGCTGATAAGTTAAAAGTTAAACTAAATCATGAGCTTAGTTTAAAATCTGCAGTACCAAAGGCTTTGCAAACTATAGATGAAATTTTGCAACAGAGCATAACAGCAAACCCAAAAAGCTTGCCGCAATTATCTCGTCGTTTGCAACGTACTCATTCATTATTTCAAACCCCAATCAAGCCTCATTTACCTATAGATAACTGTCAGGCTTGTAAATCTCACTCATCCCCTAATTTGTCCCGTGATAGCTTTTTTTTTGCTGAGGACTCTGGTATGGCGACTCATGTAACGCCCCAAGAATTGCATAGTATTTTAAGCCGCCAAACTGTACCAAGTTGCACTAAGCGTCATAAAGCGTTTCGTTAATAGATAAGAAGCTGTTTAAGTGAGCTAAAATAAGGTACACTCCCTGGCTAAATTTGAGCAGTTCTAATAGGGCATATAGAGTTAATGAAAGATATTGGGTTAACACTAGATCAAAAGCTATCAACAGAGTTGGTTACGTTGCGAGATTATATTCGTTTAGCAGTGAGCTATTTTAATCAAGCTAATTTAGTTTATGGCCATGGCACTGATAATAGTTGGGATGAGGCGGTTAATTTAGTGCTGACTGGCGTTCATTTAGCGCCAGATACCGATCCACATGTGCTAGATGCAAGATTGACTGAATCAGAACGGCAAACGGTTATTAACTTGATACAATTGAGGATCACTAAGCGCATTCCCGTACCTTATTTAGTGAATGAAGCTTGGTTTGCTGGCTTAAATTTTTATGTTGATCAAAGGGTGATTATTCCACGTTCACCGATTGGTGAGCTGATTGACGCAGGATTTAGTCCTTGGGTAGAAGAAACTAAGGTAAAAAGAATTTTAGATTTAGGCACGGGAAGTGGTTGTATTGCAATTACTGCTGCGCTGGCTTTTCCTAATGCACAAGTAGATGCCATCGATATCAAAGCAGAGGCTTTAGCGGTTGCAAAAATCAATATTGAGCGCTATGAGGCACAATCTCAAGTACATTTAATTCAATCTGATGTATTTGAACAGCTTGCGCCACAACAATACGATATTATTATTAGTAATCCACCTTATGTTGCAACTGAGGAATATGCCAGTTTACCGACAGAATATCAGCATGAACCCAAAAGCGCGCTAGAAGCAGGGATTGATGGCTTGGCAATAGTGGAACGTATTTTAATCGATGCTTCCAATTACTTGGCCCCCAAAGGTATTTTAGTGATAGAAGTTGGACCAATTCAAGAGTTGTTAGAAGCCAAATATCCAAATGTGCCGTTTACTTGGTTACAATTTGAAAAAGGCGGGGAAGGGGTTTTCTTACTGACTGCCGATGAGCTTCAAGAATTTAATTTTCAGTTAAAACCTTAGCCTTATATGTCTGGTAACACCTTAGGTAAAACTTTTTGTTTAACCACATTTGGTGAAAGTCATGGCGCGGTGATTGGCGGCGTGATAGATGGTTGTCCTGCAAACTTAGAACTCAGTGAGGCGGATATTCAGCCTTATTTAGATAGACGTAAGCCAGGGCAATCTCGTTATACTTCACAAAGAAAAGAAGCCGATCAGGTTAAGATTTTATCTGGGGTGTTTGAAGGATATACCACGGGCGCACCGATAGGGTTATTGATTGAAAATACGGCACAAAAATCTAAAGACTACCTTAATTTAAAAGATAAATTTCGTCCTGGGCATGCCGATTATACTTATTTTAAAAAATATGGCGTGCGAGATCATCGAGGCGGTGGACGGGCTTCAGCTCGTGAAACCGCAGTAAGAGTTGCTGCAGGTGCCATCGCTCAAAAGTGGTTAAAAGCTCAGTATGATATAGAAATTTATGGTTATTTAGCTCAAATGGGGCATTTAACAATAAATCCACAAAATTTCGATCGGGCTCAAATTGAGCAAAACCCTTTCTTTTGTCCAGATTTACAATTAATTGGCGATTTAGAAAAACAAATTATCCAATTGCAACGTAGCGGAGATTCTATAGGGGCCAAAATTGCTCTATGTGCAAAAAATGTACCCATAGGCTTAGGTGAGCCAGTTTATGCTAAATTAGATGCAGAGCTTGCTTATGCATTAATGAGTATTAATGCGGTAAAAGGGATTGAGATTGGCGCAGGATTTGCCAGTGTTCACCAACTAGGCTCAATACATCGAGATGAAATAACTCCCCAAAAATTTTTAAGTAATCATGCAGGAGGAATACTAGGCGGAATTTCTACCGGACAAGATATTCTGATGCAAATTGCTTTAAAACCCACCAGTAGTATTCGTATTCCAGGGCAAACCATTGATATTCACCAGCAAGCCACGAGCGTTGCCACTTTAGGACGACATGATCCATGCGTTGGAATTAGGGCAGTCCCAGTTGCAGAAGCGATGGTAGCCATGGTCTTGGCAGATCATAGCTTAAGGTATTTTGGTTATTCAGCAAAAAATTAATTATTTTTAGTGACTATTTGCTTTATTTTATCCTATTTTCCCTAAGATATCGTCCTTGATTGCTAATAAGGCAGGCCTTTGTTAAGAAACTAAGGAAAATACTGCGCTATTGAGCTATAAGTCCTTTAAGGTTGTGTACAAGATAAATAGTATCCCCTAAAAATAAAAAACCAACTTTATTTAATAAAGCTGACATTTTGCTTAGCTATATTAAATATCAAGCTGTCATTTAACCCATCGATAAACAGATTTTTTGTTAAATAAAAACTTGTACCTAGTTTGTTGTACAGATTTTTAAAAAAGCAAAAGGTGTACCAAAAATAAAAATAAAAAAATCTATTGAGATGAGGGTAATGATAAATTGGTTACCTGGCAACATCGTAATGCTCAATCCCAAAAAGCTTCTATAAGAATTTTATCCTAAAAAATTAGGATTTAAATTAACAGATAAGTAAGATGCCTCTGGTTTAAGTGACAATACTCCTGATAAACACTGGTTTTATTTTTAATGTGCTTGCTGTTATATGCCTTAATCTAGCTGATCCATATTTTATCAGGTTTAAGAAAACTATTCTTTTGAATACTTATATATATAAATATATTTTTTATTTAAAAATCAAGCATTTTAAAAAAATAATTACTATTTTATTTTAACAAAATAAGGAACTTTTTTTAAGGCTTATTTGTCAAATAGCTTAAAAAACCAAGAAAAAAAGACAAGGGTTGTATTTATGAGTACTGAACAGAGTGAACAGATTGAATTTGAAGAATGGGAGAAAAATGAAAAATGGGTTAAAAAATATCTTGAATTACAATCCAAAAGTACATTGACTCCAGATAATTGTAAAGTGCTAGATCAATACACTAAAGAAGACCTAACAAAGCATAAAGACAAAGCAAAAGTAAGTGATCGCGTAAAAGAGGAGGATATACCAGCTTTTAATGATGAAGTAGATAAAAAATATAAAGCAGCCAATCAGCAAATTCGTGATAAATATTATCAGCAAGTCATGGAACAATTTAATAAAATCATTAATGAAAATACTCTCAGTGAAGGTGCTGAGCCAGATCCGGATGCCTATAAACTGCTTACAGATAAACTTTTAAACGATATGCAACAGGCATCTTTGATTAAGCATGCTAAATCTGCAATAATCACCAGAAAAAATAATCAAGAAAAATTAGAAAAAACATTTAATGCTTCTAAACAGAAATTGCAAGATCAATATATTAATTTTCACCAGAAGAAAGTAGATGCACTTAAAAAAGATAAGCAGGAGTTAAACTCAAAACTTGATACTTTGCAAGAAGAACAGAAAAAATTTGAAGATGAAATTGGTAATAATGATATCCAAATTAATCAGCTTCAAAATGAAAATGGAGCTATAAAGCAAACCATAAAAAACAAGCAATTTCAGCTTGAGGGGCCAAAGGAAGCTCTGGCAAATAAGGAAGGAAAGTCTGCGCCACCACCACCGCCACCGCCGCCACGGCCTATAAACAAAAAAGATAATACCAATGCAACAAATCAGTCATCTGCTCAGATACAGCCAACAAAGTCAAAGGAACAAACTAATGCCCAGCCGCCTAGCGCAGAGCAACTTAAACAAGTTAAGTTAAAACCAACAGCTAGGCAAGGGCATGAGAGAACTTCTCAAAAAGCAAAGAATGCAGCTCAAGGAGGTAATAACGATAAGAATCAATCATCTTCTAAAGAAGAGGGGAGTGCGAAATCACTGGTAAGGAATTTTTTACAGTCTCAACCTCAACCTAAACCTCAACCTAAACCTCAAACTAAAAGTAAAACCTATGAGCAAAAAGCGTCAGATATACAAAAAGCGATAGAAAGTGAGCAACAAAAATTGAATGGCGTAATTCAAAAAATCCTCGAGATGAGAGCATTAAAAGCATATTACCAGTCAGTAATTGATGAACAAAAAAAACAAATATCTATTTTAAACAAAGAAAAGACCGACTTAAAAAAGGCTAGTTCGATTTATGAACATGCAGAGAAAACATGGGAAGCACAACATAAAACACCTGAATCCTCTTCGATAATATCTAATCAAGGTTCAAATATACCTACGCCTCCACCATCTCCAATGCAGGCAGCGCCGCCTCCACCGCCGCCTCCACCACCAAGTGCAAAGAAAAATCAGAAACTTAAAGCTACTGAAAGTGAATTATCGAGAAACATCAATAAAAAGAAAAATCAAGATCCTCAACCTATTTCAGTTAACCCAGAAGTTCTTAAAGAGAAGCTATCAAAATTAAAAACGAATGATAAGCAGGGTACTAATAATTCCAAGGATAATAATTTTCTTCAACAGGCGCTTGAAAAAAGAAGAGCGGGTATTGGCTACGAAAGCGAGGACGAAAGCGACGACGGGTGGGAAGATGATGATGCTTTATCAGAAAAAGCTGAACAAGATAGGGCTGTTGCTGCAGAAAAAAAGGCCGAACAAGATAGGGCTGTTGCTGCAAAAAAAGAGCAAGAACGAATAAAAAAAATTGCAGAAGAAAAACGCCTTATTCAAGAACGTTTAGAAGGTATGATTGAAGAGGGTAAAAATCTTCAAGGCGAACAGTCTGAGACATTAAAAAGACAAATTACTAAACTAGAAGAAAAATCAAAAGCGCTTGGAAAAAATAAAATTGGGGTTGAAAGTCCTTATAATTTGGAAACTTTACCGGATTTAGTGGCTTCTCAATACAAAGAAAAAGCGCTTAGAGAAAAAAAGGTCAATATAGAGGAATCGGCTAAACCTTCATCGTCTGGGTCTAATGTAGAGCAAACGTTACAACAAGGATCAAAAACAGATACAGAGCCAAAGGAAAATATAGCTGAGACAGAGTTAAGTGTAGATAATCCAAGTATAGATAATCTAGGATCAGATTCATTATCACAAGCACAAGCAGAAGCAGAAGCAGAAGCAGAAGCAGTAAAAATACCAGAGGTGAAACAAAATAAATCTAATCCAAATATTTTAGATAAGCCTCCAGTACAAGCTCAGCCAACAACTACACAGCAAGTTGATTTAAAACACTTGCAAAAATATGATGATTTATGGAGGCGTTACCAAAAAACTAGAGATAATAATCCAAGCTTTTTAAAACGCATGTTTGCAAGAAAAGGCTCTTCGCAAAGGTACGAACAAATTTTAAACCTTGTGAATTACGCTAAATTGCTGGAAGGAAAAGTTGAGGGCAAAGTTTTAGATCCTCAGGATAAAGCTAAATTAATGCATGATTATTTAAAACAATTGAATGGGGAGTTAAAAAAAGAAGGTAATAAATTTGACTCTGCATTTCAAAAGATTGTAAATGAAGAAATGAAAGCATTAAAAAAACAATCACCAAACCTTGATACTCATGAATTATCGAACAATGGTAAGAGATTTAGTCATAAATCAGTTAAACTAAATGCTAATAATCATGAAAAAAAATATAATAATAAAAATAATAGGTAGTGTAAAAATTTCTGCGTCTGGAGATTTTTATCGTAAATTTCATTATTAAGCCGTGAAAACACCGCAATAAAAAAATTAAAGAATATTATTGAAGAAAAGAAAATATTTTAATTAGTAAATAGTTAAAATATGAGCTGTAGTAGTGTTTTTTGTGTGATTCATAGACATGGTTTCAATGATTTGTTAACCTAACTTGCTATGGATGCAGTAACCAAATCTCGACTAAATTGGGTCAAACTTTTTCTTGAATCAAATGATGCAGGCTATGTATGTCGCC